>Ga0207156_10251_pt1 | contig 12676 bp, 16 predicted proteins | sample Alteio_BWMinHeat_24_FD_153514 | JGI IMG/M metagenome (GOLD analysis project Ga0207156, IMG submission 153514) | Enriched cells from forest soil in Barre Woods Harvard Forest LTER site, Petersham, Massachusetts, United States -... | ecosystem: Environmental > Terrestrial > Soil > Temperate forest >...
CGAGTGTAATATGTTCACCAAGAAAGAACCAGCCGAAGAAGGCTGCAAAGAGTGGGCAGGTGAATCCTGCAAATGCCATGAATGTTGCACTATACTGTTTAAGCAGATAGCCATATAAGTTATAAAAAATAATATTGCTGATTATAACGATTAGTATAGTTAATTGGATAAATGGCCAGAAATCGATAACAGGAGATGAGATGTCCCACTTCTCAAAACCCCACGAAGTAAAAAGTGCTGCAGCACCACCGCCGAGCATGCCAATACCATTCACCATCGATGATGAATAATTACGCCGTTTAATCAGTTCTTGCAAAATAACCCAGCCATATGCACCAGAAGCAGCTGCTATCAACATACCAAAGTAAGGTAAATATCCCCATGGACCCGATACGCATGTTGAACATTGATAGAGAAGAGGCAGTAATGAACAGGCTCCCAACATAAGCCCTATGATTTTTTTTCTTGTAAGTTTTTCTTTAAACCATACATACACGATGCATGCTGAGATGAAGGGCGTTAAATTATAAATAAATGCGGATTCTATGCTACTCATATACTGAAGTGCCCATAAATCGAGCACATAAATAAGATAGATATGAAAAATAACTACCTGAATAAAAAGACCCCAATCAGCCCTATTAACTGTAATGCGCGCATGATTACGCCGATGTTTTATGCGATAATACCCATAAAGAATAACACCGCCTAACAGCATACGAATGGCTACGTAAAAGATAGGTTTACTATATAATAATACTGCTTTGCAAATAGTGAATGTTAATGCACAGAGAGCATATAAAAAGAGAATAAGTATCATACGATAAGATATCCTTGTCGCAAATCTTCATAATAAAAAATATAGAGTCCAATCATGACAAGCGATGTCGCGATGTAGAAATGGTATGATACAATAGTTCCGAAAAAGAGCCAATCATATAATGCTGCAAAAAAAGGTCCTATCAACCCAGTAAATGACATAAATGTTGCCGTATATTTTTTAAGTGAATATGCATACGCTGTGTAACAGATGATATTGGAGACAAGTACAATTAACATAACATACCCAATAAATGGCCACCAGCTTGTTACCGGAGTGGGCGACCATGATTCACTCACAAAAGATGTTGCCAATGAAAAAAAACTACCAATCAACATGCTGAGCCCATTCGCATACGTCGTATTCCATCCTTTGCGCCGCACAATATCTTGCATAATAATCCAACCATAAACGCTTGCTATGGTTGCAATAATAAGCGAAATTTCTGCTGTCGATAAAAACCCTATATGATTGAGTGCAATTTCTCCTGCTGAAGGGGTCAGCATAATTGGTATAAATCCACAAAAACTGATCATAAGACCAATCCATTTTTTAGCAGTCATTTGTTCACCAAAATGCAGGTATGCAAAAAAGGCTGAAAAGAAGGGGGAGAGATTATAGATAAAACAGGTTTTTGCCCCTGTCATGTACTGTAAACCCCAAAATTCATAGGCATTTGTGAGGTAAATATTAAAGAGGCCTAAAAGGAAAATATGCCATAAAAAGCTTTTATTAAGGTGTTTTTGACCCCCAATCCAGGCATAATACCCTAATAAAATGGCACCCCCTATGAACATTCTGAGGGCTATCAGGGAAAAGGGAGGGCAATACTGTAAAGCCAGTTGGCCAAGAGGAAAAACCAAAGAAAAAAGGGCTTGAATAAGCACTATGAGAATCATGTCGCCTCAGTATATATTTTAATATTTTACTAGTTTAAGTATACGAATATTGTCAGTTAAAACAATATAGAGGATAAAAACAGTGTATATAAGGGCTTTCTAGATAGGCTTTTTAGTATTTGTCAAATTAATCATTACAAATAGACATATTTTTGACAAAAACTGTATATAATCTATACTGAGAGAGAATACAAATGGAGGGTTATTTATGGTTACTACAGTACTTAAAAAATTACAGACATTATCACTTTCTCATATAATGATTTTAGGCATGATTGGTGCAGGTATTGGTTACTATTACCGCATACAAAAATCACCTCAGAATTTCTTAGAATATCTTAATAATGACGTAAAAAGTGATCAGATTACCACTTTTGCTCAAAAAATTTTAGAGCATATGGGTGTTGATAAAAATAGTATAACTATATACACAACTGATGGTACAAGTTGTGCATATAGTGATAAAATGTATATTAACCCACAGCGTAGAAAACTTGGTCCACTACAATTCGTTATTGCGCATGAATGTGCGCACATAGCATTGGATCACTATGCTGCACGTAAAAATGGTATTACGATTGAACAGGGTCGTGATCAAGAGCAGGAAGCTGACTTATATGCTGCAAAAACATTATGTGAAATGGGATTAGAAGAAGCTGTGTATGAGCGTATTGCAAACTTGCAGTACGGATGTGACCATAACTGGGAATCTCCGGAATATGCAGCAGAAGATGAACACCCGACACTTGTTCAAAACGTCGATTATTTGAAGAAGTTTATGAAAACTAAAAATAGTTCTTCAGATGAAATCGAAAAAAATATTAAAAAATATACACCATATTTTGATAAAATGTTTAAATTAAAATAATTTATAAAATTATCAGACGTTCTTAAGAAGAACTTCAAATGCACGCTGACATTTTCCAAGTGTTGTTAAATAGAAGAGGCTATTATTCTGTATAATAATCTCTTCTATTTCTTTGAGATGAGTTCCATGAAGTTGTACAATAAATTTATAACAACGACGGAATTGCCATGATATTGAATTTACCTGAGTATCTGACATAATAGATTTTGTGTGACGTGGTTGTATTATAACAGGATCAATATCTTTTAATTCTGCATTTTTTATTGTTACAGTAACTGGATAATGTGATCTATTCTGTATTATAAATTCTGTTGAATATATGATATGGGCTTGGACGCTTAAAAAAATAAGTGATTTTTTAAGCATGGGGAGCCTGCCCACGAGCTGCTAATCGCCACGGCGCACTTTCATTGAGATTTCTCAAGTCTCTTTTGTCTCGAGAGTACCAATAATCACCCTTATTACGAATCATCAATTTTCCGCGTGCACGAATGGGCGAAACTTGGATTTCAACAGCATATGTTTTATTATCAACAATAAATTCTTTTGTTGTAGGATCTTGCACAGGTTCATATGTCCAAGAAACTGCATCAATTCCATGCGGACCGCCTTTAATCATATGAGAAAATCCCTTATTAATTTTTATGGGAGTTCTTTCTCTTTTCCCTTCACTGACAAAATCAAACATAATCGGCGCATTACTACTCATATTAGTGACAAGTAATTTTGCTGGATAAATATATCCATATGTTATTGATAAAAAAATATATATTATTTTTTTCATGATTTATTCTTAGTTACTTTGATTATTGTGATTGCATTAAGGTTTTTAAGTGTACAAGCGCATATAGTTATAAAAAATAATTTTTTAGAAATTTTCATAGTTTCTCCTTGATAATTCCTATTAACATTATACAAATATTTATAAGTAAAAATAAATAGTATTTGTAAATTAAAACATTAGGGTAGCTTTTTAGATTAAAAATCAAGTCTCTAAAATCATACTATTTAAGAAGATCTCCATTGATACCGTGTTCTTATATTATATTTTATTTTTCTTTGTTTACAGTTAATTATTGTTAGTTTTTTGTATTTTTAGTTCAAAATATATTATCAGACGCAACTTTGGTTTGATTTTGCTTGAATTTAATTCTATGTCAATAAATTAGGAATTGTTGACATAGAAAACAAGCATACCTGAAGTATCAACATTTTTTCGATCCTTAATAGTACATAAAACGTACTATTGCTGCCTCTCTATAAAATATTTTATATTAGACATATAAGAATAGGGGGAGTTATGACGTTAAAAAAATTAAGCATCATTACGGTATTATTAAATTTTTCACTGAGCGCAGTCAACCGACCTGAAAAAGTCTTCATTAATAAAATACATAATAATACTGATAAAATAATTATCGTAACAAGTAACATTCAATATGATACTCATGGTCAAAAATTTGGATCTGAAGAGCCGGACTTGAGTTTAATAAAACGATTTGAATTAATAATGCCTTATGAAACAAAAGCTGTTAATAAACCTATCCCAACTCCTCGCTTAGTACCCAACTGGTGGCCTCTTTATATTGGAACCCCGGAAAATCACTCCAAGCTCTTTTTCTTAACTTCATATAATAATGATGAAAAAACTATAAAATTTGAACTTTTTAAACCACAGCTTGCACAAAAAATCCATCATAAACATTATAAGAGGCTTAAAAAGAGCAATTTTCCCCCTGAATATGGTCAAAAAAATATTCGAGAAATTTTGATCGATTTGACAATTGATGGTGAAAACTTAGAAAAATCGAATTTTGAGCTTGTCACTGCTATCGAAGGATAATAATGACAAAATTATTATTTCTTTTTGTTCTCCCATTTCACTGCTACCCTTTTACTGTTCTTATTGACCCGGGTCATGGCGGAGCTTTTGATGGATGTGCTAGTTTTGATAAAAAAGTTTTAGAAAAAAATTTAACACTCGATATTGCTTTACGTATGGCACCTCTTCTCAAATCTCATAATATTATGGTTGTGTATTCTCGAACAACCGACCGGCATTTTGATAAGAGTCTTGATAAGAAAGCTCATTTTGATCCAGATACTCTTACTTCTCAAGAACAAGAAAATTATAAACAGCATCTTAATGCCGACCTTGCAGAAAGAGTTCGTACTATTAAACAAAAAAAACCAGATATCGTTATTTCTCTTCATGCAAACTCCGGTGGGAAAACAACGCATGGTTTTGAACTTTTTATACCATTCGAAAAAAAATTTCCAGCCGAGTCATATATGCTTGCTGCTCATATCCATCATGCTCTTGTCCATGGCACAGAACAACATTGGCGTGGTACGTTAGGAAATCTTAATGCTCAAGACCGAGGAATACGCCAAGCCCGTTTTAACATTCTTCGTAACATGCCCTGCCCTATAGTACTGATAGAAATGGATTATATTACTCATTCAAAAGTCGAAAACCAGTTTTTACAAGAGAGTTATAAGCAAAAAATAGCATCGGTGTTAAGTGCTGGAATACTGGAATATTATAAAACTATTGCATATTAGAATTTATTATTGTTATAATTCTTAATAATTATCCTATAAGGGGGGGAGAATCTGATATGAAGAAATTTTTATATATGCTTATTATATTATCAGTTACAACATCTATTCTTGCAGAACGACCACTTTTTATATTTAACCACGTATATAATAAAACTCATAAAGAAATAATTTTCAAAACTCATGATAAAGAATTATTTCGCATACAACCAAATGCATCACAAAAAATAAACCAAGTAATCCCAGAAAAACTATTTATCGGGTACGTTCATGAAGCTTCGCCCAAGCTTGTTATGGTCTGCGATAAACTTCATATCTTAGGCGGCGCCCGCTGCTCATTATCAACAGATGTAGATGGAAAAAGTAACTATACAGAAATTATCAGCGAAGACAAATATCCAGCTTCACGAGTTCTTGGTAAAGCAGGAATAATAGTTGATATCGTAATACAAGGCAATAATCTTGAACAATCAGAAATAGAATTTGCTACCGCACTCGTAAAAAAATAATAAGGGGAAACTATGAACAAAATTTTATGCACACTCATTGCACTCTTGGCCACATCAATTACTCTTGATGCTGTAACACGGCCAGTAGTGATAGGAAAAAAAAGTGCATTTTTAATCAACAAAATAGAAAATAAAACAAATAAAGATCTCGTATTTGTAACCGATCCATCACTAGACAACATATTAATGGAATTTTCAGAATCACACTTACCTAATAAAATGGAAATATTTACAAAAAGAATGACTGAACTTGAAAAAAACCCTATTTTACGTGTCGAAGCCAATAGCAATAAGACCTATAATAAAAGCCTTCCTCTTACTAGCACTCACAGTAAAGGAACCTTAGAAAAAAGTGAATTTATTATTCTTGCAATTGATGCAAAAAAAGGTAAAGAAACTTTTTCTATTGAAGAACCTATTGTGGTTCAATTTTCATTACGAGATAAGAATACTGTCAACGCCGCTGCCGAAGCCCTTATAAAAAATGAGGCTACTCGTGCTCTCGTTAACCAGGAGCCAGGCAAGGAAAGCCGGGATGAATATTCTATGCTTGAAGCAAAACAATCATACAAGCCAGAAGATACTTTGACCTACAGAATCGATATCGTATTTGATGGCGAACATTTTGAAAAATCAAGAATAGAATTTGTCGGAGTAGATGTTGAACATGTGCATGCACAACCCGGTTATGTTGAACACCACGCATAATGCCTACAATATTTATTACCGGTGCTAATCGCGGAATTGGACTAGAATTTGTAAAACAATATGCTCAACAAGGTTATACTGTTTTTGCTTCATATCTCCCCACAGCTGAAACTGAAGAACTTCAACAATTAGCAGAGGCACATGCCAATATATCTCTTATTCCAATGGATGTCACCCAAGAAGACCAGATTATCGCTGCTGCACAGAAATTAAAGAATGAAACAATCGATATTCTGATCAATAATGCGGGCATTTTTGGTGGCAGTCAAGACTTAGAAAAAATTACTGCTGATACGATGATTAACGTCTTTAAAGTGAATACCATCGGCCCTTTGTTAGTCATAAAACATTTTATTAATCATGTTGCTGCAAGTACTCTCAAAACCATTGTTGCGATCACGAGCCGGCAGGGAAGCATTTCAGCGATGCTTAAAAAAAACCAAGTCCCTTCTGATGCTTATGCTTATCGTGCGAGCAAAGCGGCACTTAATATTATTATGAGTGGTGTCGCGCTTGATACTCACGCGCGTGGAATACGAGTTTTACTTTTTCACCCAGGGCACGTCAAAACAGCAATGGGAGGTCCTGATGCTGAAATTGATGTACACACCAGTGTATCGGGCATGATAAAAATTATTACTCAAGCGCCACGCTCACTCGAAAATTTTTTTTATATGTATGATGGGACCAAGCTTTCATGGTAAGGATACGGGTATGAAATTTCGCTTAATACTATTTTTTTTCTTCAGTACAGCATTGGTGGGAAAAGTAACCATTATAAATCTGCCTAGTGAAAGCAATGTGGTACATGATGTATTCAAGACCTCAGTTTCACATTATTTAGTTTCTGATTTGGAAAATCTTTTCAATGGGCATAGTGATCGAATTCATTATCTGACAAGTGCTGAAGCACACAAATATCTCACCGATTATGTTAAACAAAAATATGGAGATGAACGAGCCAAAGAATTAATCGATCGATTTTTTAATAATCGTTATTTTGGAGAAGAAAAAGAGCTCGAAAAAACACCTGAAGAAATCGCAGCTCAAGATCCTTATATGTTTACCCACATACTTAATATGATGACTTTAGGAGTTCCAGGGCATGAACGTACTATGGAAAATGCTAAAAAACGATGGTCGTTAGAAACTCTTTTTTTAACACCAGAAGAAGTTTTTAATGCTTTAAAAAAAAATAAATCTCGTGGGTGGCGCATCCCTGCTGATATACACAATTTTGAAGAATACAAAAAGCAGTTTCCCGATAAAGCTGCAATTTTTTCAGAAAGTTTTAATATACCACAAGATCCGGCGCAGAGAAAAGAATACTTCTTACAGCATCCATTAGGCTTTTTGACACAATCACTTATTGCAGACATTTATGAAGCTGCTCAGAAAATTATGGCTGCAACACGTCAAGGAGATTATATTGTTATTTTTGGTAACACGCCCTATTTTGTAGGAAGAGCATTACAAAAAATGATTTCACTTGACTCACACAATCACAACTATCGAAAAATTATCGAATTTCCATTTTCTGGTGCACCAAATGCGATTCGAGAATTCCCTAAATTAAAAGATCTTGTTACTCAAGAACGCTTAGACTATCTTAAAAAAAGATTAGAAGTTTCTGGGCTCAGTCCCCATAATAAAGATTTGGAAAAACATTCTGTTTATTTTGTTGATGTTATTGCAACAGGATCTGGGCTTGCATATCTTATTGAAGAACTATTACGTATGTTTAAACAAGCTCATATGAATATACCAGATTTTAACATTATTTCTCTTAATAAAATTGATATAACCAATAAAGAAGATCCCCGCAATGCTCGCATAGCTGATCGAAATGCCAATGATGGTGAACATCTCACCTTCTATTTTCCTACAAAACAAGAACCCCATTTTTCGATAGATGCTCAAGTAATATACTTACCAGGACATGGCTTACTTGATATGCTGCCTTCAGAAGCATGGCGTATATTTCCAGAATACAATGCTGCATATTGGCAACCTGAATATGATTATCTCTTAAATTATAGAAAGAAAAAATTGCCAAAAATGTTACTTGAATTTTTTGATACCAATCTTGAACATCTTATGAAAAAATAATTTTATTTTTTATAAATATCTCGTGGGCCGAAGGGATACGGAAACACCGTCCCAATAGTTGTTTGGTAAATTTTGCCATCTTCTTTTAAAAAATATAAGGGCACTGATGCATCATCATTACAATTTTCCCAGATAATTTGTAAGCAGTGACCACAGCATCCCCGAGTATGAGCATCGTGCACAAAAGCATGTTTTTCAAAATTCTCAGGCTTGATAGAAATACCTTGTAGCGCTGCAACTACTGCAAGTGCTGCAATTTTTACAGGACCTTCTGCAGCAACCATACTATCAATCGCATTCTGCTCAGCATGTGTTGTTTGAGTGTAACTACATCGCTCAACATTGCAACCGCCATATATATCACCATTCTCACTCAAAACTGCCGCACCAACAAAGTAGTTCGAATACGGTGCCTGTGCATTATTTCGCACGTTACATGCTGTTAAAATAAGATTTTCGATATATGAAGAATTCATAAATATGCATCCACTGCTTTATATATCTTTTTTAAATCAGGCTTACTGTTATTATTATCAAACATGATAATATTTTTATTCTTATTATGTACTAAAAAATTTTCATAATCTTTGCGAGCATCTGGCATCCAACTTAAGTAGAATTTCACATCTTTTTCACGCTCTTGTATTCTCTTAAGAACTGTGTCAGGATCGACTTCTAATCGAATTACTAGATAAGGGATTTTATTTTTTTCAAGCATGGGAAATAACAGGGTATAGGTTCTATCAATGCTTGCATCAATAATAATAAATTTATTTGGACACTGATATTCTTTAAAAAAGAACTGAAGATAATCTTGAATTTTCGATAATGCAGATTTTTTATCTTGTAAATCTAGAGAATTTATTATAGCCCGTACATCATCTGTTCTGATTTTAACGGCTTTATAATGGTCTTCAAGTTTGTTTGCAAGAGTACTTTTACCCATTCCAGGCGTTCCAGAAAAACAGATAAAAAAAGGTTTTTTTTGAATATCGGTATTTTTAAGTTTCTTACAATGTTCTGTATAGATTTGTTTAAATAACATAGCATCTTCTTGCATCGCATTAATAGAAAATCCAACAAGTAGACAGAATAAAAAAATATTAACTTTTTGATTGCCCATAGTATTTCCATGTATTCTTAAAAAATTGTATATATACATGATATCAAATCAAAAATATTTTATATAGCTCTAAAGATTTAGTTGGATCTCAGGCCATTTTTTGGCACACTAGAGAGCAGTTTGAAAGCATGTGTAAAAGGACTTGGTATGAAGCAGCCGTTAAAAAAATTACCCATCGATGTCAGCACCTTCGAAACTATCATTAATGAGGGGTATATTTACGTCGATAAAACAGAATATATTTATAACCTGGTAACCCAAGGGCGGTATTATTTTCTTTCCCGCCCCCGACGATTTGGCAAATCTCTCTTAGTTTCTACCCTAAAATCCCTTTTTTTGAATAATAAAGAGCTTTTTAAAGGGTTATGGATAGAAAGCAGCACTTACCAATGGGAAAAGTACCCTGTTATTCATCTTGATCTTTCAACTATTCCCCATTTATCGGTCACTGAATTTCGCACAAATCTTAATCAGCGGCTTATTACCTTGGGCAAAGAACTCAGGGTTGCTTTTGTGCCTGGCGACACACCAGAAGTTACCCTTTTTAATATTGCCCAACAAATTCATGAAAATGCGGGAAAACTCGTTATTCTTATCGATGAATATGATAAACCTATTCTTGATAGCCTTGATCGGCGGACAAATACACGCGATTATCGGGACGTATTAAAAAGCTTTTTTACGGTTATTAAAGGCATCGATGCCTACGTCCATTTTGTATTATTAACGGGCGTCAGTAAATTTACCAAAACATCGATATTTTCTGGGCTTAATAATCTTAACGACATTTCTATGAAGCCAGAAGCGGCTGCACTTTTGGGATATACAGAACCTGAATTAAAAAAATATTTTTCAGAATATATCCAACAGGTAGCACATATTAAAAAAACTTCAAAAACTGCGATCATTAACGAAATGCAAATCTGGTACAATGGTTATCGCTTTTCACGCCAAAAAATTAAGATGTATAACCCATTTTCGGTACTCTATTATTTAAAAGACAAAGAATTGGGTAACTATTGGTTTGAAACGGGAACACCATCATTTCTTGTCGAATTATTAAAACAGCAGTATGAATTTCTAGAAAATATCGAAGATATCGAATGGAGTTCGGAAGGATTAGGTTCATTTGACGTTGATGAATTAAATCTGATTACTATCTTATTCCAGACTGGTTATTTAACAATTTATGATTATAATCCGCATACTCGCAAATATTTACTCGATTATCCTAATGCAGAAACACGGGAATCATTTAAAAAATATCTGATTGCGGCATTTGTAAATTCTACATCATATGCGGTTGAAAAAGCAGTTTCCCAACTTGCCACAGCACTTAAAAATAATGACATCCCCCTCTTTTTTACCGTACTGCAAAGCTTATTTGCCCATATACCCTACCATTTACATATTGAACAAGAACGGTATTACCATTCACTATTTCAATTCTTGGGAAGTTTGCTGGGATTAGAAATACAGTCAGAAGTAATTACTGACAAAGGCAGAATCGATCTTGTTATTACTACAAAAAAACATGTGTATATTTTTGAGCTTAAATTCAAAGTCTCTGCCGAGCAAGCGCTTGAACAAATAGAAACTACCAAATACTTTGAGCGATATATGGTTGGAAGAAAAAAAATTATCCTCATCGGCGCATCCTTCAACCGCGCAGGAGAAAAATTGACTATTGATTATGCATTTAAACCGCTGTAAATCTAGTTTTTTGCTGCTTTCTTTTTTTTAATCCAGCAATAGACTTTTTTAAGTCATCCATTTCATCAATCATAGATTTATATACCTTGTAATTAAGATATATTTCTACAGTTTTTCCTTTATCTGCAATGGTATATGGCCTAATCTTAGGATATTTTTTCTTTTTTAACATTGTTAGTAATCCCTATATACTTCTCTGCGATGTGCAATTTTAATAATCAAAATTGTTACAATATGATTTTTTATTTCAAAAATTACTCGATAATCACCACAACGCAATCTATATAAAGAACCTGTATCAGTGATCATCTTTTTAATATCCAAATTTTGCGCGCCAGATATTAAATCATTGAGTTTATTATCTATTTTTACCAATTCTTTTTGTTCTAATTTTTTTAATTCTTTTTGAGCCTGAGGAGTGAACTGGATTTTATATCCCTTAAAATTATTTTTTTGAGTCATCACCAAGCAACTCTTTTCTTATTTTTTCATAAGGAATTGGCTTGTAATTTTTACTGAGCCGTTCATATGCACTGTGCAAATCATGAAGATCTTCCAACTCTTCTATCATTTTTTCAAATTCTTTAACTTTGAGGATGACCCCTTTTTTATTTCCTTTTTCATCGTAAAGAATTTTGGGATTAATATTTAATTTTGATTTCATAGGCACTTTCAAGTTTTTTATTTTCTTGATTAATAATAATATAAGATCTTTGAATTTTAAAATATATTCTTGCACTTTTGTAAGAAAAAACATATTATTACGCCACATAATTTTTTAAACTATCCACAAAAAGGAAAAATCGATGAAAAGAATTATTGCACTCATGACATGCGCTTTTGTGAGTTACAATGCATGGTCTATGGAACAAGAAAATGAATCTTGGCAAAAAGAAGCATCTAGAATTACCATGTATGCTACATTAAAAGAATTTGGCAAACATAATAGATTATCAACTATAAATGGTCTCATCGCTTTAATGAGTGGCAGGTTAAGTCCCAATAGTCTTCCAGGAAGTGATGTTCACATACTTGAAAAGTATTCTCTTGTAAAAAAAATTAAACAAACAGTTATCAAAAAAAGTTGGATTTTTGGCTCTTACTATTCAGAAGAAGAAAAAGCAACTATTATTGATCCAGAGACTTTAAAAGATTGTCTTCAAAATATATCTTTTATGAAAGATATTTTAAAAATAGAATATAATTGTGAAAATGAAGAAAAAGATCAATCGAACTGGGACACCGTATCTATGCTTTCAACTGCAGCTGTTCTCAGAAGACTTTATGAAAAAGTAGAAGTTATTTGTTCTTTAAACAATTTTCTTAACGGCACTTTTGAAAGTTTAGATAAACTTTCACCCGCTG
>Ga0207156_10200_pt1 | contig 12666 bp, 12 predicted proteins | sample Alteio_BWMinHeat_24_FD_153514 | JGI IMG/M metagenome (GOLD analysis project Ga0207156, IMG submission 153514) | Enriched cells from forest soil in Barre Woods Harvard Forest LTER site, Petersham, Massachusetts, United States -... | ecosystem: Environmental > Terrestrial > Soil > Temperate forest >...
CCCCTGGGGTGAGCAGGGTGAGCCCGGGGTTGAACCCTGGATGAGCCCCACTCGGACCGGCGGGGTCAGGCCCCCTTCCTTACCCCTATTGTGCTGAGAACCCTGAGCGACCTTCAGCGATCCGCGGCAGAGTCTGAGGCGCCAAGTTATCGGAAGTGTTCAAGCACATTGGGGCCAGGATTTGCGTTTCGCCGAGGACGGAGAGTCTGCGGAAGGATGAAGGATGAAATAGAGTTGAATCGGTGAAGGGATCGGAGCGACTTCGGCACATTAGAGGTCAGGAGGGGGCCCGACCCCGCGCGCCGGTCAAACAGGACGGCCTCAAAACCATGCACCCTTCTGCGCTCAATGTAATCCCAACCCCAGTCCGGCTTTCCTCAAATCGAGCTGTCAATGTCGCCGCTCTTCGCCAACCGAATGATCTGATCAGCGGCGCGAAACGCCAGCGCCTGAATCGTGCAGGTCGGCTGGCCCCGCCCGGAGGTCACAAAGCTGCTTCCATCGGAGATGAAAAGATTCGGAACATCGTGCGCGCGGTGGTCTTTGTTTATCACCGACGCCTTCGGATCGTTTCCCATCCGGCACGTCCCCAACAGGTGGACGGCGCGCTGCTGCTCCTCCACTGGAGAAGTCCAAACTTTGCTTGCCCCGGCGGCTTCAAGCAACTCCTTGCAGCGGTCGCGGAAGAACCTGCGGATCTTCATGTCGTCAGCATGGTCTCTATATGTGACCCGAACCGCGGGCAGACCCCAAGCGTCTTTCACTGTCGGATCGAGTGAGATGTTGTTCGTCGCAAGCGGGAGTGACGTCGTATGCCCCGTCGCGAAGGTCGTGCGCGTGTAATAATCACGCAACATCCGTTTGTATTCGGAGCCCCATGTCGGGGCATCCTTCGGCAGTCCCGAGAGCCCAAAGCCGATCGGCGCGCGCCCCATGCGCGTATCGATGCCGCCGCCGCCATAGAAGCCACGCGCCGGATCGCTGTTGTAGAAGTCGTGGATCACGCGCGTAACGACGACGCTCTTGTACTCGTTGAGCGGGTGCTCGAACAAGCCTCCGGCCGAGGCTCCGCCGTTGAACATGAGGTGCCTGCCGACGACCCCGCTCGAATTGGCCAGGCCGTGCGGAAACAGATTCGATTTTGACATGAGCAGCAGCCGCGGAGTCTCGGCGCCATTGGCGCAGACGACTACTGCTTTCGCCTTCTGAAGAGTCTCGACGCCCTTTGCGTCGTAATAAATCACGCCGGTCGCGCGGCCCGATTTGTCAGTCTCGATCTTGCGCACGTAGCTTTCCGGACGAATTTCGCAACGACCGGTCTTTTCGGCGACGCGGATAACGGTCGCAAGCGAGCTCGACTTCGCGCCGACCTCGCAGCCGAAGCTGATGCAAAACCCGCAATGGACACAGGCGTTGCGTCCATTGTGCGGTTTGGAAAGGATCGCCATCGGCGCCGGGTAGGCATGCCAGCCGAGTTTGCGGGCGCCGCGTTCGGCCAATATGCCCGAGGATTTCACCGGCAGCGGTGGAACCGGATAGGGTTTCGAGCGCCAGGGATCAAACGGACTGCTGCCAGCCAGGCCAGAGACCCCGATCTCCCACTCGACCTTTGTGTAATAGGGCTCGAGGTCGGCATAAGTGATAGGCCAGTCGGCGAAGCCGGTTCCGGCGATGGGACCCAGGCGGCTGGCTTCGACGAAGTCAATCTCGTGAAAGCGCCAGTAGTTGCCCGTGAAGTGAACGGTGCCGCCGCCGACTACGCGGCCATAGCCCACCGCGGGCTGCAGCTTCGCCGTCTGTTTCTCGGTCTTGCGAAAGGTGTTGGGCTGGCGCTTGTGGTCATTGGTGAGCGCGTGCTGGCGGGTGATCTTAATCTCGTCGTGATCGAAATCACTCTCCTTGAGATAAGGCCCCTGTTCCAGCACGACGACGTTGAAGCCCGCGGTCGACAGTTCCTTGGCAATGACCCCGCCGGCCGCGCCAGCGCCCACGATGACGAAATCGACGGGGTTATTGCTCTCGAATTTCGGGCTATCTTGTCGCATTGCTTCCCTCCCCGTCGTAATACCCAAACGGCGGTTTGTAGAAAAAGCGGTCTTCGAATCCGATCAGCTTCCAGCCGACCAGGTCGTGGTTTCCGCCCCATTCCGGATTCGAGAGGAACCCCATCACGGTGTGAGTGCGCACGATTTCAAAAAAGGGGGTCTTTTCTATCCGCTTCAACGTCTTGTCCTGCTGGGCGGGACCGAGGGCCGAGAACTTCTTGGCGCCGCGTAGGTGCTTACCCGCGCAGAGCTGCTTGAGTCCCTGGAGGTAGAGCGGGCGCTTCTCCTTGTCGAACGTGCACAGAGCGCGATCGATGAAGTAGATCACGTTCGCTTCGCGGGCGCCTGGGGTATCGTCGGTCGGTATGATGCGGGCCGCTATGGCTTCGATCTCGGCGGCCTGCTCCGCGGTGAAGAACTCCAGCTTGGCGGCGCCGGATTGCAGCGTCTTGTGGACGTGTTCTTGGGCCGCCAGGATGTCCGGCAATTGAGTTAGCAGCCACCCGGCGCTCGCGCCTGCAAGCGAGGCGGCAAGGAAGCGGCGTCTCGAAATGTCTTCTTTTCCCATATTTCAAATCTGAAGAGTTCGAAGTTATTTGAAAGAGCAGACTGCTGTTTCCGGGAGCTCAGGTCCGGGGGGCGCCCGCGCTGTCTCCGGCTCCACTGGTTCTGCCGCAAACCGTAGAAAGCGTTCGCGACACAGGTCAAGAAACACCTCGAATCTGCCTAAACGGAGCAAATCTTGAGCCAGGGCCGACAGTCCCCGAGACCTGATGTTTGCCCTGAAAACCGGGCCACTTTCCTTACACGCGATGGAGGCAACTGACAAGTCTGTAGCCTTGCGTGGCGGCAGCCTACAAGATTGTGGATTCGTATGCGGCGATCGAGAGCCGGCGGCCCAACGACGGGACGACTTGACCGATCCAGGGAGGCTGTCCGAGGGCGGCTTTCGGAGAGCCGTTTTATAGGCCGGCCCCACGCCAGGACCGAGAGGGTTTTCACCGGGTCGCTGTAACCATGGTCCGATTCTGCAGCGCGGAGCGAGCGGGGAAGACTACGCGGAACGCGAATGGTTCGGTTTTTTCCGTCGGCGGGTTTCGGCCGCTTTGGTGGAAGGTTCTTTGTCCTTCTTCTTTTGGTTCTTCATTCGAAATAAGACGATTCTTTCCACCAATTCATATGGAATCGGCTCTTCCAGCGGAAATTGCACCGAGCCTTTGCCGCCTTTATATTGAGACAATTCTTTCTTGAATGCTTCAATGCCTGAGGGTATCGGGTAAAATCCAATATGCTTCTTGAACGCCGCGAAAAACACCAGGTTCTTGCCGTTTAGTTTGAACGCAGGCATTTGATAGCTGATCGCTTCGACGGCTTCTGGCGCCGCTTTTCTTATTGTCCGCCGCAATCTCTCGAGGAGCCCTTGGACATCTTTCGGAAAGGTTTTGATGTATTCGTCTATGGTTGTGAATTGTTGTTTGCGCATCATAGCAGTTGCCCCTGTGTCATTATAGATTCTTTTCAAAGAAGGTCTAACATCTACTCTGGCTCAGACCAGAACAATCTTGATTTGCCGGCCCTGCAGATTTTTTAGCGTCGGCGAAAAAAGTTCTTGAACCTCACGCAACGTGAGGTTGTAGCATAGCCATGTCGGGATGGAACACACGGACCGATGGAATACGGACGGGAGCGAACACCGATAAGACGGATTAAGGGGTTCCACGGATTTTACGACAAGATCTGATCCGTGAAAGTCTGCATCTTCCGTCCGATCCGCGTTCGCATTGGAGGCAGAAAGATGGCGGCAGCAACGGCGATGAAGGTCGGGGAGCTAGCGAAGCGGACCGGCTTGTCGGTTCGCACGCTGCACTATTATGACGAAATCGGGCTGCTATCCCCTTCGCAACACACCGGAGCCGGGCACAGGCTTTACGGGGCGCGCGATGTCGCGCGTCTGCAGCAGATCCTGTCGCTCAGGCAGGTCGGCTTCTCGCTGGACGAGATTCGTGAATGCTTGAAGAGTCCCGATTTTTCGCTGCGCCAGGCGATCGAACTTCACATCGCCCGGCTCAAGCAGCAGATCGAGTTGGAGCGCGGCCTCTGCGAACGCCTCGAGGCGATCGTGAAGAGCTTGTGCGCGGCGGAGTCGGTCTCCGTCGATAAATTCATTCAAACTATGGAGGCGATGAATCGTATGGAAAAGTACTATACACCGGAGCAGTTGAATCAGCTCAAACAGAGACGAGAACAGTACGGCGAAGAAGGCATTCGCCAGGGCGAGCGCGATTGGCAGGCCCTGATCGACGAAGTCCGCGCCGAAATGAATGCCGGGACCGATCCGGCGACCGAACGCGTCCAGGCGCTGGCGGCGCGTTGGCGGGAACTCGTGGGCCGCTTCACTGGAGGCGATCCCGGCATCGCGAAATCTCTGAACCGTATGTGGAAGGAAGAGGATACAGTCCACGGGTTTGCGGCCAAAGAGATGCGCGAGATGATGGCCTACATCTCCAAAGCACATGCCGGAGAGCAAAGGACGAAGTAATGAATGAATAGACTGAGGGACGGGACAAAAGCCCGGCTCCGCGCCGGGATCTGTTCCGTCCCGTTCTACTGGTTGCGCTTACAGTCCGTTTTTAGGAGAGTGATGTTATGAAGCGGGCCTACTTCCTTTCATTCCTGTGCCTCTGTGCGGCGCTTTTGTTTGCCTTCCCGCCATCGCTGGCGGTGAGGTCGAACAGCGAGCCGCAGCAAAAGCCTCTCGCATTCATCCACGTCGCGGTTATCGATGTTACCGGCGCTGCGAGCGCCGCCGCCCAGGCGGATATGACCGTGGTGATTCGCGCGGGGCGGATTGCGGAGCTGGGCAAGTCGAAGCAGTTGCCGCCGCCAGCGGACGCCCAGGTGATCGATGCCTCCGGCAAGTTCCTGATCCCCGGCCTCTGGGACATGCACGTGCACACGTGGAGCAACGAGGTGCTCGCCATGTATGTGGCGAACGGCATTACCGGCGTCCGCGATATGGGCAATCCCCTGGGGCCTATTTTGCAAATGCGCGAGGCGGTGAAGAGCGGTAAATTGCTGGGCCCGCGCATCGTCGCCTCAGGTCCGATCGTGGACGGTCCGAAGCCGGTATGGCCGTTCTCTATTCCTGTGGGCAGCGAAGCGGAGGGCCGGAAGGCGGTCGATGACCTCAAGGCTCAGGGCGTCGATTTCGTGAAGGTCTATTCGCTGCTGCCGCGCGCCGCGTTCTTTGGCATCGCCGACGAGGCGAAGCGCCAGGGCATCGCATTCGCCGGGCACGTGCCCGTCCTGGTCAGCGTGGCGGAGGCCTCTGACGCCGGGCAGAAGAGTATCGAGCACCTGACCGGAGTGCTGATGAATTGTTCCACCAGGGAAGCCGAGATGCGACGGCAACTCACGGACGCCATGGCCGGCTCGGACCCCAAAGCGGGTTACCAGACCGCCTCGCGCGCGCAAGCCAAGCAGTCGCTCGAAACCTTCAGCGACGAGAAGGCGGCGGTGTTGTTCGCGAAACTGGCGAAGAACGGAACCTGGCAAGTTCCGACGCTGACGGTGCTGCGCTCCGTCGCCTATCTGGATGATGAGAACTTCATCAACGACCCGCGCCTCAAATACCTGCCGCCATACTTCAGACTGAGCTGGAATCCGAAGAATGATTTTCGCTTCAAAGAGCGCACCCCTGAAGATTGGAGCATAGCTAAACAAGCCTATCAAAAGTATCTGGTGATCGTGGGCGCCATGCATCGCGCCGGGGTCCCGATTCTGGCCGGCACGGACAGCGCCAACCCCTATGTGTTTCCTGGATTCAGCCTGCACGACGAATTGGGCCTGCTGGTCAAGGCGGGGTTCACTCCAATGGAAGCGTTGCAGGCGGCGACTCTCAGCCCGGCAAAGTATCTTGGCACAACGGCGACCATGGGAACGATCGAGCGCGGCAAGACGGCTGATCTCGTGCTCCTCGACGCCGACCCGCTCGCGGATATCAGCAATACGCAGAAGATCGCCGCCGTGGTGCTGGCCGGCAAACTCATCGAGCGCTCGGCGTTGAATGAAATGCTGACGCGATTAGAGACGGCGGCGAAGAAGAACTAACCATGCGAGTTAAATCGCCGGCGCGGCCGAATCGCGTCACTTCTTTCCGGTTCTCTTGCTCTTGGGGAGTTTGGCGCTTACGAGATCATAGGAAGTCCGGATCAGTTCTTTGATCTCGGGATCGGGGAGAGCGTTAAAGGACTCAAGCGCAACCCATTTATACCGTCCCACGTACGCCGCGGGACCGATGCCTTCGCGTTCGATAAGCTCAGAGAATTTCTCGGGCGTGCATTTGAAGGTCAAGGCGGAAGGCGCCGCGGGATCCAGCGGAACGCCCGCGAAGATCTTGCCGCCAATGCGGAAGAGAAGATCGTTCTCCCACTGGACGTCTTCGGTGGCGTCAGGAAAGGAAAGACAGTACTCGCGGATCGATTCCACGTCCATAATTGCAGCCCCTGTTGGAGGAACCCCCGTCGATGCCAGATAATTACCAAATATAGGCCGAATCACGCAAGGAAATGTCAGACAGAGCCTCCGTAGGCGCGCGGGAAGTGTAGCCGCAGCCAAACCAACAAGTGAAGGGGAAGGCAAAACGCTGCGGCGGCTGCCTTCCCCTTGAGTGAACCGCACGAAGCCGGCCTTTATTTCCCGGCCCCCCGCGGAGCATCAGGGACCCCAGTGGCTGCGCTGTGAGTTTCGGCGCCGGCTTCTTTAAACTATGCCTCGGGTTCTACAAACATTGCGCCCCGCTGGGGCGCGGGTAAGCCACGCATCAGAGCATGGGCTTCAGAGATTCTGGAGTTGGTTCACGCGGTGGAAGCAGGTCATTGGGATACAGACCAAATCGAAATCTGGATGCGCGAGCACGTTCTGTGACCTAAACCATTTCGCAGCTTGCCTGCGGCCGCCGTAGCCTAAACTGTTAGTCTCGGCACTAATCGGAGTTCAGGAAGCCAACCAGACGTAGGCCACACGCTTACAATCTCGTGGTCCTAAGGAGTGGATCATAATGGGGCCGATGGCGTCCTGCGCGCTACTTAGCCTCTCCCCGCAGCTTCGCGATCGCGTCGCGAATGGCCTGAGCGTTCTTTGCCTCGGGCTCCGCCTTTAAATAACTTTCAAGTTCGCGCGCGGCGCGCGCCTTGTCGCCGCGATGTTCGAAGACGCGCGCCCGCTGTAAGTAGACTGAGTTCATCTTCTTGTTGCTTAGTTCCCAGGCCTGATTGAGTTCCTTTTCCGCGTCGTTGAGGGCCGCCGAGCGATCCGCCGCGCTGCCCGTTGCGACCTCGATCAACGCGAATCCGCGGCAGAAATGTGCGCTCGCATTGCCAGGATTGATGTGCGCCGCCTCGCCGAATGCGTATTCAGCAACCGTATATTTTTTCTGTTTCAACATGACCAGGCCAAAGGTGTAATAAACCGCGTCTTGCCGGTCGTTGATCTGGCGGGCCCGTTCAAGCTCCTGCAGCGCCTCGTTGTCCTTGCCTTCACGGAAAAGCTCTCTGCCAAGCGCGTAGTGCGCGTTGAAGTAGTCGCCGAAGAGATTCGTTGCCTCGCGCAGCAGTGCGACGCCTTCATCGAATTTGCTGTCCCGCAACTTCGCCATGCCGCGCTCGAATGCGCCGCGGGCGTCTTTCGGCACATCCTGAGCGAAGTTGGTGCCCGGCGCGGCTAGCGGCGCTGAATCCGCCCGCGAGCGGACGACGACCTCGATGTTGAGGACCTCGGAGAAGCTCATCCTGTCCATGGCGTTGAAACGCGCCCTTTGCACCGTTGGTTCAAAGCCCGCCGCGGTGACGGCCACTTCATACTCGCCGGGGTTGAGCCCGGTGAAGGCGAAGTCTCCGTCGTTGCGCGTGACGGTTTGCTGGATCATGCCGCCGCCGCCGACTCTGAGTTCAACAATGGCGTTATTGACAGGGAGCCCGTCGGCTGAGCGAACCTTGCCGCGAAGCTGGTTGGTTTGCGCGAGGCCAATCTGCGTGAACAGCGGCAGGAAGACGAGCGCACAGAGAAGCTTGCGCTTTCCCATGGATTGGACCCTCCTTTCGCCCCGGCGCGCCCCATTATAGACCAAAACCAGCGGGCCATCACCACGCCGGGGAGATTCGAGGCAGGCTCTGGACCGCGGCCAGCCGTCGCGAGGGCGCAACCACTTTGGCTTGTCAGGCGCCGGCAATCTAAGTAGCATAACCTCGTTTCAGACCCCAAGGAGGCTTGGATGTTCTGCCCGAAATGCGGCGAGCAATCAGACGGGAAGTTTTGCCGGTCGTGCGGAACGGACCTGGGCAAGATTGCAGAGAAGCTCACTGCCGCCGCGCCGAAGACGCGAAGCATCGCGGCCGAACAGCCTGCAATCACGCGTGAAAGGGAGACTGGAGCGATCACCCGCGGGAGCGGCGGCAGCGCGACCGCGCTTGGCCTATTCCATTCAGCCTTCCTTTCGAACGAGAATCGAAGCCTCGACGGGCAAACCGCCGGCTCGATCTTTGGGACCGTAGTCATCGATTTGACCGCCGCACCCTTGCCGCCGGGGGAGACGAGGATCAGCATTTTTTCCATCTTTGGCACGGCTGAAGTTCTGGTTCCAGAGAACGTCGCCGTCCGCGTCACGGGCGTCAACGCGTTCGGGAGCACGAACGTGCGCGGCGAGGAGATCGGCGTCGGCATATTCAGCTCGACCAACGAGACTACGCCGGGTTACGAACAGGCAACGCGCCGCTTGCGTCTCGACGTGACCTCGATCTTTTCGGCCGTGAAGATCGGGAGATGAGAAAACAGGGATGTACAAGATAGACAGGATCATGGGACGTTGGGAAGACATTCTGGGAAACGGTTCTTGTATGCGGGTTGTTTAAAATGACTGAGATGAAAGCTCCCGTCAAACCGCTGATCGGTCCGGACACCCTCGAGCAAATCGACATTCGCGTCGGAACCATCGAGGCGGTCGAGGACGTCAAGGGGTCGAACAAGCTCGTGCGCCTCACGGTCAATTTCGGCGACCACAAGCGCTCCATCCTTGCGGGGATGAAACAAGAGCGCGAGAACCCGCGCGAGATCGAAGGAAAGCAGGCGCTGTTCGTCGTCAACCTCGAACCCAGGAAGATGATGGGGGAGCTCTCGGAGGGCATGCTGTTTGACATTGGCTTTGCCGACGGAGTCAAACCGGTGCTGGCCGTCCCGGAAGCGCCCGTGCCGGATGGGACGCGGGCTGGCTGAGGGACCGGCCGCGGGTTAGGACGCAGTCGCAATCAAGCAGGCCATTCTATGAAAGCAGCCGGATCGATGCTGAAGCGCGCCCCGAGCGCAGCCGCTTGCTCCCTGGTTATGCCTCGCTTGCCGGCCAGCACTTCCGATACACGAGACCGGGTCGGAAAAACGTCTAATAGTTCACGTTGACGCAGGTTATTCTCTTCCATCAGCGCGCGAAGCAACTCGTTAGGAGTGAGCTTTGCTGGCCGGTAGCGCTCTTGCTCAAAGCGCGAAATCAGAGTCACAAGGACCTCGGCAAGCGCGGATTCCTCGGCCGTCCGCGACGCTCCCTTATCGATCAGTCGATCGAGGATTCGCAACAGACGCCGGTTTTCCTTGAGGGTGCGCGGCAAAACTGGCTGCGCTTCCGCCAGAAGCTCGGCATATCGGGCACCCCTAACAATCCTTTTTCCAGGCGTCCTTGTCGTACTCTTTATGGCTGAGGACGCATTGAACCGTGACGGCTTGAAGCTCATAGTCGACCTTTCCGATGAGTCGATACTTATTCCCGGCAATGTCGAAGACGACACAGCGTCCGACGTGATCCGCGGTCGGAAACGTTCGGCGCACATCTGGGAAGTTTCGCCACGTCGCAGCTACCGTCATCGAATGCCAGCGAGTTAGCGACGCCTTCGCGTCTGGATGCCGGCGCCGGAATGCTTGGATTTTTTCATATCCGACGACCCTCATTCTCGCTCTCGCAACCATATTCCCAGATTTGGGAACAAACCGCAAGTTGCTCATAATGAACCTCCTCAGAGGACGACGCCCCGTGTACTCAATCCTAAGAGTGGGCCGCGTCGTAGCGGCGTCACTAGAGCGGCCAGAGCGGCTCAATTGGGGGAACGGGTCGCGTCTCAACTTCATTAGACCAAATTACGCGCCCACGCCGGTGGACATTCTTAGGGGGAATTCTGTCTGCCGTGGCGGCTTAGTATTCAGTAATCAGGTGGGGAAAACAAAACCGAACGTCGATTAGCGGGTCCATCGGCGAGCCGTTTAGGTCGGTAACGTGGCGCACGTTGGGCGCCACTTCAACTACGCCCAAATACCGGTGTCCATTCCTGCGGGATCTCTTCATCCGCTTTGCCCAGACTTCGCGGCTGACGCCGAAACGCCAACAATCAAAGGTCCTGCGTAGCACCTCGTCTGTCGGGGGCTTGTCTTGTGAGATAAGCGCTCCCGCCTCGCTTGAACGGAGGAATTTGTGGAGCAGCTCTGCCTTCGTGCGAGGGTGGTCGCCAGCGTTTTCCGGGTTTTCATCACGCGGGTCTCGAACCCGACGAGCCCGAGCAATCATTTTGCTGGGCCCAACCTCTTCCCATACGTCGCATCGGTAAATATCGCCCGCCAGTCCGGCAAGAACCGTCTCGGCAGGACTCAGTGTTTCCCCGAAGCTCAGTCGCAGCTTCTCGGCAATTCTCAAGGGGAGGACCGCGACTGGCCGAGAGCTGGAGAAGAGCCCCATGCCCCAGAGCGCCGAAAACGTGTGCTCGATCACAAAGGCTTGGCGTCTGGCAAGGCGGCGTATCTGCGTGGTTGTAAGCAACTCAAGCGAGTTGCTTACAAAGGGGAGCAAGTGGTAGTCGATCGCCGCACTGAGGCACCATCGCACTTGCCATATATCATTAACCGATACCTGTTCGCGCTTGGCAGGTATTAGAAACTTTGCATCGTCATCTGGTCCTAGCTTTAACAACTGCTTCCGGGCGATCTCTGGCCAGTTCTTGTGTGCCGTTTTGTAATATCCCGGCTCCGTGAAGTGTTGCGTTAGGACAATTATCTGTCGCCAGCGATCGACAGCGGCCCAAACGGCCGGATGGCGTATGTTCGCCGCGCTTTCACGTACAGCATCTCTATAACGTCAATATCTTGCGGTTCGCCATCTGCACGCCGCTCGACCACATACGGCCTAGGAGTCGGGACAGGCACTCCAGGCGCCTCATCACTGTAATAGAAGGACAACCTCGTATTTAATCCCGCGCTGTCGGAGTGTCTCCTCGCCCACCCTGCGGAGGTAGTCGTCGCGCTCCGCTTTGGCGCGCCTGATTGCCTTTTGGTCCGGCTCGAATGACCCATCCTTTAGGAAGCGCACCGGAATGCCTCGCCCGTCAGCTAGCTTCAACGTGCCCCGAGTAGTGTCAGCGTTGCGAACAACGACCACTGGTACATCTGAGCCAGAAAGAATCGCCGGTACCCGCTCCCTGCCTTTGGTGGACTTGTGACCCGCAACCGGGCACTCTTCACTCGGCGGAGCAACGACAGCGCGAGGCGCATCGTGCAGGTCCAAGACGTCGGTGGAGGGCGGTCCGGCAAGCGCCGGCGCCTCGGCGGTTAACGGAGGCGTCTTCGATTTTCGCCCCGAAATCGCCTTATTGCCCGAGTGATAGCCTGTCTTGTTTTTCACTCCGTGCCCCCCGATAATGGCCAAGCCGTCTGCTTTCCAGCGGAGCCAGACGGACCTCTCGACTGAGGCTTCGACCACAGAATCTTAGCACGGTTCTAGCACCAACTTCGAGACACGCTGTTGGATGTTTGGACGGCTGGCATGGGAGGCGAATTGTATCGGCACCTATTGTTCAGGAACAGAGCTCTACCTAGGTGATGACTTTGGTTTCCGAGGGTGCCCTATGCCTTAGAGAAGATCTTCGGCGGAGCAGTCCGTAGGGCGTCGCGAGAGTGCATCGGGAAGGGCTACGGTGGTTTTGGGGCAGCTCACCCAAGAATAAATCATACGGGGCGCAAAATGCTGGTCTCTTCGACCGCCCATTTCAACGCCGCAAGGCGCCGCCGGGCATTGCGCGACAGGTCGATATGGACCACCGGATCGAGAATGAAGCTCAACCACGCCGGCCGTGAGCTGAAGTTGTAGCGAAAGACCACTCGGGTGACCCCGGGCGCGACGGAGCTGAATCGCCAGGAGCCGGCGAAGGAGTCGAACACCGCGGGGCCGTTCGTCATTTTGACGGCAACCACGTCGGGCGGATTGTAGGAGACATACTCGGTTTCCATGCCGCCCCAGATCTTGGCGACGCACCACGCACGCGCGCCGACGCAGGCTTGCTCGGCGCCGTGCAAGAGGCGAGCCTCCTTAAGAAACGGATCCCAGGCCAACCGGCGGTCATAGTCTTGCGTCAGTTCAAAGAGCGCCTTCTGATCGGCTTTGATTTCTATAGACCGCTCAAAGACCGGCACACTGCAACCTCCGAGTTCGGCGGCTTCGCTCAACTCGACCCGACTCATTTTGCATTCCAGCGTGACGGCTGGGGCAACAAAGCGCTCTCGAAGGAGAGTTCCTTGCGATCACCCACCGCCGCCC
>Ga0207156_10253_pt1 | contig 12601 bp, 16 predicted proteins | sample Alteio_BWMinHeat_24_FD_153514 | JGI IMG/M metagenome (GOLD analysis project Ga0207156, IMG submission 153514) | Enriched cells from forest soil in Barre Woods Harvard Forest LTER site, Petersham, Massachusetts, United States -... | ecosystem: Environmental > Terrestrial > Soil > Temperate forest >...
AGCCGCCGTCCTGCATCGCCCACCAGCCACCTTCCGTGCCGGTTTCGCTGAAGAGCAAACAGACTCTCTTCATCTCTTTCATCATTTTTGCGACCCCAAATGCTCCAGTCCATCGAATCTCAAATATCGAGTCAATCGGGCCACAAAACGGCCCGACATAGTATGAATAGGTCGCTGGCGGCGCATGCGCCTCAGAGCACGCTGTTCCGCAAAGCTTTGATTGATCTGAGTGTCCCCTGTCCCACCCTCACTCTTGTAGCCCAGCACGCGGTAGTAACAATGAACGGTGAGTTCTACCCCTGTATCGCGATGCGGAGCATGCCCTGTCCTTGGGGACTCAAACCCCGTCTCCTGGCTCTTCAGGGGCGTTCGTAGCGCCTTGGTTTTGGTTTGTGCTCGCTGCCAACAAGAGTTACCAACCGCTCAGATCAATTCAGCCTTCCAGTTGAGTTCCTGAATTCGGAGATCAAGTTCCCGATACCGCTTGGCGAGCTGATCCGCATCGGCCCGCAGTTTCCCGACCGGCACCGTCATGACATAGCGCACCTCGGACTTTGAGTAGCGGTCCCACCGCGAGTTTGCCGAGGCGGCGACTCCTGCGAGGAAGTCTCTCCGCTTTCCCATTACGTCACGCTCGGCGATGGCATCGAAAATCGTGCGCCCACTATCGAACGCTGTCCGTGAATTGGTGCGGTTGATGGCGCTGATGAGTTCCAGCAACCGCACATAGATGCGATCCGTCTCCGACAGCAGCTCGCTCGGATCTTCAGCCGGCTGTTCGCCTTCCTGGATGCGTGCCGAACGTTCCAGCCGGTCTCTGATCTCTTGGAGTCTCTTCTGGCAGTCGCTGCGCTCCGCCAGTGCTTCCGCTAACTTCATTCCGCCTCCTTTTTTAGACTTGCCTCGCTGCTTCAGAGGCCATGGTGCCGGGAAATACTACTTGCCGTTCTTCGTCATCAGCCGAGTCAAGACCGCCGTCGCGCCGAACCACAGAAGCACCGTCACCAATTCATGGAGGACGAACAGCGCGGCGCCCAATATCGTGAGGCAAAGCGCCACCGAAGGAGACCCCCGCCAGTGCATTCCAACCGCACAACCGATCAAAAGGAGTGAAAGAGAATAGATGAAAACCAGAAGTAGATTCCCGGATTGCATTTCCATCTTCATAGGTAGCTCCCCACAAGCTGAATGTTTATTGCCATGAGAACGGCGCTCGGTCCGGCGGCTTTTGATGAAGTGAACGGCATTCACCCAACTACGAGCGTTGAGGTGCGCTTTTCAAGCAGTCAACGACCCATGGCTATCGACGAATCTGACCGCGATGGCGTATGGAACTTCGAATCCGCTTGAACGTCTATGTCGACGCCTCGTGATGAACATCTTGAGTCGATCATCACACCGATTCAGGCGCAGGCTGCAGCGTGCGCTGTTCGGAATGTGCCGGAATCGGCACATCCTGCGATTTTGTTGCGACTCCCTTGTCGAATGGTGAATCACTCACGATTAGCTGGATGAACTGCGCACGCGCAGCTGTATCTTGTCAACGCCTAGCGAACCGGCGATTATCATCAGAGCAATGATGGAAGGCATGACTTGGCCACGTTCAGCTCGCGACAGATAGGTGCGGTGGATTCCGGTGAGAGAGGCCAGCGCGGCCTGGGTCACGCCGCGCCGGGATCGCAATCTTCGAATGAGTTCGCCGACTTCTCTTCGTGTAGCGATCAAGCATTGAGGATCGAGGCAATCAAGAGTGTTTGGAATAAACAGTTCGATATAGGTAATACCCAACGAATGGCGACAACGGCGGCAGTTGCCTTTTCCACATTCAAATTGGCTTAGTTGACAGACAGGACAGACGACAGCAGCGCGAATCGTTGAAACGTGCAAGGAGTTCTCCGGAGGAAGCTACACCGCACCCATCGCGGATCGTTATTCTGCGAGGGTTGGGAGGCATCGGGCTTGAACGAGATTTCGAGAAGGGATGAAAGTAAGCGTCCAGAGTTCCTTTCAATTACCCACAATTATGAGCTGACTCTGGTTGGATATTGATGCATCGTATTCTGCCTCAAGTCAGCTACTTACGCCGAGTTGAGGATGCGTGGCGAAGTAGTTGCCATGAGGAATCAGCGACGGGGCGAAGGCATGGAGTGCCGGGAGTCTTCTGCGGATTTCCGAACCAATGAGTGGATAGACAATGAGGTGGTGGGATGCGATTTCGAGGATGTGCGCCACGGCAAGCGGCTTCGTCAGCTGTTGGAGCAATTGTCAAGGAGAGTCGGTGCGACCACGCCCTGGGCATGTCAGGACTGGGCCAACACGAAAGCGGCCTACCGCTTCTTTGGCAACGAACGGATCAGCGAATCCAATATTCTGGCCGGACATTTTGCCTGCACGCGCGAGAGATTTTCCGCCAGCCCTGGCTTCCCCCTTCTGGTTCTTCACGACACGACGGAGTTGTCGTATCGGCGCGAAGATACCGCATCGATCGGAATCCTGAAGAAGATACCTGCAGGCCACAAAGGGCGCGCAGGGCTTTACACCAGTTGCGGCATTCTGATGCACTCCAGTTTGGTAGCTACCCGCGAAGGTCTGCCACTGGGTCTGGCGGCGATCAAATTCTGGAACCGAGACAAGTTTCACGGCGCGAATGCGCTGAAGCGACGGGTTAATCCGACGCGTGTGCCGATCGAAAAGAAAGAGAGCATTCGCTGGCTGGAGAACCTTAAACATTCCACGGAATTGCTGGCAGACCCTGGACGCTGTGTGCACATCGGAGATCGGGAGAGCGACATCTACGAACTGTTCTGTCTGGCTCAGCATCTAGGAACCCATTTTCTGGTGCGCACCTGCGTCGACCGGCGCGCCGGAGATGGCGAACATACGGTTCGCGATGCGATGAAACAGGCTCCAGTTCGGGGACTGCATCGTGTTCAGGTACGGAACAAGCAAGGGGACTTTTCTACTGCAGTTCTTGAAATTCGCTGTCGACGCATGGTGATCCGCCCACCCATCGGCAAGCAGAAGGACTATCCGGAACTGATCCTCACGGCGATCCACGCCAGCGAGAGAGATACTCCGAAAGATCGCGAGAAGATCGACTGGAAACTGCTTACCGATCTGCCTGTGCGCACGCGTCAGGAAGCTGCCGAGAAACTTGATTGGTACGCGCAGAGATGGAAGATCGAGACCTTCCACAAAATCCTGAAGTCCGGATGCAGGGCGGAAGAAGCGAAGCTGAGAACGGCCGAGCGACTTGTAAACCTCATCGCAATCTTATGCATCCTGAGTTGGAGAATCTTCTGGGTCACCATGCTGAATCGCACACGCCCGGGAGCGTCACCCGATGAGGCCTTTACAGAACTTGACCAATATCTGTTGGACGAATTGGTACCCGATAAACCCGCGCGGAATCAAACAGCACCTCTTGCGCACTACATCACGAAGCTTGCCCGATTAGGTGGCTATCTCGCTCGCGCACACGACCCTCCGCCGGGCAACACTGTGATCTGGAGAGGTATGTCACGACTCACCGACATAGAACTGGGCATCATGATCGGAGTGAAACTTGTGGGTAATTGAAAGCCAGAGTTCCCAGAGTTCCCCCTGGAGCAGAAGATCGCCACATGGTTCAAGCGGGGGATTCGAGTACAGGGCGTCGAGTGCGCAGGCGGCGATCGGTATCAGAGAAGCGTCAGATTGTGCAGTTGACGATGGAGCCAGGTGCGAGCGTTGCCGAAGTGGCTCGAGCGCATGGTTTGAACGCCAACCAGGTCTTCAAGTGGCGTCGGGCATTTGAACGCGGCGAACTGAATGAGTCATGTTCCGCGTTGCTGCCAGTGATGGTTTCGAGTCCGCGCGAGCCGAAGAGCGAAGCCGTAGAGGAACCTGCACTGACTCAGTCGGCGAGTGCGGGCGCTATCCATATTGAGCTTCCTGGACGAGCGATGATCAGCGTCGAGAGCGGAGCTGATCATGTTCTTATTCGTACGATTATTGAGAGTCTGCGCAAGTGATCCAGCTCCCCTTCGATTTAGGTCATACCCAGCGAATGGTTCAAGCGGCGTCAGTTGCCGTTTCCGCGCTCAAATTGAATCAGTTGACACACAGGACAGACGACGGTATCGCGAATTGTTGAAACGTGCAAGAGGATCTCCGCAGTAAGACACACCGCGCCCATCGCGACTCATGATTCGCGGTTGGAAGGCAACGGAAGGTGAGTGAGGATTGAGGACCGGATGCGGCAGTATCTTGTTTCGGCAACGGCGCCACTTGTAGTAGGAACTCACGGCGACGAGATGGGATTGGACCGCGGCATCGGACAGTCCGGCTGTTCCGGTCCTGGGGTTGAAGCTACCCTTGACCCACGCGGCGAATCGCCGAATGTCGGCCGGGTGCACGGCGTCAATAGTGAGTTTATTGTCACTTAGAAACAGGCCGAAGTGCGCGAGGAATCCACGATAGGACTTGCGCGTGCATTCGCTGCGTATGCGTTTATGTTCGCTAGGAAAGCGATCGATTTCCATTGTTACCTCACGGTTGAAGCCGAGCCCAATCAAGTCACAGTTCAGCGCTAAAAGCATTGCTGCACTTCACAGGTACTGCCCTTTCAGTTGCAGTGGGTCAAAGAGAATGCAGATTATGCGAGCGAACCCGCTGGCGCTGGATTGTCGAAAGTCCACAATCGCTGCGCCGGGCCGGCCGGTGACGGGAGGGATGTTAAATACAGGGACTAAGGGGCAAGGGACATAGGGAGAATTCGAGGCACGTTCTCTTATACTCCATTTACGACACGGTGTCGTTGCCTCCAACTTCCTGTTCCGCTGCGGTTAGAGTCGTCAAAGTACTCCTCATACGGTAGCTCTAATCTTGTCAATTGCTTCCATCGCCGCAAAGTATTCCTGGCGTACCTTTTGATCGGCAGCTTTCAAATAAAGTAAGGTCGTTTCGAGGTCCTCATGACCTAAGAGGTCCTTCAGCGTGTAAGCGGACATGCCGGAATTGGCGCAGTCAGTGGCGAAGGTATGTCTGAGAGCGTGAACATTCTCCGGAGTCACTAACGCTCGCATGCAATATTTTTGCAAAATCACTTCGATCATGCGCTTCGATATACGTGTGTTCCGATTGGAGACAAAAAGAGCGGGGTCGTAATCCTTTCTGCCCTTGAGATAAATCTTTATTTTCTGCAGCACGGACTCCGTGGTAAAAAGCGTTCTCTCCTTGCTTCCTTTGCCTAGGACGCGAAACTCGCCGAAACGAAGCTTGCGACCATCTTCAGTTGTGGTCGAGTGGATTGTGAAACAAGTGCGGTCAAGTTGCTGTAATTCAGAGAGCCGAGCGCCGGAAGAAAGAAATAATTCCAAAAGCGCGGAATCTCGCGGTGACGCGGATGCTTTGGCGAGGATGGCATCAATCTTATCCGGTTGAATGGGTCTCGGTGTCGACTTCTTCTTTCGAGACCGTCTGACCGGCGAGAAAGGATTGCCAATCGCACCATCGGTATCTACAAAAAGAAACCTGTAGAGGGCGCTAACCGCAGATACGCGCCTGTTTACCGAACTTGTTGCCTGGCGCCCCGATGGTCCTTTTCTACCCGGACGTGATCTTAGGAATGCAACGTAGTCGCGGGCTTGACTAGGGCGTAATTCCGCTATGCTGAGTCCTTTCGTCTCCAGGTAATTAGCAAATATGCGAAGGTCAGATTCATAGGCCTTCCTGGTTTCTGCACTGTCGGTCTGATCCTGCAAATCTTCGAGAAAACGAGTAATATCGTTCACAATAGCTCCAGTCAATTAAATTGCGTGTAATGTGGATTACACGCAGTTCGGATTACACGCAGTTCGGAGAACATCGGGTCAGTCTTCGGACGCCATGAACTGCTCCATGGTCTCGGATTTACCGCTGCTTTGGAACTCAACGTTTTTTCGGGTAAGCTTCTCCATTGCGGCCGCGTAGTTTTCGCGAAGGGTTTGCTGAGCGAGCTTCGCGATGTTCTCGACTGTCCCAGCGTCATTCCAGCGTCCGACCCGCATGATTGTGGAAACGTCAGCTCCCCCCTCGACGAGATTCAGGGCCATGGATTGCCGAAGCCGGAAAAACGAGAAATGGGACATGATCGGTCCGGGTCCAAACTCGTTGGTGCACAACACCCGCCTAATGTTCGCGTGCAAAGCGTCCTTTCCCACTGGCTTGCCGGACCCGTGGACAAAGAGTCGGTCGGTTCGCGATGGCGGGCGGAGATCCAACCACTGGGCCAGGTACTTAGCAGCCTTATCGTGAAATGGAATCGCCTCTTCTTCCCCGTTTGCAAAAGCGGGCCCAGTAAAGATCCGCCGGCTCAGGGAAATGTCGGTGATGCGAAGGCCAACAACTTCGTCAAAGTGCAGTCCACTCTCCTCGACAACGGCAACCACTACGCGAGCTATTGGTGTGCCACGAAGGTCGAGAATTCGCCAGATTAAGCACTGTTCGTCTTGACTGTAGGGATTGCTCCGGTTTCGCCGTGAACGAGATCGATTGTGACGTTTGGGGTCGAAGGGATTCGTCGACGTTCTGATTCCCTCGACGATGAGCCAATTGAAAAGCAACTTGATGCCGCTCAGCTGACGGGGAGCTACGAATCCGTGCTTGCCACACCAAGCGCGGAAGCGAATTATGTGGCTTCCGCTTACCGCGTTTAGGTCTGTGACTATGTCTCGTAAGTACAGAAAGAAGCGCCCCAGGACGGGTCTGTAGCCTCTGATAGTCTTCTGTGAATAATCCTCTTGCAGATCGAGCAGAAACCGACGCAGAACGTCGTAGTACTCACCCGCTTGCCCGCGGAGTACTTCATCTGTCTTTTCCTGATTTCTTTCGGCTGCGCAGCAGTAGTCAAATTTGGCGTTGTAGGCCCGATTGTAAGCCTTCCCGCATTTGCTACAAATTGATGATGAGGGCCGATGACCGCGGGCTGCTAGTCCGCAGTCAGCGGAGCAAAAGAAGCGTCTTCTGCTCGCATAATAGTAGTCCGCCGGGATCCAGTCACCGCACTGTGCCAAAGAGCAGACCGTAGAAAATGGCCCAATCCAGACGCAAAGGCGGGAGTATTTCATCGAAGGGGCAGATTTCGTCGCCACCGCACGGCACGATTTACAGTGAAGCGTTCCATCGAAGCCATATGCGGTCCGCCCTAATTTACCCAGGCAAATGCAACAGAAGCGTTGGTTAGGGACGATTGTCCGAAAGTACTCTCTCATTCACGGTTCTCCTGCTTGTTCGTTCTTCATGAATTCGTCGAAACTGGAAGTGACGCTTGCCCGCTCCTTTCTCATCCGGGCGATCCAGTCCATTGCAGATATGTAGCTTGCTTTGGGGGAAACCTCAGGGGGGTGTATGTATCGCGAGGCGGAACGGGCTTTCTTCCACCGCCCCGTGCGCATGATGGTGGGAACATCTGCGCCTCCCTCGGCCAAGTTCGATGCCATCGTATGACGAAGCCGATGGAAAGAGAAGCGAGCGAGCGTGGGTCCCGGGCCTCGCTCGTTTGTGCAGAGAATTCGCTTCAACTCATTCCGAAGCCATTGGGCGCCGAGCGGACGTCCCGAGGGGTGAACAAAGAGCCGGTCGCTCTTTGACTTAGGCCGAGCAAGCTGCCATTCGGTCAGATATTTCCTTGCCTTCAAATAGAATGGTACCCAGCCTTCTTCACCATTCTTAGTTGGCAACGCGATAAATACCTGGAGATGCGCCAGATCGACCTGCGCATGCTGCAGACGCACGACTTCCATGTATCGCGGCCCGCTCTCCTCTGCCAGCGAAATGGCGGCTCGGCTCAGAGGTGTTCCTCGGTCATCGAGTATCTGCCAGATCAGGTGCATTTCATCGCTGTTGTACGGATGGCGCCGAGAGCTCGTCAAGCGGCTTTTGCATCGATCACTTGATCTAGGCACTACCGGGTTGGCAGAAGTCCTTAACTCCTCAACCGAAAGCCAATCGAAAAACGATTTGATTGCACTCCAGCATTGAACCGGCGCGAAGCCGTGCTCAACGAGCCACGGGTTGAATCCTTTCACTTGGCCGGGCCCAACCGAGGTCAGAGCGTGTATTTTCTTGTCTCTCAGGTACCAAAAGAAGAGTGCGAGGCGCCAGCGCGAATGGACTAGATAGCTGCGCGACCAGTCTGGATTCGATTCAATGAACCGACACAGAAGTTCGTACTGTTCGCCTGCCCGTTCCTCAGTCAATTGTTCCGACTTCATCATCTTGTCATGGGCAGTACAGCAGAAGCCAGAATCCGCGCGGCCGTAGTTATATTTGCCGCCGCAATAGCGACAGATTGAAACGCCCCCGTTTTTATAGTTAGCGCTCTTAACCGTACATTCCGCGGAGCAATAGAATGTCTTCCGCTTCACCGAGTAATAACCTTCAGGCACAAATACGTCACACCAGGCGCACGCACACTTCTTTGTATTAGAGGGGACCCAGATGAACTTTGGAGGGTAGTAAAGGCCCCTTGTCGATCCGGTTAAGGCAAGTCGGCAGGCTGCCGAACCGCAGATCAGAGAATCCTTGTGGGCATATGCGGTGTTTCCGAGCTTCGAACCGCAACCGCCGCAATTGCGCAGCTGACTGTAACGTTCACTTTTGCGTAGATTTCCCACTGATCCTTCTTTCCTGTACTGCCCGATATGTCTCGAGTAAGTTGAGGACGTCGCCTTGTCGAAAGCGCCGCTGATCGCCATCGCCGAGGGCATCCAGCTGCAAAGTATCCACAAACCATTGCAGCCGCGTCTCGTTAACGCCTAACATGGCCGCCGCCTGCGAATCGGAGAGATACTTTGCCATGCGGTCGACCTATGCGGTGCCCCTGCGGCAATAAGACCGCAAACCCATCGGCTGATCGTAATGAAACCCGCAAATGTCCAACATGGATGCCCCATTCATCTAGGGGTTCGCGTGCATGCTGTCCAGCCCTTGACACACCGGGCAGCGCGGTAGAAGCAGTGGGAAAGAGCGAGGCTACTGCTCCGTTGGACTGTCTTCGCATTGGCGGTACAGTCAGTAGATAAACGATGCAAGCTGCATAGCATACACCAAAGGTCGGTCTCCTAACGACTCGTCTTGGTAATCGCCCAGACGCAGTCTAACCAAGAGCGCCGGCAATCCTCGACCTTTGCTATGCGACAGCCAAAGCGGATGCGTGGTGCTGCGTGGGCTGGAGTGAATGGTTACCTTATTTAGTCCAGACGTAGGATCCCAATTGATTCCCGGTGCTGGATAGCACTCCATGAACGAGTACGTCGCATTGTCGCGACCGCCAGCAGAACTCGCAGGGAACAAAGGGACAAGGGACGAAGGGCAAAGGGCTTCTGATCTCACCGCTCTTTTCCTCCTTCCAGGGGCCTAATGTAACCACGCAACAGCGGCTTACGTTGGCATGGAGACGCTCGGCGTTTGCGATCTTCTGCCGAGATCCGAAGCCGAGGCGCCCTGCGATGATGAGCTGCGTTTATAACTTGTGAGCATCTTCGTCACTTTTTCATCTCCATCATTTCTTTTTGACGACGACTTTCGCGACCGGACGAATTCTCTTGCAAGGCCTGTTTGGAATGGAGCAAGCGTTTCCGTTCCTCGCTGCGCTCAAGCAGCCAGTCTGCAACCTGTGGTAGAAAGAATCGCAAGTTTCTGCCCTCGTAGAAGCACGGCATCCCGGCCTTGACCCTGCGGTATATCGTTTCTAGATCCCGGTCCAGAACTCGAGCCAGTAGACTGGCGTCAATGGAACGATCGTCAATTGTGCGCAGCCGTCTGTCCAAAGTTTCGCCATGAAGTGGGACTGCAGACTTTGGCAAGCGCATTCGCTTGGCCTTCAACTCCTCCTCAGAAGGTAGTGAGTTGACCAAGCTCCGAATCCTTCTGCCCAACTCATTCAGCGGATCATCGGTCATTGGGGCCTCCTGTGTTTTGGCTGCTTGCTGCCGCAATGCGTCGTTCCCGTGGGAGGGCAGCTGAATCCTTCTCATCACCAGCATTAGTTAAATTGCCTTGGGAGGTGGGCACAAGCCGATGTCACCAACTTCCTACATTTTGTCGTCAACTTCATGCAAATCTGGCAAACGATTGTGATATTTTTGCGTGAATGGACTCGAAATCTATGAACTCGAAATCTGAGTTGGCGCGTCGGTTGCGCCTAGCCCGACTGACGAAGATGATGAGCCAGGGGGAACTCGCGGATCGGTCGGGCGTATCTAGAGGACATATCAGTGATATCGAAACAGGGAAGTCTGCTCCGCAATGGGACACGCTTAGTTTGCTCCTTCGTGGACTTGGATTCGAAGAGGCAGGGGAGTTCTTCAAAGGGGTCAAGTTGCTCAGTTTGAATCTTGAGTTGTGGCTGTGCGGTGCAATCATTATTCTGTTCCTGCTCTGCTCGTGGTTTCTGAGCGAAGAGATGTCGGACGTCGCAAGCACCTTAGTGCATTCGGTGAAATAAATATCCCAGAGCACTCTAGTACTGCTGTGTTGTGCGCCGTGAAAAGGCGTTGCTTATCAGCAGTTGCAATTCCTGCCGGTATGATGAAGCCCATCTGGCCGAAAAGGATACTCTGCGGCCACAGTGAGAGGGCAGCGGGAATGCCCATAAAGCAAGGCTCCGCAACCTCCAAATCGCGAAGGGTTTTCGGCCTCCCCGATAAACGGACCAGAACTGAGCTCCGCGCCGCCCACTATGCCCGCGTCTCCACCCATGATCAGCAGACGTTGCCCATGCAAAATCGCGCCATGCGCGAGTACGCCGCCCGGCGGGGCTGGGCCATAGCGCTTCCTGCAACTACGCAGCCCTGCCGAAAAGACACCGAGCTCGGAGCCGCTCGGCTTTGACGTAGTCCGCCACCAGGGCAGACACGTGGTTCACTTCCTCTGCGGCCAAGCATGGTACTGTCATGAGACTAGAAGCGGTCTCATAAACCGCTCGGCGTTCTAATCTGACAAGATGCGACGGGAAGCGGTCGATTCGGAGAGTATTGCCTCGATTGGTTATGCGCCGCGTGGGAAGGCGCTGGAGATCGAATTTCGGGAGAGTAGAGATGTCTACCGCTATTTCGAGGTGTCGGCCGAAGAGCATGCCGAGTTTGTGGCAGCATCGTCCAAGGGCAGTTATCTGAACCAGGTATTCAAGGCGAAGGGCCACCACTACATCGTAGTGAAGCGAGGTAGGAGATCGTAGATCAGATGTGGCGCAGCAGTATGTGGAGGCAAGCCAGATGTACGAAGCCCAGGAAATTCTCGATGTGGTATTCCCATCGGGTGATGAGGCGGCGGAAGTTGTGCATCCAGGCGAAGAGTCTCTCCACCTTCCACCGTCTTCGGTAGCGGCGCAACTTGCGTCGGTCTTGGGTTTTGCGTCTGCGCCGCCGGTTGGGCGCGATCAACTCGATTCCATACTCCTCGGCCAGTTTCGTGTCGAGCGGATCCGAGTCGTAGGCTTTGTCGCCGACCAGCCGGGCGGGGAGCTCGTCGAGGAAACTGCCGGCCAGAACCTCCTCCACAAGCTGGCACTCGGCTGGCGAAGCGCTCTGGACAGATACGGCGAGAGGAAGACTGTTACCAGTGGCGACAGCGACGATCTTGGTGCCCTTACCGCGACGGGTGGGGCCGACGGCGAGGCCCCCTTTTTGGCGCTCGCGAAGGTTGCATCCACGAACGCCTCCTCTAGCTTCAGCTGCCCTCGTTCATGCAAATGTCGAGCTAGCAACTTCAAAGCCTCTTCAAGCTTGCCACTACGGACCCACTGCTGGAATCTACGGTGGCAAGTCTGGTACGGCGGATACTTCCCCGGCAACTCGCGCCATTGTGCCCCGGTACCCAGAATCCAAAGCACGCCATTCAGTACGGCGCGTGTCTCGTGCCACGGACGACCGCGATTATCGCCACGCTTCTCGGGCTTCAGCACCGGCTCTACAACAGCCCACTGGTCATCGTTCAGTTCCCAGCGTCCTGCCATTCGGTGTTTGCGGAAATCACAGAGCATCTCCAGAATCGCACGATTTCGCCCCTCACCTATTTATGAGACTGGTTCTAGTCTCGCAGGCGATCATCGATTGTCTTTTTCCCATTTGTCGATGGCAGCCTGCATCAATTCCACCTCCGACGCATCTGGACGCTTCTGCCGTTCCTGATCGAACAGCCTGTCGATTTTGCTCTCGCCGTAGCCAACCTTGCGCCTGAGATCCTGCCTCAATCGATCGCGAACTGCAGAGTGCTCGCGAGAGTTTGGTGGCGTCGATGGGTCAGGTATGTAATCGGTTCTGCGAACCACTACCGAAGGAGATTCCGGAAGCTCTGGTTCAAATCCGGCGACCAACCGCCAGTCACCATTTGGCTGTCGGGCATAGAGCTGTCCTTTCCCCCAGCCGATCCCTTCGGCTAGCTTGGCGAAGCAAGCCGCGCACATGTTACCCCACATCAGGTCGTCGCGCAGACGGCCATCAACAAATACTCCCCGCCGGGAAAGGTCGCAGCCGCAATAGTCACACGTCTCTACCCCGTGCGCAAACTCCGGCTCTCTTTCATCTACTTGGTTCGCAACGACCAGAGCTACCAGGCTCTCCTCAGCGGCATCGAGTGC
>Ga0207156_10254_pt1 | contig 12573 bp, 11 predicted proteins | sample Alteio_BWMinHeat_24_FD_153514 | JGI IMG/M metagenome (GOLD analysis project Ga0207156, IMG submission 153514) | Enriched cells from forest soil in Barre Woods Harvard Forest LTER site, Petersham, Massachusetts, United States -... | ecosystem: Environmental > Terrestrial > Soil > Temperate forest >...
CCGAGCAAAATGCTTCGGAGATTTGTTAATTTTTTCATTGTTATATTTTTTTTATTTATAAAATAGTATGCAAGCTCCATATAAAATCCGGACATGAGGATTTCTCCAGAGAGGCGGTGACTTACCTAGAAAGATCAGTGGAAAAAGAAAAGATGAGGTTTAGCCCGGATCTCTTCGGTTTGAACCGGAAGTTCAGTGTAAGGAACGACTCACAAAAATTGTGTCAGTTTCCTTTTTTTTGTCAGTGTTTTCTTAAAGCGGCTTCGGACCCCCTTAGAGTCCTAAGCACGCTCTATTCTAATGCAAACTTACGGACTTAGCGTTACAAAAGTGTTACATAACTTTAGGAAAATGTTACATTATTCACACATTTGTAGAGACGTTACTAAGGTGAAAATAGGTACATATAAGCGGTTACTATAGCATAGCAAAAAAAAGCAGCCATTACGGGATGCTTTTCAACTAACGTAACTATAGGGTTATTTCCATCTGCCATTGGTATATTTATATTCACCATGGCTGCGTGTATATCTCGGCGCTATCCATCTTGCACCGGCGTGCGGCCGATGGTCCCAATTGCCCGCATGCCATTGATATGAATTGGAGGCCTGATCATATTCATGATGGCCGGCTATCCATACGGAGCTTCTATCAGGACGCGGTCCCCTGACTTCATGCTGGGCATGAGGCGGCGGGATACGAATATGAACATCCCCTGAGACTTGAGCAGAGCTTATTTGCAAAGGTTCGGCAAGTCCCAAGACAAGACTCAATGCAATGATTTTTCAAACCTGTTTTCATAAGTATTTTTCCTTTCGATTGTGTAAATAAATACGGTTTTTTTCGTTTTGCTTTTTAAACCACTCGTCTTCCCGAGATAACCCGGAAGAGGACTGCGATGAGGGCGATTACAAGTAAGATATGGATGAGTCCGCCGCCAGAATATCCGCGTTGGCGGATGGGAGCTTATGGCATCGTATAATGTCTTCCCGGAAGAGACATTCGTGCCGTACGTGATCGCCGGATTAGAGCTTCTTAACTTCGAACCTGACGATGCGACTCCATCTCCGCTCAGAGGCAATGCCGCAGCCGGATATAGCAAGAATGTCCTTGGCGGCGCTCTTGGCGTTGGATTTGAAATGTTTATCAACGATAAAGTTACATTCAACGGAAAACTACTTCTGCATTTGACGGGCACCGATTGGATCGATGATTACTCCAATCCGACAAATTTCAGGCAAGATGCGTATCTGACATTCGGACTCGGATTTGCTTACTACATCTTTGCCCCGCCACTTCCGGAGAAGCCGGTCGTTATGGCTGCACCGGCGAACAATACGACGAACATTACCAACGTGTACAATACGACCATCAAAGGCGACACTGTTGTTGTCGTCGAGACTGATACGGTCTATAGGACGAAGATCGTCAAAGGCACAGTCTACAATTTCCCGGGAACGCTCTTTATTGTCAATACTGATGAGTTCAATACAGCAGTACCTGGTAATATGCAAAATTTGCATAACATTAAAACGCTGGTGAACCAATGTCCTGAGCTGAGAGTCGAAATTCAGGGACATGCAAGCCATGAAGGACCGGCAGCTCGTAATCAGGAGTTATCCGATATGCGTGCACGAAAGATCCAGAGATGGCTTCTCGATCAAGGAGTAGATCCCAATAAAATTGTCAGCGTTGTCGGCTTAGGCGTCAGCGATGATGCAGTTCATGAACCTGAAAATGCCACACCGGCACAGCTTGAGGCTGCCCGCATACTCAACAGAAGGATGTCTGTTAAAGTAGTCGAGGGTTGTAAGTAATTTTTTCAAACTGGCTTGAAAAAAATCATGTTCAAAAAATTAAGCTTTATACTGGGGATTGCGATCCTGCTCTCATCCGCCCCTATCCATGGCTTTGCACAGGAGAAGGAATCCACCGAAGAGCACCATACCGGAGTCAAGAGAACCTATCTCAAAGCCAAGCATAAAATCAAACATGCTTGGAATAAGACGAAGGCAACGACATCAAAAGAATACCATAAGGCAAAGACCCGCGTCACAACTGATGACGAGAAGCGCGATGCGCAGGAAAAAAAATAATTCTTGATCTGGGCTAAGTACCAATAGCCTCTCTATCAAATATTCGGAGCGATGGGTAAAACCAACGCTCCGTTTTTATTTGATGGCGGCGAGATAAATCAAAAAAAAGTAAAATCTTTTCGTAAAAGACATGGTTAGATTATGCCCCTCCGTAAGCGGAGACAATGTATATTCGGCAACTATTTATAAATGCTATGCCCTTCGTATCCGCCATCTCAAAAATTGACTTCCCGCATAAACTTGATCAGCAGTTTGTTAAAGAATACGTACGGAATATGTTCGCAGATGATTTTCCGTTAGTAGCGAGATTGATCGACGCTTTCGATAATACGGAGATCAAACAAAGAAATTTCTGCAAACCCCTGAGTTACTATGACTTGCATCACAATTTCCATGAGCATAATCTGGAATATATTCGTATCTCCTTAGAGTACTCTATTAAAGCGATCGAAGATGTCCTGGTAAAAGCAAACCACACGAAGGATGAGATCACAGATATTTTATTTGTCTCGACAACAGGACTTGCAACACCAAGCTTAGATGCGCTGATCATAAACTCCATGCGGCTGAATCCAAAGATCAATCGCATCCCAATCTGGGGTCTCGGCTGTGCTGCGGGCGTATCGGCAGTTGGGAAAGCAAATATAATTGCGAAAGTGAATCCTGATGCTGTCGTTCTTATTGTCGCAGTCGAGTTATGCTCGCTTACTTTTCTTAGAAATGATTTCAGCAAAAGCAATTTCATTGCATCCAGTTTATTTTCCGATGGAGTGGCAGCTTGTATCGTCAAAGGAGATAATCATCCTTCGGAAAAGAGAATGCAAATCCTGACTTCACGGAGTAAACTATACTACGATCATCTCGATGTTATGGGGTGGGATTTTTTGGATTCCGGTTTCAAAGTAATTTTCTCGAAGGACATTCCGACGATCATTTATTCGTATGTTAAAGATGACGTTCTTTCTTTCTTATCTGCAAACGACCTTTCACTAAATGACATTAAGAATTTCATCTTCCATCCCGGAGGGAAAAAGGTGCTGACTGCTTATGAAGAATCTTTTGGGTTTTCCGGCGATGAGATAAAAAACACTCGCGAGACTATGAACGACTACGGCAATATGTCAAGCGGCACAGTGCTTTATGTGTTCGAAAAATTTCTTCGCGAAGGTTTTCAGGATGGATATGGGCTTATGCTTGCTGTCGGTCCCGGTTTTTCCAGCGAAATGCTTTTACTTGATATGAAGAACTAATGGACTTTGCTATCTTTATATCCTTTTTCATTGCACAGAGACTTTCGGAATTATTCGTTGCAAAACGAAATGAAAAATGGCTGCGTACGCATGGTGCAATTGAGTATGGGCAAAAAGATTATTCGCGTATAATCGCTCTCCATACGATTTTCATTGTATCGATAATCGGAGAATATTTTTACCGTCAGGAGGCACGATTCGATCCATCCTTTTTTACTCTTTATATACTGCTTGTCCTCGCAAAAATATGGGTTATTACCTCACTCGGAAAATACTGGAATACAAAAATACTCCGCATACCGAACGCAACGCCAATAAAAAAGGGATTATATAAATACTTCCGCCATCCAAACTACTTTATTGTGGCCTGCGAATTTATCATAGTCCCATTCGTTTTTCATCTCTTCTACACTGCATTCGTTTTTTCGATTCTGAATGCTATAGTGATCACTAAAAGAATACGCGTCGAGGATAGCGTATGGAACGTCTGAATTGATGAGCTATCCTCATAGCAACGGGATAGTCGTTTTGAATGAATAACGGATTGTACTTCGACAAAATTTCTTTTTACCCTGTACATTACGCGATAAGAGCCTCTAATTATTTCTCGAAAATCAGGATCACCTCGTTCGGGAATTATGCGTCCCAATCTTGGAAACTGACCAAGTTGCTTCGTTACGGAATCATAAAGATCGATGACAAATCTATCAGCTGTTTGAGGATTATTTTCCGCAATATAATTTCTAATGTTCTGAAGATCGTTAAGACGCTTAATAAGCCCTCTGACCTTCATCGCGCCAATATTCGAAGCAAATAATCCTTACCTTCTTCAGAGCCTAGACTCTCTGCTCTTGCACTTGCTTCTTCGGCTTGCGCTAATTTCTTCAATACAAACTCACGGTACGAGGAATCGCTTTCAAAACGAAGTATCTGGATGTATTCAGTAACTTTCTCCTGGTCCTATGGGGGAAGTTCATCTATCATTTCCGCTATTTTTTCAGCAGGTGTCATAATTTTATTAACAGACTCTCTAATCTTTAAGTTGTCCCTTCCAACTCGGCGGAAGATTCTTTTCGATCTCAATACCTTCGAATGGTTTTGATTGTCTTACTCCTGCCTTCTTCACCCAATCAGCCATACGTTTAAGACCATCGGCGAGGGATATTTCATTTGGCGCTCCAAAAACTTTATGTACTTTCGCATGATCGCTCCAGGCATTGACAACTTCATTTCGCGCCGGTAAATAATTCAGCGGCGCAGTGCTTCCCATCGCTTCCATCACAGCTTTAGCAAGTTGATTCACTGTGTAAACTATATCGGCCCCCACGTTAAATATTTCATTTCTGGCGTCGTTGTGTGTTGCGCTTTTTGCAACAATAGGCGCAACGTCGGCGATATAACTGAACGCACGTTTCTGCTCGCCGTCTCCGAAAAGAGTTAGCGGCTCACCGGCAAGGATCTGATTCATGAAAATGCCGATAACATTCCGGTATTTATCACCGGTGTTCTGCCGTTCACCATAGACATTGTGCGGACGGAAGATGACATAATCGAGTCCGAACATTTCATGGGAAGCCTTGAGCTCAAGCTCGACGGAATACTTCGCAATACCATATGAATCTTCCGGCGACGGAATAAGCTCTTCGCGCATTGGTAGTTGATTACGTCCGTAAACTGCAATAGAACTCGTAAAAATAAATCGCTTTATATCATGCTTAACTGCTTCATTGATCAGATTCACCGAGCCAATGACATTATTTGTATAGTTGAAGCGCTTAATAAAATGCGAAAGTCCTTCGGCAGCATAGGCTGCCAGATGGAAAACGTAATCGAATTTGTATTCATTAAAAATATGCGCAAGCTTGAGATGATCGGTGCAGCTTGCCTCAATAAAGATCGCATGTGGATTAACGTTATCTGCAAAGCCTCCCGATAGATCGTCAAGCGCAACAACTTGGTGTCCATCGGCCAGAAGCGAATCAACAACATGCGATCCGATAAAACCTGCAGCGCCTGTAACGAGTGAAATTGGCATAAATATTTAAAGATTAACTTTTAATATATCCGCGTTCGATCAAACCCTTCTTGCCTCGAAAACCACGGAAATAATCAATAATTCCATAAAAAATTGCTTTCGCTCCCCGAAAGTTGCCATATCTGACAAGTGTCAGAAAGTAATAGCAAATATACATCGGGTAGAAAAGATGATGCCGAAGTTTTAGCCAGCCATGAAAATGTCGGGCAGCGAACACGAACGAATTGCGCATCTGCATATACATGTAGAATGGTGTTTCCCCGCGTCCGAAAGGTGCGCTCTTGAAATTATGGTCAATGACGCTTCGGGGTTCGTACCAGCATTCATATCCTAACTCTTTTGCACGAAGACACCAATCGGATTCTTCCCAGTAAATAAAATATTCCTCCGAAAGTCCTCCTATCCGTTTGACAACTTCTCCGTTCATCAGCATCAGGCATCCGGAAGCATAGATAACTTTCTTTGCAACATCGAATTGCCCCTTATCTTCTTCCTGCACTCCGGTATGATGATACCCTGTATGCCATTTCTGAAAAACTCCGGCATACCAGATGATCTTATTCTTTCCTCGCATAGCAGGAGGATAGTAATATATTTTTCCGCTTACTGCGGCGACATTTTTTTCAGCAAGCAATCGTTCAACCAGCGGTTCGAGAAATGACGGCGTCACGATCGTATCGTTATTAAGGAGCAGGAGGTGTTCGCAGCCATTTTTCCTCGCATGATTAATCCCTATATTGTTTCCTCCGGAAAAACCAAGGTTATCCGGCGAAAGAATATGAGTAACTTCGGGAAATTCTTTTTTTAGTATTTCACCCGAACCATCCTTTGAAGCATTATCAACAACAATGACTTCCTTATTCGGATACGTGATATTGCGAAGCGACTTGAGGCATAGCGAAGTATCACTATAAGAATTCAGGTGAACAAGAATAATGCCGATACGGGGATATACCACTATTTATCCAGCCTCTCCAAAATATCTACTGCCATTTGGTATCTCCTGAAGGGCGGCATGAGGTAGACGCCATCGACAAGCGATTTCGCATCCCGCAAAAATTCCACGCAGATATCTATCCCTTCGGTGCTCTGTTGTTCGGTTGTGTTGCGCTTTGCAAGGCGATCATGTATCCATTGCGGGATATTCATCCCAGGCACTTCATAATGCAGGAAATCGGCATGGCGCGAACTGCGCAGTGGCAGAATACCAAGCATCAATTTTGAATTTTTACGGAAAGGTTTGAGCAATTCTACCCAACGCTCCAAGACAGGCATCTCGAAAACCGGCTGCGTAAAAATAACTTCGCAGCCTTCGGCGATCTTCTGCTCCATCCTTCTGATCTCGCGTTCCATATCATCGGCAACAGGGTTGGCGCCGCAGGCTATAAGAAAATGCGTGGCGCGGGCTTCGCTTCCTGTAATAGGATTACCCATAAGATCGAGCCCCTGATTCATCGAATTCAAGGCGCGAATCAGTCCGATCGCATCGATATCATAGACGCTGGTTGCATAGGGAAAATCGCCGATCTGCGCCGGATCACCAGTGACGGCAAGAATATTCCGCACTCCCATAAGTTCGGCTCCGAGAAGTTCGGATTGCAAGCCGACCATATTGCGGTCGCGGCATGCAAGATGAGCAACAACTTCGATGCCGCAGCTTTCCTGTACGATCTTTGCAAGTGTCAAAGAACTTACGCGAAGCCTTGCGCGTGCGCCATCGGAAATATTGACGGCATCGATTCCATGCTTTGCAAGAAACGATGCACCTTCGGTGACACTTGACATATCGAGTCCGCGAGGAACGTCAAGCTCGACCGTTGCCATGAACTTCTTACCAATATTTTTTTTGAAGTTCGAAAAATGTTCGCTATCCTGCACTCCGTTTACTTTTTCATGTTTTAGTTCTATCAGTTCAAGTTTGATCTCACCAACGTGTATTCCTTTAACTGATACAGCTATCATCTTCACATGTTCTGCTGTCGCGCCGCCGCATGCACCGATAATTCCAACTCCAGCTTCCACAAGCCGCTTTGCACTTTCGCCAACATATTCAGGCGTTGCATTATAATATGCCCGCCCGTCAACAAGTGTAGGAATTCCAATGTCGGGTTGCGCGCTCAGTGGCATATCAGGCAATGCAAAGGCTTTCACGATCGTGATCATGCGCTGCGGACCGACGGTTCCGTTCGTGCCAATTACATCAACGCCAAGTTCGCGAAGTCTCTCTGCGACGCGCCTTGCATAATCGGTTACAAGAAGCGCTCCGTCTTCAGGAAAAGTTTTTTGCGCAATAATAGGAAGATGCGGGGCTACCTTTTTCGCCGCAGCAATTGCAAGCTCAAGTTCTGCAAGCTCAATAAAACTTTTGAGGATGAGTACATCGGGGCCGCCATCACATAATGCCCCTATCTGTTCTTCAAATGATTTCAGAACTGTCTCAGGCTTTGACGGACCAAGCGGAGAAAGATATTTCCCGACCGGACCGATTGCGGCAGCCACGAATAATTCTTTTTCACCGGCAACACTCCTTGCAAGCCATACACCTTTGCGATTGATCTCATACGCGCGCTGGAGCAATCCGAAGCGCTCGAGTGCAAGCGGACTTGCATGTTCAGTATTTGTCTGTAAAAGCTCCGCTCCGGCATCGGCAAATTCATGATGCACGTGCTCGACGGCGACAGGCTGAGTGAGATTATAATTCTCGATCGGATGAGCATGATACCCAAGTTGCGCGAGGACGACTTCAATTGACCCGTCGGTTACGATAGGTTTACTGTGAAGAGTTTTAAGCCGTTCGTGAAATCGTGTCAATGCGTTGGGTTTATTTTGTTGCCGCTTCAATGATCGCAGTAAATGCCTTAGCATCAAGTGATGCGCCGCCGATAAGTCCGCCGTCAATATCTGTCTGCTCTAAAAGCTCCGCGGCATTTGCTGCATTCATACTTCCTCCATATTGAATAGTGATCTGTGATGCAACAGTTTCATCATAGAGCTTTCCGATCTCAGACCGAATATATGAATGTGAATCTTGTGCGATTTCCGCCGTAGCAGTCCTCCCTGTTCCAATAGCCCAAACAGGCTCGTAGGCAATCGTTATCATCTTCATCTGAGTTACATCAACTCCGCGCAGACATTGTGTTAGCTGATGAAGCAGTACTTCGTACGTCTGTGCTAACTCACGCTCTTCGTGAGTTTCACCGATGCAGAGAATCGGCTTAAGTCCGACATTCAGTGCCGTTTTGATCTTCCTATTGATCAACTCGTTATTTTCATTAAAAATTGTTCGGCGCTCAGAGTGTCCCAGAATAACATACGTGCATCCGGCTTCAGCAAGCATTCGTGCTGAAACTTCTCCCGTGAATGCGCCCTTCGTTTCGGAGTAGCAATTCTGCGCACCGACAGCTATTTGCACTCCGCGCCCGCTTAACTTATCGAGAGCTAGTCCTATCGAAGTAAAGGGTGGGCAAATAGCAACTTCGACTTTTCGATATGCATCATCCCACAGACCGACAATGCCGCCCAGAAGAGCACTCGTTTCCTCAAGCGTGCCATTCATCTTCCAATTCCCGCAAATGAATTTTCTTCTCATGCTTTATCTAATTCCTCTTTCACTAACTCATTCAAGAGAGTAGGATTCGCTTTGCCGCCCATTGCCTTCATAGTCTGTCCGACAAAAAAAACCAAAGAGATTTACTTTACCTGCTTTATATTTTTCGAGATTATCGGGATTTGCTGCGAGAACATTCTTCACAGCGCTTCGCAACGCACTCTCGTCGGATACTTGAGACATTCCTTTTTCCGCGACTATTTCCTTGGGTGATTTTTTCGAGTGAAGCAACTCAGGCAATAGATCCTTGGCGATCTTATTTGAGATCGTCTTATCCCCGACAAGGGAAACGAGTTCTCCCAAATGCAATGGATGCAAACCGAGTTTCTTAATTCCTACCTTCATCTCTGAAAGAAGACGCATCACATCTCCCATTAAATAATTAGAAATATTTTTGAAGAAATCTTTCGGAGCAGTTCTGAATCCGGAAACCGTATCTTCGAAAAAATCGGCAACATCTTTCTGTGCTGTCAGAACATCGGCATCGTATTTCGGCAAGCCAAAATCATTGATGAATCTATCCCGGCGAACGTGCTGCATTTCCGGAAGTTCAGCCCGAACTTCATCGAGATATTCTTTCGTGATCGTCACCGGAAGAAGATCCGGTTCAGGGAAATAGCGGTAATCATGAGCCTCTTCCTTCGTGCGCATCGGTCGAGTCATACTCTTATTCGCATCGAAGAGCATTGTCTGATGCAATACCTTTTCACCAGATTCAACAATGCCGATCTGCCGTTCGATCTCCGCTTCAATAGCAAGTTTCACGTTTCGGAAGGAATTGAGATTCTTTACTTCAGTCTTCTGACCGAATTTTTTCGTCCCACGCAACCGGACAGAAACATTTGCATCACATCTAAGCGAACCCTCCTCCATATTTCCGTCACAAATGCCGAGATAGGTGACGATAGATTTGACGGCCGTCAGATATGCATACCCCTCTTCGCTCGATCGCATATCTGGCTCGCTAACGATCTCGATCAATGGTACTCCGGCGCGATTGAGATCAACGAGTGTATCAACTCCGAAATCATGGATAGATTTTCCCGAATCCTCTTCCATGTGAATGCGCGTGATGCCGATGCGCTTGGATGATCCGTCAGGAATCTCTGCTTCGATCCAGCCATCATGGCAGATCGGCGTCTCATACTGCGAGATCTGGTAGCCTTTCGGTAGATCGGGATAAAAATAATTTTTACGTGCAAAGATCGAACGCTCACGGATATTGCAATTGGTAGCAAGCCCCATCCTCGTTATAAAGCGAACGAGATTCTCGTTAAGCATCGGCAGCGTGCCGGGATGAGCCAGGCAGATAGGGCATGTCAGCGAATTCGGTGGCGCTCCAAACTCCGTCGAGCACATACAAAATGCCTTCGACTTCGTTAGCATCTGTGCATGGACTTCCAGCCCGATCACGGGTTCGTATTTCGTTAAGAGCGATGGGTCAATCATTGAGCAGTGGACAACAGAATCGCGAATGCGAGGGTTCGATTTTCGTCACCAATTCAAACAGACGGTTTCCCTTTTGAAACGAATGGATTATTTTTAATAAAAAATCTCCATTCTTTCTCTACTCCGACGGTGATCCCAACGCGAGTCGTTACCCCTACCTTTTCAGCTTTAGTGAGTTTACCCGTGGTCAGAAACAGATCATCAGATGTAATCAAATCTGTGCCGTTCTGATCTCTTGTTATCCCAAAAGCTTCACAAAGTTTCCCCGGCCCCGAAAGCAAATCCTTTTCGGTACGTGCTTTCTTTCTTCGTTGAAGCATTTCCTCAATTCCATTGATTGGTTCGAGAGCACGTAGGAGAATCGCTTCAGCACCTCCGATAAATCCGGTCACAACGTTCGCACAATAGTGCATTCCGTAAGTAAAGTAAACGTAGGCAAAGCCGGCTTCGCCGAACATGATCTTATTTCTTTCAGTCATTCCACGATACGAATGGCTTGCAGGATCACTATGATGGTAAGCTTCAGTTTCGACGATGCGTCCGATGAGTTCAGTATCGCCGAGTCTACGATGCACATAAGCACCGAGCAACTCGCGCCCTACGAGGGTCACTTCGCGCTCAAAGAAGGAGCGTTCAAATTTTTTTTCTGAGAATCTACTCACTCTTCCAACGCGTTTTTTCTAATAGCTTTCGCAGACCCTCAATATCGGTAATCAGAAGCTCACATGTCTGGTTCGAGCAGAAATATATAGTAAGCTTATTATCTTTCGTCGGAAGATTCCTTACAAAATCACTTACTGCATTCGAATTCGATGAAACAATAATTTTACGCGGCAAATAATATTTCGCAATCTCCTGACGCATCGCTTCATACATGCTGCCTTCGGATTTTCCGGCAAAAACGATCTCGGTCGGTGGATAATGAAACCACTCCATGGCAACCAACATTTCAGGCATCGTGTAGGGATATTTTGCAAGTTTGCCGGCAAAATACAGTAATGTACGTTCTGCTTTCTCCTTATAAATTTGCTCAGCAGTGATCGCTTTAAGCCTCAATAAATTTAGTACGGTAACGGAATTTCCACTCGGTTCCGCACCGTCGTAATCACTCTTTGTGCGAATAATTATATCGCTTGCTTGGCGACTCGTAAAATATCCTCCTTGTTTTTCATCATAAAGAAATTCATTCTGCTCTTTTTGTAAGATTATTGCACGATCGAGCCATGATCCGTCGAGCGTTACTGCGTACAATTCTAAATATCCTTTAATCAGAAAAGCATAGGTATCGAGTGTCCCGTCGAAACGTGCTTCGCCATCCCGCCAACGGTGCAGAAGATGATTCCCCAGTTCAACATAGAGCTTCTGCCAAATAAATGTTGCTGCTTTGGTTGCAGCATCAATATACTTCTGCTCACTGAGCACATCTCCTGCTCGCGCCATTGCGCCGATCATCAAACCATTCCAAGAAGCAAGCACTTTGTCGTCGAGATGCGGGCGGATGCGCTTCGATCGGACTTCAAAAAGAGCTTTCTTCGATTCATCAAGACTTCTCTGTACTTCAGCTTTCTCTTTTCCGAAATGTGAAGCAGTCTCCTCAAGAGATCGCTTTAGATGAATGACATTCTTTTCGTGCTCCCAATTTCCTTTTTCAACTATTCCAAAGTGATAAGCGAATATTTTTGCATCGGACTCACCAAGAAGATTTCCGATCTCTTTCAGAGTCCAGATATAATACGTCCCCTCTTCGCCTTCTGAATCGGCGTCAAGAGCACTCCAAAACCCTCCTTCAGGATGTGTGAGTTCGCGTAATACGAAGTCGCATGTCGTGCGAACTATTTCGGCATAGAATGTATCTTGCGTTATCTGATATGCATCGAGAAAACTTTCGACAAGCTGAGCCTGATCGTAAAGCATTTTTTCAAAATGAGAGACAAGCCAGTATTTATCGACGCTGTACCGATGGAAACCGCCTCCGATCTGATCGTTCAATCCGCCAAGCGCGATGTGATGGAGCGTGAAAAGTGCCATTTCTTTAGCGCGCTCATCCCCGCTTGTGGAATAATGATTAAAGAGGAAATCATATTGAACGGGCCGCGGGAATTTCGGAGCATTGCCAAATCCTCCGAACTGGTCATC
>Ga0207156_10255_pt1 | contig 12572 bp, 7 predicted proteins | sample Alteio_BWMinHeat_24_FD_153514 | JGI IMG/M metagenome (GOLD analysis project Ga0207156, IMG submission 153514) | Enriched cells from forest soil in Barre Woods Harvard Forest LTER site, Petersham, Massachusetts, United States -... | ecosystem: Environmental > Terrestrial > Soil > Temperate forest >...
ATGCCGGATCACCCAGAGGGTCGCCTCCTCCTCCTGCTGGGCAGAAGATGCGTTGCCGAACTAGCACCAGCCCGACGCCTGGCGCCGACGAGCCGACGGTGGCGAAAGGTTTTTGAGTCAGTGGTCATCGGGTGGAACCGCGAGATATGGAGTTCGTCGGCTAATAGGAGTTCTCCGGTTCAGACGATTACCAGTCCGATGGATGTGCTGACCATTTCGTTCGTAGAGTCGGAATTAGATCTTAGCATGAGCTTTCGAAAGCTCACCATTTTCAATGAACCCTCCCAACTCCTGTTGACATCCGACCCAAGATAATGTCATGTTTGGGTCGGATGCCTTCCCAAAACAATCCCGACGATCGCATCGCCCTCTTGCAGGGCACGCTCGACTTGCTCATTCTCAAAACCCTCGTGCTCGGCTCGTGTCACGGGCAAGGCATAGCGCGCTCCATACAACGGCAGTCGGAAGAGGTCTTTTTCGTTGATCATGGTTCGCTCTATCTTGCTCTCCAGCGCCTTGAAGACAAGAAGTGGATCAGCGCCAAGTGGGGCGTTAGCGAGAATAACCGTAAGGCGCGCTTCTATTCGCTGACTGCCAAGGGACGCCAGCAGCTCGTCGAAAAGACCAGCGAATGGCAGCGGTTGACGAGAGCGATGGGATTGATTCTGGATGGACGACCGAACAGCGAGGAGGCCTAGTCATGTTCAGACGCAGAAGGAGCGCAGACGATTTTGCCGAGGAGATCAAATCGCATATCGAACACCAAGCCGATGCGTTAGAGAGCCAGGGCTTGAGCGAAGAAGAGGCGTATCGCAGGGCAAGAGTCGAGTTCGGCGGCGCGCAGGCAGCACAAGAACGCTTCTATCTCAGCAGCCGTATCGTATGGTTCGACAATCTGCTCCACGATATTAAATTCGCGATTCGTCAACTGATAAGAAATCCGAGCTTTACCTTCGTTGCAATCGTCACCCTTGCGCTGGGCATCGCCGCCAACAGCACGATCTTCAGTTGGATCAACTCGACTCTACTCGATCCCATTCCCGGAATTGCGCACACGAGCGACATGATCACGATCATGCGGGGCGAAAGAAGCGAGCATCCAACGCCTCCATTTTCGTACATGGACTTCGCGGATCTTCGCGATAGCACGCGGACCTTCGCCGGGTTGCTCGCTTATCACGACGACTACATGGCGATCACGGAATCGGGCAAGCCCGAGCGCATTTATGGAGCAGTGGCGTCGTCGAATTACTTTGAGGTGCTCGGTGTGCGCCCGATCCTAGGCCGGTCGCTTGAATCGACTGCGCCGAATGAGCGGCTGGGTGTAGCGGAAGCGGTGCTCGGTTACGGCTTATGGCAGGACCATTTTGGCGCGGATCCTTCGATCATTGGAAAGACCGTTCATATCAATCTGCATCCGTACACAATTGTTGGCGTCGCCCCCGAGGGCTTCCAAGGCTGCAAGAGCGGATTGCGGTCCGATATATGGATACCGATTGGCATGGATCCGCAGATTTCAGGCGGCGAGCGAATCAAGTATCGCGACGTCTTCTGGCTTAACGTGCTCGGCAAGCTCAATCCCGGAGTCGATCATCGCCAGGCTGAAAACGAGCTGAATATCCTGATGCAACACCTCGCGGAGCGGTTTCCGGATGCGCACAAGGGACCCAACACGATCTCTTCCGATCCGCTGTGGCGGTCGCCCTTTGGTGTGAATGTCTATCTTTCTGGAACGCTGCCCATTCTATTGGCGCTGGCAACGGTGCTCTTACTGCTGGCCTGCGCGAACCTGGCGAATCTTCTGTTGGTGCGCTCGGTGGCGCGCCGGCGCGAATTTGCCATTCGCCTGTCGATAGGAGCAACCCGCTGGAGGCTGGTGCTTCAGTTGATGGTGGAGAATGCGTTGATCGCTGTGGCAGGAGCCGGGCTCGCGCTGTTGTTGACCAAATGGACGGCACACGGATTGTCTGCGTTTCTGCCGCCCACGACGCTTCCTCTTAAGCTGAATGGACGCGTTGACCGAACGGTGCTCGTGGCGGCCATTTTGATTTCGCTTCTCACTGCCGCGGTGTCCGGCGTTTTGCCGGCGCTTCGAGCTTCCCGCCTCGCCCTCGCTCCGCTGTCTGCCCTGAAGGATGAAGCACTCAATACCTCCGGAGGAATTCACAAGTCGCGCCTGGCAGGAGCGCTGGTCGTCGGACAGATCGCGCTGTCGATGCTGCTACTGGTCTGTGCCGGACTGTTAGGCCGCAGCCTGCAGAGAGCGCAGGAATCCCATCTGGGGTTCGATCCCGACCACGTATTTCTTGCCAGTTTTGATCTGAAACCCACGGGCTATTCCAAAGCGCAAGGCATTGAGTTTGACGAACAAATGCTTGTGCGCCTGAAATCGCTGCCTGGCGTCGAGTCGGTCACGCTGGGAGATTTCTCGCCGCTGAGTTACACCATCCATACGGATTTTATCCAGCCTGAAGGCTATGTGCCCGCGAAGAACGAGTCCATGGAGGTCGACCGGGGTGTGGCAGGGCCGGAGTACCTGCGGACGGTGCGAACAGCGTTGCTCGAGGGACGGGACTTTACCGACAGGGACAATGCCGGCGCGCCGGCGGTCTCGATTATCAACCAGGCATTGGCCGACCGCTATTGGCAGGGACAGGACCCGATCGGCAAGCGGCTGCAGGTGGCCCGCCAGTGGACGACAGTGGTTGGTGTGGCCGCCGATGGGAAGTACCGGCGCCTGGTTTACGATACTGCGCCGCTGGTGCTGATTCCGATGTTGCAGAGTTACAGGACCGACCAGATTGTATATGTGCGTGTAGCCGGTGATCCTATGGCCTATGCTTCTGCCGTGGAACGAACCGTTCGCGGACTCAATTCTGATTTGCCGCTCTTCAACGAGACCACGCTGGCCGCCAACATGCGGATTGGGGGCGCCTTTGAGCGCATCGCAGCAGCCTTCGCAGGTTCATTCGGGCTGTTGGCTCTTATCCTCGCTGCCATCGGAGTCTATGGTGTGGTTGCCTATGCCACCAAGCAACGCACTCATGAAATCGGCATTCGCATGGCGCTCGGGGCAGGCAAGCGAGACATTTTTCGCCAGGTCTTGGGACGAGGCTTGCACTTTGCGGGCTTGGGGCTGGTCCTCGGTCTGATGATCTCATTTGCGCTTACCCGCTATCTACGTGGAATGCTCTATGGCGTGGGGACTGCGGATTGGCTGACCTTCGTTATGGTTGCCATTCTTCTCTGCGTCGCTACACTGATTGCCTGTTTTGTTCCTGCCCGCCGCGCAGCATCTATAGATCCCATGCAGGCCTTGCGGACAGAATGACCAAGGTAAACCCACATCGGACTTACGGCATGACACCGGAATGGTCAATAAATCCTTGAGGAGGGGTCAGGGTTGAAATATTGACTTTTGATCGAGTCAGAGGCAAGGTGCGTCCGATGGCCAGGCTCCCTCACGAGGGCATTCGCAGCGGATTCTATCACTTGATCCCTGGCGAAAACATCACATGCGGATTTCCGACCGAGCGCCCGATTGATTCCGGCTCGTGACCTTTTGGAGTCCCAGAATTCCCAGGAGTCTCTTCTGGCTACGCGCCCGCTGCCATATGCCGGATCACCCAGAGGGTCGCCGCCTCCTCCTGCTTGGAAGAAGATGCGTTGCCGACATAGCAATAGCCCCGACGCCCGGGGCCGACGAGCCGACGGTAGCGAGAGGTTTCGAGTCAGCTCGATCAAAACCGCAAGAGGATGAGGAACCAAGAAAACTACAATCACTACTGTCCCAACGTTACTCCCATAGAATCAATTGGTTGGAGAGGTTGGGCTCTTGATCTTTGTAGTGCACATCGGAAAGAGCCTGTAAACGCGGGTTTTTTTCGAAAATGTTGACGCTCAGAATCTGTAGAATTCTGTAGAGGCTGCCTTCCAGGTGTAGACGCTTTTTGACGATCGCGACGAGCACATAGATGCAGATCGCGATCCAGATTTGAGTCTTTAGAGCATTCTCCGAAGTGCCGTAGAATGCTTTGATTCTCAGGTGCGGATGCGATCAGCGCTGCGGAATAGGAAGAATTGACCGCGCTCGCCGATCGGGCCGAAGAGTTGCACGCGGACCGGATGGCGGCGCTCGTCGAACTGGCCAGACTCCGAGGCCTTACCCTCCCGGTGCTAATGGATCAACTCGGCATTTCATACCTCGCTCAATTTCAACCGAACGATGCGAGGCACAGAAATCCGATCGATGATGTGATTCCGCCATCGGGCTCATTCGGTTTGATGCCGGAAATCAGTGTCGCCGGGTTCTGACTTGCGGACTCGAGCGGCCGTAATGCAATTGGACGCTGATCAACACTGGGACCATGCTCTTTTCGCCAGGATGGTAATAGACCGTCTGTGGCGCAGGCTCGCTCACGCTCAGGGAGCGAGCGCCGGCTCCAGCGGCCTTTTCGGCTCCGGTCCACGGCTTACCCTCCCCGCCCTCCATTTCTAGCCGGCCGGTTCGCCCGCCCCATAGCCTCTCCCACGCCGTCAATTTTTCCTCCGGCACCTTCTGAGCCTTCTCCTTGATCTCCAGATCCTCTATCGGCGCCGCCGACACGAGCACGGTCAAGCTCTCACCTACCTGGTTAGCCTTGCTGCGCCTTAATGTAAAGTAAGGCGGACTATCATCCTGGGCCGGGACCTCTATCACTGTGCCGATGTTTACGGCATTATTCCCGCCGCGCGTGCGGGTCGTCGGAAAGATCAGATAAGGCTCACCAAGCGCGCCATCCGCGTACTGCTCGCGGTCGATGACGTAGAGGAAGCCCGCGCGCGCCGCCTCAAAGCTCAGCCGCAGGCGATCACCCTCGGAGAACCGGGTCTCTGACGAGACGCGCTCTGGCGCCCACTCGATCGCGCCGCTGCCGCTTTCGTGGACGATCAGGCGTTCTCCGGAATCGGCCGGTTTTGACGGGCGCAAGCGCCAGATGGTCACGCCTAACACAGCGTCAGCGGAAACGCCCGCGGGAGCAATGTCCGGCGTCACAACTCTATATCTGCGCCGGGCGGCTCGATGCCCAGAGGCAGCCGGCTTCTTGGGCGCATCTATGTACGCGGTGTCCCACAACTTCCGCGTCGTCTCTTCGTCCTGAGCCGGAGTCGTGAAACTCGCGGCCGGCGTTAAGGCCAAAACGCCAAGACAAGTGACGAACAACACCGAGTGACGCATGAACACTTTGCTGATTCTCATAATGGTCTCCGCGGTTGTACCCGCCAGCAGCAAAAAGAGTCGAGAGGAAAGGTTACGGCTCCTTCTACTTCCAGTTGCCAATCAGGATGAACGGCGCCCAGTAGTACGGGTGTCCAAACGGCGCGCGCGCATCCGTTTTGAACAGCGGGCGCTTGGCGGCGCCGGGCTTTTCCTCTTCGTGCGTCAACTGGCGACTCTGTTCCGATGCCGCCTCTGGGCTGTCTGCACCGCGCAGCAGCCTCATTTGAGCTTGACGCAATGCCTCTGCCTTCGACACGCCCGATTGAGCCTCTCTCAATTTATAGAAGTCCTGCATCAGGAGCTTGGTGCTTCGATCGGCCACCGGCCACAGGGATGCCACCACCGACTTCGCCCCCTGGCGCTGCGCCAACACGCCGAAGCCTTCCACCTCTTTGCCATTCGCGGCGCCTCCGGTGGCGGTGTTGCACGCGCTCAGCGTCAGCAGGTCAACGCCGCCGAATACGTTCGGCAAGCTCTTGATCTGGGCGAGACTCAAAAACGTCCCGTCGCCTAACAGCAAAGCCGAGTTCGTCTCATTGCCCGGAGAGAATTGGAAGTGACTGGCGATGTGCACCACCTTGTGGCGCTTTCTCAATTCCGCAAGCATCGCGTCCTGGGTGAACTGTTCGTCCAGCTTGACCACGCCGGGAAGCACGCCAATCTGATTGGCCGCCCCCTCCGCATCGCTCTCTGATTCGTTGCGGATGATGCCGCGCATCTCTTCGGCCACCCCGGGCAGCGCCGGTATGCGCTCGCCGTGGGCCTTCGTCACCCCGAGGCCGAGCGCGTCCCAATGGGCGGCGGGCGCGTCCTTGAGCCGCGCCTGACTCGCCGGAGTGAACACCACATTCGCGAAGCGCTCGACCATGTATTGCTTGCCGTCGTGCAGCGCCGAGACCGGCACGTAGCGCAGCACGCCGTCCAACGACCACATCACAATCCGGGGTTTCACCTTCTGCAAATCTTTAGCCGCCGGGCCGAGCAGGATTCGGTACAACTCTTGAGCCATGGGGAGCGGATCGAGCTTCGGGTTTTGCAGCGCCTCGCGGAAATCCAAGACCTTGCGGTTGAGATCGGCGGCTTTAATGGGATACTCGTAGCCCTTCTGGAAATCAGGCGTGGTCAGGATAAGACGATACTTGTCCTCGCCGACCACCGTGTAGAGCGCGACTGTGCCCGCGCCGAGTTCGCGCAGGTCTTCCATCATCCCCTGCGATTCGCGCAGGGCGAAAACCTTTGAGCTGGTTTCAGAAGATCCGCTCAATTCGGATTCGAGCCGGGAGAGAAAGGTTTGAAAGGTGTTGCCGGCCAGAACCAGGTCGGCGTCGATCCGCGCGAGCCGCTGGTCCTCTTCGGCCGTTCGCTTCTTTTTGTCAAGCAGGCTGCCGCGCTCAGAGCCAAGCGCCGCGATCTGCTCGGCGATTTCACGATAGCGTTTCTCCAGCGCCGCTTCTTCGGGGGTCATCTGCGCTCGATTGGCCTGGGGCGCATTGGACGAATCGCGCCGGATGAAATCGAAATACTCTTCCTGCTTGAGCAGGTTCATGACCTGTTCGGCTTCGGGCAAGCGGCCTTCCGCAATGAGCAGGTCGGCCAGCGTGCGGTAGGCGTCTTCCTTTGACTTGACGTAGCTCTGCTGAGACTCCTTTTCGAGCCTGACGAGCTCGCCTCGAATTTCCTGGTAAAGATTGACGGCTTGCTTGCCGAAGAAGACCGCGAGACCCAGCTTGTTCTGCGCCTGCCAGTTCAGCATCAGGCCCTGCAGCGCCTGCCCTTCGATGAGGCGGCTCCTGAGCTCGCGCGCGAGACGGAGGGCCTGCTCGTAATTCTGAGCAGCCTCTTGGTATTGCCCCTTTAGCCGTAAGGCGGCGCCCAAAGCATTGAGCGAATACGCTTCGCTATTTCGGTTCTTCGTTTCACGGTTGATCACCAGAGCCTGCCGCGCGTAGTCGATCGCTTTATCATAGTTGCCCAGCGACTTATATGCGTCGCCCAGATTGCTGAGAATGGCGCCCTCTTGGCCGCGGATCTTGAATTCTCGCGCGATCCCGAGCGCCTGCTCGTAAAACTCAACCGCCTTCTCATACCTGCCAAGCGAGTCATTTGCATCTCCCAGGCCGTTAAGATTGCCCGCTTCGCGAAGCCGATTCTTGAATTCGCGATTGATGGGCAGCGCCTGACTAAAGTATTCAATCGATTTCTCTGGCCGGCCCAAAAGGTTGTACACATTGGCCAGAGGGCCGAGCACGAATGCTTCGCCCTGGCGGTCCTTAATCTCGCGGTAGATCGGCAACGCGCGCTCATAGGATTCCACGGCCTTATCCAGGCGAGTGATGGCCGTATATAGATCGCCCAGATTCCTCAGGCACAGCGCCTCATCCTGCCTTTCTTGCATGGCGTGGAACGTCGCTTGCGCCTGTTCGTAGTACTCGATGGCCTTCTCAAAGTGGAGCAGACCCCGATGGTAAATGGCGAGGTTGTTCAAGGCGCCAGCCTCGCCAATACGATCTTTCAACTCGCGCTCAATGAGCAGAGACTGCTCCCCATACTCGAGCGCCTTCTCATATTGCTTCAGTCCCCCATAGGCGGAGGCCAGACCGGCTATTGCCGATCCCTCATCCGCGCGGTTCTTCACTTCGCGCGCAATGGCTAGCGCCTGCTCGTTATACTCAATCGCTTTCTGTTGTTGTCCAAGCCTGTAATTGACCCATCCGATCGATTTAAGCGAGACCCCTTGCTCGCGTCGATTATTGAGCTCCTGGTTGATCGCCAGGGCCTGGGTGTAACATTCCATGGCCTTGTCGAGGCGTCCCAGCCGCTGGTAAGCGTCGCCGAGATCAGACAAGTTGGCCGCCTCTCCAGCGCGGTCTTGCAGTTCCCGGCGAATCGGCAGGACCTGGGCATAATACTCGACCGCTTTGTCATAGCGGCTCAGGCGCTGGTATGCGTTGCCCAGATTGTTGAGCGCCGTCGCTTCGCCCGCACGCAGCTTCTCTTCACGCCACGCCGCCAGCGCCTGTTCGTACGACTCGATCGATTGTTGGGATTGACGGGCTCCATGATAAGCGAGCCCCAGGGCGTTAAGCGCAAAGGCCTGCCAGTAAGGATCATCCAGCTCTCGCCATAGCGCCGCCGCCTGCGCGAGCTTCTCACGCAGTTGCGGGTCGGTATACCGGTTTTGCGTCAGCAACCGGCGCGCCTGGTTCAGCAGCAACTCGGCGGCAATGCGTTTGCGGTCCTGCGCGCTGGCTGAGGGTTTCAGGTCGAGCCGCGCCTGATAAGCCCCACTCTGCGCTGCCGCCCCATTGGCGCGGACCACGATCTGATAAACGCCAGCGGCTCGCGCTTCATAGGAGAGCGACTCGCGCGCGCCGATGATGCCGGTCAGATCGCTCTCGATCAGTTGCTTGCCGTCAGGGCCGGTGAGTACAAGCGCAACGTCAATGCCTTTCTGTTCGACCAGGACGCGCAGAAATTGCGTCGATTTCAGCTTGAATCTGTAAGCGTGCGTTTGCCCGCCCGCAATCTCGCGCTCGATTACCGCCCCGGGCGCAAGCCGGCGAACCTCAAGGCCGGACTGTGCGGCGCGGGCTTGCAGAGCCAGGGATAAGAGCACGACCGCCGCGACCACAATCGGCGCGACCAGATGGATCCGCCCCGTGGTTTCTTGCGCAAGCAGTCTTTTTTTCTGTCGCCTCATAGTTTCCTTCCGGCCCAAAGCCAGGGCAGCGCTGATCGAGCTGGCGCAAGCGCCGCCCGCGCAGACCCTCCTCACCTCTTATACCGAAATCGGCAGTCAAATCCCCTCAGGAGCAGAAAAGAAATGCCGCTTTTATTTGCCACGGGGCACAGGCAAGGTATTTCAGATTCGAGCGGCCGACCTGGATACGGGCTTGAGATATTAGAGATTAACCGGACCGGTGTGTCAATGGTGCTCCAGCTTGATGGCGTGCACAAGTATGTCGCCGGCCGCTTTGACGGCGGTCTCTTTCTTATCCGCATCCCTTTCGACCGCAGGCGCCGGGGATGAGTGCGTGTTCAGGAACGCACGGATTTGGGCGTTCACATCGGCGCTCTTAATTTCGCCGCGGTCCTTGTCATTGGCAAAGCGTTTCGCCGATTCCAGCTCTGGCACACTCTTGTCCGCCCACACCATCCATATCTTCTCGGAGCCTTGCTCGGCGTCGAATTGAAACCAGGACTGCTTGGGGATTTGGATCTCCTGGCCGTCTTTCAGCTCGGCCGCTGCTTCATCGGTCGTCGCGGACGGGAAGAGCAAGTTGAATGTTGCCGCCGGACCCCCTGCCGCCCCTTCGTTTAAGAGATAAAGGCGCCCGCGCTGAGGGCTGCTGACGGTTAATCTGATCCTGTAGTCCTTTTCGAAATTTATATCATCTCTGAGCCTGAACGGAGCTTCATAGGCGCTGCCATTGCGATATTTTTGCACGGTTATCCAGTAGGTCACTTTGCGCTCGGGCGCGGCAACGAGCGGCGCAGGAGGAGGAGGCGTCGAGCCCGCGCGCGGCCAAAACAGCACGGCCGCGGTTGCTAATCCAAGCAGGGTCGTGAGGGCTCCGACCGCTATAACGGAGGTCCGTTTTTTGACGCTCAATGTGAGGCGCCCTGCCTGCTCGACAGTCGCGGCCCCCGGCTCCAGGCCGGTGGCGGCTATTCCGTTGGGCGCGGTTGGCCGGTGATCTCTTACGCTCTCGCCTGGCAGCTTTGACCGTTCGACCTTGGCTGCAAATGCAAGCTCTTCTTTCAGGTTCTTCAAGTCGATTACCAAGTCTCTGGCGCTCTGATAGCGCTGCTCTCTGTCCTTGCAGAGCGACTTGCCCACTATTCTTTGCAGCTCGGGCGGAACGCCTTTCACATAGCTCGCAAGCGGCGCAGGTTCCTTTTCGAGTATCGAGACGAGCACGTCCAGGCTCGTCTCGCCGACGAAGGGCAAGCGCCCTGCGACCATCTCGTAGATCACCAGGCCCAGGCTAAAGATGTCCGTTCGCACATCCACGTTTCGCCCGCGCGCCTGCTCAGGCGACATGTAGTTGACCGTACCCATCACTGTGCCGGGCTCCGTCCCCGCCTGAGCCAGCGTTCCCACTTCTGAGCCCGCGGCCGGCGGCCGCGACAGGGGAGCGTTTTCGGCCAGCTTGGCCAGGCCGAAGTCCAGGACTTTCACGTAGCCATCCGCGCGCAGCATTACATTTTCCGGCTTGATGTCGCGGTGGATTATGCCCGCGCTATGAGCCGCCGCGAGCGCCCCCGCTGCCTGGATCGCAACGTCCAGCGCTTCGGACAAATTCATCCTCGTCCGCGCCAAACGGTTCCTGAGCGTGAGGCCATCGATGAACTCCATTGCGATGAAGTGGGCGTCGCCGTCGTGGCCGACCTCGTGGATGGTGATGATATTGGGGTGATTGAGCGCGGATGTGGCCTTTGCCTCCTGAATGAAACGGCGCAGCCGGTCGCTATTGCCGGTGAGCCGCGCCCGGAGAAACTTGAGCGCCACTTTACGGTCGAGACTCAGGTCCTTTGCAAGATAAACCTCACCCATCCCGCCTTTGCCAATCGGGCCGAGGACTTGATACCGGGCCACAACATGGCCTGTCTGCAGCTCGGGTTCAGGGTTCAAGAGCAGTTCGGCGGCTGCTTCATAAGCGGGCGAATCAAGCAGGCTGTCTTCCTTTTCATGAGCGGCGAGCAGCGACTCGACTTCCTGGCCCAGCGCCGGGTCTGAAGCATGAAGACGGGCAACGAAAGCGGCGCGCTCTTCCGGCCCGAGCTTGACCGCTTCGTGAAAGATCTGTTCCAAGTCTTGCATGCCTTCAGGCATCTTCAAGCTAAGGTTGACGACCCTATCCAATCCGTTCGGGCTAAATCAGTCTTCAGGTCAGGCGGCGGTCGTTCAGGGGGCCAGCTCAACCGGCCCTGCTCAGCTCCCGGCGCAGCCAGGCCCGGGCAAAGCTCCATTGCCGCTCGACGGTCGCGCGTGATATGCCCAGCACCTCGGCAGCCTCCTGGTGGCCCAGCCCGCCGAAGAATCGCAATTCCACTACGCGGGCATGTTGGGGGTTTACGGCCACCAGTCCCTGCAAGGCATCGTCCAGCGCTATAAGGTCAGCGGCGGGTTTGTTGATGAGGCGTTCGGCATCGCTGAACGACACTCTCAACTGGTCGCCGCCGCGCTTTGATGCCATACGCCTGCGGGCCTGGTCAACGAGAATATCATGCATTAACTTTGCCGCGAGGCCGAAGAATTGGGCGCGGCTCTCCCAACTCGTGTTCGCCTGGTCGGCGAGCCGAATATATGCCTCGTGAACCAGAGCGGTCGGCTGGAGCGTTTGACCGGCGCCCCGGCGACGCAAATAGCTGCCTGCAAGCCTTCGGAGTTCGTCGTAAACAATGGGGATCAGCTCGTCGAGAGCGGCGCTGTCGCCGGCGCTCCATTTGGCGAGCAGTTGTGTTACACTTGTGGCCCGTTTGCGCCCTTGATTCATACATAGTGAGGTACAATCGTCGGCGCGATGAAAGTGACGCCTATCCGCTCCGGGAGTGCTCAAACTCTAGCAAAACGGCGACCAGTAAACAACCGAATAAGACCGGGAAGCGTGATCCGGTGCGCAAAACAATTAACTCCTATCAATTGGGGGGGGGCGCGCGCCAATGTTTAGAAGGAGTTGCATATAACAAGAGGATGAGGAACCAAGAAAACTAACTAGAGGCGGGTTTGCGCGAGAAATGACGCAGAAATGCTTACATGGACCCGTCGAGACGACGATGTAATATCAAATGTCACTATTTCAAGCATGAGCCCTGTCCAGCCTGACCCAATTTACATTCCGGTTGCGAAGACTAGGATTCCAGCAGCGCCCGTAACTTGTGAGCGTATCTGCGGCTCGACGTGACCACCGTTCCTTCTGCCAGTACGATGTCGTAAACCCCATCGAACATCGGACGAATCTCGCTAATGCGGGCGCTGTTCACGATGGCCGATTTCCGCACGCGGATGAAGTGGTGTGGCGCCAGTTTCTCTTCCAGGTGCGCCAGGGTTTCCCGCAACAGGTGACTGTCGCTGGCGGTGTGTATGCAGGCATAGTTTCCCGTGGCTTCGATCCACAAAACGTTGGAAACGGGAACAAAGAAAATCCGCTTCTTGTCCTTCACCACAAAGCGTTCCAACGGGCGGAGACTACGGAGGGATTGGAGCAGCGGCTCGAGATCTCGATTCGCTTTCCCGCGCTGTTCGAGGACCTGGCGTGCGTGAGCCAGGGCCTTGGCAAACCGCTCCTTATCATACGGTTTCAACAGA
>Ga0207156_10256_pt1 | contig 12557 bp, 13 predicted proteins | sample Alteio_BWMinHeat_24_FD_153514 | JGI IMG/M metagenome (GOLD analysis project Ga0207156, IMG submission 153514) | Enriched cells from forest soil in Barre Woods Harvard Forest LTER site, Petersham, Massachusetts, United States -... | ecosystem: Environmental > Terrestrial > Soil > Temperate forest >...
TTACGATTTGATTGTTTGCATCACGCAATTCGATTTGGACTGTTTTTCCACCCGATAAATCAAGACCCCATCGGATTACTTTTCGTTCATCGCCTCTTTTGAATTTAGTAAGTGTGAGCGCGAGATTGCTTAAAAAGATGCTTTTTGTAGGTTTTGGAACATCAAAGCGCGCACCTGGATGAATGCTTACCTGGGCGGTATTATATTCATCTTTCCATTTCACGAGATCTTCATGAATTTTCGTGTCGATGCGGTTGGCGACAAGAAGACGCTGTTCGAGATTGGAAAGTTCTAATGCAGCCCATTTTTTTGTTCCTTTAACTGTGAAATCTTCCCGAGTTGCAGCCAATAGTGATTGATATAAGTCTCCTCGTTCAAAGACTAAATCTCCACTTGGAGCGCGGTAGAACTGAAATCCATTTTGCTGTAAAACTTCAGCAAGCGATGTGAAGTCGGATGTAAAGGCTTGAGCTTGCTCAGAATTTGGAAACTGCTGATAATTTTGAAGGATCTGATCAAGGCCATGGGCAATGACCCGAAGCCGTGAGTCAGCATGAATCACTAGACTCAGTGCTTTTTCTTCTGTGGGTAAAGCTTCGAAAGCCGCAAGGTTTACAATTTTTAAGTTTTGTAGATCAGGATGTTTTGGCGTCCACTCTTTTTTAACCAAGGCTTCTATTTTCTCTGCTTGAAGAGAGATGACCTTTTCTAAGTCTAAAACAAGGAAGCCTGAAGCATCTGAAAGAGAATGTAGAGCAACCGAACAGTTTTCATCAGAGTGTGTGACTATTTCGCCAGTAAATCGATTGAGTTTTGCAATTTCATTGATGAGAGGCTGCTTTAAGCTGACTGCATCAGGATGAACTTTGAGGAGAATCTGATCGTTTGCCCAATCAATAGTGAGCTCAGAGAAAAGAGGATTTCGATTTCCAATGACAAGCGTGTCTTGAGATTGTAAAAGTGTTTTGATTTGAGCTGCATCTAAAGAATCTTGTGCCGATGCAAAAAGGGCTTCATGGTTCTTGAGATAGTTTTTAGCTCGGATCAAAGAGGCTTCTTTTTTCTCAAACTCAGAGGTGTTTTTCATTTGATCGCGAAATTCGTCAAAGGAGGAAATCAAATTCTTGATTGCTGTAGGAGAGTTTAAAAAAGGACCTTGAGCAAAATTAACAGCATACCGATTCGCGACAGCTTTATGAGTTGTTGAAAGTTCGGAAATAAAATTGATCTGGAATGCTAATGCTTCTAAGTAGCGAGGATCTGCTGTGCTTAGAGCGAGCGCTGATTCACTAGGGCCTGCGAGTATATAAGCTATTTGAGAAGCTCGGTCTAAGATCAATTCTCGATATTCAGGAGAATTTTTTTGAGCGAATGAAAATAAGCTCTGATCGAGTTGAAGAGGGATTCTTCTTTGAACAATGACTTCTTTTGGATTGTTTTCATTTGGAGCTACTTTCATTTGTGCAGGTGAAAAAGAGATGAGGGATCCTGCTCGAGGTAAAACTTTTCGAAATTTAGCGGCTTCTTCAGTTTTGGCAAAAGTCAAAATAAGATTTTGTCCGTCTGATACAGTTGATAGGGGCTGCACATTTAACGTGTGACAAAATGAGCCTATCCAATCTTTCGCATCTTTTTCGAGCTGATTGACTCTTTTTTCAATACTTAGAGCGATCGTGCCTGCCTGATTTTCGCCAATGGGGCTTTTCAGAGGTTTACAGTAATAGAAAACAGTGGGGAGAATGTTGTAAATGGTCAATGCAATGACCGCTAAAATCAAGAACAACTGCCAATTTTTCTTCTTTTCCATGAAAACCTATTCTAGTGAATCAAAAGAAGATAGCTGAAAGGTAAAGATGTTGTCTAGAGTCAAGTGTGACCAACCATTAAAAATTTCTTTACAACCTTAGTTGATTCTATGCGATAATTTCTGATTTTACTAAATGAGGTGTTATGTCTAGCCCGTTGCATAAAACGATTAGTTGTGGTTTATATACGATCAGATTCTCTGAGAGCCCTCCAAAAACCGACTGTTATTGCACAATTAAATCGAGTGAACAGAGGACGGTTTATGTAGATGTCCGATATAATGATATTTGGGACGAGCACGATTCTTATGCAGATCAATTGAGGGAGATTAAGCTATATAAAATGAGAGGGTTTTCTCTCATGTCAATAGATGATTACAAGAACTTGAAAACAGGCGATGTTTTTATTAAAACAAAACCATCGAGCTGTTGCTCAGGTCCAAAATTTAAATTAAAGCGAATTGTAGGGGTCCCAAAAGCTTCCACCGAATCAACTTCCCTTATTTAATCATAGGTATATAAGGACGTGTGTTTAAGGACAAAAAATTTTTTGGATTTAAAAATAAGTTCCCGTGATTTATCTTGTCCGCTATGATTATTCGGATCAATAGGGATCCATCATGTCCAAAATTAAAAACTCTATTGCAGTCATTGGAATGCAATGGGGCGATGAGGGAAAAGGAAAGGTCATAGACCTTTTTTCCGAAAATGCGCAACACATTGCTAGAGCTCAAGGTGGAAATAATGCTGGGCATACAATTGTTGTTAAAGGGCAAGAGTTCCGTTTTCACCTGATCCCTTCAGGCATACTCTATCCTCACACCCGATGCTATATTGGAGGAGGCACTGTCATCGACCCTTCTTCTCTTCTCACTGAAATGGATACCTTAAAAAGCCATGGCATTACTTATGTAAAGCGGCTTTACATCTCCCTTTATGCCCATATTGTTTTTCCTTATCACCGGTTGATTGACCAACTACTCGAAAAGCAAAAAGGATCTGCTGCTGTTGGAACGACTGGCAGAGGGATTGGACCTTGTTATACAGACAAAATCAGTCGCTGTGGTATTCGTCTTGCTGATCTATTAAATCCAGAAAGTTTCCGCACTAAATTGCAAACGACGCTCGCTTTGAAAAATCGTGAACTGGAAAAGCTGTATGGCCATGCCCCATTAGATTTTGAATCGATCTATTCTGAATATAGGGCGTACGGAGAAAGGTTAGCTCCTTTTGCAGCGCCTGTTGAAGAGCTTCTTTACAAAGCTGTGTCGAAAGGGGAAAGAGTTTTATTTGAAGGCGCTCAAGGAGCTCTTCTTGATATTACTTTTGGGACCTATCCTTTTGTGACCTCATCTTGCACCTTATCTGGGGGGATTTGCGCTGGCCTTGGCGTTGGGCCGTCTAAGATCGATCAGACTGTTGGTGTTGCAAAAGCATATACTACTCGAGTGGGCAATGGTCCATTCCCTACCGAATTATCCGCTGAGGCACTCTCTTTATTTCCGGACCATACTACATCCCGGGAAGTGGGAACGACAACTGGGCGTAAACGGAGAATTGGGTGGCTCGATCTATTTTTATTGCGACATACAATTTGTCTTAATGGTGCTGATACTTTAGCTTTGACCAAACTAGATATCTTAGATGGGCTTGATGAGATCAAGATTTGCGTGGGGTATAAAAAATTGTCTACTTTTCCTGCGACAATTGAAGATTTGGCGAGAGCTGAGCCAGTCTATGAGTCTCATCCAGGGTGGAAAAGATCAACTCGCGATGTACGCGTGTATGATGATCTTCCCAGCCTTGCAAAAGCGTATATCCGTCGGATTGAAGAAGTTTGTGAAGTGCCCATTTCTTTAGTTTCTGTTGGCCCTGAAAGAGAAAAGACCCTATGGCTGGATCAATTTTTTCATGAGAGATGAAATGACAGTATCTACCCTTGAAGCTCCTAGTTCTGAAGCTATTTACTCTGCTGAAGAGCTCTTTGCGATAGATTTTTTGCATGGACCTAAGCACATTGCCATTATTATGGATGGAAATCGACGCTGGGCGAAAGACAGAGGACTTCCTTCAGCTATGGGGCATTGGGAAGGTGCTGAAATATTAATTGAGATCGTTCTAGCGGGACTGGAGCTAGGTGTTAAGACTTTGACCGTCTATGCGTTTTCTAAAGAAAATTGGGGAAGACCTGTTGGAGAAGTTGGCTATCTCATGGACCTTTTTCAACTTTATCTCATTCGACAAAAAGAACGGATGGTTCGGGAAGGAATTCACCTTGATGCAATTGGTGATTTAGAAGGTTTGCCTCAAAAAGTTTTGGATGCTTTGAATGAAACAAAAAAAGCGACCGAACATTGTAACCGAATTAATTTGGTTCTGGCGCTAAACTATGGTGGGCGCGATGAAATTAGGCGGGCTGTTGTGAAAATAGTTGAAGAGAAAATCGCACCCGATCAGATTACAGAGAAGAGTATTGCAAAGTATCTTGACACAAACCGCTTTGGAGATCCCGATTTATTAATCCGTACAAGCGGCGAAATGAGGCTCAGTAATTTTCTTTTATGGCAGATTTCTTATGCGGAAATCTATAGTACTGAAGTGCTTTGGCCCGATTTTTCTTCAAAAGAATTACTTAAGGCTGTTCTCTCATTTCAAAAGAGAAACCGGCGTTTAGGAGGATAGAGTGAAAGATTTACTTCGTAGAGTTATTGTTTCAAGCATTTCAATTCCAATTTTGATTTGTCTTCTTCTATTTGCTTTTCATCCTTTTTTTCAGTACGTCGTGGTAGCGATGATTGCGCTTCTTACTGGGATTGCCATTTGGGAGTACGAACAATTTGCGAAAGCAAAGGGAGGGCAAATGATTTTGCCCGTTCTCATTGGTTTGACAGTTGCCGTGGTTTTTTCCTTTTTTGTCTCAGTGAAAAATCCTGTTTTTACAAGCCTTCCTCTCATTGTATTTTTTATTGGGTTTTTGGTTCTTTTTGCGCTTCATTTTGGAGAAAAAGATGGCGCTGTTGTTGATTTAGCCGTTTCGTCTTTTGGCTTGCTGTATATAGCAGTTCCAATGGGAATGATTCTGGGGATCCTCTATTTACCAGGAGTCGATGGACGTTGGTGGATTGCTTATTTATTGACCGTGACTAAAATCACCGATATTGGAGCCTATTTTGCAGGGAGCCTTTGGGGACGACGCAAATTAGCTCCAGCGATTAGTCCTAAAAAAACGATTGAAGGAGCTATTTTTGGACTTGGCTGCGCTGTTTTTGCCAGCTGGCTTTTTCATTTTGGAAGCGATTATGCCGGACCTTTCCACTTAGGGACTTTTGAATGGGTCATTTTGGGGCTCATATTAGGAGCCGTTGGGCAATTTGGAGATCTTTCGGAATCTCTTTTAAAGCGAGATGCGAATAAAAAAGATAGCAATGCACTGCCAGGTCTTGGAGGTGTGCTCGACGCTATTGATTCACTCCTTTTCAATGCGACAATTATTTATATTTACTTGCACTTCATGAAATTATGATCATCACAATAGACGGACCTGCTGGTACTGGAAAATCAACGGTGGCCCAAGGGGTCGCCAAACGCTTAGGGTTTACTTATTTTGATACAGGAGCGATGTATCGATCTCTTAGTTGGCTGATTATAAAAGAAGGAATCGACCCTTTAGATGAGAGAAAAGTTGAGGAGATCATCCCTCAATTTAAGTATGAAATTCGATCTACTGAAACGGGCGGGCGACGCTATTTTGTTCAAGATGTTGATATAACGGATGAGATCCGCACTCAAGCAATTAGCGGGGTAGCATCTCTGATTGGAACATACGCAAAGGTACGAGCTGAGATGGTTGAGATTCAACGTAAGTTCGGCCAATCTATCGATGCTGTTTTTGAAGGTCGTGATATGGGAACTGTCGTGTTTCCAAATGCTGATTTGAAGATTTTTTTAACTGCCGAGCCAAGAGTTCGCGCTGAGAGGCGTTTTCGAGAACTCCTCCATAAATTTCCAGATATTTCGTTGAGTTTAGAAGAGATTTTGAAAGAGATTGAAGAGCGAGACAAAGCCGATTCGACTCGGACCATTTCGCCTCTTAAGCAAGCATCCGATGCGATGCTCATTGATACATCTCAGTTATCAGCGCACCAGGTAATTGAAAAAATTGTGAAGTTAAAACCTAAGAGACGTTTTCCTAAAATGAAGCTCTCTTACAAGATTGTATATACTTTAGCTCGCCTTTTTTTTAAGTGTTGCTTCCGACTTCGCATTTATGGCCTAGAACACTTTTCTTCAGGATCTGCGATCATTGCAGCTAATCATTCTTCATTTTACGATCCTCCAGTTCTTTCTATATCTTGTCCTGAAGAGGTCCATTTCTTAGCTCGGGGCTCTCTTTTTGACGCGCCTCTTTTTGGGAGGTTTATTCGTATGTTAAACTCTCATCCTGTATCTCGAGGTGCATCCGATATCCAAACCTTTAAAACGATGCTCGAGATTCTATCAGATGGGAAAAAACTGATTCTTTTTCCTGAAGGAAAACGTTCTTATGACGGCAATCTACTCCCTTTAGAGAGAGGGCTTGGTTTTCTTGTACAAAAAGCTCATTGTCGGATCATTCCTGCCTACATCCAAGGAACCTTTGATGCATGGCCTCGCGGACGAAAATTTCCTAAGCTGTTTGGAAAAATAACCGTTGCCTTTGGCTCACCAATTGAGTGGGAAGAGAGTGTGAATAAAAAAGCATCTCAAGAACGGATCACTCTTCGCACAGAGCTAGCGATCCAAAATCTTAAAGCTTGGGTCGAAGCTGGAGCTCTTGGGAACCCTCCTTAGGATTTGCTAAATAAAGTTGTGTTGATCAATCTTTTTATGTTTATAATATTTGGCGAAAATAATTTACTGGATCCTTAATATGTCATCATCACTAAAACCATTAAATTCCTCTTTTGAGAATTCCAATTGCATGAATCAACTTATGCAATGGTTTTATGACAAAGAGACTTCCACGATACTTAAAGTGGGCGCTTGTGCTCTTGCAGTCATCTCTGTGATAGGCACTGGGTTTTTGCTTGGGTATCCGATTCTCGTTTCTTGTTTAGCCGCCACGGCTGCTATCCCTCTTAGTTTTTGGGCGAACTACGAATTGGAGATCCTAGAAGAAGCGGATGATGCTCGATTGAAGGTGCAGGCGAAGGAAAACAAAAGACAAGAATTCGAACGCAATATTTCAATTGTAAAAAATATTTTAAACACAAATGGTAAGAGTTTCGATAATTTATCGGTTTTATGTCCGAACCCCAATACTCCCCAGAAAAAGAACCTGGTTTGGGAGGCTTGTCTAACGCATGTTGACATGGAAGATTCAGTTATGAAAGGAACCAATTTTTTGGGAGCTAATTTTATTGCATTGAAAGTGAATGATTTAGCTCAATCTGTCCAAGACCAACAAAAACGAGTTTTAATTGCCTACTTAGCGGCCTCTTATGATTTTTGGGGAATTCGTTTACCAGGTTGTTATGGCAATGAAAATGTATGCGACCCTTTGGTAAAGGACGTCACAGAGAATCTTCGGTCTATCTTTAATGGAAATCATCCCCAATTTAGACTTGTTTAATTTTAAAACGTTGATTGCTTGCTAAAAAGTTATGAATCAGCATTTCGAATTAACTATGTCTTGGGCTGCAGAGTATAAAAAACAAGGAATCCCTTCTTCTTTTAGAAAAAGTCCAAGCAATGCTCTTGTAGAATTTATGACTTGGCTTGAGAAACAAGGTAGCCAGAAAAAATTTGCCGCTGATTTAGGATGTGGCCTTGGGAGAAACAGCTTTTATTTGGCAAATCGGGGATTTTCGGTCACTGCCATAGACTTGCTTCAAGAAAATGTCGATGCTGTAAACAAACAAGCTCAACTCGAAAAGCTTTCCATTCGCGCATTTGCTCAAGATGTTTCAAAGGAATGGCCTATTGCTTCTAATTCACTAGATATTGCAATTGATATATTTTGTTATAAGCATATCCTCAACAAGCAAGCTCAAAGAAGTTATCGAAATGAGCTATGGAAAGCTCTTAAATTGAATGGTCTTTATTTTATTTCTTTGGCTTCCATAAATGATGGATTTTATGGCCCTCTTTTAAAGACTTCTCCTTCAGAAAAACAAGTCACAGACCCTTATGCGAATGTATCTTCCTACCTCTATTCAATGGCTGATTTAATCGATGAATTTTCTGATCAATTTACTGTTATTGAAGCTTCTGAAAAATCTTCAGTGAGCCCAATGCATGGAAAAGATTATACAAGAAAGGTTTTGAATTTTATTTTCAAAAAGAAGTAATGCGGCCAAGAGGAGTCGAACCTCCAACGAGTTGCCCCGACTAGAACCTGAATCTAGCGCGTCTGCCAGTTCCGCCATGGCCGCGGAATGATCTTACTATTATAGGAGGATCGTGGATTCTTTGTCATTTGGAAAAAAAATCTTATCTCGGTACACTAGAAAGATAAAACATGAGGAGTACATATGTCAGGAAAAGCCCAGATCAAACATTTTACCGATAGCGAATTTGAAAAAGAAATCAAAAACGGCGTCGTCTTAGTCGATTTTCATGCCAACTGGTGTGGTCCTTGTCGAACACTGGCCCCTATTCTAGAACAGGTAGCTAAAGACATGGAAGGGAAAGTCACGATCGGGAAAATCGATATCGACAATGAGGAAAAAACAGCAGCTCATTTTCAGATCACCTCCGTGCCTACTATGATTCTTTTTAAAAATGGGAAAGAAGTGAACCGTCGGATTGGTTTGCTCTCAGCTGATGCAGTCAAAGAATTTATTAAGTCGGCTCAATGATTCAATTTCTTGGAACTGTCATTTTTGTGATCATTGCTACTGGGCTAGCGCTTCATGCTGGCCTGGAGTTGCCTTGGTATGTGGCTTGGATTGGAACATTGCCTGGTGACATCCTCATCAAAAAAGGAAATCTTACCCTTTATGCCCCGGTGGCTACATCTGTGTTGATCAGTGTCGCACTCTCTTTTCTAAGCTCCCTTTTTTCAGGAAAAGAAAAGTGATTTTGTCTAAGAGCTTCATAGAGGACGACTGCAGCGCTACTAGCGAGATTGAGACAGCGGGCGGACGGGATCATAGGGATAGTAAAAAACCGATCTTTCCATTTTTCCCAATAAAGCGGAGGAAGTCCGGCTGTTTCAGAACCAAAGATAAGAAGTGAATTGGGCTCATATTGAGCTTCGGTATAGTTTTGAGTCCCTTTACTAGAAAAAAAGTAGAAAGGGTGGGTCGTGGCGTCCAGGTGAGCTTCGAGATCATTGATCTCTTCTACATCAACTCCTTCCCAATAATCGAGTCCTGCTCGCTTTAACCATCGATTTTTCGTACTAAACCCAAGAGGATGTACTAAAATAAGTCCTGAACCCGTATTCGAACAGGTACGTACGATATTACCTGTATTTTGAGGAATCTGGGGTTGGAATAGAATAATTTTCATCTTGTATATAGTCCCCATTCGAAATTTCATCGACTGTTTTAAGCTCATTTTCTGTAATCGAGCAGATTTTTTCTTCTTGCAGTGCGCCAATTGCCTGCACACATTCATCTTCAGTCAATGGAGAGCTTTTCCCTTCTGTCTCTTCTTGCAACCCTTTGGCAATGGCAGCCATGTCAAAATCCAATCCTAGAGCCTGTAAGTTTTTTCCAATAATGTGCCCCATTGCTTCCGACACTTTTACAACGTCAAGATCAGTGCAAAATCCGGCAAGGGTTAACGAAAGAAAAAAGATGATTTTACGCATGAGATAACTCCTTTAAATGAGTCAAAAGGTGATCTAGCTTGAGCTCGCTCTGTTCGCGAGTGTGCAAATTTTTAAGCTGTATAGCCCCTTTTTCCAATTCATCGCTGCCAAGAACAATACAATATGTAGCTTCAGCTCGAATTGCATTTTGAATGGCTGAGGGGACTTTTTTAGCGCTGAGTTCTATTTCTGCAGCGATATGTTGGTGGCGACATTGGGTCACAAGAGAAAAGCAAGTTTTTCGCGCCTCGTCTCCCATTGGAATAAAATAGACAAGAGGTCGAAGTGATTTGGGAATAGAAATTTTTTGTGCCATCATCACTTGAAGCACACGCTCAAGCCCAGTTGCACAGCCAACAGCTGGTAAATCAGGTCCGCCGAATGTAGAAATAAGACCATCGAATCTACCGCCAGCACCGATGGTATTTTGAGCTCCGAGATCTCCTGTCAAAACTTCAAAGACCGTTTTGTTGTAGTAATCCAGGCCGCGGACGATTCGATCATCGACTTTATAAGGAATTTGGATCTGATCTAGGTAAGAGAGGAGCTGTTCAAAGTGACTTTTTGCAGAAGGAGTCAGATAGTTCAAGATAGAAGGAGCTCCTTTGACAAGTTCCTTATCTTTGGGATCCTTAGAATCGAGAATACGTAAAGGATTTTTTTCAAAACGGGCTTTGCTATCTTCGGATAACTCTGCAAAATGAGGTCTTAAGTAATCCAGAAGCGCTGCTTTAAAAGAGGCTCTTGATTCAAGATCGCCCACACTATTGACATGAACTTTGAGATTTTTTAGGCCTAGTTCTTTGTAAAACTGGTAGAGCAAGTCAATGATTTCAGCATCTTGTTCAGGCCCTGCATTTCCAATAGCCTCGATGCCAAATTGATGGTGTTGCCGATATCTACCCGACTGAGGTCTTTCATAACGGAACATCGGCCCTATATAAAAAAGCTTATGAACCGCGCCTAAATTTGCGAGGCGATTTTCGATAAATGCCCGCATGACAGAAGAGGTCCCTTCAGGGCGCAAAGTAATCGATCTTCCCCCTTTGTCTTCAAAAGTGAACATTTCTTTTGTCACAATATCGGAGGTTTCGCCAACGCCCCGGTCAAATAGGCCAGTCAATTCATAAATAGGTGTTCGGATTTCTCTGTAACCGTATCTAGAACTGATTTTTCGAATGGCCTCTTCTACATATTGCCAAAGATCAGAAAGCTGCCAAGCTTCATCTGTTCCATAGGGTAAAATGTCAAAAGTGCCTTTGGGAAGTTGATGTTGCATATATGGAAAGGAAGTATACTCTGAGGATGTTTAAAAATTAAGGGTTCGTCGATTTTTGGGACTTTTTGAGCCAAATTTCGATTTATTTGTTGGGGGTTATATCAATTCCCGTATATTACCCCCAACAAATAAATCGAAATTTGGCTCAAAAAGTCCCAAAAATCGACGAACCCTTAATTTTTAAACATCCTCTAAGAACTATCTGACTTTCAAGAGGGCAATGAGTTCATCTATATTGCGAATCCATTCTGATAGAGCGCTACCTGTTGGATTTTTCTCATGTTCAGCGTGGATTTTTTGGATCAATTCCATGTAGGGGAAAGGGATCCATTTTTGTCCTGCATATTCGACTAAATAATAACCCAAGGTATGGGTTGCATGTTCTGGATAATGTTGGATTTTTCTTAATAGAGTTTTAAAACCATTCGCTACAGCATCTTGTTTGAAAGAGAGGGCGTCTTCTAGAATGTGGGGCCAAATTTTCGATAACTCATTGAGAAACTGGACGTCTTGGCTCCGATCTTCTTTTTTTAAAATCTCAAAATAGTTTTTTAAAAGGAGAAGATGATCTCGAGTGCAACGTTTAGTTGATTTGACCTTCTCGGGTAGTTCTAAAAAGAAGTCGACTGTTTTTTGAAGCATTTGAAGCAAAAATGAGGCTATCCTCAAATTTTTTTTAGACTTTTCGAGATCTTCCTTACGGTTACGATCGTGTACTTCTTTTTCCTCTTCAATGGGCTCAACTCGAAAAGGTTTTTCAAAAGGGTCTCGAGGGTTTCCGCCAACTGGATTTTGAAATGACGCCATGGAACTCATTTTTTGCTTACTATTTCTATACACAAATTGATTCAAAAATCGGTTTTGGCGGTGCCAGCATCCCAGCTTTTTCATCCGCCTGCATCGGCCATGTAAAAACATGGCCTGCTTCGGCGCCGGCGTTGCCTGATGAAAATTCCGGGCGCTGGCTTTGCCAAAAACCGATTTTTGAATCAACTTGTATATAGCCGCATACTAGATGATGAGACCTTTTTGTTGACAGAAGGAAATTGGTTGTTTACCCTTATTTCTTTTCGCCTATATTTATAGCCTTGGAGGCAATGTGCCCGTTTTGGATCTATTTAGACCTGCTCCCCCTATTGAGGAAATCCAGGACCCTGAACTTGTTAAAAAAAATTATAAGTATTGGCGATTCCGCACCTTTTATGCGATGTGGGCGGGATACATCTTCTTTTATTTCACGAGAAAGAGCTTTTCTTTCGCAATGCCGATTATGCAAAACGAATTGGGGATGGGTAAATTTGAGCTCGGCCTTTTAGGAAGCATCCTTTATGTCACCTACGGCGTTAGTAAATTCATGAGCGGCATGCTCGCCGATAAAGCCAACCCTCGCTACTTCATGTCGATCGGTCTCATCTTAACCGGTGTGTTTAATCTGTTGTTCGGTATGTCTTCCCTTTTTTGGGCTTTTGCTGTCTTTTGGGGACTCAATGGATGGTTTCAAGGATGGGGAGCTCCCGTCTGTGCGAAATTGCTAACCGATTGGTATTCTCAATCAGAACGGGGCAGATGGTGGAGCGTTTGGAATACGTCCCATAACATCGGAGGATTTTTGATCCCGATCCTCGTCGCTGCTTGCGCCGATTTCTATGGCTGGCGTTTTGCGATGTATGTCCCT
>Ga0207156_10257_pt1 | contig 12549 bp, 8 predicted proteins | sample Alteio_BWMinHeat_24_FD_153514 | JGI IMG/M metagenome (GOLD analysis project Ga0207156, IMG submission 153514) | Enriched cells from forest soil in Barre Woods Harvard Forest LTER site, Petersham, Massachusetts, United States -... | ecosystem: Environmental > Terrestrial > Soil > Temperate forest >...
GAAGACTCATCCTTCACACGTTGCGATCAATCGAAAACACCCGAGGATTACTGGGGAGAGCTGAGAGCTAACCCAAGCAGTTCACTTTCGAATTATTGCTTAGGAGGTTTGCTCTTTGCACAGCGAAACTACCAGGCCAGCGTAAACGCATACCACGCGTCATTATCCGGCGACGGAGACCCAAAATGGACGAAGGTATGGAGCTATATTCAACAGGGCAAGATCTTCGACATTACACAACAGCGTGACCGAGCCGTGGCGCAATACCGGTTGGCAATTCAGACGAACGATAATACCGGAAACGCGATGGAAAGGGCTCGGGATCTGCTGCAACACCCGTTTGAACTGCCGCAGAAGCGCTGATCCCTGTTGGTGTTCGAGCCAAGGCGAGATTGCAGGCAACGGATGCGGTCGAGTGGTGGCCGATACTTCCCTAGGTGAGTAGGCCCAGGGAATTTCACCCTGAGCCCCTCCGCAGAACCGTGCGGAAACCTCTCGATTTACACGGCTCCCATTATCCAACCTTTCCTGGCGCTCATCCCCACAGAGTGGGTTGGCGACATTCGTAAGCCGGATAACGCTGCCCCTTGGCTCCACTCCCATTACAGGAGCTTCATCGCTACTACGAGCAGCCCCGCCCCTCATTCTGGCATCGGTATTCTTCCTCGTGGTTTCTGCCACTTGTCATTTCCCTTCGCATCCAGAACGAAGTTCTCACGTTCCATACCAAAGCCTGTGCTGAGTTCATGCCGCCTTTACACCGGCTGCCACCGGGACCGTAAACAGGTATCTTCCCGATTCATCCTAGAGCAATGGCACGGCTCCAGTTTCGACAGCGCCTTTAACGAAGTAACGATGCGTCATCGGACGGTTTGCTTTCGCTCATCTCCTCAACACACACCTGACGTCCTGAATGGACGCCTTTTCCACAGTCGTTCACCACCACGCCTCTTGAACGCAGCAGCACCGGGCGGTTTGAAGCCTGCTCCTGCAAGCCGACTTCGGGAGGCCGTCTCCCATCTTTGGTACAGCATCACGAGCTCGCGCTCGTGTTCGTGACACACTGCCATTTCTTCGCCAGCCGACCGGTTGGCGGGAGACTCCTAACCCGGTTAGGTAAGGGTGGGCGGTAATTCGCCCATAGCACAGAATTCCGCCCCGGCAGCGCGGAGAATGGCATCGGAGAAGATGATCGGCGAACATCCTGAATCAGGAACGATGACTAACTTGTAAGAAGGATTATTCACTTGCCGACACGGCATTGGTGGGTAAATCTTAGCGTCGCAGACCATCACGAACGGATCCGGACGTCCTCTTTATCTCGGCTCAAGGACGGCGAAGTGATCGGCGTGGGCGATAAACACGCGCCGGAAGAGTCCCAACGTCAGGTTGCCGTCGAACCCCTTGGCGCGGGCATCCTTCTGGGTCCCGGGGAGGCTGACGAAGGTCACCCTGCGCAGTTCGAGCGGGCCGATTTTCACGTCCTGGGGCGGCAGCACCGAAAACATCAGTTGCTCTCCGTCCACACCGGTCCCCTGTAAATGGCCTGTTCGCGACGGCGCCAGATATTCAGACGTGTTGTACAGGATAATTCCGTTCGCACCGGAGTCGAGCAAGAGGCGAACCGGCCGCGCCACATCGGATAGACGCACCGAGATGATCGGCAAATCCGGCATGGCCGATCCCTGCTCTGGCTCAGCACGAGCAAATAACGGGATATGCGACCCTTTCACCCCTGCGTGCATCGCGGCTGTTTCGTCAAGACACACCAGTCCGTGCACATTGTCGATCAACATGTCGAAGTGTTCGAGGAAATCCTCGCCCAGGATGCCCTGAATGTGTAGCTTCTGCAGGTCATACACCACCACCCTTGTGTTTGGAACCGCGTGGGAGCCGGCTTCGAGCAGGTCCAACTGCGCCATCGAAGCAGCCTGCCGCGATCCGGCGCCTGCAACCACCGCCGTGCCCTGCGCTTCCAAATGAAGCGCAGCGGCCAGAGACTGGTCGATCGCCGTAATCTGCATGCCCGTATCCAGCAGGAACTGGTAGGGACCTGAGTGGTTTACGGACACGGGCACGATCATTTGATAGCCGTTCACCAGACGAAGAGGTACACTTGCGACATTCCCCGGGCACTGGGTTTTCGCGGATAGCGCGGGAACCATGGTTGCAGCGAGTACGAAGGATGCGATCCACTCGAAAGTTGTCATTGAGAGTCCTCAGCCTGTTGGCTGAGGGAACTCTCCGTCCGTGGCTATACAAGGTCTTGACGCGGTTTTGATTTTTTCTTGAAACCCGGATTGACGGATTTATGACGGACAACAAGTGCTTTGTTTTCCGCTTCGATGATGTGGAAGTTCGCGATCGGGAGTTCAACCTCACGAAGGCTGGCGAGGTGCTGCCGATCGAGCCAAAGGCCTTCCGCGTCCTGCAATACCTGTTGCGCAATCCTCAGAAACTGGTCACCAAGGACGAGTTGCTTGAGGCAGTGTGGAGCGACGTCTCTGTTTCCGAGAACTCGGTTGCGCGCGCTATTGCCCAGTTGCGTAGGCTGCTTGGGGATGATCCCCGAGAACCCCGTTACATCCTGACCGTCCCTACCCTCGGGTATCGTTTTCTCTACGAAGTAGCCGTCCGGGAAGATGGCTTTGGATCAGGGTTCGCGACCGGTGCAACTTTGCCAGAAGGTGGAAATGAATCTGAGCAGAGTCACGGAACCGATGGGGCCAGTGACTCTCCGACCGGGCGCCCGGCAGAGGGTCTAGAGATCCTCTCCGGCGGTCTCGAGGAGAAGGGGCGAGTGGTCTCGAGCAGTCAAAAGCTGCCCGCCCTTAAGCTCCTCTTCGCATGGGCGGCCGCAGCCGTGCTGCTTTTCGTCGTCGTGTTTGTCTTCCGAAGGCTTATGGGCACAAGCCCCACGCCCACGCCCAACCCGCACCGTCTGGCGATGGAGGAGCGACTCACTGCGAATCCCTCCGACGTTCCTGTGACCGATGCGGTGGTCTCACCTGATGGCAAGTACCTTGCTTACGCGGATCAAACCGGACTGTATCTGCGCCAGATTTCCAATAGCGAAACACGCCCCTGGAGCCTGCCAAAAGACTTTCTTGCATCTCCAAGGAGCTGGTTCCCGGACGGGACACATCTATTGGTAGTGAGAATCGCTCGGCAGTCGTCCGATCCCGATCTGTCGGAACGGGGTCTCTACAGCCTGTCAATTCTGGGCGGCGAACCGCAAGAGATCGTGAGCGATGCCAGGTCAGGATATGTTTCCCCGGATGGATCGCGGATTGCTTACCTTCCAACGACGAAAGTTGACGAGATGTGGATCATGGATTCGGACGGGGCAAATCCGCGTAAAGTCGTTTCCGGACTCGATGCGAAAAAGTATGGTGGCTATTGGAACTGGATTGCTCCCGTGGCCTGGTCTCCGGACGGAAAACATCTAGCCTACATCGAGAACCATTTAGTTCACGGCCCCGTAGAGCCGATTCATTCGTTGCGGATCATCGGTTCAAACGGCGAGGGCGAAACTGAAGTCCTAACCGATCCTCGAATCGGTGAGGCCGTTTGGTGGGCCCCGGATGGGCGCATTCTTCTCTCCTACCGCGAGGATCCGTCCAGCAGACAGAATAACTACGGCGTTTACTCGATCCGCGTGGATGAGCGCACCGGAAAGACCGCGGGCCCGCCGCAGCCAGTCACCCAGGCAGAGGGGAGAATTGGCGGCATGAGTGGCACCACGGATGGAGAGCGGCTTATCCTGCGGAGATCGAACGAAACGCCTCAAGTCTTCATAGCCAGCCGGGATGCCGCATCACACCAGTGGAAGGAGCCTCGACGACTGACACTCGACACAAACGAAAACATTGCCGATACCTGGACCGCCGACAGTAAGGCTGTCCTGTTCGTCTCCAATCGCAATGGTACGTGGAAACTCTTCAAACAGGCTATCGATGAAACCTCGGCCCAAGTCCTTGCCGAGGGCCGCAGCCTCGCTACCCCGCGCCTCAGTGCGGATGGATCACAAGTGATCTATCTGTCCTCAACCAACCCGGACGACTTATCGTTTCCCGCGTCGCTCATGAGCAAACCTCTGGCGGGTGGAGCTCCGCGCGTGATCATTCAGGGGAAAGGGATTCTCAACCACCAGTGCGCAAAGGCCCCGTCGACGCTTTGCATCTTCAGCCAGCTCGATGGCCAGGATCTCGTCCTTCGCTCCTTCGATTTGGAATACGGGACGGGGCGCGAGCTGATGAGACTCTCCAAGTTTTTTGGTAGCTGGAATCTTTCTTCCGACGGATCGAAGCTTGTCATCTTTCTCGATCCACACCGCATTCGATTCGTCTCTCTCGACACCGGGGCAGCGCACGATATCAAGGTGAAGGACTGGCCCATCTACAATGGCGATTGGGCGGCAAACAATCAGAGTGTGTTCATGCCCAGTCAAACACCCGATGGACTTCCGGTCATTCTCGAAGTCGACCAGACCGGCAACGCGAAAATTGTGTTGCAGGGAAGCGCAAATATTTGGTTCGGCTTCATGATCCAGTCTCCCGACGCGCGTTATGGCCTGCTGTTGGAGTTCATCCCATCCGATAGCAATGCCTGGGTCGTGAAGGACTTCTGATTCCATCTGATTCCGTAGATCTTTCTCCTGAAAGTCGTCTGACCAGAGTTGGTCGTTGTCGGTGGTCCTTAAGTCCAGTCTGAATGGCGCCAATGCGCTCATCGAGCGGGCTGGCCGGCGTTTTGCAGGTTTCCGGGCAGGTGGTGGACGATACTTCGCTAGGTGAGTAGGCCCAGGGGATTTCGCCCTGAGCCTCTCCGCAGAACCGTGCGTAAACCTCTCGATTTACACGGCCCCCATTACCCAACCTAAATCCCAACAACACGCCAGTGGAAGAACAGCCAGGGTGTTATCTTCTTCATCCTGCGGAGCCAGCGCGCACTGCGCTTTGGTTATGCGACAGTGTTTTGTACTTGCGTCTGGCCCACTGCATAAGCTTCTGATCAAGGTATTGAAAGAGCTTGTGCATCGCCGAACGATAGAATGCCCCGAAGTAATCCCACCAGCCTCGTATCTTGGGATTGTATTGCTGCGCCAGTTCGTCGAGTGTTCCCGGCGTCTGACGATGAATGCGCCAGCCCCTTACCTCCTTCCGCATGCGTTTCAACGCGTCGGCGCTCACACCCGGCGGAAAGTTGGTAAAGGCCCTCTTCTGACGGTTGATGGCCCTCCTCGGCCGAAGCTGGACTTCTGTTCGGTCGTGAAGACCCGGAGACCACGGCCCGGTATCTGCATGTTTCACAACGGCACCTGCACCAGGTCGCCAACCCGGTCGAAGAACTGAAGCTGTCCAGCATCGACGAAAGTCAACGCCTCTATCATCGCCCGCGACGTCAATGAACCGGCCGGCCATCGAAGTGGCCGACATCGTCCGCGCAAAGGGCAGGCAGTTTCTTCACCCAATATCGATTAGATCCCGTCAAATTCAAGATTGGGACCTCAGTGAGGCGGTTCGGAGGCGCAGCAGGTTGTGTCTGCACGGCAAACTACTCGGCAAATCAAGTGGCCCAAAAACGGCCAGTCACGGACTTGGGAAGTAATGCCAGCGGTTGCCCTGGCGCAGATTCTCAGGCGTATCGAGTTATTGCTTTTTCAAAACTGCCGCGCCCTTCTCGTTTGTGAGGATGGCGGATTCGAGCAATCGAAACGCCTGGGCTTTGGAGGGCGGAATCTCGATGTCTCGGACGACGTATTCGCTCTCGTAGTGAAGGACCTTGCCTTGGGCGGAGACCGACGCGTGATAGCTTGCGAAGTCCACGTCCACATCGACGGGGTTGGGAATGTCGTCGATGACATACCCTTCGGGGATGGCAATATCGAAGCTATCGCGCCAATGGCCGGGATGCCCCATTTCGATGGGGTAGGCGCGTTCCTTGCCCTCCATCACGTCGGGCACCACCCTGGCGTGGCTGCCGAGGATGCGCGGCCGCAACAAGAGCAATGGACCGGAGGAGTGCGCGTAGCCGGTTGCGGTGAGGTGCAGGTCCAAGTCGAGGGGATGATCAAGCTCTGACGTGCCGCTGAATTCGAATCCTTTGAAGGACAGGCCGGGGAGGTCCGATCCAAGACCCCTCTCCAGTTTCTCGTGCAATTCGCGGGAGTCATTGTCCTTGATGAACCAGCGTTCGCCGGTGGCATCGTCGCCGATGAACTGCTCACGTATGTCGCCCGTGAGGGTTCCATCGGGGGCGAGCGTGAATGAGCCTTTGCGAACCAGGCCCTCGGCCTCCGGAGGCAGTAGCGGCATGCGCAGCACCTGGCTGTACTCACCGTGGGCAAGGTTGCCATAGGAGCCTTGCAGTTCGGATCGGATGAGACCGATTGGCGTTACCTCGTCGGTGGGGTCGAAGATCAGGAGCGTCTTTCCATTGATCCCTTTGACCCAGGCAAGAAGGCGGGGATCGGTTTCGCCGTCGGGCAGTTCGATGGCGGTGATCATGTGATTGCCGATTAGGGACGGCGCATTGGGATCGATGATGCCGCGCCGGCTGTCGACATGAAAGTAATAGGCGGGAACGCCGATGACGCGGAGCATCGAAATCAGCAGGGTTGTTTTGTCCTTGCAGTCCCCGTAGCCGTTGCGGAAGATGTCGCCGGCATAGTGTGCCTGCCAGCCGCCCATGCCCTTTTCGACGACGAAATAGCGGACATTCTTCTGGATGTAGTCGGTGATGCGGGCCAGTTTGGTATAGAAATCGGGCGCGCCGGCGACAACCTCGTGGGTTTTGGCCGTGATTTCGGGAGTGGGGTCGGGGCGGTGCTCTTCCAATTGCTGCTGCCAGAGTCCAAGAGCGCGCCATTGATTATCTTCACCTTTGACGGCGGCGTCGCCCCATTTCACCGACATGCGCGCGACCAGAGCTCCCCAGTGCGGGGCTTCATGCAGGTTTTCGAGGTCGAGCGCGCGCATGTCTTTGATTTCCCAGCGGAGGTGATTGGAAGCCACTTCGACAGGCTTGACGGGGGTGTAGCGGCGCCAGGAATCAGCGTAATGGCCTCCAGGAGGAAGCGCCAGTTCGAGCGCTTCTGCGACGATCGGAATGGAGGTCTGGATCTCCCACTCTTCTTCGTTCATGTAGGGGCGAAGCTGTTCTTCGGTTTCGCAGGCAATCACCGCTCCCGGATCGTTTCCAGGAGGATTGACTGTGCGAATGCGCTCGGTGAACTGAAGGATGGGCGCAGCATAAGCCCCATGGTCGATAAAATCGGAGTCCATCGCCTGCAATTGTTTGCCATCGGGAGCAATAGTCCAGGAGTGAAAGTAATTGAGCTTTTCGTCAATGTCGTAACTAACCGAACAGTGAGCATAGCTGCGGCCCTGCGGCTTAAGGATCCGAATGGCGAACCGTTCGCGTTCGACGGCGTGGTTCTTTTCATCGATGGTAATCACGTATTCGTCAGAAAGCACCACGGCGGACGAATCCTTTGCCGAAACGGGAGTAGCCGTTTTGGCGGCATCCACTGCCCACTGCGGAACAGGCTGCGGCTTCTCCTTTGCGCCGGCGCGCGAAACCGCCAATAGCAGAAGTGCACAGGCCAGAAGCTCGGGAATCTGAATTGCCTTGCGATGGTCGTTCATCAGTTCCCCTTCTGCTCGGCCGAAACGGCGAGCACGAGTTCCTGCTGGTCATTGGCGGCTATTTTCTGGTAGAACCCGCGCAGATCCTGATATTGCTCAGGCTTGAGGAAGATAAATCCCCTGGCCAGGGAGCGGGCGATAGTAACCTGCCCCGTTGCCGACACAACCTTGGTGCTGAGAACAGCCAGTTCCGCCCAGGGAATCTTGGCATCCTGGGGAGCGCCTTCGACGGTGACGCCAGGTGCGAAATGATATACAACCTGGTCGACCGTCCGGTCGGCGTATTGCATATCGACGGGTTCAATGCGTTGCGCCTGGTCGATGAAAGGACGGTGCCCGCGCGCCTGGAAGAAGAAACCGGGCAGCAGAAGGCGCTTTGAGGTGACAGAGCCGAGAACACCCTGTGTCTTCACCATTGCGAGCAAGTTGGCATCAGGATCATCCAGCCCCATGAAATGATCAATTTGCGCTTCAACCCCGTCGGGCACCAGCGATTGGAGCATGCGATCGAATTTCTTCTTGACCTCGTCCTCATCGTTGAGGAGGGCCTGCTGGCGCCAATGCAGCGCTTCCTGCCCGGTCATGATGAACCGAAATGTTCCGGTAACCGAACCGCGCGGATCGACGTTCAAGTCTCCCAAGCGGGTGATCGTGTTGGTGGTGTAAGGCAGGTCGGGCGTGGTCATGGCCTCCCGCCCGTCAGCACTTTCCCGGATTCCGCCCGCGCCCGAGTGCTTCCAGTGCAGACTCTGGAACGGACACATCTTTTGTCCCGGGTCAAGGAGGATTTCCTTTCCGCCGGTGCTGAGGATCACGATGTCGTCATCGAGTTGGTCGAATTCCAGATATCCCGGCGCAAAGACGCCCTTGTCACGATTGACTACCCGCATGTCGTAGGCAGTGAGTCCGGCGGCGCGCAGCATGGCCAGGTAGACAAGCGCAATGTCCTGGCTGGTACCGCTTTTCTGGGCCCAGGTGTCTTCTGCCCGCTTGGCAGCGCGAATGCCCAACTGCTTCAGCTCGGACTTGCTCTTCTCGCGGGAAAAGTCGGTATTATCGAGCGCCTGGACGGCCGTGTAGAGCTTTTTCGCTTTGTCGAGATCGGAATCTGAGGGCGCAACCAATCCCGCCACTGCCTCTTTGATGGCCTTGGTAGGCTCGGCGAAGTGGTCGACTTCCTTCGACCATCGCTTGGCTTCCGAGACCCAGAAGTCGCCGCTATCGAAGGCGCTCTTGTAATAGAACTGCACATGATAGAGGAAGCTGCTGATGGGCGGCATGTAGTCTTCATCGGGAATCGGAGGAACATCACTCAGATCGATGCTGTAGCGCCCGCTTGCGTCGGCTATCAGCTTAGCGTCGGGTGGGAGCCGGGTCCACCAGATGAGGGCGTGAACTGAGTTACCATGCTCATCGGTCAGGTATTGGTTGGTGGCATTCTGCGAACCCTTCAGGAACGCCTTGAAGGGGGTAAAGGCGTAATGTTCCTTGTGGACGAAGTAGTCCCTCTGCATCCGCCAGTAGGGCGAAGAGTAGTGGTTATCGTCATAGCGCAGCTGGTACCGATACTCCAGGATACTGCCCACTTCGACGCTAGGGAGCGTGAACACTTTGCGGCCGAATGTCTTGTCGCCGCTTTTGGCGATCAGGAGATCTTCGGGCTTGCCAGTCAGCGGAATTACTGTCCCATCCGCGTGAATGGTTCGGGCGTGAATATCGCTTACCTGGAAGTCGCCGCGCTGGTAGGGCAACTCCACTGTCGCCAGTTCCTTGCCCTTTTCCTGGAGCACCTTGATGCGCGCGTAAAAACTGTGATAGTGGTGGGGATCGTCGGTAATCTCTTCCAGATTCAGATAAACCGCGGCGGCGCCTGGGGCCTTGGAATCCTGGGTCATCGCCAGTTCATCCTTACTGGGCTCCTGGAACTGGGCATGGAGGGAAATCGGGAAAACGGCGGAGAGAATCAAGGCAGAAAAACAAATGCCACCACGCATGGAAGGGTCCTTCGGTACAGATTAGAGAGTAGGTATCTGCCATATTCTAATTCGAAACCCGCAGAAAACGGCAAGATGCGAATGGTCACCTTACTGGGGCGTACGCATTGTCTTCTGACACGAATACACCTTCTCGCAATGATGCTTTCCGTTTGAGCATCCGTAAAGCCTTTGTCTTCGACAATTTGTACAAAACTTGACAACATAGTCGCCTGGCAGCGTGTCGCGTTCGGGATCCTCACATGCTTGCTCATCCTGCAACTTCTTCAGAAATCACCGGTGGCTATACGGCATTCGACGTTAATAGGTCTTGGTATAAGTCAGATCGGTCAAACCAACTTGCTCCAGAGCAACCATCTGGTTGCCTTAGAGCAACGACAACATAGTTCGATCGCGTGGATGCGCGAGTGCGAAGAGACCTCGAATGAGATGGCTACGAATCTCAAAATTGGAGTTCACGGTTGGATCGTGGGCCACTCTTCCTTTTCCATCCTTTCGCCCGGAGACCTGCCTCGCATTTCGGACGGTCACCAGTGCCCGGAAAGAGTGAAGACCGCGCTGAGCCAAATGAAAGATGAATCATGGGGCGGTGGACACTGGGAGGCCACCGACCATGAAGCGTAAACTGCATCATCGCGCGAAGGGAAAGAGAGCCAGAACGATTCTTCGCCTGCCGGATCTGGAACACGCAAAGACCGCAGTGCTAAACAGCTTGACGAACTTTGATTCGCAGCGGGGATATAGGCACGCCATCGACGAATTCGTTGATTGGTACTGCTCCGAGCCGCGCCTGGCGTTCAACCGGACTGTGGTAATGCGCTATAGAAGCTACCTGGAGATGCGGCAATTGGCGCCCGGCACCATCAATCTTCGTCTCGGGGCGGTGCGACGACTGGCGTACGAGGCCGCCGATTGCGGTTTGCTTAGCGCCGATCTTGCCGCCGGGATTCGCCGCGTCAAGGGCGTTAAGAATCTGGGGGTACGCCTGGGAAACTGGCTGACCGCCGACCAAGCCCATGCGCTCTGGCAGATCCCCAATGAGGAACGACTGATTGGGAAGCGCAACCGGGCAATGCTGTGCCTTCTACTTGCATGCGGTCTTCGGAGGCATGAGGTGGTTGGGCTGAGGGTGGACGATCTGCAGAGGAGAGAAGAACACTGGGCCATCGTTGACATGGTTGGCAAGGCCGGTCACGTCCGGACCGTTCCGATACCCGATTGGGTTCGGAAGGAGTTGGATAACTGGCTGACAGCCGCCGGCATCGAACGCGGGAAGATTTTCCGCCGAGTAAGCAAGATGGGAAAGCCATTTCCTGAGCCGTTGAGCGCCAAGGCCGTCTGGCACATCGTGAAGGATTCGGCACGCCGGATCGGCGTGGCAAGGCTGGCTCCGCACGACCTACGTCGCAGTTGCGCGAAGCTCTGTCAGGCAGCGGGTGGAGAACTGCAACAGATTCAGATGCTGTTGGGTCATGTTTCCATTCAGACAACGGAGCGCTACCTTGGCTCGAATCAGCGGATCCGGTTTGCAGTCAACGATCGCATCGGCATTGAGCCCAAAACGCTCGATTCGACGGCCATCAGCTAGAATCGACGGCAATGAAACACCTTACCAGGTTGGCGGAGCGATCGGTGCTATGAATCCACTCGCCCACCGCCGCCGGAGCTACAGGAGTCCTGACCGTCAAAGCTGAGAGGCTTCGGGGTCCGGCCTTCTTGGCGCAAGCGAGTTTTTGGTCCCTCATGGGCCTGTCCCCACCAGAGCCGGGTTGGGGAAGTATCGCCCACGACTCGACCGGGACGGCGCTTATGCTGTCGGTATGAGAAGCCTACACTCCGATCAGGGGCCAAGTTAATCGGGATGAGCGAACTACTTGAAGCCGATGAAAGACTGGAAAAGGAGCTCACCGGAGAGCCCATTCTCGCGTCGGCCACCTTCTCTGTGCTGCTGCATTTGGGACTCGCCGGTTTTATAGTCGCCTATTTTTTGATTGGCGGCTTCTTCAAACCAACTGTCTGGGGCGGCTCGACTTCCCGGGGTATCGTTCGAGTGAGCATCACAAACGCGATCCCCATTCCGTCGAACCAGCCACCCAGCGAGAATGTACTTGCGACAGAAACGCCCAGCCCCGCGCCTGCCCCGCCTAAGCCCAAGTCCGAGACAAATGCCTACGAGACCACGATTCCCATCCAAGGTAAACACGAGCAGCTCAACCCGCAGCAGTCGCACCGCATAACCCCCAGGCAGCCGTTGGCGCAAAAAAACAATCGTGCCGAATACGGCGAAGAGGCGGCCAACAATCTTCCGCACGCGATCCAGGGTGCCTCGAATCCAGGGCCAACCTCGATCGCGCAGGCAGATTTCGGTTCGCGTTTCCCCTGGTATGTGGATGGCATAAACCTCAAGATGCACGAAAACTCGAACATGCGAGCAGTTGATCCTCGCACCCCAATGGGGACTCGGGCCTACATTGTCTTTGTTATTCGGCGGGACGGTACTGTCGGTAACATCCAAATGGATAAATCGAGCGGTAGTACAACGCTGGACACGGAGTGTTTACGTGCCGCGCAGCGCGTAGACACATTTTCCAGCTTGCCTGCGGCCTACACCGGATCAACGCTGAGCGTCTCCTATTATTGTGAGTATTGATTCCGGCTCACGCGATGTTTTCCCATCGGCCACCATCCAGGAGTGATCCTGAATGTGCTAATTGCCTCGGCACTGGTATGCATCCTTGTAGCTTTGGTCCCAGCACTTGAGCAGTCCATCGACAACCCTCAGATTAATCTTGTTTCCGTCTGTCTTTGGGCCTGTCGCAATTTGTTCCCGTTGGAATCGCACAGACTCTTTATCCCGTTTGAGAAATCCGATGGTTGCAAGAACATACGCATTCCACGATAGGACC
>Ga0207156_10259_pt1 | contig 12474 bp, 11 predicted proteins | sample Alteio_BWMinHeat_24_FD_153514 | JGI IMG/M metagenome (GOLD analysis project Ga0207156, IMG submission 153514) | Enriched cells from forest soil in Barre Woods Harvard Forest LTER site, Petersham, Massachusetts, United States -... | ecosystem: Environmental > Terrestrial > Soil > Temperate forest >...
TCGCTGACGCCGGCCAGCGACGTGGCGACCTTGAGTCTGTTTGGTTACGACCCGCTGGTCGTCTACACGGGGAGAGCGCCGCTCGAGGCCGCGGCCATGGGCATAAAGCTAGGGAAAAGGGACTGGGCCATCCGCTGCAACCTAGTAACGGTTGAAAATGGGGAGATGCGTGACTTCACGGCTGGCCACATCAGTAGCGAAGAAGGACTTGCGCTTATTAAGGCCATTAACGGGCAGTTCACGGATACAGCTCCCGCCGATGTGACTCTCATGGAATTTTGGCCTGGGGTCAGCTACCGGAATTGCTTGGTGTGTCAAAATGTTCCTCCTGGTACTTTTTCCAATGAAACGAAGACGCAGCCTCCACACGATATTCCGGATCAACCAATCTCAAATTACTTGCCTACCGGCCCCGGAAGCGACCTGCTGCGAGATGTGATGGAACAGAGTCGAAGAATTTTGGAGGCACATCCGATCAACCAAGCGCGGCAGGAGGCCGGCAAAAAGCCAGCGACCCAAGTGTGGCTTTGGGGACTTGGCCAGGCGCCCAACCTCCCCCTTTTCAAGAAAGTTTATGGCAGGCGAGGAGCGATCATCAGCGCCGTCGATCTGGTTCGCGGCGTGGGCGTGCTTTTGGGATGGAAGCGGATCGACGTGGTGGGGGCGACGGGTTATCTCGACACCGACTACGCGGCCAAGGGCCGAGCTGCCGTGATGGCTTTAGCGGATCACGATTTGGTTTGTGTCCACGTCGAAGCCCCCGATGAGGCATCTCATGAGGGTAAAGCCGACGAAAAAGTGAGGGCGCTGGAGCAAATCGACCAACACATCGTCGGCCCGCTCCTGAAAGCGCTGCCGACTCATGGCAATTGGCGCATCCTCGTGTCGCCCGATCACCGCACGCCCTTGTCGACCCGGGCCCACAGTCACGGTCCCGTGCCGTTCGCCATGGCCGGGACGGGAATTGCAGCGGCAGGGCAAGCGTCTTATGATGAGGTCGTTGCCGCGACCGGACCCATGAATTTGGCCAAGGGACATGAGTTAATGCAGAGATTTCTTAACTAGGACAGCAAGACCATGCGATTCATTCTCACGATTTGTGCCTTTTGTCTCTTGGCGACGAATACTTCATTTGCCGCCGATACGAAAAAACCGGTCCTTCGCTGGCATGGTCATTCCTATTTCGACCTGACAACCAGCAAAGGCACGCGGATCGTCTTTGATCCGCATGCCATTGAAGGCTATGGCCAACAAAGCGTGCCGGCCGACTTGGTTTTGATCAGCCATTCGCACAACGATCACAATCAAGTCGCCATCCTCTCCAACCCCGGAAAGTTCAAAGTCCTGGAGGGACTCAAGCAGACCGGCAATAAAGTGGAGTGGAATCTTCTGGACGAAAAATTCCGCGATGTCCGCGTGCGAACGATCGGAGTCTACCACGACAATGCTCAGGGATCGGAGAAGGGAAAGAACGCGGTCTTCGTCGTGGAAGCGGATGGAATCCGTTTTGTCCATCTCGGCGATCTGGGCCACGTGCTGACCAAGGAACAAGTCAAGGAAATTGGGCCGGTCGATGTGCTGATGATCCCGGTAGGAGGCGTGTACACGCTCAATGGGACAGACGCTAAGGAAGTTGTCGCCGAGATCAAGCCGAAGAAGTACATCTTGCCGATGCATTACGGCACGAAGGTATTTGACGACGTTTTGTCGGCGGACGAGTTTCTTGAGGATCAGAAAAAGGAAAACGTCAAGAAGATGAATACCAATCAGCTGGAGATCGATCCCGACTTCAAACCCGCGGAGCCGGTAATCGTTCTGCTCGATTGGAAATAAACATTTAGCCGCGGAGCTTGCTCTGCGCGGGGAAGACACCTAAAGTCCGCGCGCAGCAAGCTCCGCGGCTAAATGTCGCTTATCGCGTGCGAATCACATCAATGGAAAACTCCGCGCTGTGCCGCACGGTCGGATCTCCATCAGCCCTGGCCGCTTGCTCCAGTGCGGGCAATGCCTTGCTGGAGCCGATAAGGGCCAGGGCGCGGGCGGCGGCTTCGCGAACCTGAGGACTGCGATCGCCGGCCAATGTCGCCGCCAGTAAATCCACGGCCTCGAGCGCCCGCATTCGACCCAGCTGCAGGGCGCTTTCCTGCCGCACCTGATCGCTTGCATTTGCCAGCTGGTCAAGGTTCCTCGTGATTTCCGATTGCTGAGAGCTCACCGGTTGCAGGTGCGCGGTGGTGACCGGCGTAGGAGCGGGCGGCGAGTAGACCGGCTGCGCGACAGGCGCTGCCTGGACCGCCACGGTAGGCTGGACGACGACAGGTGCGGGGGCATAGTAGTAGAGCGGATATGGCCGATAATACCAACCATAACCGTAACAAGGATAGAAGGGCCGATAGTAGGCCGGGAAGCCGATATTGATTCCCACTCCCCAGTGACCGCCCGCTTGGGCAGGAATTGCAGAAGCTCCCAATAAGGCGATGCTTGCAAGAATAAAGCCCCGAATGGTTTTCATTTTCGCGTCTCCACTAAGAGATTTGCCGCCAGCTGAAATCATCATCGGTTTTTTCGAGGCGTGAACGCGAGAGTTGCGGGATTATGCCAGCCTCTCAGCTGGCGTCAATCCCAGTGGCCTGCCTTGAAAAAACTAAAAGCGGCAAAAAAGAAAAAAAAGTGAAAAAAGATAGAAGGCAGATTTTTTGAAATCTTCACGGCAATTACGCGGTTTCTCTATTCTCCTCGAAAGGCAGGGGCGCTTTGTTCAGTGGCAATGAAAAAAACACTCGGCATAATAACCGCCCAGTGGCACTCGTCGGTCCGCTCCGCGAGGCTTAATGGATCGCACGAAGTGCTGGACACCGTGGTTTTCGCGAAAGGTGGTGACAGTGATCTGATGTTAGTGGCACGGGAGTCAAGGGTCGACTTCGGGGGTGCGAGGCATGTTCAAGCATGAACCGGGATCATGACCGATTCCGCTCGCTTTCTTGGACCGGGATTAAGAGAAATCCTGCCCGCTCAGGCGACCCACCTTTCTGCTCAAAGGGATTCCCGTCGGACTGCCCGCAAGGGCCAACCCGATTGGCATTCGTTCCGAAGCGTTGGATTGTCTTTGTTGGCTCAGAGAGGTCCCTCGGGGAAACGGAACGGCCGATCGGTGCATGGGATTTGGGAAAGTCCCATTCAAGATCCTGGCAACGCCGCCGACTCCCCCGTCAGGCGGCATTGCCCGGATTTTTTTTCCATTCCCATCAACCTCCCGGCTCGGCTTGGGCGCTCAACCGCTTGACCCCCCGGAAACATCACTTTAAGATCAAGTAGGGCCAGGTGCACATCCGGCGGAGGAAATATCATGCAATGCTCGGGTTTTCTGCGAACACTTCTCACGTCAGTGGCGAGCTTGTCGCTGCTCATCTTTTCCCAAGGACTGCAGGCGCAAGACAAAAAACCGGAAAAAGAAAAAAAGACCGACCAGGACAGCGTCAAGTTCGATACCGCGGATGGCGTCGAGCTGCGGGGCACGTTCTATCCCGCCGCGAAGGCCAAAGCCCCGGCTGTCCTCATGCTCCATCGTTTTGGGGGCAACCGGCAAGGATGGGAAAATGGAGTAAAGCTCGCCGAAGAATTGCAAGGCAAAGGACTCGCCGTCCTTACCTTCGACTTCCGCGGCCATGGCGAAAGCACCAAAGTGTCACCGGATTTCTGGAAACACCAGAGCAACACCAGCTACATCAAGGGGGCTAAAACGGACAGAAAGACCATCCGAGTGGGCGATTTCCGCAAAGATTATTTACCCGTGCTGGTCAACGATATCGTGGCCGCCAAACGCTTTCTGGATAAGCAGAACGACGCGGGTCTATGCAATTCCTCCAATCTCATTGTGATCGGGGCCGAAGAGGGCGCGGCCTTGGGGTGTTTGTGGATTCGCGAAGAATGGGATCGCTTGCCGCAAATCAAGGGCGCCCTGAACCGAATCATCTATGATCCTCAGGGAAAGCCTTTCGGCGAGGATATTGCCGCCGCGATCTGGATCAGTCCGTCGGCCGGCCTCAATGGAAAAAGCGTCGGGTTCTGGCTCAAGGATAAGAAGGAGATTCGGGAAAGGACGCCGATGCTCTTTTACTCGAGTTCGGGTGATCCGGACGGGGTGGCGGCCGCCAAACGCCTCTTCGATGACTTGAAAAGCAAACAAAGCAAAGCGCCGGAATTAACCTTTCTCCAAGACGGCATCAAAGGCGGCCGAGCCCGCGGCGTCGATCTCGTCAACAAGAAAGACGTCAAAGTCGATGAGCAGATCATCACATACCTGGAAAAGGTGATCGACAAGAAAGGCGTCACCGCTTGGAAGATGCGCGAGCCGGAGAAAGGCGTGTTCACCGAGACCGTGAGACTCAGCATGTACGGATTCCCTCAACTCAATTGAGCATCACATATCCGAGAGGTTTCCACCGGGGTCATGACTGACCCCGCTCGCCGGCGCGACCCGCCGGCGCGACTCCAGGCGAGCGGGGGCAATTATGACCCCGTTTTTTTTATCCTCGCGGATGATATTGGCGGTGAATCGCCTTGAGGCGGTCTCGGTCCACGTGCGTGTAATGTTGGGTCGTTCGGATGTTGGCATGACCGAGTAGTTCCTGCACGGTTCGCAAATCAGCACCGCCCGCCAAGACATGCGTGGCGAAACTATGCCTCAGCGTGTGGGGGCTGACCTTGGCGTTCAGACCCGCTCGCCGGACATATTTTTTGATCAATATCCAGAGCATTTCGCGGGTGAGAGCTCGACCACCACGACTAACAAAGACCCAGGGACAATCGGAAACGCCTCGCGTCAACTTGGATCGAAAATTCGCCAGATACTCACGCAGCGCCTTGATCGCTGGCCGGCCCAGCGGCACGACTCGTTGCTTGTTGCCCTTTCCCAAGCACTTGCAGAAGCCGGAATCAAGGTGCAAATCCTGCAGCTTCAGATGGACGACTTCCGAAGCCCGGCTGCCGGTGGCGTAGAGCGTTTCCAGCAAGGCTCGATCTCGGAGACAGAATCGATCATCTGGTTGGGGTGCGGCGAGCAGCTTTTCCACGCTCTCCGGGTTGAGAACCTGAGGGATGCGTTCCCATAAGTTCGGCGAGCTGAGCAGCTCGACGGCACTTTGTTTGACCCGCTCCTCCAAGCGCAGGAAGCGGTAAAACATCTTCAAGGCGACCAAATGGCGAGCAATGCTTGGTGGCGCCAACCCTTCATCGCGCAGGAAGCCAAGATAACTGCCCAACTCGCGCAGGCTTGGAGCGAGATGATCGGTGAGGCCGCTTTGCTCGACCCACGCCTCAAAGCGTTCCAAGTCCCGGCCGTAAGCGAGCACCGTGTTGGCCGCCATGCCACGCTCCGCCTGCAGGTATTGTCGGAATGCGATGATGTCGTCATGGAGAGTCGCCACTCAAATACCATCGGCCGAAAGATCGGTTTTCTTGTTACATTTGACCCCGCTTCTGCTGCATTGACGTAATCGCAGTTGGAATCGGAGCGGAAAAGCGGGATCGGACGATGGGTGATCGCATTGAGGAACAGATCATTTCTCCCGATTCAGCTTTCTGGAGATCGGCCGCAATTGCTCCAAGGCCCGCGCCCGGTGGCTGATGGCATGCTTGACTCGTGCGCTCATCTCTCCAAATGTCCGATGATATTCCGGAATTAAGAACAGCGGATCATAACCGAATCCTCCCGCGCCTCGAAGCTCTCGCGTGATGATTCCATGGCAACGACCCTCGACCACCGCCTGAATTTCGCCCTGCGGATTGGCCAGGGCAATCGTGCAGACATAGTAAGCCGCTCGCCGATCGTCAGGCAATGGCGCTAATTCGGCTAACAGTTTCGCGTTATTGGCCGCATCGTCACCATGTTTTCCGGAGTATCGAGCCGACTGGACCCCCGGTCGACCATGCAGCGCCGGGACGACCAGGCCGCTGTCTTCTCCTAACACCCATTGGTTCAAAGCCTTGGCCAACCCGCTTGCCTTCTTGCGAGCGTTTTCTTCGAAGGTCGCCCCATCCTCGATTATTTCCGGGGCCTCAGGCCAACGGGTCAAGTCGGTAATCTCCAAGCCTTCGGATTGGACATCGCCAAGAATTTCTCTGATTTCTTCCAACTTCTTTGGATTTCGAGTGCCCAAAACGATCAGCATTGAAATCCTCCCTCGAAATGACCGGGGGCCATCACTGGCCCCGCTCGCCGCAACTGAATCACCGGAGTCATAATTGCCCCCGCTCGCCTCATTTCGTGCTTGTTCCAAGTCCGATTAACATTAGAATAGGAAGTGCCTGCCTGGGGAAATCTCATGTTGACGATTCACCACGAAGGTCCGCAACTTTGTGACGGGCTAACCCGGCGGGAATGGCTGCGCGTCGGCGGCCTGGGCGCGTTCGGACTTTCCATGCCGGCACTACTTCGAAACGGCCAAGTCAGCATGGCGAAGACGCCTCGCTCTGCCGAACCCGGCGCCGGCAAAGCCAAAGCCTGCATCGTTTTGTTCTTGATGGGCGGACCCACCCAGCATTCAACGTGGGATCCCAAGCCGGAGACCCCTGCCGAGATCCGCGGAGAATTCAAGCCCATCGCGACCGCCACGCCCGGTCTCATGGTGAGCGAGCTTATGCCGCAGACGGCTCGGCTCACCGACAAAATCTGCGTCCTCCGAGCGATGGCCAGCAATGACAATGCTCACTCTTCCAGCGGCTACTACATGATGACCGGTCAGCCGCACCAGCCCATGAATTTTGAGAACGCCAACCCGGGAGCGCCGAACGATTACCCCAATCTCGGCGGCGTTGTTCGACGACTCAAAAAAGGCGACTCCGGTCTTCCGGCCGCGATGACGATTCCGCATCGGATTTTTAACACCAATGGCAGCGTTTGGCCCGGACAAGACGCGGGCTTCTTGGGTCGAAGTGTCGATCCCTGGCTATTTACCTGCCAGCCGGCATCGACAAATTTCCGCATCCCTGAGTTCACGCTTTCCGAAGAACTTCCCGCGACACGGTTGGAAACGCGCCAGTCTCTCTTGCACCAAGTCAACCAGCGCCTCGATTCCATCGAGCAAAGCAGCACGCTCGGCACCTTCGACAAGCAGACGCAGCAAGCGTTCGACTTACTCCGCTCGCCGCGATCCCGGCTGGCGTTTCGGCTCGATCAAGAGCCCGAACGAGTGCGCGACCGCTATGGCCGAAGCCAGTTTGGCCAGAGCGTTTTGTTGGCCCGCCGACTGGTCGAGGCGGGCGTGACTCTCGTGCAAGTGAACTGGTTTCGCGGCCCCGATGAACCCGATGACAACCCCTGCTGGGACAGCCACACGAAGGAGAGCGAGCGCCTGAAAACCGTGCTGGTCCCCCCTATGGATCGAGCGTATTCCGCCCTCTTAGAAGATCTTTCTCTTCGAGGCATGCTCGCCGAGACCCTTGTCGTTTGCATGGCAGAATTTGGACGTTCGCCCAAGATGAATCCCGGCGGCGGCCGGGATCACTGGGGCTATGTCTATTCGCTGGCCCTGGCCGGCGGCGGCATTCGCGGAGGCCAAGTCTACGGCGCTTCGGATAAAACCGGCGGACATCCTAAAGACGGGCGCGTTCAACCCCAAGATCTCACCGCCACCATATTTCATTGTCTGGGCTTCCGACCCGAGACGGAAATCCATGACACGCTGGGCCGCCCTTTGCCCATCAGCCGTGGCGAGATCATCCGCCAGGTGTTCTGACCATAAAGCCACGGAGCACACAGAGATCACAGAGCATTCGCTGCGCTTTGTCAAAACCCTTCCCCGGAACACTCATGTCCAAGACCTTCAACCCTTGGATCGTTTTTGTCATTGCGATTCCGGTCTTGGGGGCGAGACCGGCTTGGGCGGACGAGCCGGCTGCCGATGCGGATCAGGCCATCGTCGACCTTTACAAATCAGGCAAGCTATTCGACAAGCGGGAATACCAGGCAGTGCGGGCAGCGTTCGCGCGTCAATTTGAGCAGAAGCATCAATCAGAAATTCAGAGCGCGTATGGCGAGGATGCCGAGCAAATAACCGCCTGGTTGAAAAAGCGGCCCGACATCAAGGAGAACCTCTATACCGCCTTGAACGAAAAATACGATAAGGTGGAAGCGGCCTTGCGATTGTTCAAGGAGTTGTGGAAGCAGTTTCCCGACCAAGTCGACAAATACTCAAACGTGGCCATTGCCACGGCCGTGACGTGGGACGATCCGCGCGGCGTCTATAATTACCGCGGCCATCAGCTGCGGACCAAATCCTCCCTACCGACCGCCTCCACCGGGGCGACGGATAATTTCAAATACTTAGTGGACAACGACAAGGCGTTTCAGGGCCGCATCCAGCTGCTTCCCTGGGAGTTTCTGGTGTTGCTGGTCGACCATCGGACGCCCTTGGATGAGCGGAAATGGAGCCAGAGCAATTATCAATCCAAGCGCGTGATGGTCGGCCGATGCTATAAAGAGGTCCCCTACGATCACGATCTTCTCAACGGGAACACGCCGCATCTTTCCGGGCAGGTTTACACGCTGGAGAATATTCGGCGTTACGGCGGCGTGTGCGCTCACCAAGCGGACTTCGCGGCTCGAGTGGCCAAGAGCCTGGGGATTCCCGCCGCTTTTGTCGGCGGCCAAGCCGATACCCTCGGTCTTCATGCCTGGGTCATGTGGGTGGAATTCAAGCAAGTCACCAAGACGCAGATTCAATTCACTTTGGAATCGTTTGGCCGATATTTGGGCGACCATTACTATACCGGCGAGTTACTGGATCCACAGACCGGGCAAAAGATCTTGGACCGTGATCTGGAGCGGCGCTTGGGCGTGGTCGGCCATGACCGCGTCGCCAAGCGCCAAGCGGACTTGATCATGCGTGCCTATTCATTGATCAGCGACCAGCGAAAGTTGAATGTGACCGAACGCGTTTCTTATCTCGATCAATGCCTGCGCGTATCGGGTCACAACGAAGAGGCCTGGCTCGAACTGGCTCAGTTGGCCAAGAATGGAGACCTCAAGCCGGCTCATCTACCAACCGTTTCCTTTCATTTGAACAACCTGTTCAAAACCTTCGCCCAGTATCCTGATTTCGTCTGGAAGATCTTTGACGACTTGCTGACCGTCCAACCGAGCGTTTCGGAGAAGGCCCGGCGATATGAGCAACTGGTGGCGATGGATGAGCAAGCAGGCCGGCCCGACCTGGCCTGCGGCGCCCGCTTGAAGCTGGCGGAATTGCAATGCGAGCAAAAAAAATGGAAGACGGCCGCCAATGGCTTGGCCTTCACCATCAAGAAGTTCCCCAGCGAAGGCCGGTATGTGCCTCGCCTCATGGAGAAACTCCAGGAGGTGTGTGCCAATTATAAAGGCGGGACCGACCTGCTGGCCCAATTCTACCTGGACGTCTTGCCAACGATTCCCGGCAAGCGCGGCAACAAGCCGAGTCCATACTGCATTAAGATGTACGAGCAGGCCATCGCCTTTTTCAAAGAAAACCACAAAGACAAAGTGGTCCCAGCCCTGGAAGCCGAATTAGCGCGCGTCAAGAACGGGCAGCGGAAATGATATCTGTGCATGGTGGCCATGTAGCCGAAATTCGTCTCACGCTGGAAACACGGTGAGACGAATTTTTTTTGTCTGAAGTGCTTACGGGACTGGCAATTAGGGAAGATCGTCTCACGGAGGCGCTCACACACCCCCCTTACCGAAGCGGAAATTCGAAATCCGAAACTCGAAATCCGATACACTTGAGGTCCGACTTCCCCGGCCAACCCCGCCCGCCAGTAGCTAGGCCCATTGCACCTGCCCGCCATCCCGCCATGAAAAAAGAGCCTTGGTGGGGAGCTCTAATGTCTTCGGGATCTTCTCAATGTGTTAGCAACGGTGCTTTCATGAACGGACCGAGGAGCGGCTAACGGACTTGGCGGGACAATTAAGAATGGCCCCATGCCTCCCGCCCTGACAAACCGACACGCGACCGGAGTGGCGTGGGACGCAGCTCCTCGAAGCGGCGGTAGGCACGCTCCAGCAACCGGGCCGCGTCGTCCACCGTGGCCAGGTCGGCTTCATAGGCTGCCACACCCTTAGAAATGGACATCGACCGGTCAAGGCCGGCGATGGAAAACCTGTTCTGGGCGGTCTGCCAGGGCCATGGTGTCGTCGTCCAAAAACACAAAGTTCCAAACGTGCGCGGTTGGCCCGCCAAAGCCAGAAGCAACGGTCCGGACCTTGATTTGCTCCTCACTCTCACTCTGGAATTCCCAGGTTCCATTACTCAACTCATGCGAGCCAGTGTCTGTCATGTTTGTTTCGCGCCGGAAATGACCACCGGCCCGAAATTCCAATATGCCATTGCCATTGTCGTCATGCCATTCCCAGATGCCGACCAGCCGGGCTCGGTTTGAAACCGTGCGAGCCGGTCCGGATTTACTGCTGTTAGTTCGGTTTGAAACCGTCGGGGCCGGTTCGGATTTACTACTATTGGCAAGGACCGCCCACTGGTCCTTGTTAGCGATGATCCATATCGGACACCAGATCAATTGGCCCAAGAGCCAAGCCATCCAACCATGCCTGTTGATCGAGCGCGCCTTCTTGGGATAGTCCTTTCGCCACACGTAATACATGATTGAGGAGAGAAGGACAATGATCCAGCTACCGAGAAGTGGCAGGGCGAGGGAAGCCCAAATGATTGCTATCCAGAGCCCTTCGAGTTTATCCCTGGGCCGCAGCCGTTTTCGCTGCAACCTGCGCGCTTGCGGCAATCGTAGCGGAGCTGGCTCGTAATCTTGCTCTTCCTGATCGGCCGAATGAATTAGGTCGGAGGACGGCACTTGAACACTGGCGGGACTCTGGGGCGGAGGCAGTGCAGTCTCTTTCGACACTACAAACGTGGTGCGGCAGGCATAACATTGGACCTGCCTGCCAACCTGCACTGGATTGGCGGTCTGAATTAGCGTACCACAGGACGGGCAAGCAAATTCGGAGAGAAACATGGATGTCTTCTCGCACCCGCAATACGCAGTAAGAGTACAGAGATAGTCCCTAATTTACCAGTTCATTGGACCGACACATCTTTGAAATGATGAGGCTCCGGATCAGCGCCCAGCCATGCCAACCCCGCCCGCCAATAGCTAGGCCCTGCACCCCGCCTGCCATCCCGCCATGAAAAAAGAGCCTTGGCGGGGAGCTCCAAACGCCGTAACCAATTGGGATGCAATGTCTTAGGCTGCCGCCTTCGCCCTGGCCGCCATCCCGCCATCGGAGTGCCTGGCCAACTAATCTCACCCGTTTTCGCAAGTGAGGCGATTTTTTTCTTGTCCGCAAACGCTAGTTTGGTCCGGAATCATGTTACTTTCGGCAACGGCCTTGGAGAGTACCTATTGAATGTTGATTTTATTTAAGAATGTCTCGTTCCTTCCTCCGTTCCTTCCTCCGTTCCTTCTCTCAGGATTAGGATTCCGTTTGTTTTGGTGGAGCGGGTTTCTTTTCCTCCGGCAAGATCGGCGCGACGGTACCGCCAGACAAATGGGCTGGATGCCAGGTCGGTTGCTTCGGCTGTTGAGGTTGCACCGCAGCCCAAGGGAAGGGAGCGGCAGCATACTTTCGGTGTAATTCAATAAGCGATGAAAAGTCCCCGTCATCCGCGGCTTGGATCGTGGCTAGATACTGCGTGCGAATTGTGCTTTCGGATCCAATCGTTTCTTCTGGCCAGGCAATGATGTCCCGGTCATGCAATCGAAGCCAGATATTCCCCATCATTCTGGCCCATCTTCCATTTCCATTCATAAATGGATGGATGTAGACTGCCCGATGATGAAGCATGGCTGATTGTTCCACTAGGTCAGTCCCAAGTTGATTCCAGTGAGCCGCGTTTACTAGCAGCTCGTGCAAGCAAATTTCAACCTGATGCCAAGCGACGCCGATATTCAAATCTGTTTTTCTAATTTCGCCGGCCCACGTCCAAACATCCCCGAACATTTCCTTGTGAAGCTTAAGTGCCCACGATAAATCAAACGGGGCTAGATTGCGTGTTGGTTTCCCGCTTAAGTACTTGACTATTGCCTTGCGAACGTTTTCCGCTTCGACCTGGTTCAGTTCACCCCGTGTTGACAGCCCCTTGATCTTTAACCCTGATATATCGTCAATGGGCGTTTCGCCTGGAATGCTTTTTCCAAAGGACATTATGCGCTCCACAGCTTACGTTTGGAGCCGGCAAGAAGCTCATGAATCGTTTGGCGAACCATCTGACGAAACTTCTTCGGTGAGATTGCTTGACCTTCTAACCCGGAGGTCCCTTGGACCATTTTAACTAACTGTTCCGCCTTCCGTTGGGCTTCCTTTTCTTGGATTCCTTCAATGGGTATCTTTTCTTCAAGCTTCAAGTCCATGCCTAGAACGCGAGCAAGAGCCAGAACGTTTGCTAGACTTGCGGCTTCATCCTTCCCGGACAGGATGCGGTAAACAGTAGG
>Ga0207156_10261_pt1 | contig 12436 bp, 8 predicted proteins | sample Alteio_BWMinHeat_24_FD_153514 | JGI IMG/M metagenome (GOLD analysis project Ga0207156, IMG submission 153514) | Enriched cells from forest soil in Barre Woods Harvard Forest LTER site, Petersham, Massachusetts, United States -... | ecosystem: Environmental > Terrestrial > Soil > Temperate forest >...
CCGCATGGTCGAATCTCAAATGATATCTGCTATTTCTTTTTTCTGAGGAAACAGGGATAAAACGGTTTACAATTTTGGCTGATTGATTCAGTACCAATTCAATTTTATCTTGAGGAATTTCATCATCCGTTAGAAGGGGATCTCTCCTTCTTGGGTAAAACCCTTTCCCTTCAACATAAAGCCAATCGCCGATTACTGAACCCGTAATCTGATTTTCCTCTTTGTGATTTTTCCCTTTATGATGAATCTTCAAAACTCGAGCAAGTTCATCATATTCGATCGATTCAATGGTTTTATCTTCTTCTCCAAATACTTTTAATGGAGAACGAACTGTTGTAAGAGTCGGAATTAACCAAGGCCAATTGACATCTGAGATATGAAACCAGATGTTAAGATGAGAGAATTTTAATTTGAGTTCATGAGGCAAAGGATTTCCCTCAAAACTCATTTCGTAAGGCTCATCTTCTAAAAACATGAGCCATTTGGCCAAATCAGACCAAAAAGAGAGCTCAAAGCGCAAGTTATGACCTGCATTGCCCGTTCGATACTGAGCCATTTCTTCAGCTGTCAGATTAGAAAATTTGATCGATGTCTCCTCCGTTTCAACAGGACGTATTGAGACAATCGATTCTAATTTTTTTTTCGTTTCAGACGTTGTGGCGTCTATTGAAAAGGAAAGTTGTTTTGTTTTTGTTTCGCAGATGTAGACGCCATCGCCTTTTTTTTGCAAACAGCTCGTCTCATATCCATGCCTTCGGCTCGCAATTTGAAAGAGTCGATTCCAGAACGATTGTCGATAGCGGATGTGAAGAGGCTTTTCTTTTCCATTGTAGATTGAAAGATAGGCTGCGGCTAAATGAGGGCAGCCATGACCAGATTCAGAGACCTTACAACTGCAGAAAAAATCGGTTACCTCTCCCTCCTCTCGCATTTGGATGAAGGGGAACGCCTTTTTCTTCCCTTTCTCTTGAATCTCAAACTGATAAGTGCCTTTGGAAAAAATCGGCTCTTCAACAGCTCCTGTTTGAATGAGCGCTTTTGCTGCCTCTAGATATTCTTGTACAAATGCAGGTTGATGATCCATGAGAGAAAAACACGACCCCTTTTCATATGAGCCTTTCCTCATTGTAAGCAAAAGACAACTTGTTTGTCTATTGTCTGAGCCTAGATTTGGCAGGAACTATTCCTATCATACTGATAATATATGACATACACATTTAATAACATTTGTTATCAAGTAAAAAAATTTATTTACTTAAAATAATAACTTTGATAAAATATTTAGTAATAAAACTTAAAAATGGAGTAATAACATGTCATTAATCATAGCAGCGCAAAACAACGATGTAGCTACGGCTAACCACTTAATTCAGACAGGAAAGGAAGGGGTCAATCTTCAAGATAGTTCTGGAAAAACTGCAGCCGCATGGGCCTCTATCACAGGAAGTTTAGACGTACTTAAGCTCTTAATCGATAAAAAGGCTAATCTAGAAATAAAAGATCAGTGTGGCGAGACTGCAGTTTTTGATGCTACTAAAAATGACCAAGTAGGTGCACTGAGGATGTTAACGGGTGCAAGAGCTGATGTAAATGTGATCGGTCATGGTGGAGCGACTGCAGCTAAAGTCGCAGCTGCAAGAGGTCATTTAGAAGCACTTAAAATTTTGGTTGGAACTGGCGCACAGATTGATCAGCTTAAAAATCACGATGGAATTGACAGTACAATGACTCCCTTGATGTTGGCAGCTAAAAACGGACACGCAGCAGCAGTTAAGTACCTCATTCAACAACAAGCTCCTCTTCACGAAAAAGAAAAGGGGATGGATTTTACTGCCCTCCATTATGCTTGTCGTTTTGACGAACCGGATGCAGCAAAGATTTTACTCGATAACGGGGCTAACCCCTATGAAACGGATGCAATGGGCAGGACCCCATTAAATCTAGGAAGCTTGCCTACCCGCGTAGAGGTCACAAACCACATCGCTACCAAAATCTTGGCTGCAATGCCTCCTGAGTCTAACGAGAGGATTCTTCAATTAATCACTGACTATGCATTGCCGAAACTGACAATGACAAGCCAGATATAATGAGCAACAGAGATGCTGTACCGAAATTTCGGCGCAGCATCTAATCTTTAAAGTACTGATTCAGGAGAATCGTATTTGTAGCCTAAATCTTCTGCTACATACCGATTCGTCACTTTACCCCGATAGACATTCAATCCTTCCATAAGCCCTTTATCTTGCTGTAGCGCTTTTTTGTACCCTAATCCTGCAATTTTCAAAGCATACGGAAGCGTTGCATTGGTTAGGCCTTGAGTAGAGGTTCTTGCGCAAGCTGCTGGCATATTCGTCACGGCATAATGGACAACTCCATCGACCATGTAGGTTGGATCCGAATGGGTAGTAGGTCTTGATGTCTCAATGCAGCCGCCTTGGTCAATTGCTACATCAACAATCACTGAACCTGGCAACATTTTCTTCACCATCTCTTTTGTGACAAGCTTTGGCGCTGTTTTCCCTGGAATAAGAACAGCACCAATCACAAGATCTGCCTGGATGACAGACTCTTCAACAGCTGCAGGTGTTGAGAAGACGGTTTTTAAAGCGGGCGCATAGAGTTTGTCCAACTCTCTTAATCTCGATAGATTCCGATCAAAAATGGTCACATCTGCGCCAAGTCCTAAAGCCATCCTCATCGCCTCTGTTCCAACAATACCACCACCGAGAACCACTACCTTTCCAGGTTTTACTCCAGGGATGCCACCGAGCAAGACACCTCGTCCTCCGTTGATCATCTGAAGCGCTGTTGCGCCTGCTTGAACAGCTACTCTCCCTGCGATTTCACTCATCGGGATGAGGAGCGGCAATCTCCCCTGTTCATCTGTCACAGTCTCATACGCAACGCCAATGACTTTACGCTCTAATAAATGCTTAGTTTGTTCAGGATCTGGAGCTAAATGTAAATAGCAAAATAAGATTTGTCCTTCATGAAGAAGAGGAAATTCACTGCTTTGAGGCTCTTTTACTTTGATGACCATTTCATTTTTATAAATTTCTTTTGCAGTTTCAACGATGGATGCGCCAGCTCTTTTGTACATCTCATCACTATAGCCGATTTTGGCCCCTGCATTTTGCTGGACTTGAACCACGTGACCCGCTTCGACAAAGGCTCTCACGGTCTCTGGGGTTGCTCCAACTCGAAATTCGTCCTTCTTGACTTCCTTAGGAACTCCAATCTTCATCATTCACTCCTGTTATTACCCATTTTATCTCATTCCTAAATTTTCAATGAGGATTAATTATTTCATCGCTAATTTCTATAATCCGGTTGAATAGTTGATACTGTTAATATATATGCACAAATAATGATTAGAGAAGAGGTCTATAATAACCCGTTGAAAGATAAGAATCTATTGACTGACAATAGGCAATCGAATACGTTTTTGAGAACATCTCAGAACAAAAATGAAAAGAAACGAATTTTGGAAAGAATCAGTTGAAGAACTTTATGAACGGTTGAAGAGCCGTCCAGAAGGTCTCTCTCAACAAGAAGCAGAAGATCGTCTTAAAATCTATGGGTTCAACTCACAAAAACCTCCTCAGAGGTTCAGACAGGCTATCCTTTTCTTTTCTCAATTTAAAAGTCCCTTAATCTTGCTTCTAATTGGCGCAGCCACGCTCTCTTTTTTCCTCGGTGGCAGAAGTGATTCAAGCATTATTTTTACAATTGTTATCTTAAGCGGACTCCTTGGGTTTTTTCAAGAGCGAGGTGCTGTCAATGCATTAGAAAAGCTGATGCAGATGGTTCAAATCAAAGTGACAATCGTGCGCGAAGGAACGGAGAATGATGTACCTTTAAAAAATGTCGTTCCTGGAGATATTGCTGTTTTACGGGCGGGCGACATGGTGCCTGCAGATTGCGTCATGATAGACGGAAAATCTTGTTTTGCTAATGAAGCGATGATGAGCGGAGAAAGTATTCCTGTTGAAAAAAAATCTGGTAGTCCTCTTTTCATGGGAACCGTCATATCGAGCGGAGTTGCATCAGCGATTGTCGTAATCACAGGACGAAATACAGAATATGGACATATCGCTGAGACAACTCGATTTAAACCTCCTAAGACTGCATTTGAAATAGGAGTTAAAAAGTTTGGATATTTTCTACTCATTGTCACTTTAGTTTTAGTGGCGACTATTTTCATTTTCAACATATGGATTCATCGCCCTTGGCTGGAGTCGTTTTTATTTTCGCTCGCTTTGGCAGTTGGGTTAACGCCTCAACTTCTCCCTGCGATCATCAGTGTGAATTTATCTCATGGTGCTCGAAAAATGGCTCAAAAACGAGTGGTTGTCAAAAGACTGGCCTCTATTGAGAATTTTGGCCAAATGAACATTCTTTGCGCTGACAAAACGGGTACAGTTACAGTGGGTAAAATTGAACTGGATCGAGTCGTAAATCCAGATGGAGGAGAAAGTGAAAAAGCAGCTCTTTACGCCTTCCTCAATGCAAAGTTCCAAACTGCCTTCACAAATCCACTCGATCAAGCCATTTTGGAAAAGCTATCCTTTGAGACGGCTGATTGGCAAATGACCGATGAGATCCCTTATGATTTTGAGCGGAAACGCTTAAGCGTCATCTTTGGTCATTTGTTAATTGCAAAAGGGGCGGTACCTCAAATCCTAGAAGTATGCAATCGAGTGGAGTGGCCAGATGGCGCAATTACAAGTATTGACGAGCACAAAGAAAGACTGCAGAAATACTTTGAAGAGCAAAGTGAAGCTGGATTTAGAACGATCGCACTAGCATATGGAGAAGACTCCAGAGAAGAAAATCTGATTTTGCTTGGGTTTCTACACTTTTTCGATCCTTTAAAACCTGATATTATTAGCGCGATTGAAGAGCTCAAAAAAAAGGGTGTACATCTTAAAATCATCACAGGCGATCACCACTCGGTAGCTCAACATGTGGCATCGGCAATTGGGCTTAACCACACGCATCTAGTCACAGGGAGTGAAATCGAAAATATCACTGACGCAGAGCTCCAAAAATTGGTTAAAGGAAAAAATGTATTTGCTGAAATCAATCCTGAAGACAAAGGAAGAATTGTTTTAGCTCTTCGTAAAAATGGGAATGTAGTTGGCTATTTAGGCGATGGAATCAATGATGTCTCAGCTCTTCATAGCGCAGACGTGAGCATTTCAGTTGATACGGGCGCTGATGTTGCTAAAGAAACTGCAGACATTGTCCTTTTGGAAAAAGATCTTTCTGTTTTAAGAGCGGGTGTTGAGGAAGGAAGACTCACCTTTGCCAATACTTTGAAATACGTATACATGGCCACAAGCGCTAATTTTGGCAATATGTTTAGTATGGCAGGAGCCTCTCTTTTCTTACCCTTTTTGCCTTTGCTCCCCAAACAAGTTCTGTTAGTGAATTTTCTCACAGACATTCCCGAAATGGCGATTGCGACCGACCGAGTCGATCCAGATATTGTACATAGACCTGTAAAATGGGATTTTCATTTTATTCTGAAATTTATGCTTGTATTTGGACTGATTAGCTCTATTTTTGACTATTTGACATTTGGAGTTCTGGTCTACTTTTTAAAAGCCGATGAAACTCTTTTCCAAACGGGTTGGTTTGTAGAGTCGGTCATCTCTGCGACAATAGTTGCCTTCGCCATACGGACACGCCACATCCTTTTCCACTCAAGACCAGGAAAGCTCCTGGCTATTTGTATATTCTCTGTTGCCATTGGCACTCTATTTATTCCCTATATCCCCTTTTTGAACTTTGTTCCTTTACCTCCACTGTTTTATGCCACTTTAGCGATCATTATTGTCCTTTATATCTTCACTGTCGAAATCGCCAAACGCTTCTTCTATCCTAAAAGTGCAGCATAAAAATCTCTAAGAGACGGTCCACAAACGGTGATCAGGATGGATGTTCAACAGAAATTCCTCACAAGGGATGCACAAAATTCCTTTTCTTACAAATTTTGTCTTGCCTCTGTAAAGAAGTAGAGGTGTGCATTCAGGGTAATCTTCTTTAAAAGCTTCTAAACCTTTGAAATCATTCGGATGAATTGCCTCTCCATGTTTAACTTCAATCGCTAAAAAAGTGTTTGGTCCATAGACAATAAAATCAACTTCCAATTTAGAACGAGTACGCCAAAACGCAAGTTCATAGCTTTCGATTTGAGCATCTACCCAAGCCTTTAAATGCTGATAGATTAAGCCTTCTAATGCAGCACCTTGAATTTCTTGAGGAACGTCAAGTGGACGTTGTGGCCTGAGTGAACGATAAATTCCGGCATCAAAAAGATAAAATTTTGGACGCTCAGCTAATGCGCGCTGCGCTCTTTTGGTAAATACAGAAAGCGTATATCCAAGTAAAAGATCTTGTAAGATCTGAACATAGTTTTCGACCGTTTTCCGAACAATGCTACATTCGCGAGAGATATTTGAAATATTCAATTCTCCAGCATGAGAAAAACTCACAACTTCTAAAAAACGAGCAAAATCGCCAATTTGCCTGACAAGACCTTCTGCCTGGACTTCTTCTTTTAAATACATCCCTGCATATGTCTTAAGCGCCTCTTCTGGATTTTCTGATCCTCGAACAAGAGGAAGAAGACCAAGTTCAAGAGCCTTTTTTAAATCAAATTCTTTTCCAAGTTCTGCAGCAAAAAAAGGAGGCATATGCTTGAGAAGTGCTCTTCCCGCCAAGAGATCAACTCCAACGCGTCGGAGTTTCCGAGCGCTTGATCCAGTCAGAACAAATTGAATCCCTTTCTTTTCTTCAATCAAAGAATGAACGACAGACAAAATGTCAGGCACTTTTTGCACTTCATCGATCACTACCACTTTTTTGTCTGGATGGGCACCCACTATTTCTTTCAACCGCTCAGGAGCCGCACTGTATAAGCGAAGTTGATCTAATTCGAGTAAATCAATCCATAGAGCATCGGCATATCGACCTTTAAGCCAGGTAGATTTTCCAGTTCCTCTAGGCCCGAATAAAAAAAAGCTTTGAGTAGGAGCCTTAAAAAAACGCTTGATCCAGGGAAAATGATGCACTTTTACCATATAGTTGCCATTTTGAGTCTCATTTTGGCAACTTAAGGATAAAATTGCATCAACAATCAACAAATAACTAAAATAGAGTCACTTAAATAGACTCAAAAACAGAGAGCTGACTGTTTAAATAAAAAAACTAACACAAATTAATTTAGTCTATTTGTTATATAAAACAATTAAATAAGTATTGTATAATATTATTACAAAATTATAATAATAGGCTTTATGACAATATCAGCAACTGAGAATCTGAAAGGCTTAACTCTTTATGCAAATTATGATCCCTGCCCCATCCAATCCGTGTATTCTCGTTCTGTTTTAATCTGCGCGCAAGATCAAGAATCGGCGATGCGAAATGAAGAAGAATTTCGGACTATTGAGGCATATGAACGTCGCAAACAATCCCAACTTCCCTATTTACTTCCATATTTAGATGTACAAGGCGTTGAAAATTTCCTGTCGTTAGGTGAGTGTATAGATGAAAAAGGCGTTCTGATGAAGGCTGTTGAGCGAGGAGATGAAGTAATCGTAGATATCCTTCTCGACAGAACTGGCGGTATTCGTACATCTTGGGCAGGACACGCTTTAGAAATCGCAGCTTCGCGAGGACATGTTGGCATCGTAGCTAAACTTCTCAAACAATATCATTCAACTTATTGCGTAACAAGTGCTCTAAAAAACGCAGTTTTGTTCGGACACGAAATAATCGCAACTATGCTTCTTGAAACAGGGGCCGCTTCATTGGATGACAGAGAATGGGTACTAGAAAATGCAGCCTCTCTCGGACATGAATTCATCGTAACTACGATTCTTGATCAAAGAATTATTTCTGGATGGTCTGAAGAAAAGGCTCTAAAAAATGCAGCTAAGCACGGACACAACACAATTGTAGCTATACTTCTCGACAAAAGACCTGGGATTTTTTCGAGTACTGCAGGAGAGGCCCTGGAATATGCAGCTTCGGAAGGACACGGATCAATCGTAACTTTACTTCTTGACAAAAGATCTGATATTTTTCCTGAGAGAATAGGGCGTGCTCTAGAAAAAGCAGCTTCTCACGGTCACGAAGCGATCGTAACTTTACTTCTTGAAAAAAGATCTCTTATTTTTTCATCTAGTGCAAGAAGTGCTCTGCTGGAGGCTGCCAAGAATGGGCATGCAGCTATCGCAACTATGCTTTTGGATGATAAAAGATTTCAATTTTCCGCATCTGATACAACCGTCCCCCTATGGCGGGCAGCCAAGAATGGGCACGCAGCAATCGTAGCGATGCTTCTCGATAAAAGATCTGATATTTCAGTATCTTACGCAGGAATAGCTCTGCTAGAGGCGGTTAAGAATGGACACCCAGCAGCTGCAGCTACACTTCTTGATAAACGATCTGATATTTCAGATGATTGTATATCAAAGGCCCTGCTCTTTGCAGCTAAGTATGGGCAGGAAGGGATCGTAACTAAACTTCTCAAATCAAGGGATCACATTTCATCATTCTTTGTACAAGAAGCTCTACAGGTGGCAATTCAGAACGGAAACATAGCTATTGCAATCAAAATTTTCCGTAGAATGTGGGATACGGCGTCTCCATTCTTACCAATAGGTTTGATAGCGATAATAGCCTACTATCGCAGACAAATAAGACAACATATTCACCAAGCTCAACAAATGGTGCAGCAAAATCAACGGCAAGTTTTGCAGGCTCATCGACAGTTAGCACAGCAGGCTCAACAGATAGCACAAGCTGATCTACTGCAGGCTCAACAGCAGGGTCAACAGATAGCACAGGGGATTCAACAGGCAGCTCAGGCAGTTTCATTAGCTAATGATCATTTATTCGATTTATTACATCGTGCTGCTATTCCTTCTTTATTGCATGATGATTGCGTATTAAAACAAAATTCATGCCCAATTACATACCAACCACTCCGCGATCCCGTCAAAGAACCTGGAACAAATGCACTTTATGAACGTAATGCTATTCTTAAATGGCTGAACGGCCAAGGCAATCCTACTTCGCCTCTTACACGCCAAAGACTAGTTCCGAATATGTTAGAGGAATGCCCTAAAGTACGTGCCGAAATTGATGAACGACTCAAAATACACTCCAAAAGCATCAAAAAAATCATCGAAATCCAAAATCAGCTTGGAGAACCTATTGACTTCGAACAAATCATCAAAATGCTCAAATTGGCTGAAAAACCGAATTTTGAAGAAAAAAAGAGCTAATCAATTTTCGGAATAAAGTTTTTCTAGACGTTGGTAGAGTTCATCGATCAACTTTTGGTCTTGTTCGATGAGAGCAGCAAGCTTTCTGATCTCTTCTCGATTACCCGTTTGAGAAATCGCCACTAATTTTTCGTTGTTCTTTTTGAGGTTTTCTTCCAAAGCCATAATTTGATCTTCGCATTTTTTAATCTCCCCTTTGAAAGACTTTTTAGGAGGAGCCGGAGGAACAGGCTTGATCTTTTCAGGTGCAGCTTTTTTCCCTTCTTCTTGCCAGCCCCGACAAGTAAGAAACTCATCGTAAGTGCCTGAAAAAAGCTCTTGTTTTTCCTTATGACAAATGATGAGCTTGTTGAAGGCCAAACGGCGAAGAATCCATTCACTGTGCGTAACAATCACAACAGAACCTCCGAATTCTTCAATTGCATCGATGAGCGCTTCGATCGATTCGATGTCGAGATGGTGAGTGGGCTCATCAAGAAGGAGTAGATTACAAGGCCGGGCGATGATTTTAGCGAGAAGCACTCGACTTTTTTCCCCACCAGAAAGAATCGAAATGGGTTTTTTAGCCAAATCGCCACTGAACATCATCAAGCCACAAAGACCGCGCACTTGCGTAAAATTTAGTAGAGGATTGGCGGATGAGATTTCATCTTCAATGGTAAGAGTTGGATTGAGTCGATCAATGTGAGTCTGGCCAAAATATCCAATTCGAGTGGCTTGCGATAGCGTAAGGATCCCATCTTGTGGAGTCAGTTCTTGGGTGAGCAGTTTTAAAAGTGTTGATTTACCATACCCGTTTTTTCCAATGATTGCGATTCGATCTCCTTTTTCAATCGTGAGGGAAAAATCATCGATAAGAGGACTGTCACTATAGGAAAATTTCAAATGGGCACAATCTAACATTTTTTTTCCCATGAAAGGAACTTCATGAAAAGCAAAATCGAGGTGAGCCAAATTTTTTAGTTTTTCAAGATCGGGAAGACGTTCCAACATTTTTTGTTTCGATTGCGCTTGAGTGGCTTTTGATGCTTTAGCACCAAATCGGTCGATGTATTCTTGTAAGTGAGCCTTTTTTTTCTGCAAATTTTGACGCGAGATCTCGTGATGCTCTTCCTCTTCCGCAATCAGATGAAAAACATCAGTGCTTTTCCCTTTGATTTTATGAATCTTATGCCGATGAACTGCCATCATATGAGTGGTTGCTTCATCAAGAAACTGCAGATCATGAGAAATGAGAATCATCTCCCCCTTCCACTGCTGCAAAAATTTTGAAAGGAATCGGATAGAAAGAATGTCGAGATAGTTTGTCGGCTCATCGAGCAAAAGACAATCTGGCTCAGATGCAAGTACTTTTGCAAGCTGTACCCGGAGCTGATAACCTCCGGAAAGATTATCTAAGGGGCCATCTATCGACTCTTCATTAAAGCCTAGCCCAAAAAGGATACTCTCCACTTTATAGAGGCCTTCTCCTTCCGGAAGACCCAGAGCCGCCTCTTCAAGCACCGTCGGTTGAGTAAATCTGATTTGCTGCCGAAGAATGCCTAAACGATATCCTCGAGGCATCACAATCGTCCCTCGGTCAGGGACTTCCTCGCCACCAATCAAACGAAATAGTGTCGATTTACCAGAGCCATTGCGCCCAATAAGGCCACATCGTTCCCCTTTTTGAATACTAAAAGAGGCTCCTTCCAAAACGGTTTGAGCGCCATATTTAAGAAAAATTTGATCTGCCTGAATCATAGGATTCAATTGTATCTAGACAGAGAAAAATAAAAAAGAAGTGAAAAAATCTTTCTTCAAAGCAAAGAATGTGCTACGGGTAAGGCTATAGGACAATAGGTAGGAAATTATGTTAGCTACAATTTTAATTGTTATTTTGATTCTGTTGCTTTTAGGCGCGCTTCCAAGATGGCCACACAGCATGGGATGGGGATATGGTCCGTCTGGACTTTTAGGCTTAGTATTGATCATTATTTTGATTTTAATTTTACTCGGAAGAATCTAGAAGATAAGAGAGGTTGCAAAACAACCTCTCTTTAAATCAAGATAAGAACTTAGCCAGCTTTTCGTTTTTTCTCTTTACCTTCGTCTTTGTTTTGTTTTTGACCGGGGTTTTTCTGATTAGCGTTACTTCCTTTTTCATTCTTGCGCCAATCACCTTCCTTTTTGCCCCACTGACCTGGTTCTTTACGATTTTCTTCGTTCGGATTATAAGCTTCTTTGCCATAACTTTCGGTTTCTTCGCTCGAACCCTCACTTAAATTTTGGTTTCCACGGTTTTCTCGTTTCCAAGCATTAGTTTGATCTTTATCCATTGAACCATGTCCTTTATCGCAAGATGCACACCACTCATTGATCGCTTTCTCAGCTTGTTCTTTTGCCATACCGTATTTCTTCTGAAGTCTGCCCGACAATTGCTCATATTTCCCATTGATTTGGGTAATATCATCATCTGTTAGTCTTCCCCATTTTTGCTTAATTTTGCCTTTCAGTTCATGCCATTTGCCTGCAAATTGATCTCTATTCATAAATAAACTCCAACAGTTGTTTTACTATCCCCAACTTCATCTTACATGATAATACAAATTAATGTTAAAATAATAATTAACTCACTTAATAATAAACTATTGTGCAACAAAAGATCAGAGACAGCGAAAAGAATCAATTAATTGCATAAGAGCCTTCAAAGACTTTCATAGGCTTACCCTTAATCGTTATATACTCAGCCACTTGGACCTCTATGATTCCCCCAGGAAAATAGATGGGAATCGAACTTTGAAGCTGATAGATTTTTGATGCAATCATCCCGACTGCCGCCGCCGCAGTTCCGCAAGCCAAACTTTCTCCTTCCAGCCCTCTTTCAAAAGTGCGTACATGGATGGATCCATCTTCATTGATCTTCGCAAAGCTCACATTGGTCCCTCTGGGCTGAAAAGCTGGATGGTTCCTTAAAAAAGACCCCTCTTGCATGATGTCAATCTTATCTACATCAGGAACAAAGACAACTGCATGAGGGACGCCTGTATCTGTAAAATGAACTTCCTGCCCCCTCAAATGTAAAGCGATTTTACATTCGGTTTTTCCCATTTGCAAAGAGATTTTAGTTCCTTCGATCCTTGCTTGAACGATCCGAT
>Ga0207156_10262_pt1 | contig 12398 bp, 7 predicted proteins | sample Alteio_BWMinHeat_24_FD_153514 | JGI IMG/M metagenome (GOLD analysis project Ga0207156, IMG submission 153514) | Enriched cells from forest soil in Barre Woods Harvard Forest LTER site, Petersham, Massachusetts, United States -... | ecosystem: Environmental > Terrestrial > Soil > Temperate forest >...
GCTCTGGAAGAGTTTGCAAAATTGCACCCCACACCTGGGGCTCCGTTGGAATATTTGGGCAAATCTCTTGTCTATCAGGCTCTCGAGGAATATCCGGAGGAAATTAAGTGCTTGATTTCGAAAAAGTTGAGAAGATTTTTCCTCTTCAGTACCCAGCCACAAACAGTAGCCATCGAGGGGATGTTCCCGCTCTTCGGCTTCAGGAACACCTAACAGAAATCCGATTCCTGTTCCCTTTTCATTTAGGTAGAGGCGTGTTTCAATGCGCGTATTTTCTGCAAAGGAGGCTTTTGAAAGCATGGTGCTCACCCATTCTGTGGAGGCAATTGTGGGGGTGATAGCCAGATGTGTGGAAAGAAGGATATTTTCTTTAAACTCCCAGTCTTTTTTTTTGTGAATGTTTAATCTTTTGCTTTCAAACCACTCTGAGCGCCCTTCCATATGGGAAGAAAGGTCGTTGAGCAGCTCTTCGATTGTTTTGTATCTTTGAATCAAGTCGACGGCTAAGCATTTCTTGACCATTCTCGAAAGCCTTGGTGGTACATCTCGGTAAGGGGCGACCTCTTCGGGGTCAATCACATTTTCCAAGTGGTAGTTCTTGCGAAACTCTTTCACAGTGGTTCTGTGGAAAGGGAGCTGGAGGGTGAGAAGTTGATAGAGAATGACACCTAGAGCATAGATATCTGTTTGAAAGGAGGCGGGGGCTCCTAAAGCGCGCTCTGGAGCCATATAGGCAAGTGTCCCTACAATTTTCCCTTTGAGAGTCAGCCCTTCCTCTTCACTTGTCTCACTGCTCACACTGTGCTTGAGGTCATCTTGAGTCTTTTCCATATCTTTGGCGCCCCAGGCAAGATACAGTTGAGCTAGACCCCAATCGAGAATGATCGTTTCTCCAAAATTCCCCACCAAAATATTTTCTGGTTTTAGATCCCTATGAATGACTTTTTTAGAATGGACATAGGCAATGGTCTGGCAAATGCTTTTAAAGATGGGTAAAACGGAAGCAATGGTAGGGGAGGGGGTGGAGCGTAAGATCTCTTTTAAAGTCTTTCCATCGATATAGGGCATTGAGTAGTAGATCTCGTCACCTTCTTGATGCAGGGAGTAGATGGTGATGACACCGGGATGTGTGAGCTGTGCTGTGAGCTTCGCCTCATGAAGAAAGCGCTCCTTGATGGAGGCTTCTTTACTGAGATCGGAGCGGATTTTTTTGACAGCTATCTCTCTTTGGAAGAAGGGGTCATAGGCAAGTACGACCTCCCCCATTCCTCCTTTAGCAATGGTGCGTAGGTATTGGAATGACCCTATACTATTTTCTGTCATGAGAAAAAGTCATAACAGATTTTATGATGCAACGCTATTTCTAACTCACCTTACGCAAATTATTCTCTCGCTACAGCATCTGCATGCTTCTTTTTGCGTAAGGTGAGTTTCTAAAAAATAAAGGGCTCATCGTGTTTCCCTTTAAGTTGCGATAAACCGTGTCCAACCAGCTTGGAGATCATACATTCTGCCTTGTATTACATCGATTTTGGCACACAATTCTGCATGTTTGGCTTTTATTTTAGCATTCAACTGCTCAGTGGGCGATTGCATATCAGCTCGTATTAGGCGAGATACTCCTTCTAATCTTGCAATATCTGCCTCTGTGTCCTCTCTGTGGTACTCACCGTAGTAGTCTCTAAGTTCCTCTTTTAATTTCCACTCTCTGGTCTTAAACCTTCGCCTTTAGGCGTAATTGCTTTAGCATCCCCTTTTTTTAAAACCCTCTTTATAGTGGTTGGATCATAGAGATAGGAGGCTACATGGGGGGGAGATATGAGACGGGAGCACACACGGTCTATGACATCAAATATCACTTTGTGTGGAAAACGAAGTATGGATACGGAGTGCTAAATGGGGATGTGGCACTTAGGACCCGGCAAATTCTAAGGGAGATATGCGCGGAGAATGGATTACAAATAGTAAGTGGGAATGTGAGGTCAAACCACATCCACCTGCTTGTAGCGGGGCCGACGAACATGTCACCTGCGCAAATAGCACAGTATTTGAAAGGGAAGAGTTCACATCGGTTACAAAGGGAATTTCGGGAATTACAGAAGAGATATTGGGGACAACATTTGTGGGCAAGGGGATATTTTTGCGCGACGGTAGGAGCAGTGAACGAGGAGATGGTCAAAAAGTATATCGAGAATCAAGCTAAGGAAGAGGGGGACTTCAAGGTGTGGGATATAGAGCCGAAAGCAGAGGAAAAGCCAAAGAATTCTTTAGGCGGATTAATCCGCAAACTAGTTAGCGGGCTTTAGCCTGAATAGCCGCATTTATGCCGTAAAACAATCTACCGGCTTTAGCCGGTAAGTCATTGAATTGCGTATTTTGCTCGTGTTTGCCTCGAGCAGGTTCAGGGAAAGGATGTATTGGCGTTTGTCTCTTACAATATCTGCCAGATCTTGAAAACTTGAATGAATATTGTCAGGATAATGAGCAAGGTTGTTGAGTTCTTCTAGTTCGGTGTATTTATCCCATAAATCGAGCAGCTCTTTTTGATACTGCGCACTCATTTCTTTGAGTTTTTCTTTTAGATTATCATCGAGCCCGGTGAGATCTAATTGGGCAATGGTTCCATGAGGACAACGTGTCTTACTATGATCGTAAAGCACCCCGTTCCTATCATGAGTGGCCGTTTTATTATCATAAATCATATGGGTCAGCGTAGGAAGATCAGTGAAAAGACCTTTATTTATCCCTGCGATCTGCACTTGGGTGAGTCTCTTCCATTTTCCACGCCTCCTCGCTTGTTTCTCCATTAGGCAGTGAAATATCATGCCTCCGAACACCATGCAGGCGACCCCACCACCTATTGCCTCGGTTCCATAAGAAATATCTCCCGTTCCAACTAGTGTAAATAAAGTTGCAGCTCCTCCAACAAGGATAAGCAGAGGAAAAATCTCCCAGTCATCACTGAGGGTGGCGCTTCTTTGCCCGAATTCCCTGGCTTGCTGCACTTGATTAGGGCTTCCTGCTGTATAGATGCTAGACATTTTTCATTCTCCACTCTTTTAATCCGTAAATTGAAAAAATTATATCATATACATATTAAAATTTAATTAATTGTTAAGTTTTAAGTTTTATTAAATAATCGAACACAATTGAAACACTTGATATTAATAGTATTAAATATTATAATTGACGGAAAGCTAATAATTTTAAATTAAAACTAAGGAGATTATATATGGCTATTGTTAGTCCTGGATTCGTAAAAGCTCAAACGTCAACATTGGGAGGTCTACCAAAATTTTCAGCTCCTCCCCCTGCATTTATAGATCATGCGTTGACTTTAACTTGGAAGACCCTCAAAGGGGACCGGCTATTTGCTACTATTCCCGCGGGAGCAAATAAATCGCATACCTATCAGCGTATTCTTGATACATATAACTACAATCAAGGGTCATCGGACGTTAGAGCGAAGATAGTAGCTGGAGGTATATGCGCGATAATTGGAGTGGTATTTTCGATTTTTACAAGTGATCCCTTCTTGCAGTATCTAGGTGGGCCAGCCATGGACTTAGCCGCAATAGGTTTGTTTTATTCTGCATACCAAGAATCTCGAGCTCGTAAGCTGGTTGTGCAAGATGAAGCAAATGGCCATGCACAACTTCAAGCATGGTATAAAGATGCGGAGAAAGAAATTGAAAGCCCACGAAAGATGGGGCTTACGGAAGGTGTGTTGAGGGCGTATACTCAAGGCCCATTACACCCGAAACCTCAGCCTGCATAATCAGAAGTTCCACCTATTGGTAGTGCAAAAAGTGCTCCATTAATAGGTGGAACTTTTAAGGCGAATTAAAATTCGCCGTGTAGTTCTGTGTTAATTTTTATTAAACAATCGAAAATACTTTACATTAAGAGACAGGGTCTGGGCGGGGGGTAATCAAATAAAGAATTTTTAAATATTAGGGGACATTTCAATCTTGCCGCTACAATTGCTAAAAAATTAGTTTACATTAATAGTATTAAATATTATAATTGGCGAATAGCAAATTATTTTAAATTAAAACTAAGGAGATTATATGGCTCATTCTACAGCACCCACTGCCCCCGCGCATTTAACTTGGCAGGACCTCCGGAAAGATCGACTATTTGCTACTACTCCTGATGGAGCACGTAAATCGCCTGCCTATCAGGCTATTCTTAGTACACATGACTACAATCAAGGGTCATCGGGTGTTAAGCAAAAGATAGGCGTTGGGGTTATATTCGCGATAGTTGGAGTGGTACTTTCGATTTTTGCAAGTGATCCCCTCTGGCAGGATCTGGTTGGGCCAGTCATGGACTTAGCCGCATTAGGTTTATTTTGTTCTGCATGCCAAGAATTTCGGGCTCGTAAGCTAGTTGCGCAGGATCAAGAAAATGGCCACACAACACTTAAGGCATTGTACATCCAGGCACAGAAAGAACTACAGGAAGGTGTGACGAGGCGGAACTGGACAGCAGGCATGACAAGGGGGTATGAAGGCCCATTAGGCGTTGCAGGTCGATTACATGTTACAGGTATAAGGCTGCCCTCTTAAGTGGTTCAAAGAGCATCTTTGAGGTGTTTTGCTGTGTAAGATGTGGGATGCTTGGCTACTTCCTCGGGTATCCCTTCCGCTACAAGGTACCCCCCTTTATCTCCTGCCTCAGGTCCTAGGTCGATGAGGTAATCCGCATTTTTTATGATATCTAGATTGTGCTCGATGATAATCATCGTATTGCCCTTATCCACAAGTGTGTGCAGTACAGAGAGGAGTTTTTTTATGTCCTCAAAGTGCAGCCCCGTTGTCGGCTCATCGAGAAGATAGAGCGTTTTGCCTGTAGATCTTTTGGCTAGCTCCGCGCTCAATTTTATCCTCTGCGCCTCGCCACCTGAGAGGCTGGTCATCTGTTGGCCTAATGTTAGGTATGCAAGTCCACATGCTATCAAGGTGTCAAAGATTAAGCGCGCCTTCGGGATCATCTCAAATAAATGGTAAGCTTCATCAATAGTTGTCTCCAAAAGTTGTCCAAAGTGTTTCCCTCGATATTCCACTTCCAAGCTTACAGGGTTCAAGCGCATTCCCTTGCACTCTTCACAGATCACCTTGACAGGGGGCAGAAATAGCATCTCCACTTTTTTATAGCCCAGTCCCAAGCAGCTGCTGCACATGCCTTTGCGATGGTTATAGCTAAAGTGTTTCGCCTCGAGTCCCTTCATGCGGGACAGTCCCAAGAAGGCATAAAATTCTCGAAGGATAGGGAGAAGATTTACGTAGGTACCTACATCAGAGCGGGCTGTGTGGCCAATCGGGTCTTGATCAATAATGATGAGTTTGTCAAAGGAGCCTTTTTTCTGGAGGATCTCTGAGGCGATTTGGGGCCTAATCACATCGTGCATCAGTGTTGATTTTCCCGATCCCGAGATCCCTGTTAAGCAGGTGAGTGCTCCGAGGGGAAAGGAGAGCGTGAGGTTTTTAAGATTGTGTTTGGTAATTTCAGCAAAGGTGATATGCCCTTTTGCTTGCCGTCGTTTTTTGGGAGTAGGAACAGAGTTTCTAAGAGAGAGATAATTGCCTGTAATAGATTGGGGATTGGCTTTGATCTCTTCAAGGGTGCCTGTCGCTACAAGATGCCCCCCGTGGACACCAGCTCCTGGGCCAAAGTCGAGGAAATAATCACCCATCTTTAAAGTGAGAGGGTCGTGCTCAACTAAAAGAAGAGTGTTACCCACCTCCTTTAGTTTAATTAAGGCCTTATTCAATTTGTGGTTATCTTCTGGATGTAATCCAATAGAAGGCTCATCGAGCACATAAAGAATCCCGGTTAAGTGGCTTCCCAACTGCTTGGCAAGGCGGATTCTTTGCGACTCTCCATTACTCAAGCTCGGGGCCTTACGGTCTAGACTCAAATAGTGAAGGCCTACTTCTATCAAAAAGCTAAGACGCGCTTTGAGCTGCTGCATAACCTCTTCAAGTAGCTTTTTCACTTCCAAATCTTCAAGAAAGCCAAGCACCTTTTCACAGGGCAGGGCGCAGAGAGAGGCGATGGAATGTTCTCGGATGCGAGCGTTGCGTGCAAGAGGGTTTAATCTAGTGCCATGGCACGAGGGGCAGATGATCTCTTCTAAAAGAGGGAGCAAAGTCTCGCGTATCTCACCATGACCCCATTTAGCAGCTCTGGCAAGAGTTGGTTGGATCCCCAGCCATCGAAAACGAAATCCTCTCCCACTTTCAATCCACTCCTCCTCAGGCATCCCATTTAAGATGAGTTGAAGATCTCCAGAGGGGAGATCTTTTAAGGCAAGGTGGGGATTGATTTTCCTCTTCTTAAAAAAAGGATCCAAAAGTTCAATGGGGTAGCCAACCCAAAAGGAGCGTAGAAAAGTAGTCAGCGATAAATGCCAAATTTGAGGTCCCGTGGCCGTTTCTACATTCAGCAGATTAGCTCCATACTGATATCCAAGGCCCTGACAATCCTGGCACATACCCTCAGGGCTATTAAATGAAAAAGTGTGGGGCGTGATGGGAGGGTATGATTTCCCCGTCCTTTCCACCGCAAAAGAGAGGTTGAAAAAAAGATCCCCCTCCTCTCTCATCACAATCACTGTGCCATGAGAGATATTTGTCGCACTCTCAATTGCCTCCAAAAGACGGCTGTGCATCTCCTTATGGACACGCAGGCGATCGATGACAAGGGCTACATCATTTTTCCGCTTCCGATCAAAAGGGATCTCCTCATCAAGCTCATACATCCGCTTATTTAATCGTAAGCGCAAAAACCCCAATCTTTTGTATTTTTCAATGAGGGCTTCAAATCTCTCATTTTTTTCTATAGATAGGGGAGATAAAATGGTGATTTTCTCCTCTTGAGGCAACTCTAAGATTTTTGAGGCTACATATTCTTTGGTGATGCTTTTAATCTCCTCCTGAGTCTCTGGGCAGTAGGCCACAGCTGTATGTGCAAAGAGCAGGCGTAGATAATCGTAGATCTCGGTCATTGTGCCAATAGTAGACCTGGGGTTACCCGCGGTTTGCTTTTGTTCGATGGCGACTGCAGGAGAAAGCCCTTCGATAAAACCCACTTTTGGTTTGGGCATCTGTTTAACAAATTGACGTGCATAAGGAGAGAGGGATTCGATATAACGCCGCTGCCCTTCTGCGTAGACAGTTTCAAAAGCAAAAGAGCTCTTCCCTGAGCCCGATGGGCCTGTGCAAATAGTGATCTTATCACGAGGAATGGAGACGGTGAGATTTTTGAGATTGTTTTGCAGTGCGCAGGAGACGGTGATTTTTTGGATCATCTTCCCTACTTTCATCGCTTTTTTCTCTTGTTTGGGAGGGTAGGTTTTGTGCAAAATATCATAGATCGCTTTTCCCGTAGGTGTTTTGAGTTTGGCGATTTTTTCAGGAGCCCCTACCCCCACAATCTCTCCTCCCTCTTTGCCCCCCTCAGGGCCAATATCGATGATGTAATCCGCCGTTTTAACCACATCCATATTGTGTTCAATGACCAAAATGGTGTTTCCTCTATCCACGATCTCTTGCATGACAAAAAGAAGTTTTTGGATATCGTGAAAGTGAAGCCCTGTTGTCGGTTCGTCTAATATGTAAAGGGTGTTGCCCGAAGGAGGGCGGACGAGCTCTTTGGCGAGTTTAATTCTTTGAGCCTCTCCACCTGATAATGTGGGCGAGGGTTGGCCGAGTTTGATATACCCCATGCCCACTTCGCACACCCTTTCAAGTTTCCTTTTCAAGGTGGGAATAGCGATAAAAAAGGTAAGAGCCTCCTTAAATGTCATCTCTAAAACATCGTGAATATTGCGCCCTTTATAGTAGATGGAGAGCGTTTCACTATCGAAGCGTTTGGCCCTGCAGTGATGGCATGGCACCCACACATCCTCCATAAAATCCATATCGATCCGGATCATGCCCAGTCCATGACACTCCTCGCAGGAGCCATCTTTCACATTGAAGCTAAAACGCCCTGGTCCAAAGCCCTTGGAAATACTTTCAGGAAGCATGCTGAAGAGAGTTCTGATCTCGTCGAAAATTTTGATGTAAGTCGCTGGATTGGAGCGTGGGCTTCGCCCAATAGGAGACTGATCGATGGCAATGACTTTGTCTATATGCTCTATCCCTTCGATTTTTTGGTGTGCGCCTACCTGGTGTTCAGCATGGTGCAATTGATTGGCTAAGGCAGGGTAGAGCGTCTCTGTGATGAGAGAGGACTTTCCCGACCCTGAAACACCTGTCACAGCAATAAGCACGCCTAGAGGAATTTCAACGTCGACATTTTTTAAATTATTGTGGGTAGCCCCATAGATTTTAATTCTTTCCTTATGGGCTTTTCGTCTTCTTTCCGGGATAGCAATGCCGTTCCTACCACTCAAATAGGCCCCTGTAAGCGATCTTTTATTGGTGAGGAGGTCCTTGAGAGTGCCATTGACAATGATCTCTCCTCCCTCACTTCCAGGGCCTGGTCCAAAATCGACGATGCGATCTGCAGCTAGTATGGTATCTTCATCGTGTTCCACGACGATGACCGTATTTCCGAGATCGCGTAAGGCTTTTATTGTGGCGATGAGCTTCGTATTATCACGAGGATGTAGGCCGATTGAAGGTTCATCGAGCACGTAGGTTATACCTACAAGCTGAGAGCCTATTTGGGAGGCTAAGCATACCCTTTGGGCCTCTCCACCAGAAAGTGTGGGAGCCGTCCTATCTAGGTTTAGGTAGTGAAGGCCCACATCGATCAAAAACCGCAGTCTTTGCGTAATCTCTTTGAGGAGCTCTTCAGCAATAGGCATTTCATTGGGATCAAGCGCAATAGTATTAAAAAAATCAAAGGCCTCCTGAATTGTGAGAGAGGTGATTTCATGGATTTTTTTTCCCCCAAGAAGAGTGGCTGCTGGAAAGGGGCGCAGCCGCACGCCTTGGCAGCTAGGGCAAAGCTCTTGCCGCATCCACTTCTCCATTTTCTTTTTGTAACTTTCACTTTTAGCTTGTGCATAGCGCTCCCATGCTTCATAGATAACCCCGCGCCACTGCACATAATCACTCCAGGACACATTTCTGCTTGGGTGGACAAAGTGCATTTGAGTCCACTTCTTCTCTGTCCCATAGAGAAACACTTTTTTGGCTTCTTCTGAGAGTTTATTCCAGGGTGTTTTTGTGCTAAAGCCGTAGAGAGTGGCTAGATTATTATAGATATTTCCGTAGCGCACAGTTTGGTAGGAGCTGGCAATGAGGCAGCAATCTTGAGAAAGGCTTTTGTCAGGGTCGATCACGAGATTGAGGTCGAACTCTTTTTTTGTTCCCATTCCATGGCATGAGAGACACATGCCGGTGGGGCTATTAAAAGAAAAGTCGTGGGGTTCTAAAGCTGTATAGTAGAGGCCTGATTTAGGAGAATAGGCATGGGTAGAAAAGAGAGTCTCCTCATCATCTGCAAGGAGAATCAAAGCTCCTTTTCCCAACTCCAGAGCGGAAAGAACGGCCTCTGCTATCCGTGAACGGTTGTCTTTTTCAATAGTGATGCGGTCGATCACAATATCGATATCGTGATTGAGGTTTTTGTCGAGGGAGATCTCATCAGTGAATTCAATAAACGTTTTGTCGATGCGTCCCTTGGTATATCCTTTGCGAAGAAAATGCTGAAAATCATCTTTGAATTCCCCCTTTTTGCCTCGCACAAAGGGAGCTAAAATAATAATTTTTCTCTTTTCTGGATAATTTTGGATTTTTCTGATAATTTTTTCTTTGCTTTGAGGAAGGACAGGTTCTTGGCTTACGGGACAATAGGGAGTGCCTACGCGGGCATAAAGAACGCGAAGATAGTCATAAACTTCTGTCATTGTGCCGACTGTTGACCTGGGGTTTTTGCCCTTCATTTTTTGTTCGATTGAGATTGTAGGGGAAAGTCCGGAGACATATTCTACGTCGGGTTTGCTCATATCCCCAATATAACGTCTTGCAAAAGTGGAGAGGGATTCGATATAACGTCTTTGGCCTTCGACATAGATAGTATCGAAGGCGCAGGAGGACTTTCCTGACCCTGAAACTCCGGTAAAGACGATGAGTTCATTTGTGGCAAGCTCTAGATCAATCGCTTTGAGATTGTGTACGCGAACTTTTTTAAGGGTGATTACATTGTTACTCATCTTGATCGAGAATTATATGATAAAAGCCCCTTTAGGAAACTAATTTATGCATAATCGGACAAAACTTGTTTGCACAATCGGGCCCGCTGTAGATTCATTGCAGAAGATCGAGGCATTAATGGCTGCTGGCATGAATGTGGCCCGCATCAATTTTAGTCATGGCACCCAACAAGAGCATGCCAAAAGACTAGCATGGCTTAAGGAGGCAAGAAAAAATTTAGGGACTCCTTTAGCTATTATGTTGGATACCAAAGGGCCTGAAATTCGCATCGGCAAATTAAAAAAAGAATCACTTGTTCTCAAACAAGGGGATCACCTTTGGTTCACGAAGGAAAATATTTTGGGGGATGAAGAAGGAGTCCATATCACTCCTCCTTATGCTCTTGATGCATTGAAAAAAGACATGTTTGTCTTCCTCGATGATGGATATATTATCACTCATGTTGTTGAGTTAGAGGAAACCCGAGTAAAAGTTGAGATTGATCATGGGGGGATTTTAGGGGAAAACAAGGGAGTGAATATCCCAGGGGCGGATATTGATTTGCCTGTTCTTACAGAAAAAGATATTGCAGATATCAAATTTGGTTGCGCACAAGATGTGGATTATATTGCGGCCTCCTTTGTTCGTTCAGCGGAACACGTCATGTTGATCAAGAAACTGCTTGAGGAGGAGGGGAAAAGCGATATTTTGGTGATTGCCAAGATTGAAAATAGTTTAGGGGTGCAGAACTTCGATGCTATTGTGCAGGTAGTCGATGGGATTATGATTGCTAGGGGAGATTTGGGTGTGGAGCTTCCTTTAACTGTCGTGCCTCGGTTGCAAAAAATGATGATACGCAAGGCCAATCTTGCAGGCAAGCCATCGGTAACAGCTACTCAAATGCTTGAATCTATGATAGTGAATCCGAGGCCTACAAGAGCTGAGACATCGGATGTAGCCAATGCGATTTATGATAGTACATCGGCGGTGATGCTTTCTGGGGAAACGGCGGTGGGTAAATATCCTATTGAAACAGTGAGGGTGATGGGGGCAATCATTGAGGAAACGGAGAAGGATTTTAATTATCTTGATTTTTTGAAACAGAATAATCAGCGTGTGTTTCCCGATGTGCCTTCTTCGGTTACTTTAGCTAGTATTCGTACAGCATATAGTGCTGGGGCCAAGGCTATTTTTGCTTTTTCCACAAGTGGTTCAACAGCGCGTTTGCTAGCTCGTTTTCGCCCTCAAATGCCCATTATTGCGATGACACCTAAGGAGAAGGTTTTTAATCAATTGGCTTTGATTTGGGGCGTGGTGCCGATTCTTTGCAAGCAGGCGGAGACGGAGACAATTGACGAGGCGTATGGGAGGCTTTCGCAATATGCATTGGAAAAGGGATATGTAAAATATGGGGATTTGGTTGTGATCACAGCGGGCACACCTTTTGGAAAGCCAGGAACAACGAACATGATGATTGTGGATAGTATAGGTGATGTTCTTGTGAGGGGCAATGAGGGATTTGGGGAGCGGATCTCTGGCAAAATAGCTATTATCGCTTCACCTGACAGTCGCAAAGATTATGAAGTGAGTGGAAAGATTCTTATTATCAACAGTTGTAATGAGGACTATCTTGCCCTTATTAAAAATGCACTGGGTGTGATTTTGCAGAACCATATCGATGATACGCAATCAGAGGAGTATTTGAAGGAGATGGGCAAATCCTTGAATATTCCGATTTTGTTGAGAGCAGAGGGGGCAAGCGCGGTGCTCCGTGAGGAGCAATTGATCACGCTCGATCCTGAGCAAGCCATCATTTACAAAGGTGTATTATAGCGCCTATGTTTAAGCCGGTGTGCGCTCTTTCAATACGACGTCCGCCTCTGTGTCTGCTGTTCTCTGATATAGCCCTTCGCCGCGGTCATCTTTGTCTTCTTGGATTTCTCTTCGGTGTTTCATAACGCATCGATAAGCGGCGCAGATAGGGGCAACAAAAGAAAGTGCAGCTACCCCGCTTCCTATTTTAAATCCCAAACAATTGGTGTCAATGATGATATCATGGTGATCTGTTGGATCCGGAGTTTTTATAGCCATTATTGTAGACATCATAATGACATAGGCAAGTATTAGCCCAGTAAAAGCTGTAGAAGCTATATTACCAAGCCTTGCATTCTCAGCCTTTTCCAGGAAAGAGGGGCAAAGATAGTAGCGCTGCCCATTATCTGTTTTACCCTTTTCATTGGCTCG
>Ga0207156_10263_pt1 | contig 12350 bp, 12 predicted proteins | sample Alteio_BWMinHeat_24_FD_153514 | JGI IMG/M metagenome (GOLD analysis project Ga0207156, IMG submission 153514) | Enriched cells from forest soil in Barre Woods Harvard Forest LTER site, Petersham, Massachusetts, United States -... | ecosystem: Environmental > Terrestrial > Soil > Temperate forest >...
TAAGAAAGGCGGCGGAAGTTCAAGAAACGGCCGCGACTCAAACTCACAGCGATTGGGCGTGAAAGCATTCGGCGGAGAAGTCGTCACCGCCGGCTCCATTCTGGTTCGCCAGCGCGGAACAAAAATGACGCCGGGTGACGGCGTTGGAATCGGAAGAGATCACACTCTTTTTGCAAAAATGGACGGAATCGTCAACTTTGAAACTTATGAAGATGGAAGAAAACGGGTGAAAATCTTGCCCGTAACTGCAAGTTTATAGCAATTAAAATGCCGCCTTTACTATGAAGTGAGCGAAAATCCCCAAGTTACACTTGGGGATTAAGCGAACGAATAGAAAGCGCCTACTAGCGCTTTACAAGGCGGCATTTTAATTGCTATAATGAAGGGGTATGGAGACAAGCCTACTTTCCATTGAAGAACTTCTGGCTGACGCCGAAAACGTCAACGGGAACCGCCATGTCAATCTGATTAAAAAGGCCTACGATTTTGCCTGCCGCGCGCACGAAGGGCAAAAACGAATGTCCGGCGAGCCTTTTATCATTCATCCGATTGAAGTGGCGAAGATCATCACACAGCTCAAATTGGACTCCGCCACGATCGCCGCCGCGCTGTTGCACGATGTTGTAGAAGATTGCGCGGTGACGTTGGACGAAATCCGGAAAGAGTTTGGAAATGAAGTGGCGGTTTTAGTCGATGGCGTGACGAAGCTCTCCAAAATTTCCAAGAAACAGGAATCAAGCGAACTGGAAATTCGACTGGCCAAAGAAGAAGAGCATTTTGAAAATCTCCGGCGGATTTTCGTGGCGATGGCCAAAGATATCCGCGCCACTTGAGGATCCCGAACGAGCACGTCGATTTCGCGATTATGCGGGTGCGGACGGGAGGGGTGGTTCTCCCCAACCCCATTCCCGTCCAGCGCATGTGACGAAAAATTTCCACTCCCGTTTAAGACTTTACAATCATTAAATACGGCGTACTTATCATGAAAGCGCTGCGGATCTTTATCACCGTTCGGATGCGGACGGACCAGCGCAAACCGAACCGGTATCTTGGCATTTTTCAGTAAATCGTAAGCTATCACGCGAGCGTCATGTCCGCCGTTTTTCAATCCTTCAAGATATTGATTTGGATCGATGATAAAACGAAGATCCAGAGATGGATTTTTCTCTTTGGCAGAAAGCAGCTTAAAGGTCAAATGGATATGCGAAAGATCAAAATGTTCAAAGTATAAATAGCTTTCTGCCGGAGCGTCGGCCGCTTCGTCGATAAGCTCCTCGTAGGCCGATTTGATTTCGGTTCTGTCCTCCGCTTGATGCAGCTCTTCTTTCGGCGCCGTGTTGAGCCAGGCCACGACATTATCCGGCAAGAGAACGCCGTCGCGATTCAAAAAGCGATAGCCTTTCGACCAACCGGCGGAATCTTTCTCCACCGAAAAGTTCCACTGGGGCATGAAGCTTTGCGTGATTCCATTTTGCGCCGCCGGACCGGTCATCAAGAATCCGGTGTTGTCGTCCGGAGAATCGGCGGAATGGCGCGACGCGTTACAGCTTGAAATCACAACCGCCCGTTCATTTCCGACAAACTTACTGTGATTAATCGCGACATAATCTTTCGGATAAGGCAAAACAAAGGTCCCGGTCTCATGGAGAAATTGAATCGCTTTTTCATTGTGCGTTTTTTCCCATGGGTTTTCCGGCGTACGGCTGTTGTCGGCAATGACATAGGCGTTCACTTTGTTTTTTTGGACCTGATAGACCAGCTTTGAAAGAAGTTCACGTTGGGCGCTGGAGGCGGGGGTTCCAACCGATGGAACTTCTCCGGGCGTAGGTAAACTGTAATGGCTGAGGTAAAGATTTTCTCCCGGCTGGGTACTCTCGATAATATTTTTTTCTGCCAGAAAAATTTGGTCTGCATTGAGAAGAGGGATAATTTTTGATGGTCCGATCGTTTCCATGATTCCAGTATAAACATCGGTTGTCAAAAAAATGTCAAATTTAATGAATCGGATGTTTCCAGATTGTTAACAAAAGGACAAAATCGTCAATAAAAATATAGCCTCAAAAATATTTTTTAAAAAAATTAAGATTATCTAAAAGTTAACATTTTGGCAATAATTTTTAGGGGGAACTTTTGCAGGTCGGAGACAATCCTAGGAACATGAATCTGCACTCGGAAATCGAAGAAGAATTTCTTCCACCTGTCAACAGCCCGAGAAATCATTCTCAAGAAGCCTTATTTGTTATTCATTTTGACTAGATGCTAGAACATCAAAAGAAAGCCGCCGTCGCGCAAAAACGCAAGGCCCTGGAGCCTCAGGAACGTTTTTGCCATATTCTTAAAAAGAAAATCAGCATTCTGGTCGAGTATCCGGATTATCATGGTCCCTTGAACAAAGGAACCGAAAGCACCCTCTACTGCGGAAATATCATCCCTTGTTTTCACAACGACGTAAAATGCAAATACAGCGGAATTTCACCGCTCTACCGCGACCCTTTTCTTCCGACCGACAGCGAACTGGCCGAAGATGAGGAAAGCGGAGCCGACCGGTAAGCCGAGTTCTGTGCTTCTTGCGAAGCGGTGATTATCTCTCTTGAGCCGGCATTGCTGACGGCTTCCAGCGATCAACCCAAGGGAATCCAACGGACCGTTGGCGCGATTTCTCGCACTCCCTTATATTTGATCTTGCTCCGGGCGGCGTTTACCCAGCCGGCTTGTTGCCAAGCCGCTGGTGAGCTCTTACCTCACCGTTTCACCCTTGCCTGATCATCCTTTCGGATGCCATCGGCGGTTCATGTTTCTGTGGCACTTTGCCAGAGTCGCCTCTGCTGGGTGTTACCCAGCGCCCTGTCCTTGGGAGCTCGGACTTTCCTCGCCCGCCTTGCGGCAGGCGCAATCACCTGGTAGGCTCCATTGCCATGATATCATACCCAATACCACCCGTCAATCTTTCCAGTTCGCGAGGAAAGCGTCCAAATCGACTTCGGATTCTTCTTCCATCAAGTTCATTTGAAGAATCAAGGTGGTCCCCTTTTGATCGGTACAGAGATAAAGCGCGTCTAAACATTCGAGCATAATCGTAAAACCATATCCCAACGAAGGTTTCGTGGAATAGCCGGGCATCAAGGCGGCCTTCGATAAGTTGTTGTATTCGATGCCGGGGCCGGTGTCCTCGATCCATACTCTCAAAAAGTTCGCATAACGAGATTCACGGACAATTCCCCATTCCGCATGTTTAATTAAATTCGTCGCCGCCTCTGAAACGCAAAGCGCCAAGTCATAGACTTTCTGTTCACTCAACCCCAATTCTTTCGCGAAATTTTCAACCGCATTTCTGGCGGCCGTTACATCTTTGGGCATCTTGACATTGATGAGTCCAAGCTCTTTTTCATCCCGCCGAAGTCCGGCAAGCTCATCCCGTTCAACCAAGTGAAGTTTGCCGCCGGTGACCGAATAGATTACTTCTTTGTAGAGTTCTTTTCGTTTCGTTTCTTCTTCTCTTCGCAGTTGTTCGAGATCGAGTAATCTTGAAATTTCCGCGACATACTGATCGCGCTTTCGCTGTTTTTCCACCAGCTCACGGTGGCGCAACAGCGATTCAATGCGAGCGAGCATTTCAATCGTGTTCAACGGTTTCACGAGAAAATCGTCGGCGCCGGCTTCGAGTCCTTTCACTTTATCGTGGGCATCGGTCAGCGCCGTGATGAGAATGACCGGAATGAACCGAGTCTCTTCCTGTTCTTTGATGGCGTGACAGACTTCGTAGCCGCTCATTGTCGGCATCATGACATCGAGCAGAATGAGGTCCGGAGCAAACTCCTTGACTTTGGCTAGGCCGGCGGGGCCGTCATAGGCTTTCTCGACTTGATATCCTTGCGTGACAAGTTGGGAACTGATGATTTCGACATGATACTCACTGTCATCGATAATCAGAATTTTTTTCGGCAGAGACGTCATAGTAAGCTATGATTTCATTAGACGACATCGATTCAAACCCTTTGGACCGACTAAACAATGAATCTGCCTAAATATAGTTATGCGCTTTTCCGAAGATCATACTCCCCTCGTCTTTCGGTACGTACAAATCTCGTTTCATTCCTCTTAATGGCAGTCTTAACTAGAGTATAAGCATTTTTAGACGAAAGTTTTATTCCTTTCTCTAACAACCGTTTAACAAGATCCTTTATCCTCATTGGTCCTTCTTCTCTAATAATATCTGCACAATGATCAGCCAATGTTATTGAAACTGGTTTATCATTATGCGGATTCCGAATCTCATACGCTCCTCTTGCAGTTCTCTTAAATTCTTGAGTGTGGAGTACATTTAAAACGGAACGTTCATGGGGGGCTTGTCCGCCATTTGATGAAGCTAATTGCTCGCGAATCATAGAATAAGTCGCTTTTCCTCCATTAACTCGAATGATAGACTTAATTCGAGTAGGCAGAGGTGCGTGATAATTAGGATTTTTGATAAACTTATGCTTCTCAGTTTCGATAAATCGGTCCGAATTTCGACGTAGTACCGTCCTGATCCAATCTAAACTTCGCCTAAAGTTTCTACTAGAGATAGCTGCATGATCTCGGATCTGGGATGGCGTCGCTTCGCCACCCAAGACCTGAATGATCAGGTCACATTTGTCGGCCATCGTATATCTTCTTTCTCTGACAGGAGTCACGGTCAGTTCTTGTTGAGTCTCTAGTTGTTCAACGGCGCTGACTATGGCAATGGCCGGAGGACCCTGTACCCCAATGCTTTCTGTTCCAATTTCCATTGTTCTACCATATTGGAGTATCCTTTCGAATGCTGATCGATTTAAACCTAGTCCTACCGAACGTTTTTGTGCTTGGGCATAATCATACATTCCTTGCGCGAATGAAAGCAAACCAGGGGTCCTTTCAACATCGGGAGGCACAACAAGATCAACAAATGAATCGAAATTTCCCCCAACCATCGTATTTCTGTTTACAAGCGTAGTTACGTCTCTGTCGTTTCCTAAGAATTTTTCCTGAAACCAACTTAAGAAAGATGATTTTACTGTACGGAGAGCTGCTGTTTGAGAAACCATAACAAAAGACTCCTAGTGTCTTATCAACAAAAAGTCATTCGTATTGCTAAAGTTATTGATTCACTGTTGCTCTGGAATGAACGGCGCCATTTGTATTGTTTTTACCATTCGTACCATTCCCGTTATTCTCATGAGAGAGCAATCTTTTTACAGTATTAAGAAAACTTGCCGAACCAGGTCCCATGCTTTTTCTCAAGAACTCAAGAGCTCCCACCAAATCTCCAGATTGAACTAATCCGCACAACGAAGCATTCCGATTAAACATTTCCCAGAATAATGGAGAAGAGTTGGGCTCCTGGGCATAGACCAAGTTTGCTGCTTGCCTTAAGCCGCCTTCATAAACTTCACGCAGTTGTCTTCGACGATCATTTTGGCCAAAAATAACTTGAGCAGAATTCTCAAGTTTCCAATCTTTTGCTTTTGCTTCCAGTGTTGCATTCTCTTCTAATTCCCGTTCTAAAGGCTTCGCTAATACAAGAGTTGCGTTTCTGACTAAACTAAGCTGTTTAAACAGCGCCTTTGAATCTCCATTTACTGATGAAACACCATTCATTTTTATCCCCACTGTCATCATCGTCAACCTCGCAGTAAAATTTTGTTATTTTAAATTAAACCATGATTTTAAAAAAATGTCAAGCTTTTAATATGAACAATTTGTTAAAAATTCGTCACCTGACCATTGAATCTTTAATTTCGGCAAGTACCGTTTGCGCCGTGTTTCTCGCTTTTTTTGCTCCTTTTTGCAAGATTCCTTCAATCAATGAATGATCGGTTGCAAGTTTTTTCCGTTTCTCCCGGATGGGAGCAAGTTTTTCAATGAGGACGTCAGCTAGCTGCTTTTTATCGGCCACGCAACCCAATTCTCCGGAGCGGCAGGTGCGGTTCACGGTGTCGACCAGTTCCTTTGGAGAGAAAAATCGATGATAGAAAAAAATGTTACAAATGTCCGGGTGACCCGGATCATTTTTATGAATCTTTTCCGGATCAGTGATCGTCTGTTTCATTTTTTCTCGAATTTCATCTGGTGAATCTGAAATATAAATGCTGTTATTATAGGACTTGCTCATCTTGCGTCCATCGATTCCAGGGACAAAGGGAGCTTCACTTAAAATCGCTTCGGGTTCGGGAAAAATTTCTTTTCCGAAAATATGATGAAAACGCCTCACGATTTCTCTGGCCAACTCCAAATGAGGAAGCTGGTCCTGACCGACCGGCACCGCTTGTCCCTTCATCGCTAAAATGTCGGCTGTCTGAAGCATCGGGTATCCAAGAAATCCGTATGTTGCGATATCTTGGCCTAATTCTTGAATTTGATCCTTATACGAAGGGACACGTTCAAGCCAAGCGACCGGAATGATCATACTTAAGATGAGATGGAGCTCGGCAATTTCGGGGACATGGCTTTGCAAGTAAATGGTTGACTGTTCCGGATCAATGCCGCAAGCGAGCCAATCCAAAAGCATTTCGCGAATATTTTCCGGAATTTCCTTGGTTTTTCGATAGCCGGTCGTAAGCGCATGCCAGTCGGCGATCATGAAAAAACATTCGTAATTGCTTTGGAGTTTTTTCCAGTTTTCGAGAACGCCCAGCAAATGCCCAAGGTGCAATTTTCCGGTGGGGCGCATCCCACTCATTAATCTTTTCTTCATGGTGATGAATGCGGATTCTCAAAAAGAGGTGCTGTCCCTCTTTTTTTAATGAACGCTTCGGCTTCTTCTTTCGTTTTGATTTCTCCATCCAATTGCTCGTCTTTTAGTTTTTCAAGCAGCAATCGATATTCCGGTCCCGGCTTAATTCCCAGGGCTAATAAGTCTTTTCCAGTTAACAGGAGAGAAATTTTTCGAAATCGGCTCCAGTATTGCAAAATCCGGCCTTGGACGTGTCCCCAGGCGGAATTTGGCAAGCTGGGGGCCGCGTGGAGAAAAATGAGCCCTTCGGGGGAAATTGGATCAAGTAACTTCGCTAACGCGCTCGGTTTAATCGATTGGCCTTGGGCTATGGTGTTAAGAATCTTCTTCCAATCTCCAAGAAGAAGAGAAAACTTATCCTTTTCTTTTCCGCTCCATCGCAGATTGTTTAAAACCTCATTGACCTCGTACGGTTCCAATTCGGATAAAAGCGCGATGGCGTAAACAATCCATGGCTCGAGTTCCGGCGATTGAAACAGCGAAAGCGAACCGGGCAGCGCTTCGATGATTTCGATGATTTTACTCGATAACTTTAGATTCGGATGAATAAGCATCAAAATGCGCAGCGCACCCATTCGCCGGATGGCCGGCAGGGGGTTCGGTTCACTTAGAATCAGGACAATTTCAGCGCTCACGCGCTCCATCGAAAGATGCTGGATAACCCCCTCCTTCAGAGCGTCCTTCAAGAGTTTTTCGGTATGGCTGTCCATTCTGAATTGATACCTTTGCTCAAAGCGAACCGCGCGAAAAATTCGGGTCGGATCATCAACAAAGCTTAAGGGATGCATCACCCGGAGAACACCATGCTGCAAATCGCGCTGACCGTTAAAAAAATCGATCAGTTGGCCGAAATCGGGAGGGTTTAATTTGATCGCCATGCCGTTGATAGAAAAATCACGGCGAAAAAGATCTTGCTTGATGGAGGTTCCCGCCACTTCCGGAAGGGCGGCCGGCCGGGCATAAAATTCTTTGCGCGCCGTCGCGACGTCAATCTTTAAATGATCCGGCAATATTACCGACGCCGTGCCGAATTTTTCGAACGAAAAGAATGAACCGTGCCGTTGATCGGCGAGGAGCCGCGCGAAGGCGATGCCATCCCCTTCCACGACCAAATCAAGATCAAGATTTTTAACCCCAAGAATAAGATCGCGAACGAATCCGCCAACGACAAAAACATTGATGGAGGCGTTTTTTGCGGTTTCTCCCACTGATTTCAAGAGGTTCACAATCGATTCGGGAATCGTGGACCAATCTTCAACTTTTAAAATGCTCGCTCTCAAAGGTTTTTCGAAAGCTTCGCTCCCCAAAGCGCTTCGATGACGAATTTTTTTGCCGACAATCTCCAGAAGTTCGTTTTTGACCTTTTCAACATGGCGCCCTCGAAGGCAGGCTGAAGCGGCGGTCGTATGCCCCGCTCCCCCCATTTCAATCAAAATTTCCGAGACATTGACCAGCGGATTGGTGGAGCGCCCCACCACATAAATTCGATCCCCCATGCGAACGATAGCAAAAACAGATGAAACGCTTTCTCGATCGATCAATCGATGAACGAGAACCGCGAGATCGTCAATGTAATCATCAACGGATGCCGAGGCAACAAGAATCGATTGTCCCTCAACGGTTTTGTGTTCCAAAGAAGCAATAAGCGAATTCAGCAGATTTCGTTGTTCATCACTGAGATTTCGGTTCAAGTACTCCCCAACCACCTTGAGGTCCGCTCCTTGCTTTAGAAGCCAGTCCGCCGCCTTCACATCATGCGGCGTAGTCGTTGCAAAGGTCAAGGAACCGGTGTCCACATAGATTCCGGTGCAAAACAAAGTGGCTTCCTTCGGAGTAATTGGAATTTTTTTTTCTTGAATGATTTCCGTGAAAATCGTCGCCGTTGAGCCGACCTCCTGGATAATATTTTTCTCGCCGACGATGTCCCGGTAGCTGGTGGGATGGTGATCATAGACGTGAACCTCGACGCCCGGTTTTTCAATCAGCTCTCGAAATTCGCCTAACCGGTGGGGTTCGCGGGTATCCACGATAATGACCTTCGAAATTTCTTTTAGATTGACATCGCCGGGGTGAAGAATCGAGAGCCAATCGCCGCTTGACTGAAGATACTGCCGGACCCCGGCATCGGCCGATCCGGAGAAAACAAGAACTGCGTTCGTGTAAATTTTTTTCGCCGCCACCATCGCCGCCAACGAATCAAAGTCGGCATTGGTGTGCGAGGTAATGATTTCCATTCCTGTTTCTTCGATGAGGAGTAGTGACTACCTTGAAGGCGCTATTCTTGAAGTTATCATACGAAAAAGCTTTACCGGCAATCTATACGTACATAAACTCAGCAATCCACCGGCGACTCCCCCTAGAACAGCGGCCCAATAGATTTTATCCATTTCTTTTTTTTCGATTAAGCTGTACGATGAGGATTCCACTTTTCTTACCGTGGGGCTCTGATATGAACGTTGCTCGGAATAACCGGACGGAGCCTTTCCGGGCTCCATCTGCAAAACATATCTGTCCCCTTCATGTAAGCGAAAATAAATGATGCTATAGACGTTATCCCCGCCGTCATGCTTGCCTGGAACGGTAGCATTCACTCGAGTATCAACATAATAATTTTTAGAAGGAGGCGGAGGTTGATTGACGAGATGCTCCTGGGTAAATTTAGCCGCGGATGCACTGCAAAAGGCTGTGTTCAGAACGAGCTACGCTGCAGCTTTACCTGAAATTTGCATCGTTCACCCCACTTTCACCAAAGATCTTGTGTGGTGGGCGATAGAGGACTTGAACCTCTGACCTCATGCATGTCAAGCATGCGCTCTAACCAACTGAGCTAACCGCCCCGGTAAAGAGATCGCTTCATGAAAAAGGCTGCAATTCCTTGCGTTTGTAACTTTTTAGTGAACTTATAGTTAACATTTTGTTGAAATGGCGCTAAAACCCGCATCAATACTTGCTATTTTAACTATGTAATGATATACTTGATTCAGTGGTATACTTTATAATAGGTGATCCTATGAAACGTATTTTTGTAACTCTCTTCTCAACCCTGCTTCTCCTGCAGTGCCAGTATGCTGTTTCAGCTCCACGGGATAGAACCTCAACCGTTGCACTTTTGCCCTCCAACCAACTTGAGGCTGTTCAACCCGTTAAGCACATCTCGACCCTGGAAACTGATGGCCTCTATCACTTGGCTCTTCCTAGTCAAGAAGAACCGCTCACCACTTCGATAGGAACCGGTGTTTTGAACGGAAACCTTGAACGCCTTAAACAAACGTTAAACCAACACACGTCCCCAAGGCACGCGCCGTCCTATTATCTTGACCCTAAACTCTTTCCCACACAGTCAAACGTTTCAGTAGAATATTACACGTTCTCGCAGCTTATGAACATCTGTTTTAACAAATACCTTATTGACGTCTATGTAATGCCCCGTGTCATGAATATGGTGCCTCAATCTATAACAAATCTAGTGCCAGGAAAAACCATTACTTTTTAGTTGAATTTTCTTTCGAATCTTTCAATTGATGTGTTTTCAGCCTTTAAATATTGAACACGGGACTATTATCAGATTTGAGGATGACGAGTGCGACCGCTATTGTGTACATGATCTCCGGGAAACCATCGGATTTATTGACTTGAGTCTTCTAGGCCCTTAAGGTAATCATCAAACAATTGTCCTAGTGCTTCTTTATAGGATCCAGGTTCTTCTATGTGATATCCATGCATCTCTAGGGCATCCTTAAATTTTTCAAAAGCGTTTGGAATTCGAGTTCGCGAAGTTCGACGATTGAGAGATGATACAGAAGCAGGTTTACCGGTACGAGGATCTGTGAAAAGCGGCCCAGGTTCAACCGGCCTAGCTTCTTTTGCTTTCGGTTCTTGGACAGGCGGAGCTTCCCTTTCTGGCGTTAGAGGAGGATAAGTCGCCCACTGAGCAAATTGCGAAGGTTGCTCCTCTCCTTTTACTGGCGTTATGGCTTGTTCGATTGGCCTTGTTGTCTGTTTAGGAGTAGAGGGACCAAACATCAGCTCCCAGCTAGATACATCCTCAATAGACTTTAAATATTTCACTGCGGGACTCGTGCCAGGCGGCAATGGGTAAACCGTTTCTTCTCTTTTTAGAAGCTCTTGAGCACGGGGACTTAATGTTGGAAATTCTTGAGCTAGTACAATTTTAACACTTTGCAGCTCGTCAGGTGTCGGCTCATGATTTTGCAGATGTTGGAGTCTATTTTTATTTCGTTCTATTATAGCAGCATAAACCTTGTCGATAGCGCCTAGAATCAATTGTACTGGCATGGTTCAACTCCTTTTTTAATCTAAATTGGATGATACGACTTATAAAGAATTCAATCCTCTCAAATTTAAACGTAAAGAAGGATTCAAGACCTGGCAACGTGCTACTTTCCCACAGGGTTACCCCATTAGTATCATCGCCCCTGGCGGGCTTAACGGCCGTGTTCGGAATGGGAACGGGTGTGGCCCCGCCGGTATGGTCACCAGATTGAATCCTTCAATCCTGAATATTGTATCGCCAATTTAGACAAATTAAATCATGTGCCTGTTTTTCTTTCCTTCCCAAAGGGAAGAAATGATAGTGGTCAAGCCCTCGAGCTATTCGTACCGGTTCGCTCAAACGATTACTCGCCTTACACGTCCGGCCGATCAACCTGGTGGTCTACCAGGGCTCTTACTCGGTTAACCCGATGGGAAACCTTATCTTAGAGTGGGTTTCTTGCTTAGATGCCTTCAGCAATTATCCCATCCGCACACCGCTACCCGGCTTTGCTCCTGGCGGAACAACCGGTTCACGGGAGGTGCGTTCATCCTGATCCTCTCGTACAAAGGACAACACTCTTCAAGTTTCCTGCGCCCACAATGGATAGGGACCGAACTGTCTCACGACGTTCTGAACCCAGTTCACGTACCGCTTTAACTGGCGAACAGCCAGACCCTTGGGACCTACTTCAGCCCCAGGATGCGACGAACCGACATCGAGGTGCCGATCCTCCCTGTCGATATGGACTCTTGAGGGAGACTAGCCTGTTATCCCCGGGGTAGCTTTTATCCGATAAGCGACGATCCTTCCATTCGGAATCGCCGGATCACTTAGTCCAACTTTCGTTCCTGCTCGACATGTCCGTCTCGCAGTCAAGCACCCTTGTGCCTATACACTCAACGGTTGATTTCCGACCAACCTGAGGGTACCTTTGAACGCCTCCGTTACTCTTTAGGAGGCAACCGCCCCAGTCAAACTGCCTGCCTGGCCTTGTCTCGAAGCCGGTTATACGGGCTCCGGTTAGAACTCCAGTATTTCAATCGTGGTATCCCACCGATGGCTCCGATGCAATTTGCATTACATCATCAAAGCCTCCCACGTATCCTGTAAAAGAAGTGCCGAAATCCAGGGCCAAGTTACAGTAAAGCTCCACGGGGTCTTTCCGTCCTATTGCGGGTACCAAGCATCTTCACTTGGATTGCAATTTCGCCGAGCCCTCTCTCGAGACAGCGGACAAGTCGTTACGCCATTCATGCAGGTCGGAATTTACCCGACAAGGAATTTCGCTCTAACTTGTTACTATTTCATCGATTTTCTTGATGA
>Ga0207156_10266_pt1 | contig 12322 bp, 9 predicted proteins | sample Alteio_BWMinHeat_24_FD_153514 | JGI IMG/M metagenome (GOLD analysis project Ga0207156, IMG submission 153514) | Enriched cells from forest soil in Barre Woods Harvard Forest LTER site, Petersham, Massachusetts, United States -... | ecosystem: Environmental > Terrestrial > Soil > Temperate forest >...
CTGGATTTGCTGACCCTCGGGTTTGTGGTGGTTTTGATGATCTCCAATCTGATCGGGCCCAAAATCTGCCAGATCGGGTGGCTTCGTCCCAGCGCTGCCGAGTTCCTCTTTCCACTGACCTATATATGTGGCGATGTGTTTACTGAGGTCTACGGATACGGGGCCTCGCGACGTGCCATCTGGCTCGGCTTTTTCTCCATGGCACTCCTGGCGGCTATGGGCCAAATGGCAGTCGCGTTGCCGCCCGCCCCGGAGTGGCACGGGCAGGATGCGTACGCTACGGTCTTTGGCATCGTGCCGCGCTTCGCACTGGCCAGTCTTGTTGCCTACTGGGCGGGCGAATTCACCAACAGCTACACCTTGGCCAAGCTCAAATTGCTGACCCGAGGGCGCTGGTTATGGACCCGCACCGTGGGATCGACGGTGACCGGCCAGGCAGTTGACACGGCCGTTGTCGTCGTGGTGGCGTTTGGCGGCACACAGCCTATGTCGCTCATTTTGCGCATGATCCTGTCCTCCTACCTCATCAAAGTCGCAGTCGAAGTCCTGGCAACTCCGGTCACTTACCTGGTCGTCGGCAAGCTCAAGTCCTCAGAGGGCGTGGACGCGTTCGACCGCCATACCGACTTCAACCCGTTCGCCTTGCTGCGGGAGAGCGCCTGACCAACTTGAACGACCGTCCTGCAACAGGGCTTCAAGCGCAGGCGAATTTTTTGCGACAATGAGAGAGCGTTCGTCGTCAGATGGAGAGGTTCAACTTTCGAGAGTTGAAGCTGGGCTTTTGGCCGGGTGCTCACACGCAGAAATGGCCGTCGCACGGTAAGATCAGTGCCGCGATCTTCATCCAAGAACTCCCGGCGCGAATCGGACACCGCAGGGAAAAGTACAGAGCAAGCGAGGGTTACCGTTTTGAGACGCATAATTGCATCTACTTTTGTTGTTTTGGGACTGGCGGTCTGCGGCTGCCAGAAGATGGCTGCTCCTCCGGCCGCTGCGGCTGCCGGAATGCAAGCAATGCCGGTGCAGACCGTGGCGGTTTCGCTTGCGCCCGTACCGCTAAGCAGCGAGTACGTGGCCACAATCAAGTCAAGGCGCTCTGCCACACTTCAGCCCCAGGTTGATGGCAGGCTGACGGAGATCCAGGTGCGATCCGGGGACCATGTCAAGGCCGGGCAGCTCCTGATGGCCATCGATCCGGCGCATCAACAAGCGTCGGTCGACTCGCAACAAGCCACCGAACGCCAGAAGAAGGCGGTGTTCGACTACAACAAGCTGCAGTTTGACCGCCAGAAGAAGCTCTTTGATGCCGGCATCGTCAGCCGCGATGTATTCGATCAGGCACAGCAGGCCTATGACAATTCGAAGGCGGATTACGAGTCGGCGGTCGCCTCTCGAAAGACCCAGGACGAGCAACTGGCCTATTACACCATCCGTGCTCCTTTCGACGGTGTCATTGGCGACATTCCGGTGCACGTCGGGGACTATGTGTCTCCCTCAACCCTACTGACCACACTGGATGAGAACAAGGATTTGGAAGCATACATCTACGTTCCCACGGAACGTGCTGCCCAAGTCCGGACGGGGCTTGAGGTCGACGTTCTCGATACCGCTGGCAAGTTGCTCGAGAAAACCAAGATCGACTTCCTGTCGCCCCAGGTGGACAGTTCATTGCAGGGCATTCTCGTGAAGGCCCCGGTTCACTTTGGACGGGAAATGCTGCGCAACTCGCAATTGGTGAAAGCGAGAGTCATCTGGAGAACTGCGCCGATGGCTGTGGTACCTGTTTTGGCGGTAACGCGCCAGGGCGGCCAGAGCTTCGTATTCCTGGCCAAGCAGCAGGATGGGCACTTTGTTGCAAGTCAGGTACCGGTTGTCCTTGGCGATACTGTCGGCAACACGTACTCCGTCACTTCGGGATTGAACGCCGGTGATCGCGTAATTGTGTCGAGCACCCAATTCCTGGTGAACAACATGCCGGTGATGCCGCTGGGGGCCTGACCTGTCCTGGCGGGAATGGTTTGGTTTGGACGAAAGTGGGCGTTCAGCTGTCGCGCGTCTACCCTCAACAGTCGGGATGTGTTTCAAGCTAAGCCCGTGATGCCTTGCTTCTCACCGAAACTGGGCGGGCGGCCCGGTATCGGAGATCATGATCACCGGGCGATTTCGACGCTGAGGCACGCTCAGGGAAGGAAGGCATACCTTGTTTGTCGATTTCTTTATTCACCGGCCGGTCTTCGCCACGGTGTGCGCGCTGATGATCATTCTGGCAGGCGCGGTCTGCATACCGACGCTGCCGATTGAGCTCTATCCCAACCTGGCTCCTCCTCAGGTGGCGGTAACCAGCGTATATGTTGGCGCCAACGCCGATACGGTCGAAAAGGCCGTCACTATTCCTCTTGAAGAATCGATCAACGGTGTTGAGGGCATGCGCTACATCACGTCCTCGAGCACCAACAGCGGCGTCAGCCAGATCACGATTTCATTTCAAACCGGTTACAGCCTTGATATCGCGGCCGTCGACGTGCAGAACCGCGTGGCCAGCGTGCAGGGTCGTCTGCCCGCCGCCGTAAATTCAACCGGCATCAGTATCGTCAAGGTCAGCCAGAACTTCGTCTTTGGCGCTGGATTCTTCTCTCGCGACAACCGCTATTCACCCGAGTTCGTTTCCAATTATCTCGACGTCTATGTGAAGGACGCGCTCAAGCGCGTGCCCGGCGTGGGTGATGTGATCATCTTCGGCGAGCGCAAATATGCCATGCGCGTCTGGCTCGACCCGGTTCGGCTGGCAGCCCGCGGGTTAACCGCCACCGATGTGGTGAGTGCGTTGCAAGAGCAGAACGTCGAAGTTCCGGCAGGTCAATTGGGTCAACCCCCGTCCAATAATTCGCAGATGTATCAGGTACCGGTGCGTGTGATTGGCCGTCTGAGCGAACCATCGGAATTCGACAAGATCATTCTTAAGAACTCGCCCAATGGCCTTGTGCAGTTGAAAGATGTGGGCCACTCCGTGGTGGGTGCCGAAGACTATAGCTCCAACCTGAAGTACAGCGGCTTTCCGGCCATGGGCGTCGGCGTGCAGCAGTTGTCGAACGCCAACGCATTACAAGTAGATCGACAGGCCAAGGCCATGCTCCAGGAATTGTCCAAGAGCTTTCCTCCCGGCCTCGAATACGCCGTTGCTTTCGATTCCACTACGATTGTGGGCGACTCGATTCGGGAAGTTCTGGTTACTCTTTCCGAAGCCATCGGTATCGTCATCCTGGTTATCTTCCTCTTCCTGCTTGACTGGCGGGCCACCATTATTCCGGCGGTCACCATTCCGGTATCGCTCATTGGAACTTTTGCCTTCATCAAAGTGTTCAATTTCTCCATCAACTCGCTCACCCTGTTTGGCATTACCCTGGCCACCGGGTTGGTGGTGGACGACGCGATTGTCGTAATCGAGAATGTGCAGCGGCACATCGCCGCCGAACACTGCGATCCGCATCGAGCTACTTCGGAAGCCATGGGAGAGGTAACCAGCGCTGTTATCGCCACCTCGCTAGTGCTGATTGCGGTGTTCGTGCCGGTCTCGTTCTTCCCCGGCACGACCGGCATCCTTTACAGGCAATTCTCGCTAACCATCGCTTTCTCCATCGCGATCTCGGCATTCAATGCCCTTACCTTGTCACCGGCGTTGTCGGCGTTGTTCCTTCGCGGTGAAGAGGAGCGGCCCCGCCAACTGGACTTCCTCCATGTCCGCTTCCTTTCCCGAGCCTTCGCCGGGTTTATTCATGGCGCCGATGCGATAATCGGCTGGCTGGGCCGCACTTATGCAAGATTCATTCACGTCGCACTTCGGCTCCGGTACTTGGTATTGCTGTTGTTTATCGGAGGGCTGGCGGCTACGGTCTGGATGTACCAGCGGGTTCCTACCGGGTTCATTCCCCAGGAAGATCAGGGGTACCTGATCGGAGTGGTGCAGGCGCCGCCAGGGGCCTCGCTCGCCTATACCACCGCGGTGGCCGACAAAGCGCAGGCGATCATCGCAACCAATAAGGACGTAGTTGGTTCTTTCGCGGTGATGGGTTTCAGCTTCTCCGGGGGCTCTGCCAATGCGGGCCTCATCTTCCTTGCGACCAAGCCCTCCGACCAACGGCGCGGGAAGGGCCACTCGGCGGCCGACATTGTTGCCGATCTCTCGCCCAAGCTGCAGATGCTGATGATGGCCAAGGATGGCGCCATCGTTGCTGTATTTGAGCCCCCGGCGGTAAACGGCGTGGGCGCCTTTGGCGGATTCCAGTTCATGCTCCAGGACCAGGGCAGAAATACTCTGGCAGACCTGGACCGCGTGGCGCACCAGATTGTAGGCGCCAGCCGGGCGCGCAAGGACCTGGTTAACTTGCTCACGACCTTCTCGGCCAACGATCCGCAGATCCTTGTAACGATCGATCGCGAGAAGGCGAAGGCCATCGGGATCCCCCTCTCGCAGATCACCGACACGCTGGGCGTATTCATGGGATCGGTGTACGTCAACGACTTCGATTACAACAACCGGACCTATCGCGTGTATGTCCAGGCCGACCAGCCCTACCGTATGACCGCCAGCGACCTGCATAACTTCTACGTGCGCTCGAGCAGCGGCCAGATGGTGCCCCTGGACAATCTCGCCGCAGTTTCCGAGAGCGCCGGTCCGCCGGTCATCACTCATTACAACCTGTTCCGCGCAGTGGAGATTGATGGTTCGGCGGCGCCGGGTTACAGCTCCGGTCAGGGCGTAACCGCCATGCAGGAACTGGCCGGCAAGATGATGATGCCGGGCATGACCTACCAATGGACCGGTCTGACTCTCGATGAAATTGAATCGGGCGGCAAGGCGCTGATCATCTTCTCCCTTGGCGTGTTGGTTATTTACCTCACGCTCTCAGCTCAGTACGAGAGCTTTGCCCTGCCGTTCATCATTCTTCTGGCCGTGCCGATGGCCGTGCTTGGAGCGCTGGGTGCGGTGTCGCTGCGCGGGCTCGCGAACGATGTCTATTGCCAGATCGGACTGGTCATGCTCATCGGCCTTTCGGCCAAGAACTCGATTCTGATTGTCGAATTCGCCGAACAGATGCGACGCAAAGGCCGTTCCATCGCAGAGGCTGCGATTGAAGCTGCCGAACTTCGTCTGCGGCCTATTTTGATGACCTCGTTTGCCTTCATCCTCGGCATCACCCCACTGGTTTTTGCCACCGGCGCGGGCGCGCTCGGCCGTCACTCGGTAGGAACGACAATCGTGGGCGGCATGTTGGTCTCCACCTTGCTCAACCTGCTCTTTATTCCTGTGCTCTATGTCATTCTGAGCACGCTGCTGTCGAAATTTACACGTAAGCGGGTGCTGCGCGAAGGTTGCGAAGAGGAACTGCCGGAACTCACTGCTTCTGCCGGTGAGCGATGATATAGTCCTTGATTCGCTCGTACACGTCGCTGTTCACAACCCCGTGCTCCACCAAGTCCTGCTTGGTCCGATAGGGCCGGAAGCGCACGATGCGCCCGGCCCAACTCCGCGTCATCCCCGGAACCTTCATCAATTCTTCAACGCTTGCATGATTTATATCCACGCGCATTTCCTCCGGAGGAACATGCGGCAGAGGTGTAGTCTGGGACCTGCCTGGCGGGAAACCGCACATCATCCACGCGCCGAGGGTCGTCATCAGCAGCACCGTGATTCGCGCTCGCGCTTGCACCGACTCATTCTCCCCCTCTCGTGGGCTGCCTGCAAGCCTGAAGTAATGCATCGAATGCATAAGTTTTATTCCCACCGCCCCAGTCGGGCTGTGACAATGGTTTCATGGCCCCTCCCCCATTTGTTCCCGGTGCCCTGCGGAACATCCGCGAACGACTTCTCCGGCGGACTACTTACTCGGTCCTGCTGATCCTGTTCACTCTGCTGATATTGTGTCTCGTTTTCGCGTGGACTACGCGGGATGCCATGACGCATCTTCCGGCGCGCGGGCAGAATCGTACTCCCGCTGGAGCAAAGAAAACGATCGTCGACCTTAGCCCCTGGCAAACGGCACAGGCGCTCGCCGCACTCGCGGTTACGGCCGAGGAAAACGAATACGCGCGCGATGCCGAACGGCTGGCCGACCACGAAGTCGATCAGGCTTTCGCTGCCGCCCTTCGCCAGGCCACGATTCAGGCTCAAAGCCGCAAACTCACCGGCGACGCCCTCGCGCTTTCTCGGCGAATCGACGAGCTGCAGCAACTGGTCAATCAGGATCAAGAGCAGGTGCGTCAACTGACCAGCAGTTCCTCCGCCGGAGCGAAGGCGCCTTCGGAGCCGTCAGCCGGGGATGATGATCTCGATATCGCCAAGGCGCAACTGCAGCTTGACTCCGACGAATTGGCCGACGCGCAGCAGGACCTTGCCCGCGCGTCGGGTGATCAACGCGCTCAGATCCAGAGTGAACTCGCGGCGCGTGAAGCCGCGATGACTAAATATGACAGCCAATCCGGCGGGGACGGTCAAATCGCAATTCTTTCGGTCGCGCACAATGGAACGCTGGCTGACCGGCTCGGAGCCTGGAACCGGCAACGATCCCGGCAGGCCTTGATCGAGCAGGCAATCGCGCAGACGCAAAACGACATCCGCAGTCTCACCGACCAACACAACGCTCTCGAAGCTCAGGCTAATGCAAGCGATTCGGCTGCTTCGGACAGTTCCCAGGATCGCACTACCAAGCTCGCCGCCATCAAGAACCGCAGCGCAGAACGCCAGCTTCTCGCCATCTATGACGACCGAATCCAGACCGAGCAGCAACTCGCCGGGGTTTACTCGAACTGGTCGGCCCAGGTCTTTCGCCAGCATCGAATCCTGTTGCACCTCATACTGCAATCTTCGGCATGGATTCTCGTCATCCTCATCTCCATGCTTCTGGGCGATAGACTTGTGCGCCGCTTGACCTCGCGTCCTTCGCTCGGTCGACGTGAGATGCAGACGCTGCGCATGATTCTCCAACTGGCCATCCAGGTTGTTGGGGTGATCCTCATCCTGCTGGTCATCTTTGGAGCGCCCCAGCAGACATCCACCGTACTGGGCCTCGCTACTGCCGCACTTACCATCGCCCTGCAGGATTTCGTGCTCGCATTTTTCGGATGGTTTCGTCTCGTCGGCAAGCGAGGCATCCGCGTCGGCGACTGGGTCGAGATCAATGGCGTCGGCGGCGAAGTCACCGAAGTCGGCCTCATGACGACGACGCTGCTTGAGACCGGCAATCTCGCCGATCGGGGGTACCCCACCGGCCGCAGCATCAGCTTTATGAATGGCTTTGCCATTCGCGGCCAGTTCTTCAATTTTTCGACCAGCGGTCAATGGACGTGGGATGAGATTACGGTCGCGGTTCCGGCATCGGTGGACGCGCCCGCTGCCGTGGACCGCATTCTTCACGCCGTCCAGCACGAAACGCGGGAAAACAGTCGCATCGCTGAACAGGAATGGAAACGTGGCACCCACGGCGTCGAACTCGGCAGGTTTCGCACTGACCCCGCTGTCAATCTGCGCCCCTCCGCCTCCGGCATCGACCTGGAGGTTCGGTACGTTACCCGTGCCTCGGAACGGTTTGAGATGCGAAACCGCCTGTATCAACAGGTATTCAACTTGCTCCATGAGCCGCCCGCGCAGACGCAATCGGAACCGTTATCACCCACCTAGACGACTCAAAGGCGCAATTGGATTCTTCCGGCGACGCCATCTTGCTGTTGACAGCTTGAGGCTTTTCCCTTAGGGTGAAGACAATGCAGCTCCGCCACCATCACGGCCATCACCACCATCACGGTGATTCCATGCCGGCGGACTGTCATGGCCTGATGTAGATCGGCCAGAGAGATCAAGAATCCAAAGCCCGCCGGCGATAACGCTGGCGGGTTTTTTCATTGGCGGCAAATTATCCTGACAAGGTCAAAAAACAAACCCCAACCACCACCAACGAAAATGACCGAGACCCCAAAATGATCGATTTCGAAAAGATGGACGGACTCGCACCTGGCATTGTCCAGGACGCGCGCACCGGCGAAGTGCTGATGCTCGGGTTTCTCAATCCCGCCAGCTACGCCAGGACTCTGGAAACGGGCTTCGTCACGTTCTGGAGCCGGACCCGCCGGAAGCTATGGATGAAAGGGGAGACCAGCGGAAACCGCTTGCGCGTCATCTCCGCATCCACCGACTGCGACCACGACACGCTGTTGTTTCGCGTGGAAGTGGAAGGCGACGGACTTGTATGCCACGAGGGAACCGTGAGCTGCTTCACTCGCTCAATCGACTTGGCTGGACAGACTGTGGAGGTTACGAATGGCGAACAAGCTTAGGCTCGGCATTCCCAAGGGCAGCCTCCAGGAAGCCACCATCGCCCTGTTCAAGCGCGCGGGATGGAACATCTATGCCGATGGCCGTTCCTATTTTCCTTCGATCGACGACATTGAAATCGAGTGCATGCTGATCCGCGCCCAGGAAATGGCACGCTATGTCGATCACGGTGTCCTCGACGCCGGACTCACCGGGATCGATTGGGTTGTCGAAAGCGGCCTTGACGTCGCCAGCGTTACAACCCTCACCTACGCCAAGCAGAGCCGGCGCAAAGTGCGCTGGGTGCTCGCCGTGCCCGAATCCAGCGGCTTCGAAAGAGCAGAAGACCTCGAAGGCAAAATCATCGCGACCGAACTGGTCGAGGTCAGCAAGCGTTATTTCGCCGATCGGGGCGTGAACGTCAAGGTGGAGTTCAGCTGGGGCGCGACTGAAGTCAAGCCTCCCCGGCTGGCCGACGCCATCGTCGAAGTCACCGAGACGGGCAGTTCGCTCAAGGCCAATCACCTGAAAATTATTGATACCGTGATGGAGAGCGAGACCCACCTCATCGCCGGAAAGGGAGCTCTCGCCGACCCATGGAAGCGCGAGAAGATCGAGACGCTGGCGCTGATGCTGCGCGGCGCCATCGACGCCCAGTCGCAAGTTGGGCTCATGCTGAATGTGCGCCGCGTGGATCTTTCAGCGGTTCTTTCTGTATTGCCTGCGCTCAATTCGCCCACCGTTTCGCAGTTAAGCGATGCCGAGTGGGTCGCCGTGAACACCATTGTTGAAGAGCGCACCGCCCGCGAAGTGATTCCTCGACTCAAAGCAGCCAACGCCGCCGGCATCGTCGAATACCCGCTGAACAAGGTCGTGTTGTAGCCCGGAGGCGAACCATGAAACTGATCCGCACCCACGGGCGAGGCGCAACAAATGCCGCAACGATTCTTGCCGCACTCGAACAACGCGGCAGAGCCGCTCTCGACAGTGTGCTCCCGGCCATATCGCGCATTGTTGCCGATGTGCGCCGCAAGGGGGATCGCGCTCTCCTGGGTTACGCCTCCAAATTCGATGGTTTTACGGGCCCCGATGCCCTCCGCGTCACGGGAGAAGAAGCGTCCGCCGCATGGGACGATACCGATCCCGCCCTACGCAAGGCGATATCGACCGCCGCCGCGCAAATCAGAAAATTCGCTCAGCGCCAACTCCCCGCGTCATGGAGCAAGACCACTGCGCAAGGCCTCACTACGGGACAACTCGTGCGACCGCTCGGCTCGGTCGGCTGCTATGTGCCGAGCGGCCGTCACCCATTGCCCTCCACTCTCCTGATGACCGTGATCCCCGCGCAGGTCGCGGGCGTGGAGCGCATTGTCGTGGTTTCTCCCAGGCCCGTAAAGGAAACTCTGGCCGCGGCGCACCTCCTGGGCATCACCGAGTTCTACCGCCTCGGCGGCGCTCATGCCGTAGCCGCGCTCGCGTATGGAACCGAATCCGTGCGGCGCGTCGATAAGATCGTCGGCCCGGGCAATCTGTACGTCACCGCCGCCAAACGCCTCGTCGCGTTCGATTGCGCCATCGACATGCTCGCGGGGCCGACGGAGATTGTCGTCACCAGCGAGCGGGGACGCGCCGAGGACATTGCTTCGGACCTCGTCGCCCAGGCCGAACATGATCCCGAAGCCCTCGCCATTTTCATCACCACGCGCTCTGACCTTGCCCGGCAAGTCATCGCGGAGGCAAGGGCGCGTTCCCGCGGCAATCCCGTCGCGCAGAGTTCCCTGAACCGGAACGGCCTGGTAATTCTTGCGGGCAGCACAGATGAGGCACGGCAAATCACCAATCGAATCGCCCCCGAACATCTTACTGTCGATACTGCCAAGGATCTTGACTGGGTACAGAGCGCCGGCTCCGTCTTCATCGGCCGCTGGTCCGCGCAGCCCCTCGGCGATTACATCTCCGGCCCCAATCACACTTTGCCCACCGGCGGCATGGCGCGCGTGCGCGGCGGCCTCAGCGTGAACGACTTCGTCAAGCTCATCACGGTGCAGGAATATTCTGGGCAAGCCGTACGCGAATTCGGCCTTCACGCCGAGTTGATCGCCGAGGCGGAAGGTCTCATCGCCCATGCCGAAGCCATTCGCACGCGCTTGAACCGGAGGCCAGCACGTGACTGAGCCCTTGACCCTGGTGCAGCCTACTCCGCGCGCCCGCGTGCGTGCGATGAAGGAATATCATCCGCCGCTGGGCGGTCGTGACGCCCTTCGCCTGGATTTCAACGAGAACACCCTGGCCTGTTCGCCGGCGGTGCGCAATGTGCTCGCCGGCCTCTCTGCCGGAGATCTCACCCGCTATCCCGAGCGCGAGTCTGTCGAAGCGATGGTTGCCGCGCATCTCGGGCTCGCCTCTGCCCAGGTTGCGCTTACCAACGGCGTCGACGAAGCGATTCATGTACTCTTCGAAGCCTTCCTCGATCGAGGAGATGAACTGCTCCTGCCCGTGCCGACCTACACGATGTACGAGGTCTATGCTTCGGCGACGGACGCCCACGTCATCGCCGTTCAGGCCGCGGATGACCTGCAATTCCCATTCAAGGACCTGGTCCGGTCAATCACCTCTCGCACTAAAATTATTGCCATCGCCAATCCCAACAGCCCTTCCGGAAGTATGGCCACTCGTGAGCAAATCGTGGAACTCGCTCGCCGCGCTCCCCACGCTATCATCCTTGTCGATGAAGCCTATTTCCATTTTTGCGGCGAAACCGTAATCGACCTGATCGGCAAGTCATCCAATCTCATTGTGGCGCGCACGTTTTCGAAGGCCTATGGACTCGCTGGACTGCGCGTGGGCGTGCTCGTTGGGCCGGTAGAGTCGATGCAATGGGTACGCCGCGTGCTCTCACCCTATAGCGTGAACTCCGTCGCGCTCGCCTGCCTTCCGGCCGCTCTCGAAGACACGGATTATCTCGCCTGGTACGTTGGCGAAGTGCTTGCCGCACGCCGCGAATTTGAAACCGCGCTCACCGCTGCGGGAGTGCGATACTGGCCGAGCCGCGCCAACTTCATTTTGGTCGAAATCGGTCCTCGCCATAAAGATTTTGTTCAACACATGCATTCCGCCGGTGTGCTGGTGCGCGACCGCTCCAATGATCCAGGTTGTGACGGCCGGGTGCGGATCACCATCGGCATCCGCGAGCAAATGAAAAAGGCGGTCGTGGCCATTAATGAAGCCCTGACGCTCATTCGCAGTAAGGACGGCTCTCGATGACAAGAAAGAGAATGTCGAGTCCCACGAAACCGGGTGCCCCAGATCTCGATTCTGAGATCTGGGCTTCCAATACGCCTTCGCGCACCGCCAGCATCGACCGCAACACTACCGAAACTTGCATCGCCATCCGGCTCACCATCGAGGGCAAAGGCCAATACAAAATCTCCACAGGCATTCGCTTCTTCGATCACATGCTCGAACTTTTCACCCGCCACGGGGCTTTCGATCTCGATCTTAAGTGTGAGGGCGACCTGGACGTGGACCAACATCACACAGTTGAAGATGTCGGCATCGCGCTGGGCGAGGCCTTCGATCGCGCACTCGGCGACAAGCGCGGCATCCTGCGCGCCGGGTACTTCCTGATGCCCATGGATGAAACACTCGCCATCGCCGCCATCGACTTGAGCGGCCGTGCCGCATTCGCTGTCGACACCAAGGTGCGCACCCGCCTTGTCGGCGACCTCCAAACTGAACTTGTCATCGACTTCTTTGAAGGCTTTGCACGCGGCGCCCGCGCCAACGTGCACGTCAAAACCATGTACGGCCGCTCTAATCATCACAAGATCGAAGCCATCTTCAAAGCCTTCGCGCGAGCGCTGCGGGTGGCCTGCTCCCGCGACAAACAATTGGGTGAAATGCTCCCAAGCACCAAGGGCCTGCTCTGATGCGGGTCACGGTCATCGACTACAAGGCCGGCAATCTCACCTCGGTGCTCAAGGCTTTGCGTCACCTCGGCGCCGAGGTCGAAGTCAC
>Ga0207156_10265_pt1 | contig 12251 bp, 15 predicted proteins | sample Alteio_BWMinHeat_24_FD_153514 | JGI IMG/M metagenome (GOLD analysis project Ga0207156, IMG submission 153514) | Enriched cells from forest soil in Barre Woods Harvard Forest LTER site, Petersham, Massachusetts, United States -... | ecosystem: Environmental > Terrestrial > Soil > Temperate forest >...
GCAATCGCAGAATTGAAAGAATATGATGAATTGCAACTAAAAAAACAATTGGCAGGAATGTATTTCGTTCGCCGCCTTAGTGTAGCAAAAGAATACTTGTATAATCTGATATTGCGAAGCCTCCGTGACATCGAACCTGCAACTCCATCGGAATTGGTTTTGACGCTGATTAAAGATATTTCGATATTATTGGATCGTCGGCTTTACACCCAAGCAAAGAGGAAAATAAGAAAAGCAAAAGAACTTACTACTGCATACGATCTTTTCGGTGAGCGTTACATTATTCTTGAACTTGAAGGTTACCTTCCGGATACTGACCGCAACGAATTATTCAAAAGTCTGGATGAACACCTCAGCGAAGTAAATGAAGTATTTAAGTTGGGCTCGTTCGCCGAATCGTTGCGCCTTCTCTATGAAGAAAAAGGAAAAATGCGGACTGTGCATGATTCCTTAGAATTAAGTAAGATTATATCTTCTTTCAAACAACTGAAGCCTGAACAATTACTTACATTCGGCGCGAAACTCCGATATCATTTTGGATGGGCACGGTATTTTGAAATTACTCAGAATCATGAGGGAGCATATCATAGTGTTCGAGCGATCATCGATTTGTATCATACGTTTCCTCAACACATTCAAACTGAGCAATTAGGTTATGTTACCAGTGTAATGAATTATTGCACATACCAGCTTCTTGATGGCAAAACGAATAATTATCAGGATGATCTACAAAAAGTCAGGGACTTGAAAGCAAATAAGCAAATGAAGGCTTATATTGAACTGCTGATCTTTCGATTTGAAATTTTAGAATCGCTGACTAAATCCGATTGGAGAAGAATTGGGAAACTTTATAGCAGAATGCCTGAAGTGCTCGAACATTATCAGAAAGAAGCATATTCATTCGGAAAAGACATTCGCATTGAATATCATCTATATTTTGCGAAAGCATATTTCTTGCAGCAAAGATTCGATATTGCATTAGATGAGGTCAATAATTTACTCAAACTTCCGAGTTTGAAAGCCTACCCTTACCAAGAGAATAATGTTCGCGTTCTCCTTCTCATCATCCATTTTGAATTAGGGAATAATTCTTATTTGCCATATTTGATAAGGTCTACTTATCGGTCATTTTTACGCCGCGAACGTCTATTTGAATTCGAATCCTGCCTCCTTCATTACTTAAGCAGTTTATCACGTTTGAAAAAACAAAAAGATATTTTATCCTCCTTTGAGAAACTCTGCTCTAGAATCAAAATAATTGCTACGCAACCAATAGACCGAGAATTTCTGTGGCGGGAATTCTACATAGATTGGTTGGAGAAAAAAATTCGGGACATGAAAAACAACTCTCCAAAGAGTAATCCGTCTTTATTGAAAAACAATGTTAAGAATCACGAGGCTTAGGGTAGGCCCCGTATTAGAGAACTTTGTTGAAGAGCGTATTTCGAATATCTACCCGCTAAATTGTATCCCACCGTCGTACTTCTCCATTTTGGATAAATCTGCGAAGTGTTTTTTCCCTTATCTCTTGGTGTAGCACTCCGGCCAAAATCTCAAGGCTTTCTATAAGTCTCGGACCAGGCCTGGAAAAATATTGAGATCCATCAGCGATCCAGATTTCTCTCGGCTTGTAGGTCAGATTTTGCACGAATTTTTCCGCATCTTGCAATTGACGTTTAACGCCGAAGCCGCATTCTGCGATAAAAATGATTTCGGCATTCGCTTGGCTCACTTCCTGCCAGCTAATCTGTCTTGAAGGAAAATGTTTGTAGGCTTTTGTATTTATACCTCCGGCAAGTTCGATAAGTTCAGGGATCCAATGTCCGCTTGCAAAAGGGGGATCAGTCCATTCAAGAAAGAGCATACTGGACTTCCGGAAATTTCTCACTTCATTCGATAAATCATTTACTCTTCTCCGTAGTGTTAATACATATTCTTCTGCATTTTTTTCCCCGGCCAATCTTCCTACCTGAATAATCGAATCAAATACTTCATCCAGAGTTCGTGGTTCAAGATTAATCACTTGAGGTTTCGTAGATAGCTTTGCTGCTTGTTCGGCAACATAATCGAAGGTTACTGCACAGACAGTGCAAAGCCGTTGGGTGAGAATAAGATCTGGCTTGAGGTATTCCAACGCTTCAAGATCAAGCTCATAAATAGAGCCGGTTTCATCAAGCTGCGAACGAACGAGTGCATCAATTTCGGCACTGGATAAATGTTCGCTTGCTTTAGAACGGGTGATTTTCGATTTGGTGAGGGCTGCAGGCGGGAAATCACATTCATGTGTAACTCCAACAAGCTCGTTATCAAGTCCCAGAGCAAAACATATTTCCGTGGCAGATGGCAGAAGCGAAATAATTCTCATACGTCCAGAGGTAACAGACGAGTGCTCATAGTGAGTTCAATATCTGCTTCTTGTCAGCGATACTGGTTCATGCTACGAACTTTTTAGGAGTTGGTAATGAAATTTTCTAAGCGATCTTAATCATCCTCTCTGGTATAGGAAATGACTACCCTGCGAGAATTCCGAATCGAAGAAAATCTTTCCTGCATTCGAGTAATCACACCAACTTTTACAGCAGGTTACATTATTGATAGTTTGTTCCATATTTCGCGCATTGTAGCAAGATGGTGGTCATCATGTTCTGCCGCGAAGAATGCAATGTCAACAGCGCGCATTTGAATCTGTAAACGAGGATGTAAGGCATGAAATCGTTGCGTTGCATCATCCAGATGCCCTAATCGGGAAACAAAACGATTTCTTTTTTCCGTGAAAACCTGTGTCAAAAGAAGAATGCTCTTTTGATTGTGATTACCCTCAATGGTCTTTACGTTACTCATATCGGCAGCACGAAGTGCTCTGCTTTCGCAATAAGATCATCTATTCTGCCTTCGTGCAAATCTTCCAGATCCGTTAGATGACCAATATGGTCCTTGATGCTCCATTTCCCTTTGATTGTTCTGGCAGCTCCTTCGTCCGAAAGTCCGGTTGCCATTTCACTGATCCTTACCGATGTTCCTCGAAGCCTCTCTAAAATGTTAGGCATCCATCCTTCTGGAAAATCAAAGGTAAATTGCCGGTCTATCCATTTTGTTCGTTGCATAAAAAGCGTGAATCTCTTTTTGATTTAAATTAGCGATCGTAAATTTTTTCGGCGGATGAAAGCCCATCATTCAAAGTCACAAAATAACTTCCGCTTGAAAGTGCACTGAGATTTTCTAGAACAATAGAGCCGTCACACTGTAGTTGTAGTACCCGTCTTCCGAGAACGTCATAAATAGCAAGCACATGACGATCAATTGATACGGTAACGATTCGTAGTGTCAGCGTACGATCTGTGACACATGCCGAGAAGCTCGGTATGTTTACATTGTCGGAGTTCACATCGTTCATGCCTTCGCCTGCGCTGACCGGTGAGTTCTCCATAGTATTATATCCATATCCTTTACCGTGAACAGGGAGCCGGTATCCGGAAATAAGAGCTTCAACCAGCCATAGTGGTATTTGGCACTTTTTTTAACACGCAAATCCAAATAATGGATCATCGGCCCATTCCATGCAGAATGGAGTGACAACGCTGCATTGCCGACACCCCCGGAGACCCAGATTCAATCAATCACCGTAACAAAGCCATCTGTAGCCTCTCGATTTGCCCATTCATCCGGACCAAGCACACGTATATTCCCGGAGTATTAGTCCCGGCATCCCATACTAAAGAATGCTCGCCCGCATCCAGCTCGCCATCGAAAAGCTTCGCAACTGGATTGCCGAGGAGATTCACTATAGTGACCTGCACCGGCCCGCGCTTATTTGATGAAAAGCTAATTGTTATCGATTGAGGAAAAGGGTTTGGATACACACCAATTGAGTAGTCGTTTTTTGTAAGTGTGGTTGCTACTCCAGCTGATGACTCACCGTCTGCTGCTTTAATCTGCTGGTCGGGCGTCCGGTCGTAGCAATAGCCAAGCAGTCGAAATCCTGAACCCACGGCATTGAGTTGGAGCTTGATCCACCCGTAATGCCACGAGCCGCCTTTATTGACACGAACGCCCAGATAATGGGCTGTGCCTTTCCATGTAGAATCCAACCCCAAGGCTGAACTACCGGATCCGGATGCTGATGTCACCCATTGCATAGTATGCGTGGCAGCCATCGTTTGACTGGAATCAAACGCAACAGGACTTCCGCTTACCGTATCGATACACACCTCATCGACAGTTTGAGTGCTATACGCTTCTTCGTCCCAATAGTCTTTTTGGGGATGAAAATCTTTTAAATAGAAATCGGAAGTCGTCCCCCCGGAAAGAGGGATGTTAACCCTTGCGAATACTTGCACTGTATCCGCTGAGACCAAAATGTTGAGTTTGGTGTACGCCAATTGAGCATTTATTGTGGGTAAATAAACCAAACCTGAAAAGGTAAAGAGTACCAATCTGCGAACGAGAGTATTCATATAAGTACTATTGAATTGATCTTGAAGTATAAGTGAAATACTGAACTATAACCCGTAAAGCGTATCAAAGTTGTATCGTTAAGTACCGTATCGTTCGAATATATTCTTTAGAGAAATTGGACCCTGATCTCGCGCAATAATGGGCAGTTTTTGTTCAAAGAAAATCATTCATACCTTTGAGTGATCGAAACGCTTTCAAGTATTACTTCGAGTGAGTCCTATGGCTCAATTTGTATTCTAAGCGGGAATTCGACTGCTATCTGCAACTCACAATTGACTTAGTGACAAAATAAGAAGCGTCACAGGGGGAGCGAGCTCTGCAAGCCCGATTATCATCCATCGTAAAGATAATTTCTTATAATCGGTTTTAGCAAGATCTTCCATCGTGCCCGCCAATACTACGATTCTGTATATTTTTCTACGCAATGGAGAAACAACAGTAAAAAAAATTGTAGAAGAATATATAAAAGTGAGAGAAATAAGAAACGGGAACGAGATAAAATAAACTGGAAAATGAAAACTGTCTTGAATAAGAAAGGAGGTAATGAGGATTCCGATTACTGAAGGAAAGGTAAGCAGCTCGTCACCTTTCATTATATTTTCGAATGCCCAGACAATGCGCCTGGGGTTGCCGCTTCTTTCTGCAAGAAGCTTCCATGTTAATCCCATTATAACCGATCCCGCAAAAACGATCACGAAAAAAACGTATCCAAGTTTGAAAAGAGGCAATAGAACGCCCATAAGAATTTTCGGATAGAATAATGATCGGATACGTATATAGTTTACTCCACTATTCGCGCATTATTACTAATGCTTGGTAATTGACTTCGCCATCAATTACACCTGTATTAAATCTTAGTAAGTAAGCACCAACATGGGGCAAAAGTTCATTTAAGGGTATTTCGTATATACTTGCGCAGCAAACATCTCCCCGCTAACCTCATCCAAGCTCAGCGCGATCTGTTCGGAGCGCATACCTTCGAACGCATTGACAAGCCAGGAGCTTTCCATGAGAATTGGTTAAACTAATTTTTTTCAATAATGAAAGGGTATCTTTATGGCACAAATCAAAGATTCCAATATATCGAAATTAAAACAGGCGGTTCAGGATATTAATGACCTCATAGATTTTCTTGAAACCGGAAAACAATTCTTTATAATTGCTGAAGAGCAACAGGAGATAACCTTAATAGAGATTCGTAAAAAGGTGGAGACGGCGATGACTATCCTTTCGGATATGAATTTCACTCTATCTAAGAATTAGTGGGCGGTCCACTCTAAAATTAGGTAGTATAGTCCCAGGAAGACTTTGAAGCCACTATTGCTGCAACCAGTTCTTATGACAAAATTCACTGTCTATAATATTAATATTAGAGGAAGTCCAAAAAGCAATTCTCCGAATTGAACATGCAATGTTTCAGGGAGTATAAAAAAGACCGCCTTCTTTAATACGCGCTGCAGATGTATAAGGATGCTCCATGCTTTTACCTATTCCCATAATATGCAGAACTTCCCAGCCGCGAACTTTCAGATAATCGGAAACAAGGGAGCGATGACATCGCCACCAGACTGCTTCGGAGCACATATAAGCAGTTCTTTTTTCGAGCGCTAATATTTCTAATCTATCAATTCCGATCTTAAATTCGGCGGTCTCCATATAATCGGCATAGCCTCTGAATGCAGGATGGTGCCATGCGGTATTCTTCGAATCGGGCCGCACCTTACGCCTGCCTCCGAGTTCCGGAAGATGAATGTAGGAAATGTTTGCTGCGGGAAGAGATATTTCCAGCGCTCCTTTATTAAAATGCGGATACCGCCGCGAACCGGGATAGCTGCGTATATCGGTGAGAAGTCCAATCTCGAACGATTCGAGCATGGCAATGAATTCTTCCAGGGAGCGTGTCGAATGCCCGATGGTCCAAATAATTTTATTCTTAAGATCTGGCATGAAAATACTAACAGTATTCCATGTTCTTACCTCCCATTTTTTATGATGACGATTGCCGATTCGACGACAAGCGTATATAATCCTATGGGAAGTGAAACGTCTTTCCTTGCAAATGGAATAGATGACATATAGCTGACTATCGGCAGCTGCACTAATGGCATTATTCACTTTCTGCTTATGTTGGCAATCCACTCCCCTTAATGATTTAAAATAGAAAATGTATAATGGAAGAAAAATTTAATAATGCAACTACACTACGTCCGGAGGGAGATAATATAATTGATGCAAGTCTGGTGACAATTGACCTTCCCGCGTTTATTCTACAGATAAGTGAAGAGAAAGCATGGAAAGACGACGATCGGAATGCAATAACTGTTTTCAAAACAAACGGTATGCGTATTGTGCTTATTGCATTGCATGAAGGTGCTGAAATGATCAAACATGTTGCGAAGGGACATATTAGCGTACAAATACTGAAAGGGAAGTTGCAATTTAATACAGATGAGCAATCTATCGAGTTGAGCGAGGGACAAATGCTTGCAATGCACGAAGGTATTTCGCACAGTGTTCTTGCTAAAGAAGAAACTATTTTTCTGTTAACTCTTACAACTACATTGGCCGGAAAATGATCGGAGAAACTAAAGTAAAGTAATTTTAACAGTTAACCGGATCGTGGAAGATCTTACGTAGGCATCTTTATGAAAAGTTTTTTAATTGTCTATCATTATAACGAAGATCCATTCGGTGATTGGCATTCTGAAGATGCGGAACGTCTCCAAAGACTACAGATCGCCATCGGCAAATTTGAAGATTCCATAATATGGATTACAAGCGGGAAAACAAATTATGGGGCATTCGTATTGGTCGGCGATTATACGGTTAAAAAACTTACAGAATTCTTCACTCCGTTCTTTGACCTCAAGTTCGATGTACTCGTTATCCTGCAACATGAAACGGGGGAAGCAGAAATTCGTCTTCCGGTGCATGTTCGGACTTGGCTTGAGGTACAAGTAGAACATTCTGGCGAGAATGCGTAGATCCTATATTGCATTCCTTAGCAAAAAGAGACTACTGCCACTATATCTCATCCGTCACCAGCTTCTTTTTCAACTGTGAAATATGCCAGACAATATTAATGTTTTTCGGGCAGGCTTCATTGCAGTTAAATATTGTATGGCACCGCCAGATTCCATCGGCAGAGTCGAGGGCTTCCATGTGCTCATTTGTGCCTTCATCACGGGTATCGAAAGCAAAACGGAAACCTTTTAATATCGCAGCAGGACCGATATAATTTTCATTCGACCATAGGGAGGGACAACTTGCTGTGCAGCAGGCGCACATGATGCATTTTGAGGACTCCATAAGAAGCTCGGCGTCTTCATTGGATTGATACCGTTCCATTTCCGGAGGAGGGGTTTTCGTAATGAGATAAGGCTTGACAAGTTCGTACTTCTTAAAAAAATCAGTCGTATCAACGACGAGATCCTTGATGACCGGAAGATATGGAAGCGGCTCGATTGTCACTACACTGCCATCGCTGATGCCCTTAATATCCTTCAGTAAAAGTTGACATGCCAGTGTATTCTTTCTGTTGATCATCATACCGTCAGAACCGCACATACCATGCGCACATGAGCGACGGAATGTCAGGGTGCCATCATGTTTCCACTTAATATCAAGCAAAGCATCGAGGACACGGTATGTACCTTCGAGATTATCGAGCGTAAAATCCTGATAATGTGGTTTCGAATCCTTCTCAGGATTATAGCGCTGAATACGAAAAGTAACTTTCATTAAGTGGTTAACAAATCTTACTTTTGCAAAATTACAGATTCTTTCTTACTTTGAGCATTCGTGGAAATGATGTATTTTTGTAATGCTTCGCTAAAAAGATAGAATAACTTATAAAAAACTCTTTAATGTCAGCTACCGCAAGAAGCACAGGCTAATTTTTGAGTTCATCTCTGTCTGACTGTGATGCATTCAGAATCATGGACTTTTCGGCACGAGCGTGGCGATAAGTCAGTAGCGTTATGATTACAAGCGGCACTACTCCGACGAAAATGAAGACAAGGTCGGTAGGCATCCGGGCCCATTCCATCGCGACGATAAACGGCTGATTGGAAAACTCAGCACTACGTGCGTGCCAATAACCATTCTTCATAACGTCCAAGAATTGTAGTACGCCACTCGGGAAAAGATCCAGCACGACCATGCCTGCAAGTCCTAAATTCAATCCCCAGAAGGAGACTCGCACATACTTTTCCATTCTTGCCCAATGTGCCTCGCTTGACACTTGTCGAACTGCGAAGACAAGCAACGCGACGGCAAGCATCCCAAAGACGCCCATGAGGGCAGCGTGCGCATGATTGGCGGTGAGATTTGTGCCTATTTCGTAATAGCTTACCACTGGAAGGTTTATCAAGAAACCAAATACTCCAGCACCAATGAAATTCCACACACCTACCGCTATGAGAAAATAGAATGTCCATTTGTGCGGCAAACTGATGGACTTGCCGCAGATATTGCAGTATTCGCGATTCAGATGCACGAAATGAGTCGCATCTAAAGTCAGCAAAATGAGAGGTACTACTTCCATCGCAGAAAACATCGAGGACAGCGCCATCGATGCCACCGTCTGACCTGAAAAGTACCAATGATGGCCAGTGCCAATGATCCCGCTTCCCAGAAATAGCAGGGCATCCATATAAATGACTCGCGACGCTCTTTGCCGTGTCACCATACCCAGTTTATAGAATAGAGTAGCTACCATCACTGTCACGAACAGTTCCAGAAAGGCCTCTACCCAGAGATGGACGATCCAGAAGCGCCACGTATCGACGATAGTAAACCGTGTCTCGCTACCGAAGAAAAACGCAGGAAGATAAAACAGAGGTATCGTTGCGGCAGAGATAAGGAACAAGGTCGCAATTTCGCGCTGCTCTGGATCTTGCCGTGCTGAGCCGATTGCTCGTGCGAGCAAGATCACCCAGAAACCCAAACCGAGAACAAGCAGGATCTGCCATGCGCGACCCAAGTCGAGGTATTCCCATCCCTGATTCCCAAACCAAAACCATAGTCTGCCTGCCAACTGCCTTATTCCGATAAGCTCCCCAAGCATGCTGCCAACGACAACAAACAGCAACATTACCCACAAGATGTTGATGCCACGCACCTGTCCCCGTGGCTCAACCGAGCCGAGCGCATCTGCCAGAAACAGCCCACCGCCCACGTAAGCTGTCACGATCCAGAAGATGGACGATTGCAAATGCCAGGTTCGGAGAAGGTTGCTCGGCAAGTAAGCTGTCAAGTCTAAGCCATAAAAGCTCCCAGGTTGCGCGCGATAATGTGCGACGGCACCACCGACGAGCGTTTGTACCAAAAAAAGCAACGCAACGATGACAAAGAATTTCAAAGTTGCTCGTTGGCTCGGGCTGGTCCGGTCAGGCAACAACTGTGGATGAACATGCGCGTCGCGACTTCCCCACCCAAGGAAATCAAAACGGCCGAACGCGAGCAGCATTGCTCCGATGCCCCCCAGCAAAGTTATGAGACTAAGGGCGCTCCACAAAACCGCCTCTGCGGACGGGCCATTGTGGAGGAGCGGTTCGTACGGAAAATTTTGCGTATAAGAATAGGACTTACCCGGCATATGCGCCGCTGCCCCCCAAGCGGTCCACGCAAAAAATGCAACCAACGTGCGCAGTTCTTCCGGGTCGCTAATTGTTTTCGCTGATAGACCGCGACTTGTTACGGAGCCGTCAAAGTAGGTCTTCCATTGATTGATCTGGCTGTGATACGAGGCTGATTCCGAGGTGGTAAATAGTAGTGTTCCTGTCTTAGCGTTGTACCTGTTCTCGGAAAGTGTAGTCGGATCCTTCGTGTCGAGTGCTAACTGATGAAGATATGCTGCAGAAAAATCGGGTCCGAGGTAGGCACCATGTCCCCAGATTGTCCCGTTCTCCATTAAGCCATAGCGCTGAAAAACCTGCTGCCCTGCGATGATGTCCGCTCCTGTAAATACGGTCTTGCCGTTCATGTCCACGACTCTCTCTGGGATGGGAGTCCCAACATCACCCGTGTATGTGTTAGCGGCAATCCAAACCAATACGCCCAATCCAATTACCGCGACAGACGCGACGCCATAACGCCACCAGTTGGATCGTGATGCGTCCTTCATTTCAATTCCTCAAATTTCATTTCTTCTTAGAATGCGGCAACGGTTTTTCCGATGTGCTATTCTTTTTGCCGATTTTTTTGAGCGCCGATCCTTTGTGCATAGCCATGTGGTCGGTTTTGTCGCTCTTGATCAAATACTGCGGCTCCTCTTTCGAGGCATGCACGGCATAAGTCTTAAACTTGATGACAGAGGTCACCCTCCTCACTATCCTCCCTCGAACATAGCCGACTTCCGAGTTCCACTCCACATGGTCTCCAACTTTGAAAACTTTCTTCCTTGGCATGATCTCAAAGGATTCAGGTTCAGGATCGAATCATTGTGAGGATCATCTTGAAGCGCTTAATTGCTTTTAGAGCGTGGGGCTGACCAGCATACATGAGAATCATTTCGCCGCTCAGCAAGCGGTGGGGCTGGCCAGAGATTGTGATCTCAATTTCGCCTTCCAGGCATTGCACCAATGCATCGGAGGTCGTTGTGTGCTCGCTCAGGCCCTGACCTTTGTCGAAGGCGAAGAGTGTCACGCTGCAGGTTGACTTCTTGACGATCTCGCGGCTGACGACGGCGCCATCCTGATAGTTAACGAGATCTTGGACCCTGACCACCTGAGAGGTAGTAAGTCCGGTCGACTTGGATGGGATTTCAGATTCCATGAGTGTTCGTTTCCTTTGGTTTTATGTAGTAGGCAGCGATGGAGTGTGCTCCGTCAACTTCGTTTGAAGTAACTGTTCCGAGCAACCAAAACCGTAAATGCACGAAAAAAGAGCCAAAGACCCATATCGGTGGACAACTAAATGTTTGAGCGCAAACGATATCGTCGTACCAATTCAGACAAATGAGTAACGAGTTCCGAGTGGCTGTGCACCCAAAAGACATATCGTGGAACATCGCGATCTACCATGTGTGACATAAAGGGTTCACCCCAAAAACTTAGCAGGCACTCCTGATCGCCACTCGCCCGAGTCTTCGAAAGGATAATAGAAACCATTTCGTCTATCTCGACCCAGTACGGCTCCAATACTTTCTGCCAACCGGCGGTTAGTCTTATTTTTGGGAGAACATCTTGCTCCCAAATGGGACGTTGCTTTGGATCGAGCAAGAAAGATATACTTGTTACTTCCGAGTTTTCAATTGCAGGCTTCAGCATCAGGTCGAAGAGCCATTGCGGCTTAAACATCAACAGGCAGACATTGAACCAGACCATATTCCCCTGCGCCTCTTTCGAGAACTCCTCACTGGAATCTCGTATCATCTTCGGTCCTATGAGATCCGTATCAGGAGGACGTATACTAGAATGTATACGGCTCATAACGGCTGAATTCCTCTGCAGTAGGTCGAGCATCCTCTCATCGTGACGCTCGCGGCGTATATCGCGAATGAAGAGTAGAGCCAGAAGAACAACTGGAATCACGACTATTGTCTCGGGTTGAACAATATGTAACATATCTAGAACAAGTGCGGCAACGGCTGCGATTATTCCGACCAACGAATCCCATTCAATCCCGATAAAACCGCGTAGTAGATTAGGCTTCATGAACGAATTAACATGTATGATCTCCAGTATGGTTGCTCTACCTACTTATTTGATACTCATTTTGAATGTACAGAAGCATGATTCATTTTGAAATGATGATTGGACGATAGGTACCTTCGAGTTTATCGAGTGTAAAGT
>Ga0207156_10267_pt1 | contig 12245 bp, 9 predicted proteins | sample Alteio_BWMinHeat_24_FD_153514 | JGI IMG/M metagenome (GOLD analysis project Ga0207156, IMG submission 153514) | Enriched cells from forest soil in Barre Woods Harvard Forest LTER site, Petersham, Massachusetts, United States -... | ecosystem: Environmental > Terrestrial > Soil > Temperate forest >...
CAACAAAAACTATTACATGTGCCGATGTTACTAGCAGAGGATATTCGTTTATTAACTGCAGCAAATAATACTGACAAAGTTTTAGAGCATAAAGAATATCTTCCTGCTTATTTTTCTCAGGTGGCAAGAACATTGCCCAAAGGATTATGTACCGTATTTGTTAACGAGACTGGACCTGCCACCACTTTCACTTATGAACAATTTGATCAGCTTTCTAGTGCACATGCTGCTCAGTTACAAAAAAAATCCATTGGCCCCAACCAAGTAGTAGCGGTATGCACTACTCGTAATCATTACCTTCTCATTGCCACAATGGCTGTATTCAAAGCAGGCGCCACCGTCATTCAGTTGGAAAATAAACATGCAGAACAAGAGGCTAGGCAGTTCAAAACCAAAGATGCGCAACCCACCCTCATTATTGTTGATCACAGTACCAAAGCATTTTTTCCAGCGACACAACCTACGTTAAACATAGAAGAAAAACTTGAAGAGCAGCAGTCATTAGCCGCGAGTTATCGTGCGCCTGAATTGACAGATGAAACACCTATGTATATTACCTATACTTCAGGCACCACCGGCCAACCGAAAGGCGTCGTCAACACCTATGGCGGCAATCAAAATACCTATCATTCATTTTTATTAGATATCGATCATGCACTTTCATTAGATATAAAGCTGGCTCGTGGAAACACCTTGGTAACGGCGCCACCTGGCTTTGATGCCATGTATGCGGAATGGATGATGGCCATCACCTCCAAGGGCTGCGCAGTGATGATTTACGAAGAAGGCCGCGTGTCTAAGGAAGTTATTGCCAAAGTAAATAAAACTTATCCTCTACACGTTATGGTGTTACTACCCAAAATTTTAGATAGCCTTGATCCCAAAGAGTTTCCTGAAACCCGTCACGTCATTAGCATGGGCGAGGCGCCGGATATAGCAACCCTAGAACGCTGGGAGAAAAAAGGTCGAATAGTAAGCAATGAAATTGGCTGGAGTGAAGCCTCTATTCGTACCACAAAACATCCTTATGTCTCCGGGGAATTAGCTACTTGTGTAGGCACACCTATCCCTAACATGAAACTGTTTATCCTAGACCCTCATCAAGGCACCAGTGAATGCCCGCCGGGCGTCATTGGTGAAATCTATGTTGCTGGACCTGGGCTAGCAACAGGCTATCTCAACCAGCCCGAGATGACGCGCATTAAATTTGTAGATAAGGTGTATGATGCCGAGAAACATCTATTTTATCAGCCAGAATCAGGTAGCAATAAACCAACTTTGCGTTTGTATAAAACGGGCGACTTAGCTTATTGGAGAGATGGCTCTATTGTTTTCGTTGGCAGGTCTGATAACCAACTTAAAATTAATGGTGTTCGCATTGAACTGATGGGTGTGGAAGCCTTACTAAGAAGTATGCCTGACCCTCGATACAAAGATGTTTTAGTGATACCAAATAAAACTAAACAACATTTAATTGCCTATCTTGTACCGGAAAATAAAGAGAGCGTCATTTCCTTGGAGAAGATACATACTTTTCTAGCACAAACTAATTTGCCTACTCTGGCGTATCCACGGGCACTCAAAGTTTTAGAGGTATTTCCTTTAAATAAAAATGGCAAAGTCGATTTAGCCGCATTGCCTGCCCCCGACGTATTATTCAATGAAAAAATATATTCGCCCACCAGCGACCAACAAGCAGAACTACAAAAAAAATGGGCAAGTGTTCTCGGTAGAGCAGTAACAGAGATATGTGTGAAAAAAACTTTCAGAGAACAAGGTGGTGATTCGTTTGCCTTAACTTTTTTACGCAGCGCCATTGATCCTAAACGCGAATACAGCACTTGGCTCACCTCGAGGGGTGGATTCAATGAAGACATGACCATAGAAAGTTTAGAGACACTGATGCGAAAACATGCAAAAGCACCGGCAGAAACATCCAAAGGACCGCCACTGCCAGGCACTGTTCTGTTTCCACCCAGACCACCCGCACAAAACCTCCATCCATTACGAGGACGGGTATATAGGATTTTCAGTGGCAACCGGTAATAGCATTTTCAAGCGAATGGTTATAATATATTCCCAGTTTAAAATGTAGGATATATATGATTTTGCAGCTCCTTGCCCATTCTAAAATATCTAGCATCTATAACGAGGATTGAACGCATGCCCTTTATTTTACAAAATAACGACTCCGAGCCTACGGCCATTGATTCGCCACGGTCGTCAGTCTTTATTATTCCTGGAATCTTTGGCGATGCTGATGAGTTAAAGCCTTTATCTGCTGATTTACAAGCTAAATTTTCTGCCATTGACGAAGAAAAATTCGCTCAGCGTGATATATATGTATGGCATGATCCTCGACAAGTTGAAGATTCAGATGGCAACATGCCGAAAGTCGAAGCTTGCTCGATACCAGACATGGTTAAGTTTATTGTTCAGGATGTTATTGAGATCGTGGACCCTAACAATCCATACCCTGTATTCATGGGTGGTTATTCACGAGGTGCGGGGTTGAGCATTTTAGCGGCCCAACATTTAGCAATGTTGGGCTACAATATCGCGCCACCCTTTGCAATTGACTCCTTACCCCCTGACGAACTGCAAACATTTTTTGCACCCAACAATATTGAAGCCACATCAGAAATAATCGCGATGCATAATGCCTTGGCAAAACTTGCCAAACGACCAGAAATTAAATTTAGCGAAGCAAAGGTGGCGACGATTTCTTCAAAACCTTTAGCTGTTCAACTTGAAGAAGTTAGAAAAGCTTTTCTGGAGATGAACTTTGAAGATATGTTCAACAATGAATCAATGACCAGCAGCCTTATGACTTTCCACCATTATGCTCGAGTAATCGCTGAAAATATTACTGCCACCAGCGAATATAAAGAAGATACAGCTTTGACAAAACTAAAAGCCATCACCGTTATTTATAGCGGTGAACTTGCAGCAAAGTATGATTCTGAGCGCCGCAAATGGGATGCCCATGCAACCACTACCTCTCTTAAAGTTATCCCGGCAGCCACCCATGTGTCACTCATCAGTAAAGACACGGAAGCTTTAGCCGGTATTCTTTCTGAATGCTTTGCTAACAGCATAAGCGCTAGTGATAAAATGGCCGCTAAAAAGCGGCCGTTACTTAGCAGCTTGTCAGGTTCCTCTTCGGCTAATGTTTACAGGCAACAGGCCACAAATAATTCACCTTCCCCGGCTAATAGCTTGTCTGATTCTCAATCCTCTATTAGTGCCCCTGGCAGCCCATCACCACAAAGCAATGCTAGCACTCCTGTGTCATCCCGCCCTGCTTCGCCGCCTAGCTCGAGTGAAGACGAAAGGTCAGCAACGCCAAGAAGGAAATTAAACGATGAACCGGCAGTCCCTATGGAAATCACCCTTAGGCATTATAGTACAGAGATTGGAAAATCAGCTCCTATGCTTTTTTCCACCAGTCATTTACAAATAACAGTGCCCGTAGCGCAATCCAATGCCAGCAATCCAGTATCAACAAAAGAGAAGAAAGCAGGAGAAAGCTACAAGCCTCGTCATATGTCGAGACACTAACAAGGAGGGAGAGAGAGGAAAAACAAAGAAGATCGCATATCCAGGCACAGGGCCCGCGAATGTAAAATCCCGTAACAGCTCAGCCCCCTATTAATTTGTAACCGTTCACGCTCTTTGATTAATTTAAAAAAGATGATATAAAGCTGCCTACATAAAAGGCAGCTGAGTTTCACGGATGAAGTTAGAACTAGACAAGATCAACACAAATCCCAAGACACTTGAAGAAGCGACCATAGTCATTGGCCAGCTCGTAAATATCATAATTGAATTAAAAAGAGAGAATGACTCGCTACGCGAACAATTGAATAACAATTCAAATAACTCCTCCCTGCCTCCTTCCCGTGACATAAAAAAAAAGAAAAAAATAAAGGCAAAAAGTGATCGTAACCGTGGCGGTCAGCCAGGTCATAAAGCATGGCAGCGAAAGATAGTACCTGCTGATCAGGTAGATGCAGTAGTAGATTGTCGTCTAGCAGAGCAGTGTCATTGCGGTGGCGCGATCAAATCAAGAGATAAGGTAGAAATACATCAGGTTTTTGAAATTCCCCTCACGAAATATGCAGTGACTGAATATCGGATTTATAAAGGATGCTGTGAGGCGTGTAATGTCAGTCATACAGGTCAGTTGCCAGAGGGGGTAAGCAGAAAAGGATTTGGCATTCGCGCACAGGCCATGGCAAGTCTGTTAACGAGCAAATATCGTTTAAGTAAGCGCTTGGTGCAATCCTGGTTTCAGGATGTTTATCAAATGCCAATTTGTCTTGGCAGTGTATCGAATGTGGAAGGCACGGTAAGCCAATCACTGAAACCTGTTCATGAAGAAGTGCTAACAGCAATGCAGGCGGAGAAGATTGTTCATATTGATGAAACAGGTTACAAGGAATGCAGTAAAAATGGCTGGGCATGGATAACAAGTGTACCTGCCTATACCTGCTTTGTGCTGAGCAGGTCGCGCGGAAAGACTGTTGCGAAAGAAATGATTGGAGATTATCAGGGTCGCCTGTTTATAACAGATAGATATGCAGTCTATAACTGGCTGCCTGACATAAATCATCAGATATGCTGGGCACATTTAAAACGTGATTTCCAGAAGATATCAGAACGGGAAGGTAAACCTGGCCAGATAGGCAAAAGGCTTTTGTATATCTACGGACAATTGTTTGGCTTTTGGAAAACCGAATACAGAGATGAGTTAAGACTTTCCAAAAGGCAAAAGAAACGCTTAAGGTATTTTAAAAACAAGCTGCTGAAATGCCTTGTTTCTGGTGCGTATTGTGGCCACAAAAGAACAGAGCGTACTTGTGAGAACATTTTGTCATTACAAAACAGTCTGTGGCATTTTTTTGAAAATCCAAATATCCCTCCAACAAATAATCATGCGGAACGTCAATTAAGACCGCTGGTTATTTCAAAAAAACTTACCTTTGGGACACAGTCGGATCGGGGCAGCAGGTTTATTGAAAGAATTTTTACAGTGGTTACTTCTTGCAAGCAGCAAGGTCGGGATGTATTTGCTTTTATTACAACAGCGCTTCAGGAATATTTTCTAAATAAAAATGCCCCATCTTTAGCGATAGGACCGTGAACGGTTACATTAATTTTTCAAGAAATTAATAGGGGGCTGAGCTGTTACAAAATCCCTTACGAATTACAAACTATTCAACCAATTTCAAACTCGGTTTTCCTGCCGCTTTACCCGGTTTATTATTAGCAGCGATATCATCATTAGTATTGAGCGACTGTGAAGGAGCGGCAGTGTCTTGCCCAGTAATGGAAAAATCTTTACTACCTTGTCCTGTTTCGCCATCTTCATCAAAGAATATTCCCTGGCCATTTTCATCTGCATAAATAGCAATAACGGCATCCAAAGGCACAGTGATTAAGTGCACAACGGTAGAGAAAGAAGTTTTGAATTGAATGACTTTATCGTTAATAGACAAATCACGAATGGCTATGGGAGCAATATTTAAAACAATCTCACCATTTTCCACATAATCCTGAGGGACAACGGCTTGCGGATAATCAGCGCGAGCTATCATGATAGGCACACAACCGCTATCCACTATCCAATCGTAGAAAGCGCGCATTAAATACGGTTTATTTGACAGCATAACCTCTCCTTTGCGGATCGCTATGAGTTTAACTAGGTTTCCGTAATTCTTGTTCCGGTTCAGTCAAACTGGCTTGAAATGAGTTTCTTTGAAAAAGACGATCAGCATATTTCATAATGATTTTGCCTTCAGCCGCAGGCAATGTGATGTTCCACATAGGCAAGCGCCAAAGTATAGGTGCTACACAACAATCAACTAAGGTAAATTCTTCATTTAAAAAATATGGTGTGGCGTTAAAAATGGGAGTCAATTGTAGCAAAATATTAGTAAGCTCTTTCGCTGCACCTTTGAGATCAGTCGTTTTCGGAGATTCTAATTTGCGAACGACAGGACTCCATTCTTTATCAATTCTATGGATGATTAATCGTGCTCGCGCTCGTGCCACGGGATACACAGGCATTAACGGTGGATGAGGAAAACGCTCATCTAAATATTCCATGATGATATTGCTATCATAAAGTACCAATTCTCTATCAACTAAAGTAGGAATTGTGCCGTAGGGATTAAGATCTAGTAAATCGTCCGGTTTAGATTTAGCTTCCACAGGGATAACTTCACAACTCACGCCTTTTTCTGCTAGAACAATGCGCACACGGTGACTAAGAATATCTAGCGCGCCGGAGTATAAAGTCATAACTGATCGTTTATTTGTAACGACTGCCATTCAAACATCCTCATTTGAGCATTTTTGGGTTATTTAAACGGGATAAAACCCTAGAAAAGAAAAAGTGCTCGCTGGGGGACTAGGATTCGAACCTAGGTTAGCGGAGTCAGAGTCCGCGGTCCTACCGCTAGACGATCCCCCAAACATCCTAAAGTATTAGCGCTTAGAGTACTGAGTGCCTTTACGTGCTTTATGCAACCCTACTTTTTTACGTTCGACTTCTCTGGAATCCCTGGTTAAATAGCCCGCTTGTCGCAATGATTTTTTAATCGGCGAACCTTCGCCTTCGCCATCACCTGTTTCATCTTCAGCGCTACCGTTGGTTTTTCTTTCAAAATCAACTAAAGCGCGCGCTATGCCATGACGAACTGCACCCGCTTGACCCGTCACACCACCACCTTGGACGATGATCACGATATCAAATTTAGACTGCATGTCAGTCACTACTAACGGTTGTCGCACAATCATTCTGGATGTTTTGCGTTTAAAATAATCGTCTAGGCTACGTTCGTTGATGGTAATAGAACCTTTGCCCTGCTTCAAATACACACGTGCAGTTGAAGTTTTACGACGACCTGTACCGCGATAAAAAGTTTGTAGCTCTGCCATAGTAGTTATTCCGAATCCAAATCAAGTTTCTTAGGTTGTTGTGCTTCATGGGGATGTTCAGCGCCCGCATATACTTTCAATTTGCGGAACATGGCGCGTCCTAAAGGATTTTTAGGTAGCATGCCTTTCACTGCTACTTCAATAATACGCTCGGGATTTTTTACCAGTAATTTCTCGAAAGAAATAGCTTTGATACCACCTGGATATTCTGAGTGGTTATAATACACTTTGTCTTGGGTTTTTTTGCCACTGACTTTGATTTTTGCCGCGTTAACCACCACCATAAAATCACCCGTATCAATGTGCGGAGTGAATTCAGGCTTGTGTTTACCACGCAGATATCTAGCCACTTCACAGGCCAGTCTACCTAAAGTTTTTCCCGTGGCATCAATTAGATACCAATTGTGCTCAGCTGATTCATTTGTTGCGAAATACGTACTCATTTTTCTTACACTCCATCGAACCCTAAATCGTTAAACGCGCGGGAATTGTATAGTAAGCGTTATAAAGTCGCAAGTGGTGGGATGAAGATCTGCGGGAAATATGGGTGGGCCTGCAAGCCTAATTTTCTACCTATCCAGCTCCTTCAGATTCTCTTAATAGCAGGGCTTATATACGGGCGACGTTGATAAAGATCGAGATATCGTCCAGCAAAACAATCACCGCGCATCTAAAGTCCACAAAGGATATCGGCCAATTTTACCGTGCTTTGTCACTTGAAAGTAGCGCTCAGCTACTTGCAGGACTTTTTCCTCAGTATAATTACCCACCGCTGCTTTATCACATTGCTGAATGCGTGCCACATTTTGGCAGTCCGCTAGAGCAATGCGGTTATTAAAGATGATACGGCCAGAGCAAATTTGGCTAAGATTTTTAAAAATGCGGTCATGATCTAAATAAGCAGCGGGAAAAGGATCACTGCCAAAATACAGGTATTGATAGCCGTTGAGTAATAACACCGTTTGAAATGGGCCACCGAAATCCTCAATACGCTCAGCTAATTCATGTAACCGCATGTTTTCAAAACGAGAAGGAAGATTGTGCAAATGGGTTTTTAGCCATTGGCACATTTTAATATCATATGCATTGACGTCTATTCCTAGGCTGCGTTCACAAGTAGGAACATTAGCAGCTGAAAATACAAAAAAACCCTTAGAACTCCCTATCTCCGCAAAACTAGTCATGACCTTAGGAAAAAGTGGTTGGATGATTTGATAGCGCGATAAAAGTTTACGTTTTGGAATTAAACGCCCGCTTTTAATACGATAATTGTGATTACTAGGATAGGCTGATTCAATATAGCGATAATACTCTACACACTGAGCATCGATTATGGGTGAATTTACTCGGGAAATAAGCCGTTTAAAAAATTGCGCTAACATAAAAAATCTCGCGAAAAAAGTGGGGAATACTGCTTTGGGCGCTAGTCTACACGCTAAAAATTTTGCTCGCAAATTTGGAAATATATGCTATTTTAATAATGTTTTATTAACCTGAGGAAACGTTATGGCAAGTGCAAAAAAGTCGTCTGCAAAATCGAAAAGGAAGTCAAACGGTACTGCTAAACGCACCATGAAAATGGCACCCAAAAAGTTAGCTGTCATTAAAGATGCGTTGTCAAAAGGTGCTGTGATCAAAGCAATTACCGATGCAACTGCTTTAGCTAGAAAAGATGTAAGTGCTGTACTTGACTGCTTTACCGAAGTCTTAGAAGGTCACGTCAAACCTCGCGGACCAGGGGTTTTTACGATGCCTGGGTACTTGAAAATTTACGTGGTAAAAAAACCAGCTAGACCAGCACGTAAAGGTATCAATCCATTTACCGGCGAAGAGATCATGATCAAAGCTAAACCCGCTCGTAAAGTCGTGAAGATCAAACCGTTGAAAAAGTTAAAAGAGATGGTGTTATAGGCTTTACTCGTTACTACAAAAGCCCTCTTGGCATCTGCTAATGAGGGCTTTTTTTATGGAGAAAACGTTTTGATTATCGCGCTCCAGAGCCTCTAGTCGTACGAACTCTACGATAATTTTTAATACTCTCAAGCGGAATTGGCGAATTCTTCTTCCACGATAACGACAAGCTCTTGCGCACAATGACTGACTTGGTCAGCAATCTCGCCTTCCACCATTACCCGAATAAGCGATTCAGTACCAGAGCGGCGTAATAAGACACGACCATGTTTACCTAATTGTTTTTCTGCTGCTTGTATGGCTTGTTGTATACGCGGCTTACTAGCTATATCCGCATTCGCTCCCACTTTTACATTAACCAACACTTGTGGATATTTAATAAATCCTGCACCCAATGCTTTGAGAGATTTTTTTTGTTGGCGCATAGCTGCCAATATTTGTAGCGCGGTAATGATGCCATCACCGGTCGTCATCATATCAGAGCAAATGATATGACCCGAGGGTTCACCGCCTAAATTCCAACCGCGCTTGGTGAGTTCGCTGATAATGTGTCTATCACCCACGGCGACTCGCACAAACTCCAATCCTAAATTTTGTATGGCTAATTCAAATCCTAAGTTACTCATCACTGTGCCGACGACGCCACCTTTTGAGTGGCCTGTTTGCGCGCGGTGATTGGCAATAATATAGATGAGCTCATCGCCATCCAAAATATTGCCTTCGTGATCCACCATCACTACACGATCACCGTCGCCATCTAAAGCAATACCAACGTCCGCTCTATGCTGTAAAACATGTTGGCGCAGTATTGCAGGATGCATAGCGCCACAATTAAGATTGATATTGAGACCATTAGGCTCAACACCCAGCTCTATTACCTCAGCCCCTAATTCACGAAATACGTTAGGCGCAACGTGATAAGCCGCGCCATTCGCACAATCCACTACGACTTTTAAACCGTTCAATGTGACTTCATGGGCGATACTACTTTTGCAGAATTCAATATAACGCCCTGGCGCATCTACAATTCTTACTGCCTTCCCTAATTCTGCTGAATCCACAGTCGTCATGGATTTTTCCAATTGTTCTTCAATAGCCAGTTCCAATTCATCAGGCAATTTTGTGCCCTGGGAGGAAACAAACTTAATGCCATTATCATAATAGGGATTATGTGAAGCACTAATGACGATACCTGCCTGCGCGCGCAACGTTCGCGTTAAGTAAGCAATTGCCGGTGTAGGCATGGGGCCTAAGAGTTGGGTGTCGATGCCAGCAGCAGATAAGCCCGCTTCTAAGACAGATTCAAACATGTAGCCAGAAATGCGGGTGTCTTTACCAATAAGTACTTTACTATTACCCTGACGAGCTAATACCACGCCCACCGCCCAGCCGAGCTTTAACACAAAATCAGGCGTCACTGGCCAAGTACCTACGTGACCACGAATACCATCAGTACCAAAATAACGCCGAGGTTGAGCAACACTAGTCATGGGGTTATCCGTCGGCGCTAAGTAGTAGTGGATTGATTATCAGTTTGCAGCAAGTCTTTTACAGACGATGAAGCAGCACCGCTTCCAGTATCGGTATCTTCAACTTTTTTATCAGAGGTAGGCGCCGAGGGTTTATGCGTATCACTCCAACCACGAGGTTCTCTTGCTGGCTTGCCTTCCATCACATCACGAATTTGTTCAACATTAATCGTTTCATATTTGATTAACGCCTCCGCCATCGCGTGCAATTTAGTGATATTTTCTCTGAGAATTTTATCTGCGCGTTTATAATTACGATCGATAATCTCGTGGATTTCTTCATCGATCAAACCAGATGTTGATTCAGAAATTTCTTTATGCCGCGCAACCGAATGACCTAGAAATATTTCTTCTTCATTTTCACCAAACGTCAATGGCCCTAATTTTTCTGACAACCCCCATTTGGTTACCATGTTGCGCGCAAGCTCAGTGGATTTTTGAATATCGTTGGATGCGCCAGTGGTGACTTTGCTTGGGCCAAAAATAACTTCCTCAGCAATTCGGCCGCCAAATAAGCTGGAAATTTTGCTTTCTAGATATTCGCGCGTGTAGCTATGCCTATCGCCTTCGGGCAAAAACATGGTGACGCCCAACGCCCGACCACGAGGAATGATAGTCACCTTGTGCACAGGATCATGCTGCGGCACCAATAGACCCACAATGGCATGACCTGCTTCATGATAGGCAGTCAGTTGTTTTTCACTTTCATTCATCACAATTGAACGACGCTCAGCACCCATGATGACTTTGTCTTTTGCCTTTTCAAACTCTTCCATGCTGACTACTTTTTTATTGGCACGTGCAGCAAATAATACCGCTTCATTAATAATATTCGCCAAATCAGCACCAGAGAAACCCGGGGTACTACGAGCAATAATGGAGACATCCACATCATCAGATAAGGGCACTTTGCGTGTATGGACTTTTAAAATTTGTTCGCGACCGCGCACATCGGGCAAGCTGACAACGACTTGCCTATCAAAACGACCTGGGCGTAATAAGGCAGGATCTAACACATCTGGACGATTGGTTGCAGCAATCACGATGACACCTTCATTGCCTTGAAAACCATCCATTTCAACTAATAATTGATTTAACGTTTGTTCACGTTCGTCATGCCCGCCCCCCAAACCTGCACCACGATGCCGACCCACAGCATCAATTTCATCTATAAAGACTATACAAGGTGCTTGTTTTTTTGCTTGTTCAAACATGTCACGGACGCGTGAGGCGCCGACACCCACAAACATTTCTACGAAGTCTGAACCTGAAATAGTAAAGAATGGAACTTTTGCTTCACCAGCAACCGCTCGCGCTAGCAAGGTTTTGCCAGTTCCGGGTGAACCCATTAATAAAACGCCGCGCGGAATTCTGCCGCCTAAACGCTGAAATTTGCCTGGATCTCTTAAGAAATCAACGAGCTCTTTTACTTCTTCTTTCGCTTCCTCAACCCCTGCCACATCGGCAAAAGTGACTTTGACTTGGTCTTCACCCAACAATCGAGCGCGGCTGCGTCCAAATGAAAACGCGCCCCCTTTGCCGCCACCCGCTTGCTGACGCAAGACGTAAATCCAGATGGCAAATAAAATAATCCAAGGCAGTAAATTTAATAAATGCACCATCAACCCAGGTTGTTCTGGGGGTTTACCTTTCACGACAATGTTTTTATCTAACAAAGATTGGAGTAATCCGGAGTCTTGGCGCATAGGGAGATAAGTGGAAAAAAGCTTATTATTTTGCATCACGCCAGTAACATTTTGATCAGTAAAAGTCACTGACTGGACATTACCCTGTTTGATTTCACTGATGAAAGTGGAATAACTAATACGTTCTTCTTGTTCGCGACGCGGGCCAAAATTA
>Ga0207156_10268_pt1 | contig 12199 bp, 12 predicted proteins | sample Alteio_BWMinHeat_24_FD_153514 | JGI IMG/M metagenome (GOLD analysis project Ga0207156, IMG submission 153514) | Enriched cells from forest soil in Barre Woods Harvard Forest LTER site, Petersham, Massachusetts, United States -... | ecosystem: Environmental > Terrestrial > Soil > Temperate forest >...
ACACCCGCCTGTTCTGCCCCGAGGATATTCCGGACCAGAACGACGGTACCAGAAGTGTGCATCGGAACTCATAAGCGTGTAGCGACGGGCACACTACTCGCTTCCTGAGCCGCCAGCAGACGTGCCACTGTTGCGTAACTTCGCGGCGGCCTCCATGAGGCCCGCATGGGACACCGGAATATAGTAAGTCTCCAATGCTGTCTGAATTGAGTTAAGGAAGCGCTCTCCCCCAACTTGCCGGAAACTAACATGGGGGTTGTCGGCCGAGACGCTTTCGGCCGTGGTAGGAAGCACAAACACGCCGATACTACTGTCAGCACTTGTGACCAAAAGAGGGCCGGCAATGTCATTCGACAGACGGCTCACCTTGTATGTCCCGGCGGGGAGAGTCTTTTCGCCGGCTACAAACCCGAAAGGTACCTTTACGATGATCTCGCCCCGCATTTCCGCATTTGCGGCGACACCGCATCCAGCCAGAAAAATGACCGCGGCCAGAATCTTTGAATACTTCTTCATTGTTCTCCTTTTAACGTTTGAGGTCTCGTTCTTGATCCGTGCCACGCTCGAGCGTTAAGTCCACACGAGTGATGCTTAGCATACGTTTCAACAATCATTCTCAAATCGTTGCGTTGCACTTATGAGAACTGAGATGAGGGATCTTTATTCCACCGAGTTGGCAGGCCAAGTGCGACACAGTCGATTCATCTTCAATCCAGATTCGTTGACCCGCGGAATGTTCTCGCGACTGAACGCGGACGTCGAGCAACCGTTATTGCTGTGCTCCATGGATGATTGAGTGGACAATACACCCCACACCCACCAACGGCTCTCGAACGAGCCCGGTAGAGCCCTCTCGCACCGATGGGTTTGGCCGGGAATAAAACGCTGGTTTTGTGGTTTACGTCTATGAGTTCGAAAGAATGTCCGCCGCAATGGGAAGATGTGTGGATCGCACATTGAAGCGCTCGCATCGCGCAGGCCGCGAGCATGGTCGGCGTGAAGAGGAGTAAATGGACACTGCACGTTGTAATTACGATTGCTCCCTGGTTCGTGAAGCGCAAGGCGGCAACCATGCCGCCTTTACGCAATTGGTGCGCGCCCACGACGAAGCCGTCCTTAGGCTCGCTCTTCGGATCACCGGCTCACAAAGTGAAGCGCAGGACATTTACCAAGAAGTATTTCTGAAGGTCTACAGGAAGCTGGATTGCTTCCGTTTCGAGTGTTCGTTCTCTACATGGATAACTCGCATCGCCACTAATACCTGTCTGGATCACCTGCGAAAGACTCGAAACCGCAGAGAGCTCAACGCAATAACAGTGGGCATCCAAGGGGAGGAACACGACTTGTTGGACCAAGTTGCTGACGACAGACCAGCCCACAACCCTGAGAAAGAGCTCTTGCGCAGCGAACTCGGAACATGCATTGTGAATGCTCTGCGGCGGCTGACGCCGCAAGAGCGGATGGTATTTGACCTGAAGCACTTTCAGGGAATGAAACTGCGAGCGGTAAGCGAGACACTTAACACTTCCGAAGGATCCGTCAAGACCAGTTTGGTTCGAGCTACGCGCAAGTTGCGGTTGCACTTAACGAGGTATACCGAACTGCAGAAGTCAACGGAGGCGCCGCAGCCATCAAAAAGACATTTCCCTGATCGGGATGCCGCGGAAAGAAGGGTAACGTGCTGCAACAGTTACCCGACCACAACCGTGGAGCGATCCAGCGTCTGACTGTTGCGGGAGGATTGCTAACCTGAATGTCCGGTTCGTCCTTCCCATATCTCCACGCAAAGCTGGGATATTGCAAGCGTACAGGTGTTTAAACCGGTAACCGTTGAGGTGCAAGATGCGTCTTATGTCCGCCGCGGTAGTCATATCCACTCTGTCGTTCGTTTGTGTTCGCACCCCCGCCTCAGGCCTGGCCGGCAGTGCAAACACTCTCGCCGCGCTCCAGGCCAAGGCAGATCAAGCGGAGCCTAGAGACAGATGCTTTCTTTATGCGGAACTCGTGAGTCAGACGGCGGAGCTTGCTGGTCAACAGTTCAATGCCGGAGATTCAGTACAGGCTTCGAAGACGCTTGACCTGTTACGACGGTATGCAGACAAGATTCATCTAGACGTTGCGGATGACAGCAAGAGACTTAAGAATGCCGAATCGCTAATTCAGCGTACGGCCTTTCGTCTTAGAGACATCCTCCACGAAGCTTCGTACGAAGACCGTCCGGATGTGGAGGCGACGCTGAAGCAGCTGAATCAGGTTCAGACGCAGCTCATGATGCAGGTCTTCAAGAAGTAGAATGGGGTGTTATTGGCCGTCCTAAATGCACTTTGCCGCTTTGGGCCCGAGACCGAGTCTATTCCGTGAGCGTCTATGGTTCTCCCACGAACTCGTGCCCCGAACTGCCCATTCAATCCGACAAAAGCATAGATCTTGGTTCATTTGATGCAGTTGACGCGCTCGAGCACGGGGTCACTTCTCGAGCGATTCGGCTTGGGAAACGAGGCGGCAATGGACGAAGCTGTTTCACTGGGAACCGACTGGTTTGTCGACCTGCGCACGCCTTTACTCGTTTGCTAGCTTCAGCAGGCGTGCGAGATTGTCTATGCCGGCAGGATCGGCATCACTCACCAATACAAATCTGAGCTGCTGAGACTGCCAACCTTCGATGCCGAAGGAAGTGCCACGGTCCACTCCCGTTCGTTCTGAAAACGCACGGCCCAGGTCTACCGATTGCTGAAAGATCAGGACAGAGATCTTATGCTGGTGCATCGAAACGATGAGTTGTGCTCCCGGTTGTTGATGGAAATAAACCATCCGCCCCCCGACGAGGGTGTAATCCGTGCCGCTGAATTCAGGCAAATTGAAAGAGAATGGGATCTTGCCCTGAAACCAGGGCTTAACTGTATGCCTGTCGGTCGAAACCACGTCGACCAGATTGGTACTCGACAAGGCATTGACATGCAGGTCTGCCAACTCTGCAAATGCAGCGGAACGACGCGCATGTCCGGTCCAAACGAGAGCGGTCAGCAGGATCGTCGCGAAAGCGACTCCAACGGGCATCGACCAAATCAACCAGCTGCGGCGCTTGGGGCTCGACATCTGCTTCTGCACCTTGCGCCGAAACTCCGCACTCGGCGCAAAATGCCCGCGCGCACTGCGGAGGCTTCGCTGCAACCTGGCCATCTCCGCAATTTCCGAAGAGCAGTGTATGCAACCTCCCAGATGTTCCTGGACAATGGCGGTCTGATCCGGAAGAAGCTCACCATCCAGATAGGCGCCGAGCATCGTGGCAGCGGAATTACACTGCATGGGTGGACCTCCCTGGCGAATCTGCCAACAATGCCTGTCGAAGCATCTTTCGGCCACGTGACAGGCGCGACATCACTGTCCCAATCGGTACAGCCAGCACTTCTGCAATCTCCTTGTAGGAGAGCTCTTCCATGTCACTCAGCAAAATCATTTCGCGGTAAGGGACAGGCAATTCCGACAACGCATCCATGACGGACTGCGAGTTTTCCGACTGCAGCAGGACAGACTCGGGCGTGATGTTGTGAGTTGCAAGATCTACTCTATCGAATTCGTCTTCCATCGGCACGGTGTTTTGGACCTTCAAGCCAGTGCGCGATGTCATGAAAGTGTTTCTGAGAATCTTGAACATCCAGGCACGCATATTGGTACCTTCCTCGAACGACTTGAATCCCTTGAGCGCCTTGGCATAGGTCTCCTGTACCAAATCTTCGGCATCTGTACGGTCGCCGGTGAGCCAGTGAGCCAGGTTGTACAGTTGGTCGAAGAGTGGCATTGCCACCATTTCGAAGAACTCAGGGTCCATCTTAGCCTTCCCGATCTGAAAAGGGACCGGTCTGGTACCTATTTGCCCGAAGATACTCGGAGGAACTGAATGATGTCTGCACGTTCATCGGCTTTGGGTACGTGAAAATCCATATCGTTGTCCGGGACTACAGCGTCAGTGTCGATGAGCCACTTATCAAGTGAGGCTTCGTTCCAGACCACCTGGGCGGACTTGAGTGAATCGGAGTACTTGAAGGAAGGGATCGTTCCAGCTTTTCGACCAAAGACGTTGCCGAGCCGCGGGCCTTCCTTGTCCTTATCGAGGGAGTGGCATCCACCACACCGCTTTTCGAATAACTCCTTGCCCCGCTGCGGGTCACCAGTTGTTGCACCACTCTGCGAAAACATGCCCTGCGGTGAGGACATGGCCAAAAGAATGACAAAGGCGGAAAAGCAAATTGTTGCAATTGTGAAGGTCTGTCTCGCGCGCTTATTGCCCGCGCGCATTCCCGTATTGTGGTTCATGGTCTCTCTATCCTCGAGTCGAGTGCGGGCTTTCCAGAATTCTCGCTGAGCTGCTGCCGGATGCGCCTTCGCTCAGCTTTGGCCCAGTCGTAAATTTGTTCCTGTTCCTGCGTTGTGAGCCGGTTGTCGGGATGAAGAAGCAGGTACTGTCTTGGGGGCATCTCGCCGCTGCGCGATACCGACGCGATCCGGGTTAGAAGATCGACACGAGTGTCGACTGTGTAGTCCTGCCACCGCGACAGATCGAGTACACTGCGACCTCCGTGTACATCGCGTTCGATCATCCAGGAAACCGGCGCGAGCCTGGTGTATGCCGGGTAATGTGTCTTCTCTGAGTGACAGTCCACGCATTTCTCTTCAAGGACGTGCCGCACGTCTTCGGGAATGTTGCTGCCCTGGAGGAGCGGAGCATTGGGTTCAACGCCGGAGCGCACGTTTCCCCACGGATGAATCGCTGAAAGAGCGATACTCACCGCGAACAAGGCTCCGCAAGCTAATCCGATTTTTGGTGCGTTCATGGCAACAGCAGAGCCTCGTGGGTCTCGATCGGCGCACCCGAAAGTGAAGCGTCAATCACAGCAAGATCGTGCTTTTGGGCAACGAAATTGGCGTGAGTGATCCCCAGGACGTTGCGGAGCTTGTCGGCAGGAACCTTCATCGGGCCTGGCGAGGGCGCGGTCCCGGGGGCAGGCTGCGGGAACGCGGTGGACATCGCAGTGTGGAACGTGAGGTTCCCCTCCACTTTTTGCATGACCTGGTGAATGTGGCCATTGAGTACGGAGACCGAACCAAAGCGCCTCAACATGGCCAGGGCTTGCTCGCTGTCCGATGTGCCCCATCCCCAGGTCGGATAAATCGCCCAAAGCGGAATATGGGCGAAGACCACGATGGGGGTACTTCAATCCGGCGAGATCCTGCTTCAGCCAATCCAACTGCGGCTGGCCAAGTTTGCCCATGCCCTCAAGTTGAACGACGTTCACCAAACCAATAAAGTGGACGCCCTTGTGATCGAAGCTATACCAGCCATTCCCCTTTGTCCCCTTGCCGTACCGGTCCAGGTACATTTTCCCATCATCGACCGAGGTGTCATGCTCGCCGGGCACGTAGAAGACCTGCCTCCTGGTCCCAACCAGGACCTGGTCGAGAGTGTCGAACTCAGCAGGTTTCGAGCTGTGGGTCAGGTCGCCGGTGTGAATGAGGAAATCCGGAGCAATTTGATCCGCGCTGATTTTGTCCAAGGCAGCCTGCAGTGTTGCGGTGACATCGGTATTGACAGGCTTATTGAAGCCGATGTGACTGTCGCTGATCTGTACAAAGTTGAAATCCGCCGGGCGTTCTCCGTGTTTCGAGCTGCCGAATGCACGCGAAACAGGAATACCTCCGACGAAGCTCCAGACTAGTCCCGTACCAGCCCAGGCCATACACTTCAGAAAGCCGCGACGATCCACTCCGTCGCCGCTGACCGATTCCTGCTTTGTTTCCACAATCTTGTCCGTCACGATAGCTCCTTATCCTCGCTTCACTAGCGCTTTTGCCGATGTACTGATGTAAACTGCCGGAGTCCGCTTTTATTCCATGCCCGCCCCAAAAACTTGTGATTTGCACAGCGGGTGATGAACCAGCTGAAAGGTCAATGAGCGATTCCGATGGAGCCTTCGTTCGGGGTCAGTTGCATACGCGCTTCGGCGATACGCTCGACCATTCCCGGAGCCGCTTGATGGCCCACGGGCCACCGGCTGACAATCTGAACCAGCCGCCCGGGTTCCTTGTATGGAAGAGGAGTGAGGAGCACATTGCGGAAGACACTGAATATGGAAATGCCGACGCCAGATCCCGCAGCCAACACCAAGATTACGGTTGCGGCAAAGGCCGGTGCCTGAAGCATCTGGCGACAGACAGATCACTTCGAAGCATGTCGATAGTGACTAAACTTGAAGAGACTTTGTGCATGGTCTCTTGCGCTCCAAAACGAGTTGTTCAAATCGCTAAAGCCAAGCAGATACGCTGGAGGGTCACTGCTCGGAGATGTTAACAAGGCCGCCCTCTCGCGAACATCAGTTCGCGAGAAGGCTGGGTGATAGACGGAACTGGGCATCTTTCTGCGGGGTTCCTCTCAGTTATGTTTCTGCCGGTCTCGGCGGAATGGTTCAGTTTCAGCATTACTGAACGGTTAGTGAGAGTGTCGTGGTGTGTGTGAGCGACCCTGAAGTAGCTGTAACGGTTACCGTCGAGGTTCCTGCGGAAACGGGATTGAGATTTGTTGAACCATTCTTGGATGCACTGCACCCGCTCAGGAAAGTGAGGATAAGCAGAAGGGACAAAGCTCCACCACCGATGGAGAGACATTTGAAGCTCTTTCTCCGCTTCCGCAGTACCGGCCAGAGAGCTGCAAGACCGAAAGGGAGTATTCCTCCAGCCGCGGCCAGTTCATTCGCCGGAGGGCGATGCAGCCGCGAAGTGGAGTAAGGACTTGGCGCGGGGCTCGGGTAGGTGCCCGCTGTGATCGTCAAGGTCGTGCTGGCAGACGCGCCGGCAGCGGGCGTCACCGAAGTCGGAGAAAATTGAAATGTCGCGCCTGTTGGCAGTCCGGAAACCGTAAAGCTCACCGGAGCACTGAAGCCGCTCGCAGGAAGAACGTCGACCGTAACGGTTGCGGATGCTCCTTGAGCAACCGTTAAATTGGACTGTGCGACATTGAGGGTGAAGTCTCCCTTAGCCGCAGGTCCCGTTGCAGCAATCGCCCCGAAGAGCCCGCCTGTCTCATTGTTCACGCCTGCCGAAAAATACAGCGTGTTTGGGTCTCCGGTCCCGTTCGCTCCCAACAGGATCTCCCACAGGCGATCGTTCTGAATCGGCTTGCCGGTGGCGTCCTGCAACTGGCCTTTGAGCGCAAAACTGGTCGCATCGAATGCATTGATCGTACCGTCACCGAAGTTTCCCACCAATAGATCTCCGCTAAATGCTCCAAAGGAAGCTGGCGCCAGAGCCATTCCCCATGGTGCGTTCAAATTGCCTCCGGAGATGGCTCGGGCGACGAAGTTTCCATTGTTGTCAAAGACGCTTACGTACCCCGCGCCTGATCCGGGGGTTGGCGGCCCACCAGCGGGATTCTGCTGTGCGTACATCACAAACACCTGGTTGTTAATTGAATGCACATTGAACGGCGCGTATCCGGCCGGGATCGAAGGATCCGTGAAGTTGCCGCTCAGTGTTGTCGGGACGAACTTCGCGTCGAACACGTCAATCTTGTTCGCGGCGAGATTGGCGGCCAATACGAAATTCCCGGTACCGTTGTTATCAATTGCCAACCCGGTGTACACAGCGCCGGTGGCCGAATTGTCTACGACCACCTCGGCGTCGGTCACGCTGGAGTTCCACGCTGAAATGGTGCCATCCAACGAATCGAAGATGAACAATGCCGCCGACCCCTGCGGAAGAGCGAAATCCGTCGTCGAGGGATTGAAGGCGATTCCTGTCGGAGAACCGGCCTTGGTTGACCCGGTCGCCGCTGGGATCTTGACAACGAATTGCTTGTTACCGCCACTGTCGTAGACCTCTGACAATCCAGATCCTGCAGTGTTGATCCAGAACGGAGTCTGTTGTCCGATCGCCACACCCCACGGATTGATCAGTTGTGTATCCGTCTGCTGAGCCTTTACCGAACCATCCGAAACCAGGTTGGATTGCGTGTAGCTATTGCCCGCTTGCGCGTGAGCCAGAGATGGCAGCAATGCGAGAAGCACAAGGCGTTGAATCCTACTGAACATTTCAATCTCACCTCAAAAGTCAAACGATCTGCGTCGACGGCTTAACGAACCGTCTGTTCCTTCCTACGCAGTCTGAAGTGATAACTGCGAGGCGTCGAGTTTATTCCGAGAAGCAACGAAGCAAGGTTATTTATCTCTAATTTGATCAAGGCTGGAATAAAGTCCTCGAATTCCAGTTCTCATCACAGCGCACGCCGAAGCTCGACGATCGCATCAGGAATGGGAGCAAAGCCATGTTTGAAGGAGATATCTCCAAACAATCTCTGCCGCATCGACCGAATTTCATGACGAGGGGAATGATTGCCGCGAGTGTAGGCGCGGCTGGCGCTATGCTTACGCGGGTATGCAGAACTGCGTATGGGCAGAGGTTGGATTATGACACTAGCACATTGACCAAGGGCGATATCGCAATTCTCAGGTTTCTTGCTGCCGTCGAATTAATCAAATCGGATCTGTGGCAGCAATATGAAGAGCTTGGCGGTGTGACTCAAGGCCTTCAGAACAATTATCAATTGGCATTGCAATTCCTTGACGCCGACGGCGCGCGATACATCACCAGCAACACCCTCGACGAAATCAGCCACGCTATGTATCTTAACGCTTATCTGGAATCGGAAGGCGCCGATCCGGTGGACCTTGACCGATTTCGAAATCTCCGAGGCAGCACCGCATCCGGCGCTCAGAACATCGGTCGCCTGACCAATCTCATGCATCTCGACATGGACAACAGCTGGTACATCCGCTATCGCAGTGTGGAAGGTCCTGATTTTGGAGTCCCCTTGCCGAGGGCGATCCGGATTGTGAATCGGCAGAGCATTCCCCGAACAGACGCGGAACTTCACGATGCAAAACGTGTTCAAGCCATCGCCGACACGGCGGCCTTTCACTTTGGGTTCATTGAGAACGCGGGTTCTAGTCTCTACGCCTCCCTCAGCCAGAAGGTGAAGCGGGCTTCGGTTCTGAAGATCACTCTCGGCATCGGAGGCGACGAAATCGCCCATTTCCTGACATGGGTGGATTTCGCCGGCCATGCCATCCAGAGGTCACCGTTTAATGTCCGAAACGGTCAGTCGCCGGTGGAGAATCGCGACTTGACGTTCCCGAATCCAAACGGCAATCCGCGTGGTTCAATGTGCCAGACCTGTCTAAGCTTTCCCGTTCCTCGCAACTCCATCAGCAAGGCCGTTACGTGCTACCCGGCCGTTCGGCCTGTCGACGATCAATTCGGCGGCGCGGTAACCACAATCAACGGATTCACTCAGAATGGGCTCTTCGTCGGGCAATCGTCGGAATTCCTGCGCACACTACTACGAATGGCCGAAGCTGCGGACGGCGCCATGGGTATCTGATCGCCGCAGCCGCAGCCGCCGATGCTGAATACGCTTTCCAAACAACGGCATGGATTTCCACGTTCCTATGGCAAACGAAAGTTGTGGACATATCGGGTTACCTCAGCCTGCTTTCAGGGAAATGCGGCCAGCCGCAAAAAAAACTCCCATAACGTTGGAATAAATTCCCATACGCAACAGTTAGGGAGAGTGTAGGCCGGCCAAACGTTTCTTGCAGTGGCGCGCGCTGCAGAAACCACCACACAAATGAGGAGGAACATCGATGTCCCTTCGTATTGCAGCTCTTCTTGGTGGATGCGTTTTAACTGGTGCAGTGAGACTGTCGATCGGGCTTGCTGGAATCAGTCAACAATCACCACAGGAAGCCCCGGCGGGCTTCAATACTCCGAGCTTTAGTGGCGCACAAAGCGTCAGCAATGGAATTGCCCAACCGGCGGGCGATACCTTTGCCCTCGATCAGCAGGTATACGAACTGAATCATTCCGTGCAGACAGGACTGGGCCCTGTATACAACGCAACCGCATGTGTCAGCTGCCACGAGAATCCTAATAGCGGTGGTGCCGGTCAGATCACAGAACTGCGCGTTGGTCACAACGACGCGAATGGTAATTTCGTCAATCCGACCATCTTTATCAATGATGGAATGAACACAATCACCGGCCGCTCCATCGTGAATGACCGCGCCATCTGCCCGCAGGCGCAGGAGCACATCCCTGCCACTGAAAATATACGCGCCCTACGCGCGGTGCTGAATACCCTGGGCGATGGATTTGTCGAAGCCATCGACGACAACACTTTGATGGCCATCGCCGCACGTCAACCGGAGGAGAGTGACGGCATGGTCCATGGGGAAGCCGTGCAGGCTCCGATCTTCGAGGCTCCTGGGCAAACGCGTGTGGGCCGATTTGGCTGGAAGGACCAGCACAGCAGTTTACTTTCGTTCATTGCAGACGCCTATGTGAATGAGATGGGAGTTACAAACAGGTTGCGCAAAACCGATGTGACTTCAGTTTGCAAGACCACAACAGATCCTGAAGATCAGCCGGACAATCTCGGACTGGCAGATATCGACCACTTTGCCCAATTCATACGCGGCACAATGGTCCCTCCACGCGATCAGGCGCTGGCCGCAACCACCGGCGCGCATCAGGGCCAGGATCTGTTCAACCGCATCGGCTGCGCAACCTGCCACGTGCCGTCCATCACAACGGCTCCGGTTGGAACCGTCATTGACGGAGGGATGTTCACTGTTCCGGAAGCCCTTGGTGACAAAATCATCCATCCTTTCAGCGATTTCCTTCTGCACGACATTGGAACCGGTGACGGAATTGTCCAGGTGGGACCACAGGATACCGCGAACAAATTGAGGACTGTTCCACTCTGGGGACTGCGCACCAAGGCACGCTTCATGCACGATCTCGAATCCCTGTCTCTTGAGAGCGCCATTGAACGTCATAAAGGCGAGGCGAACCAAGCCGAACGGAGCTTCGATGAGCTGACTCCGCCAGAGCGGGCCGCACTGCTCACTTTCCTCAAATCCCTTTGATCACGATAAATGGCGGGAGGGTCCACGGGAGTGCCTTCCACCAAGATAAGGAAATCGTGTCTCACCGTCACGGGGAAAGGCGAAGGCATCACGCACGCAACTGCCCTCATTTTCTAGGTGCGGTGCTAGGCACTGCGACGAAAGCCCGGACGTTGCGCGTTCGGGCTTTCTTCATCTCTGCTTGAACGGGCTCATGACATTGATCCGATCGCCCCATCTGCCACGATGAGAAATCGTCTCAGAAAACCGATGCACATTTGTCGCGCGTTTATAAAGGGCATTTGTGCGAGACGACAGGGTCGTTTGCTGAACCGGAGTTTCGTCACAATTCTGGTTTTTCTTGTAACCAGATAACGACAACTAATCTCTCATGGGCGTGTGGCTCACTTGATGATTGCAGTTCGTCTTCCCCAACCAGAGTCATGCAAATCTAAACAACCAGGAGTTGACTAAATGCGCAAACAGATTCAGGGTATGTCCATGTTTCTCGCAATCGCCGCCGCGGCATTGCCAATGACCGCTGGTGCACAGAATAACGGTGCAGATAGTGAACACGCAGTGTTTGTGATGACAAACGCTGCAGATCAAAATGCAGTCATCGCATTTGAGCGTGCCGCAGGTGGAACGCTACACGAAGCTCACAGTTACCTGACCGGTGGTCGCGGAAGTGGAGGGAATAACGATCCGTTGGAATCCCAAGGCTCCCTCACTTTTAGTCAAGACCACTCCCTGCTATTTGCCGTGAACGCAGGAAGCGGCGAGATCTCCGTCTTCCGGGTGGATGGCTCTAGCCTTTCTCTTTCGGACAAGGTGTCCTCGTCCGGCAGTGAGCCTAACGCGATCGCGCAGCATGGAGACCTCGTTTACGTGCTCAACACCGGCGGGAGCAGTAACGTAGCAGGATTTCGCCTGGAGGGAGATCATCTCAGCCAAATTGATCACTCGCTGGCCTTTCTCAGCACCAATACCGCTGGCGCGGCATCGATCGCCATCAGTCCTGACGGCCAGTTCGTTGCTGTGACGGAGCGTCTCACCAACAGCATCGACGTGTTCAAGGTGCTTGCCGATGGCACACTCGCGCCGATTGTCATCAACCCGAGTGTCGGACCTGGTGCGTTTTCAGTCTGGTTTACGCCCAGCGGCGACGCCATCGTTTCCGAAACCGGAGGAGCACAGGGATCCGCTGTTTCTTCCTACGCAGTTCTTCCCGACGGCATGCTTTC
>Ga0207156_10269_pt1 | contig 12180 bp, 7 predicted proteins | sample Alteio_BWMinHeat_24_FD_153514 | JGI IMG/M metagenome (GOLD analysis project Ga0207156, IMG submission 153514) | Enriched cells from forest soil in Barre Woods Harvard Forest LTER site, Petersham, Massachusetts, United States -... | ecosystem: Environmental > Terrestrial > Soil > Temperate forest >...
GCGCGGCGATCGCGCTGCTCTGGCTTGTCATGCCTCGGACCCACGCCTCGTTGCAGGCGCCCGACTATAAGAATTCCGCGTTGCCGATCGAACAGCGCGTCGCGGACCTCCTCGGGCGCATGACGATCGAAGAAAAGGTCGCCCAGCTCGAGTGTCTATGGGCGGAAAGACCCGAAGTCGGCCCGCAGAACGGCTTTGCGACCGATCGCGGCGCCTTCTCGCCCGAGAAGGCCCGCGTGATCATGAAGAATGGCATTGGTCAAATCGGCCGCCAGCGAGAACGCAAAGATCCGCGTGACTCGGCCGTCTTTGCCAACGCGGTGCAAAAGTTTCTCATCGAGAACACCCGACTGGGCATTCCCGCGATTTTTCACGACGAGATGCTGCACGGGCATATGGCGCAAAAGGGGACGAGCTTCCCCCAGCCCATCGCGCTCGCTTGTAGTTGGGACCTGGACTTGATCACAAGGATCTTTACCGCGACGGCCCTCGAAGCGCGCGCGCGGGGCGGGGCCCAGGTGCTCGGGCCCAACCTTGATCTGGCTCGAGATCCGCGTTGGGGCCGCACCGAAGAGACGTACGGCGAAGACCCGTATTTGGTCTCGCGAATGGGGGTCGCATGCATAAAAGCGCTGCAGGGGCCGGGGCCGGGCGTTGACGGCGAGCACGTGATCGCGACCGCCAAACACTTTACGGCGCATGGCCAGCCCGAAGGGGGCACAAACGTCGGGCCCGCGAGCTTTTCGGAGCGCACGCTGCGAGAGTATTTCCTTCCCAGCTTCCGGGCCGCCGTCGTGGAGGCGGGGGTGCTCAGCGTCATGCCCTCGTATAGCGAAGTCGATGGCGTCCCGTCGCATGAAAATCGCTTCCTTCTGGAAAAGATCTTGCGCCAGGAGTGGGGCTTTCGAGGCTATGTGTCGTCCGATTATTACGGCATCCCGCAGTTGGAAAGCCTGCACCACGTCGCCGCGGACAAAGCGGAGGCCGCTCGGCTGGCAATAAAGGCCGGGGTCGACACCGAACTGCCGGATCCGGATTGCTACCAGACGATTCCCCAGCTTATCAAAGATGGCAGAATCTCAGAGGCGGAACTCGACCTTGCGGTCGCGAGGAACCTTCGGGCCAAGTTCCTGCTCGGACTCTTCGAACATCCTTATGTCGATCCGGAACGCGCTGTTCGGGTCACAAATTCTGATGCGCACCGCCAGTTGGCTGCGGAAGCGGCCCGCCGCTCAATCGTGCTGCTAAAGAATGAGAACCACCTGCTGCCGTTGGACCGCAGCGCGCTCAAGTCCATCGCTGTCATTGGACCCAACGCTGACCGGGCGCACCTGGGCGGATATAGCGACAATCCCGGGCGTGGAATAAGCGTCCTTCAGGGCATAGAGGACAAGGTCGGCGGACGCGTCAAGGTGACTCATGCGCAGGGCTGCAAGATTACTCGGGAGGGCGGCGACTGGTGGGCGGACACCGCGCATCTGAGTGACCCTGCTGAAGATGGAAAGCTGATCGCCGAGGCCGTCGAAACCGCCAAAGCGGCTGACGCCGTGGTGCTGGTGGTGGGCGGCAATGAGGACACCAACAAAGAAGCCTGGGCGAGCGATCATCTTGGCGATCGCGACAGCCTGGAGTTGGTCGGCCGGCAAAACGACCTGGTTAAGGCGGTTCTAGGAACGGGCAAGCCTACGATTGTGGTTTTGATCAACAGCTCACCGCTTTCGGTCAACTACATTGCTGAAAAGGTTCCATCTATTCTCGAAGGCTTTTATCTGGGGCAGGAGACCGGCGTCGCCGTGGCCGACGTGTTGTTTGGCGACTCCAACCCGGGCGGAAAACTTGCTGTGAGCTTTCCCCGCTCCGTGGGCCAACTGCCCATCTACTACAACCACAAGCCGAGCGCCCGCCGCGGCTATCTTTTCACCAGCAAGGAGCCGCTCTTCCCATTTGGCTACGGGCTCAGCTACACCACCTTCGAATACTCGAACCTGACGATCTCACCGGCGCGGATAGGGCCAGGCGGCCAGACGCACGTCAGCGTGACGGTTGCGAACACGGGGAAGATAAGCGGCGATGAAATCGTTCAGCTCTATATCCATGCCCTGGTCAGTCCCGTGACTCGGCCGGTTATGGAGTTGAAGGACTTTCAGCGCATCACACTCGCGCCAGGCGAACACAAGACAGTCACTTTCACGATCACGCCTGACAAGCTATCCTATGTGGACCTGAACATGAATCGTTCGGTTGAGCCTGGATGGTATGATGTGATGGTTGGACCGAGTTCGGTCAAATTCCAGACCGCGAAGCTGGAGGTGGCGGCCCGATGACGTTGCGCAGCAAGAAGGCCTGGCCGGCGGGGATCCGCCTTGCCGCGCTTCTAATTGCGCTAGCCATGCTGATGGCGTCTTCGCGAGCGGCCGACGGTCCGCTCGGCCCCCAAGGTGAGACGCCGAAGCGCGTGATCGCGGTCGATTACCACCAGTGGAACGGGAAGCGGAACAAGTTCTTCCGCGAGGTCGTGGGTGCGGGCCGCGCCGCCGAGGGGTTGCGCGCGGATTGGCAGCGCGATCTGGCGGTTGTCCATCGCACATGTGGGTTTAAGTACATTCGGTTTCACGGATTGCTCCACGATGAGATGGAGGTCTACAGCGAGGACGGCCAGGGAAAGCCCGTCTACAACTTTACACATATCGACGCGCTTTACGATGCGATTCTGCGCATCGGGATGAAGCCCTTCGTCGAGCTCAGCTTCATGCCGCAAGCCATGGCGAGTGGCAGCAAGACGGTCTTCTGGTGGAAGGGAAACATAACGCCGCCGAAAGACTACGCCAAGTGGGAGCAGCTCATCCAAGAGCTAGTTAAGCATTTGACTGCGCGCTACGGCGTCGACGAAGTAAAGCAGTGGCGCTTCGAAGTGTGGAACGAACCCAACCTCGATATATTTTGGTCCGGCGATCAGGCCGCGTACTTCAAGCTCTACGAGGCGTCGGCGCGAGCGATCAAGGGCGTTTCGCGGAGCTATCAGGTGGGCGGACCCTCGACCGCGGGCCATGCCTGGATCGCCGAGATGATACGATTCGCGGACCAGAAGCACGTGCCGCTCGATTTCATCTCTACCCACGACTATGGAGTAAAGGGGATCGGGTTCGACGCGGATGGGAGCCAGCGGTTGTTTCTCGATCCGGCGCCCTCGGCCATCGTCGGCGCGGTGCGCAGTGTCCGCGCCCAGATCGCGGTATCCCCCATGCCTGACTTGCCGCTTCACTATACCGAGTGGAGCTCGTCTTATTCTTCGCGGGATGCGGTCCACGATTCGTACATCGAGGCGCCCTACATTCTCTCCAAGCTTAAGGGGGTTCAGGGATATGCCGATTCGATGTCGTATTGGACGTTCACCGATATCTTTGAGGAGAATGGGCCGCCGCCATCGCCATTTCACGGCGGCTTTGGACTTTTGAATGCTCAGGGGCTGCGGAAACCCGCGTTTTACGCGTATCATTTTCTAAATTGGCTGGGCGAGGATGAGCTTCGTTCCAGCGACCCCAATAGCTGGGCCAGTCTCGGCGGCCGCGGCGCGCGAGTGTTGTTCTGGAACTTCACCCCTCCCAAACTTGATGAGAGCGACCAGGTGTTTTTCAAACGCGATCTGCCCGCGCGCGACGCCGGACAGGTGCGGGTAACGATCACGGGAATGGCGGCGGGCGAGTACAAGATGTCGGTCTATCGGGTCGGTTATCAGATCAACGACGTCTATAGCGACTATCTGAAGCTAGGGTCGCCCGCGTCGCTCAGCGGCGACCAGGTCCGCGAGTTGGCTGAGAAGAACGATGGCCGGCCGGTGGAGAAGATTCAAGTGCAAATCGTCGCCGGCCAGCCTTTCACGCGAGACTTTCCCTTACGCGAGAACGATGTCTATCTCATCACCTTGGACAGGTAACGTGAGAGAGATAGGCGAGCGCCTTCCGATGGTGAACCGACGAATCGGTTGTCAGAATCACAACGGCTGCGTGTCGCAGTGTACGCCACAAGCAAAGTGTGGCCACGGCGCGGCCGAGGCAAAGCCAGGGCCAGTGCTTAAGCCGGGGCGCAGGGCTGGCAGCGCTGTGGTTCGCGCGGCGCGCCCCGTCGGCGTCCTCTTGTTCTTCCTCGCCTGCTCGATCCCGGCCTACGCCATCGGTCAACCTCGATATGTGGAATTCTCACCCACGCCCGAGTCATTTCGACTCGTTGACCGTCGCATCGCAGCGCCGATCGTTGCGGACTCCGAAGACTTGGCGGGCGTCATTCGCGCGGCGCGCGATCTGCAAGCCGACATCGCCAGAGTGACCCTGGTCCGCGGCGCCCTTATCCTCGACGACGCGGTCAAGGGAGCCGACATTGTGGTGGTGGGCGTTCTTGGAAGGAACCGGCGGATTGAGGAACTGGTTCGCGCGGGCAAACTGGATGTGCAGGCGATTCGCGGTCGATGGGAATCGTACCTCATCGACGTCGTGCCGAATCCTTGGCCCGGAGTGAGCCGGGCTCTCGTCATCGCCGGCAGCGACAAGCGCGGCGCAATATATGGAATCTATGACCTCTCGGAGCAAATCGGCGTATCGCCGTGGTATTGGTGGGCCGATGTGCCGGTCGCGCGCCATTCGCGACTGTTTGTGCGTCCCGGGCGTTACCTGCAGGGCGAACCCGCGGTAAAGTACCGCGGCATCTTCATCAACGATGAAGCGCCTTCGCTGAGCGGTTGGGTGCGCCAAAACTTCGGCAACTACAATCACCAATTCTACGCCAGGGTGTTCGAGCTGCTGCTGCGGTTAAAGGCGAACTACCTGTGGCCGGCCATGTGGGGAAGCGCCTTCAACGACGACGACCCGCTCAACCCGAAACTCGCGGACGAGTACGGCATCGTGATGGGGACTTCGCATCATGAGCCGATGTTGCGCGCGCAGCAAGAGTGGAAGCGCTATGGGCGCGGCGCCTGGGATTACGCCGCGAACGGCGATGTGTTGCGCGAGTTCTGGACTGAAGGCGTCCGTCGCAACAAGGCGTGGGAAAGCATTGTCACATTGGGTATGCGCGGCGACGGCGACATGCCGATGTCCTCCGAGAGCAACGTCGCGCTCCTCGAACGGATTGTCGCCGACCAGCGCAAAATACTTGCGGAGAACGTCAAACCTGACCTTGCCGCGATACCGCAGATTTGGGCGCTCTATAAGGAGGTGCAGGCCTATTACGAGAAAGGCATGCGCGTCCCGGACGACGTCACGCTGCTATGGAGTGACGACAATTGGGGAAACCTGCGGCGGCTGCCGACAGCGGATGAGCGCAGCCGGTCGGGCGGCGCCGGCGTTTATTATCACTTTGATTATGTTGGAGGTCCGCGCTCGTATAAATGGCTAAATACGGTCCCCATTACGAAGATTTGGGAACAAATGAGCCTGGCGCATCGATATGGCGGCGACCGCGTCTGGATTGTCAACGTAGGCGACATCAAGCCGATGGAATTCCCCATCGAGTTCTTCTTGAATTTCGCCTGGAGTCCGGAGCGTTGGCCCGCCGAGCGGCTTGCCGAATACACTCGCTTGTGGGCGGAACGAGAGTTTGGATCCCAAGACGCCGAAGCAATCGCGGAGATCATTGCCGCCTACACGAAGTACAACGGCCGCCGCAAGCCGGAACTCCTTGAGCCAACCACTTACAGTCTGGTCAACTACCGCGAAGCCGAAACGGTCGCGGCAGATTACAGGAATCTGGAGCAACAAGCGGAACGCCTCTACAGAGCTATGCCGGCAGAAAAGAGGGATGCCTTCTTTCAACTAGTCCTCTACCCGGTCAAAGCGTGTGCTTTGCTGAATGACCTTTATGTTACGGTCGGCAAGAATCATATGTACGCGGTGCAGGGCCGCGCCGCGACCAACGATATGGCCGCGCGCGCCCGTCGCCTCTTCCGCGCAGATGAACGGTTGTCCCGTTACTACAATCAGGTGATGGCGCACGGAAAATGGAACCATATGATGGACCAGACGCATATTGGCTACACATACTGGAACCAGCCTGTAAGAAATGCGATGCCCGCCGTCCAGGAGATCCAGACGCCAGAAGCGGGCGAGATGGGCGTTGCAGTCGAGGGCTCCCCGGCAAGCTGGCCGGACGGCCCCGGCAAGCCTAACCTTCCCACGCAAAATGTATATGATCGCCAACCCCGCTTCGTTGAGATCTTCAACCGCGGAACGATGCCATTCAACTTCACGGCGGAGCCGTCTGAACCATGGCTGCGCGTGAGCGTTGCACACGGCAGCGTCGCGCGAGAACAGCGAATCTGGGTGAGCGCGGATTGGGATGCCGCGCCCCAAGGCGCTAGCCAGCCTTCGGTTGCGATTCGTGGACCGAATGGTCAACGGGTGGTGGTTGTCGTTCCGATCCTGAATCCAGCGCAGCCGAAGCGCGAGAACGTGGAGGGCTTTGTGGAAGCGGGCGGCTGCGTATCGATCGAAGCCGAGCATTTTACTCGGGCGCGGCAAGGTCCAAGCGTTCACTGGATGCGAATACCGGACTACGGCCGCACGCTATCCGGAATGGCGGCAAGGCCGGTCGCGTCGCAAGACCAGGCGCCGCGAGCTCCGGACGCTTGTCTGGAATACCGAATGTATCTGTTCACGGCGGGCCCAGTAAGCGTCGATGTTTACCTTGGGCCCACCCAAAAGTTTCTGCCAGGCGATGGGTTCCGCTACGCGATATCCTTCGATGACGAGACGCCCAATTTGGTTAACGTCAATGCGGCGGATTCCCAGGCCGACTGGGAGCGTTGCGTTAAAGACGGCGTACGAATCACGACGTCAAAGCATATAATCGCGCAGCCCGGATATCACGTACTCAAGATCTGGGCCATCGATCCAGTTCTGGTCGTGGAGAAGCTGGTCGTGAACACGGGTGGCGCTCGTCCCAGTTATCTCGGACCACCAGAGAGCTTTCACCGATTTGGCAAGGTGGATTGAAGTCTACCCATTCTTTTCGATCGATGCGAAGAATCGATCGCGATAGTTTCGGCTGAGGGCCAGTGTCTTGCCATTGCGCAGCAGGATTTGGTAGTCGCCGTGAAAGTCCGGCCGTATTTCTCGCACGCAGCCGATCTTTACTATCGCCGACCGGTGCACCCGGATAAACTGACTTGGATCGAGGCAGCTCTGCAAGCGAGCCAGGGTGTCTCGCACCAGGTACGACGCGTCCGCCACGTGCAGGCGAACATACTTATCTTCGGCCTCGATCAAATCGACTTCATGCGCCGGGACTAGAATGATGCGGCCCTGCAACCTGACCAGAAAGCGCTCGATATAGCCTTGAGGTCTGCGCAGATCCTCTAGCAGTGAAACGATCTTCTGGTCCCGATTGACAAGATCCTTGCCAGTGAGATGCACCCTGGCCCGTTGCAGCATGCCAATCAACCTGTCCTCGTCGAACGGCTTGAGCAGATAATCGAGCGCATGTACTTCAAAGGCGCGCAACGCATACTGATCGTAAGCCGTTACGAACACCACCTGCGGCAGATCTTCTCCCCGCAGCATATCCAAAACAGCGAAACCGTCGACCTCGGGCATCTGCACGTCAAGCAGCATCAGATCCGGGCGAAGCCTGCGCACGGCGGCGACCGCCTCATACCCGTTGCTGCATTCACCCACGATTTCAAATTCCGCGGCGGCTCGCAGCATCTTTCGAACCACGCCGCGAGCGTGCGGCTCATCGTCGACGACCAGCACTCGCCATCTGCGGCTCATACGCCGTCCCCGTTGCGGGCCGCCGCCGGCGAGCCATTGCGCGATATAGGAAGGCGCAATGTAGCGACGAGGCCGCCGCGAGGATCGTTGCTGAGAGCCAGCGCGTTCGCTTCGCCATAGAGACGATTCAGTCGTTCCCGGATGTTCGACAGGCCCATTCCTGGTTTCCCCGCGGAATCATCGGCCGCCAATCCCGGACCATCGTCCCGGATTTGGATCTCCAGGTGATGATCGACAAGGCGAGAGCTGATGTCCAGGCGTCCGGGGCCTATGCGGCGAGAAATGCCGTGGCGAATCGCATTCTCGACCAACGGTTGGAGAATCAGGTTCGGAACGAGGATGGATTCTGTCTGTGGCTCGACATTAATTTCGACGCTCAAGCGGTCCTGAAAGCGGACCCGTTGAATATCAAGATAGCAATTTAGGAATTCGAGCTCGCGTTTTAACGACACTAATTGGGAGGCGGAATCATCGAGGGTGAGCCGGAGGAAGTCGCCGAGCCGGGCGATCATCCGGGTTGCCTGGCGCGGGTCCTCTAAAACCAGGTCGCTGAGCGAGTGCAAGGTGTTAAAGAGAAAGTGCGGCTGCAATTGCGTCTTGAGCGCGCCCAACTGGGCCTCCAATAAAGCAGCCTCCAATTGCGAAGCTCGCAGGCGTTCCTCGCCATAACGCCGGTAAAATTCGAGCGCGACGGTCGCGCCGAGGATGAGCCAGTAGACCAGGACTCCAAACGGGAAAACCGTCATAAGGCCCGCGGTCAAGGCCTCGGTGAAAGATCGCACATAGGCGGCGCTGTCAGGCCAGTCAATGATCCGAAATAACGGCAAGTACAACGATATGTGAACGAGTGAAAACAGGATCGAACTACAACCGTGGATAAGGAACAGCCGGCCGCGCCTAATGCCTGTAATCGGCCGCCTCCGCGCCAGCAGCACCACAAGCGGCGACAGGGCCGCCCAAACGTAAAACCTGACCAAGATCCAAAGCAGCAGGGTTTTGGGGCGAACCGTCTGCTTCTCGAGGAGCACGATAACCGCGTATGAAACGCTTCCAAAGAGAAACGACGCGAGGGTCGAGATCAGGATAAGCGCAAGCGGCAGGCCGAGGCGCTTTGCCAACCTGGAGGGTTCCTTTGACCTGCGAATTGGGCCCCATCTTTGCACGACAATATCATAGCCGATGCCGATAGGTTCTCAAGCGTTCGCGTGTTGCTTTGTGGGCTAATCGTCCTCCCGAGTCTCCGACCTGAAGTCCGCGCCTGGGTACGGTCTAGCCTAAAGGAGAAAACACTCCGGGCTCGGGGCTGTCCATATGCGGGTGGGCCCCAAATACCCGAGCCTCGCGACATAGGGATGGATTTACGGAGCGGTCAAGCCGCACTATGTTCGGTCTGAGGCGCAGTGGAGCTTCTGGCGAGGGGTGCGTGCCAGCGCACCAGGCGACGCCGAAACGGACCTCATCTTTGAAGTGAGGAGAACACCTTCGATGATCAATCCCCCCAGATTGGCCAGGTTCCCAAAGTCGGTTGTGACGGCCGTCATGATGGTCGCCGTGCTATTGTGGTCCGGCGCCACGGCTAGTCCCCGCGCGACCGCCGGCGTAGTTGGCTCGAGATTCCACAAAGAGGATTCTGCCTGCAAGGACGCTGGACCCAGGGGTTGTTTGGCGCTTGCCTTTGAGGCAATGGGAGGGCGCGCCAAGCTGGAGGGCATCAAGAGCCTGCGGACCCAATTTGTTGGCCATACGCTTTTGACGGAACAATCGTACCGCCAGGAACCCTTCATAAGCGCCTACGATCGCACCAAGGAAACGGTAGACTTCACAGGCAAGCGGCTTGAGCGCGAAGTCCATGGAACATGGCCGGAGTCCGACAACGGCCAGTCGGATTTCGATCAAACGCTAGTGGCCGCGCCCACGGGCGGCATCTATCGCGGCTCTGGCGCCGACAGGCCTTGCGCGCTTGGTGATATCTATAGTGTTCGTTATGCGCTGGCGCTGGGACCGGCGCGGGTGCTGCTGACCGCCGCCAACGCTCCCGACCTCCGGTTTGAAGGAACTCGCGAGCTGCGTTCGACGCCGCACACGATCCTCGCCTTCACCTGGGAAGGGATCCCAGTGAAGGTGATGATCAATCAGTTCAATCACCTGCCTGACGGTGTGGAATCGGTCGCGCAGTTCCAAGACTTTTGGTACTACTGGGGCGATGTAACCCGGCTGATCTACTTTGATAACTGGCAATTGTTCAATGGCCTCCTATATCCAACGAATATGGTCGAGGAGCGCAATGGCGTGCTGTGGCGATCGACGCAAGTCATAGGTCTCGAGTCCAATGTTGCAATCGACGAGGCGCTATTTCGGATGGACGCCGCCGTCGCCGCGAAGAGCGTGCAGTCGCCGGGGTGGGACCAGGCTTTCCGCACGGGCAAGCCCATAGACCTCGCCCCCGATGTAACCCTATTCCCAGGTTCGTGGAATGTGACGATTGTAAAACAACCGGACGGCCTGGTGATACTCGAGGCTCCAATATCCGGAACTTACATCGACGGCGCGATCAAAGAGGCGCAACGAAGATATCCGGGCGCGCCGATCAAGGCAGTGCTATCCACGTCGGATTCCTGGCCGCATGTCGGCGGGGTGAGGCAATGCGTTGCGCTGGGCCTGCCGGTCTATATCCTCGATCTCAATCGACGCCTTCTGGACCGCTTCGTGAGCGCCCCTCACACTTCGCATCCAGACACGCTGGCTCAGGCGCCCAGAGCGCCGAAGTGGATCCCGGTTTCGGGAAGGGTCGAGGTCGGCGCCGGCGAGAATCGGATGGAGCTGTACCCCCTGCGTGGCGCATCGACAGAGCGCCAGTACATGGTCTATTTTCCCGAGCGGCGGCTGCTATATGCCAGTGATACGCTTGTAATCAATCCTGACGGGACGCTTTATGACCCGGAATTGATGCATGAGGTGGTCCAGGCGGTAAAAAGGGAAGGGCTACAGGTGACAACCGTATATGCCATGCACCAGGCGCCGATTCCATGGGCACAAGCTGCGGCCCTTGTGCAGAAGGCTCTAGACTGATTGCCGCCAATCGAGATCGATCGGCCAAGCGAGCGAAGGCGCCTGGCCCGGAGAAACCTGTGCCGAGAGTTAAACTGAATTGAGTAGCCCCGGAGGCTGCGAATGACAAAAGCGCGCAGTGCGTCGATGTTCGCCTTGTTTCTCATCGTCCTTCCCTTTTGCGCGAGCGCCCAGACGATGCAGGCAAAGGCGACACCCGATGACTCCCTCCATCAGGCCCAGGGCGGTTCGGCGACGCCGAGCCTCAAGCCCGAACTTGCGAGTCTTAGTCCTTTCATCGGGAATTGGACTTGCAAAGGTGAATTTGCGTCGAACCATGCCCCGATCCAGGGCGACATTGTCTTCGCGGCCGACCTGGAAGGCGCATGGCTTGAGGTTCGGCATAAGGATGCTCCCCCAAATCGTTATGTCTCGCTCGAGATGTGGGGCTATGACAAGGACGCGAAGAACTTCGTCGCGATCATCCATGACAACTTCAGCGGAGCGCGATTGTTTACATCATCAGGATGGAACGGCAACGCTCTGAGTTGGACTGGAGATACGCTGTTGGGCGGCAAGAAGAGCCTGCAACGCTTCACGTATGAGACGAAGGATCGGGGCATAATGGTCGTACGATGGGAAGTAAGCGCAGGCAGCGCCTGGAGGCTCGGAGATGAGCTCACGTGTTCCAAGAGATATAATCGGCGAGGCGAAATCGGCGCGATGCAACAGAAACCTGCAAATCCTCTGACACCGCCGCCGGGACGCCTGAATGAGCGCTAGTCATGCGCGTAGCTTTCCGCCCCCAGAAAATGCAACGAGACGTAGGGCTGGTCTCCGACGACCCAGCTGTCGTGACCGGGCGGAATGTAAAAGACGTCGCCCGCTTTCATCTCAAAAACACGGCCGTCGTCCATCGCGGCGGTTGCGGTTCCGGAAAGAACCATCCCGACGTGCTCGACCTGGCACGTTGTCTGGCCCAGCGCCGCTCCAACATGGACCGACCAGCGCCAGCCCGGCGCATATGTCGCCCGGCCGATGGTCATGCCGCCTATGCGCACGACTTCAAATCGGCCTTTTTCGAAATTCCGCACGTCGTCTGGGTGTTCAAATGCCTTGAGCATAACGTCTTGCACCTTCAGTGACCTCCTTTACTCGGGAAAGGCTACGCGTCGCTTGGAGCATCAGCCGCAACATCACTTGAACAAAAATTGGCAAACGATTGCATTCCTGTGGAAGGCCACCGCGAGCCTTCTCGATCCGCCTCCGCCACTATATTGTATACTTTTGGCTGAATGACTGGCGAGCGATACTATCGTGAGCTGGCGGCCGCCTTCGTGCGAGGCAAGTTGCGAGGGTTTGCTGAATCGTC
>Ga0207156_10270_pt1 | contig 12162 bp, 6 predicted proteins | sample Alteio_BWMinHeat_24_FD_153514 | JGI IMG/M metagenome (GOLD analysis project Ga0207156, IMG submission 153514) | Enriched cells from forest soil in Barre Woods Harvard Forest LTER site, Petersham, Massachusetts, United States -... | ecosystem: Environmental > Terrestrial > Soil > Temperate forest >...
AGAGTTATAGCCGGAGGTCTTTTCTTGAAATATCTAAGAAAAAGATGTACCTGCCTTCTTGCCACAAGATGGCAGGTACGGTGTTGATGTGTGCATCGGACCGTATGAAACAGTCGTGGGAATGAGAATAAAGACTATTCGCTTTTCATTTCCCACACAAAAATACATAATTCCCCACCAATAAACAAATCGAATTTTGGGATAATCTTAGTCTTTTATAAAAAAAATGGCTAAACGCGGGCTTTATTAAGATAATTTTATGCTAAAAACGGTCTTTAAAGCGATGAATGCCGGTACTTTTGTGGGATACCGGCATCCAATCGTTAGGTGAGGAGGACACTTCATTCTATCTATAACATACTACTTCATTATTTACCAGGAAAGACAATCAGGGTTCGACGATCCACCATGCGACATCGGAAACATCTGCCGCGTTTGTCGAAGTTATCGTAAAGCTTGTGCCCGCAGTCCGGGCGCTGATATATGATGTACCCGGCGCTCCACCATTGGGGGCTTGATCCATAAGGAAAATACGAGAATTAGCAGTAACACTTGAAGTGTTGACGACGATGGTTCCGGCGACAAGCGTTGCTTTGCCCATCGTTGCATTCGTACCTTCGGTTATCATCAACCCATTCTGCCCGCTGATCCGAATATTTCCATTTACTTCTAAACTTTCAGATGGTGTGCTCGTTCCGATGCCGACGTTGCCGGCAGTAAAAAGTGCTGCATAGTTCGTTCCGCCTCCGGAAACATTTACCGATAGTCCGTAATTGTTTGAAATTGGAGTCCCCGCTGCTTTCAAAGTTCCGGAATGCAAAGAGAGTCCTGTTACCGTAACTCCGGTTGCCGATGCAAGCGTATTGCCGACATTGATCGTAAGTCCTGTCGCATTCTCGCTTACTCCATCTACCGTAGAAGTAATGAGCGCTCCGGGTGTGGCACTATTCATACTAGAACTTCCCGCACCAGGTTTAAGACTTTGAAGATAGAAAAGGTAATGCGGAGATGTCGCAGTCTGCTGCGGATTTCCGGGTGAAAAGTTGACGGCAAGTCCGCCGAGCCCAGCGGGAGCAGAGACCCAGCTTAAGAGGCCGGTGCCATCATTGCCGATCCATTGAATAGATGACGGCGCACTTTGAGTCGAGGGAAGTGTAAGCCTGTAACTGCTAAGTCCGGTGGCAGGAACTGCAAAAGTAACAATATTTGACCCGTTATTCAGCAAGGCAGAGCCGCCACGCAATCCGGCTTTCTGCGCCAATACGCCGGATGCCGAAGTCAATGCAATACAGCAGACTATAGCAATTGCCCTTCTATGGTAAAGTAATGTATTCATCCTATACATTTTCTGGTTATGGTTCGACGATCACCCATGCAACTTTCGATGTTTCCGTTGCAGAAGTTGATGTAATAGTAAAGCTTGTTCCGGGTACTCGGGCACTTATATAAAGCGCCCCTATGGCTCCGCCGGGTGTATTAGTAGTTAAGAAAATGCGTGAGTTGGCCGTAACATTTGTCGTTGCGACAACTTTTGTTCCGGCAACGAGTGTGACTGCTCCCATTGATGCATTGGCACCTTCGGTAATTTTTAGTCCGTTCGTTCCGCTGATACGAATATTCCCGTTCACTTCCAAACTTTGCGTTGGCGTAGACGTACCGATACCGACATTCCCGCCGGTAAAGAACATGGCAAAATTATTATCAGCCGTGTTGCCGGTTGCATTGACTTTCAAACCTGTCTGCGTGCCGCTGCCGGCATTCGAAACATTGATAACAATTCCGGTTAAGGTATCTCCGGATGCTGCTGCATTCGTATTCGACGTCGTGACATCCAGTCCCGCAGCTATCGATGGGCTATTGTTCAGATCGTGTATCTCCGAAACGAGCACGGCTCCGGGCAATGGCCCTGTTGCAGCGGGTGAATATTCAACATCAAAAAGATAATTGGAATTTTGAGAAGAAATCTGCTGAGTATTATTATTGTAATTCATTGCTCCTGAAGCTCCACCGGATGGGGTTCCCCATTTCATGATCCCCACACTATCATAAAGATATTGTATGCCGGAACTCTGTACGCTCGGAAGGGTAAGCGAATAACTCGCTGCCAAACTTGCAGGTACAGTAAGTTTGACCGATCCGCTTGTATCACCGAAGAGCATGACCGAGCCTCCCCGCAATGCGCCTGTCTGTGCTTCGCCCCTTCCTGTAAACAGGAAGAGTGAAACGACAGAAAGTGCCTTGCAGATAAACATAATCTTTTTTACCGATATATATCTAACAAAAATCATCTTGAGCTTTTCTTTTCTCTACAATTTTTTCCCCTAAAACTTTATATGAAGTTTTTCACTTATGGTTCAATGAGTATCCAGGCAACCGTATTTATGTCCAGCGCTACAGTTGACTTGATGGAAAAACTCGTTCCGGCTGTCCGGCCGCTAACATAAGGCGTTCCGATCGGATTGGCAGCCGGGTTGCCAAACGCTGTCAGGAAAATTCGTGAGTTAGCAGTCACAGAGTTTGTGCTTATCACGACGGCATTGACACCATTGAGTATGACAATACCCATCGTTGCATTTGCCCCCTCCGTTATCTTCAGCCCGTTCTGACCGCTGATTCGAGTGTTTCCCGATACTTCCAGACTATCGCTCGGCGTACTTGTTCCGATCCCGACACGACCCGAACTGACAATGGCAGCGTAGTTATTACCGCCGCCTGTTGCGCTTACCTGGAGACCGATCTGCGTTCCGGAACCCGAATTTTTTACCGTATCACCAACGGCAATTTCATTCGGAAGGGATGCAATGTTCGATGTATTGAAAGCGCCTGTATAAATATTGCGGGCCGTATCAGTAAGCCCAGTCAGAGTGGTCCCGGTCGGTCCGTTCCCCACGACATTGATAAGCGCCCCTGCGGCAGAACCGGTATTCCCTGTATTGTAAGCAACATTAAAAAGATCTTTCGCCTGTGTGCCGTCTCCATTGTTTACTTTCTGGGGAGTACTTGTATTATAAAGAACTGTCGTGAGACTGGTAGATTCAACCGGCAAACCTAAACTCAGAGTCCCAGTTCCGTCGTTGTACATATACAATGCACTGCCTCCGTTACCTGTTGGAAGAGTGAGATTGTACGAAGAGGTCGAGGCTCCTGCAAGAAGAGCTGCCGGAGGAGTAATAGTTACTGAATTGGTACCATTACTGAGTATCATCTCCCCCCCTCGCAAAATGCCTGTTTGTGCCAAGACAATAGCCGAAGGCATCGACAATAAAGCCGTTAGCACGAAAAGCATTTTGCAGAATATGAGTAACTTCATCATCTTGACTTTCAGTATTATTTGTTTGTATTAAATTTACTCTGAGCCAAATTATTGTACGCGGATCGATTTGATATGCGAATTCGTAAGTACCGTTGTCGTGTTTGTAGCAGATGAGGTTGCCTGTGCCTCATAGACTTGCAAATTTCCGGCTGTAGCTCCGGTAATAACTATACCGGAAATAAAGATGCTCTGATTATTTGCGGGCGTAGCATCAGCGGAAAAAGGTGACACGGCAGCAGTCGTGCCGCCGTTACCTGTAATCGATGAAGAAGAAAATGCTGTTCCGGCCTGATCGACACTCCAACGAATCGTTGCACCCGTCGGGACATTCATCGCGATCTGAAGATCGCTGCTCGAAGTCGCTCCGTTATAGGCAATAACTCCTGAGAATTCATAGGTTGCATTTGCTGCAAGCGCGATAACAAGATTGGTATCTGCCGTTAAAGTTGCATTTGAAATAAATGTAACGTCAGCAGTCTCTCTGGCAAATAGTCCCGTTGTCGCAGAAGTGCTCAGAGTTGAACCCGAGAGATTCAATCCGGTGCCGACGGTAATTTCTCCTATTGCCGTACCGCTTGAAGGGCTTCCGATGAGTTTACCTGCGGCAGAGGTTGCCTGTATTTTGGCATACGTAACTTTTCCTGCGCCGATCGTTGTACCCAAAGCTCCTGCAACCGTTGTTATATCACCCGTAAGAGCAGGGAAGCGTCCGGCTGCAAGTATGCCCGTGGCATTTACCGAAGAAGATAGATCGACAGCATTCCGTACGAGTGTTTGCCCTGTAAGAGAAAGATAAGTGGCAGTACCACCTAATGTTATATCACCAGAGTTCGTACCCGTAAGATTTAATAAAGTTTTGAGTTGAGCTGCAGTTACCTCAGTCGGCGCAGCGGATATGCCGGAGACATTCCCAAGCAATGTATTATTAGTTTCATTTTGGATATCCGCATACTGTACCGCACCGTTCGTAATCGTGGTAACAAGCGAACCCGCTACCGTCGTAACATCTCCGGACAGAGCCGGGAAACGAGCTGCTGCAAGGATACCCGATGCATTTGCCGAAGAAAGATCGATAGGATTCTGGGTAATAACTTGTCCAGAACGAGAAAGATATGTTCCTGTGCCCGCAAGCGTTACGTCTCCGGTATTTGTACCGGAAAGATTGTTGCCGCTCACTGCACCTGTGGCTGCAACTGATGTCGGCGTGATAGCGCCGAGTGCCAAAGTGATCGCCGGAGTTGTCGTCGGAGTTGCAACAACACCTGAGACGCCATTGGCATTAACGACTGAGACAGAGGTTACTGTTCCCCATGAACCTGTTGCCGATAATATACCAGCGGAAGACATCGACAGACCTGTACCAAGAGTGATCTCTCCAACTGCGCCGGGGCCTGTGGAGTTTCGTCCGAGCAATACGCTTGCTGCTGCGGTATTTTGTATATCAGAATATGTAACTGCATTGTTCGAAATTGTCGTCGCAAGTGAACCCGCTACCGTCGTTACATCTCCGGTAAGAGCCGGGAAACGCGCTGCGGCAAGTATGCCTGCTGCATTTGTCGAAGAGAGATCGATTGGATTCTGTGTGATCACTTGTCCAGAACGAGAAAGATATGTTCCTGTACCGGCAAGCGTTACGTCACCGGTATTTGTGCCGGAAAGATTGCTGCCGCTCACGGTTCCGGTAGCTGCAACTGATGTCGGAGTGATCGATCCGAGTGTTAAAGTGATCGCCGGAGTTGTCGTTGGAGTTGCAACTGTGCCCGATACACCATTAGCCGATACAACCGATACTGATGTTACCGTTCCTAAGGCAGTTGAGTACAACACACCAAGTGAAGACATTGCAAGTCCTGCACCAAGAGTGATCTCTCCGATCGCGCCTGCACTTACTGAGTTTCTGCCGAGCAAGACACCGGCTGCAGTTGTATTTTGCATCTTCGCGTACGTCACCGCATTTGCTGAGATCGTCGTTCCGAGAGCACCTGCTACCGTCGTTACATCTCCGGTAAGAGCCGGAAAACGAGCTGCTGCAAGTATCCCTGAAGCATTAGCAGAAGAAAGATCAATAGGATTTTGTGTAAGTACTTGTCCGGCAAGAGAAAGATAAGTCCCTGTTCCGGCAAGACTCATATCTCCCGTATTCGTACCGGAAAGATTGCTGCCGCTCACTGCACCTGTCGCTGCAACTGATGTCGGCGTGATAGCGCCGAGTGTGAGAGTGATCGCCGGAGTTGTCGTTGGAGTTGCAACTGTGCCCGATACACCATTTGCCGATACAACCGATACTGATGTCACGGTACCTAAGGCCGTTGACGATAGCACGCCAAGTGATGACATGGCAAGACCTGCGCCAAGCGTGATCTCTCCGATCGCGCCTAATCCTGTAGAATTACGACCGAGGAGTACGCTTCCGGCAGAAGTATTTTGCATCTTACCATATGTCACCGCATTTGCTGAGATCGTTGTGCCCAAAGCACCTGCTACCGTCGTTACATCTCCGGTAAGAGCCGGGAAACGAGCTGCTGCAAGTATCCCTGAAGCATTAGCAGAAGAAAGATCGATAGGATTCTGGGTAATAACTTGTCCAGAACGAGAAAGATATGTTCCTGTGCCCGCAAGCGTTACGTCTCCGGTATTTGTACCGGAAAGATTGTTGCCGCTCACTGCACCTGTGGCTGCAACTGATGTCGGCGTGATAGCGCCGAGTGTCAGAGTGATGGCCGGAGTTGTCGTCGGAGTTGCAACAACACCTGAGACGCCATTGGCATTAACGACTGAGACAGAGGTTACTGTGCCGCCTGCACCCGTTGCCGATAACACACCAAGTGATGACATTGCAAGTCCTGCACCAAGAGTGATCTCTCCGATCGCGCCTGCACTTACTGAGTTTCTGCCGAGCAAGACACCGGCTGCAGTTGTATTTTGCATCTTCGCGTACGTCACCGCATTTGCTGAGATCGTCGTTCCGAGAGCACCTGCTACCGTTGTTACATCTCCGGTAAGAGCCGGAAAACGAGCTGCTGCAAGTATCCCTGAAGCATTAGCAGAAGAAAGATCGATAGGATTTTGTGTAAGTACTTGTCCGGCAAGAGAAAGATAAGTCCCCGTTCCGGCAAGTGCAACATCACCTGAATTCGTACCTGTTAGATTTAGTAAAGTCTTTAACTGCGCAGCTGTTACTTCAGCCGGCGACGCGGCTAAGCCGGAGACGTTACCAAGGATAGTATTATTGGTTTCATTCTGGATCTTCGCATAGGTAACTTTTCCTGCGCCGATCGTCGTCCCCAAGGCACCTGCAACTGTTGTTACATCTCCTGTAAGAGCCGGAAAACGAGCTGCTGCAAGTATCCCTGTAGCATTAGCTGAAGAAAGATCAATAGGATTTTGTGTAAGTACTTGTCCGGCAAGCGAAAGATAAGTCCCCGTTCCGGAAAGACTCATATCTCCCGTATTCGTACCGGAAAGATTGCTGCCGGTCATTGCGCCTGTCGCTGCAACAGAAGTAGGCGTGATAGCGCCGAGTGTCAGAGTGATAGCCGGAGTTGTGGTCGGAGTTGCAACTGTGCCCGATACACCATTTGCTGAGACAACCGAGATTGACGTCACGGTACCACCTGAGCCCGGCGCTGATAACACGCCAAGAGCTGACATAACAAGTCCTGAGCCAAGCGTGATCTCCCCGATCGCGCCTGCGCTTACTGAATTGCGGCCGAGCAAGACACTGGCTGCAGTTGTATTTTGCATCTTCGCATACGTTACTGCATTGTTTGAGATCGTCGTGGCAAGGGCTCCTGCAACAGAAGTTACATCTCCGGTCAATGCCGGAAAACGTCCTGCTGCAAGGATACCTGTTGCATTTGCAGAAGAAAGATCAATAGGATTCTCTGTGATAGCTTGTCCTGAAAGCGAAAGATATGTTCCTGTTCCGGCAAGAGTCACATCTCCTGAGTTTGTGCCGGTAAGATTCAGCATGGTTTTTACCTGTGAAGTTGTAAGCGCGGTTGCGTTTGCCGTACCTGCGGTATTATTCCCCAAAATAGTATTGGCACCAATCTGGGCAATATTACCCAGACCGATTCCATTCGTTGCAACGCCGAGCTGGTTGGAAGCGACGGTAAGAGTCGCATCATGTTTGAGGGGGTCGGCATTCAGCGTTGCATTTGTGCCGAGATTAAGAGCAGTAATAATATGGTTACCTGCTGCACCAGTACCATTGACGGTACTTGCGGCAAGTGTACCGATAATATCTCCTGCTATTGAAAGAGTAGTCCATGACGGTATCCCGCCTGATAAAGTAAGTACTTGTCCGTTCGAACCGGCTGTCAGCCAGGAAGTTTGTCCTAACGCGTCGCTTGAATATACAATAGCTCCAACTGCCGGTAATGCAGCGGGAAAACGAAAATTATAATTTGCCGTAAATCCGCCAGCCGGTGCACTGATCGTAAGTACATGGCTTGTGGCATCCTGTAGGCGAATACCATTAAGCGATTGCTGGGCAAGCACAACATGCGCGATAAGCAGCAATGCCAGCAAAAGCACTGATGTTTTTATAATAAAATTTTTCATAACGTTTCTCCGCTCCGAATTTAAAGTATAAGATAGTCATCCAGAACTCTTCGAATTCGGTACTAATGTAAAAATGCTGATTGTTGATAGATGCAGCTAGGAAACGAAAACGGAAATCAAGTGCGGGTACTTGCGAACTCTCTCGTGAATGCAAGTACCCTCACCCTTATGGTATCCTTAATTCTGGAACGTGATGAGCGCTGAACTTCCTGCGGTCGGGTAACCCGAGATCACGAAGTCAAACGTATTATTGACGGTATTGATATTCGTAACCGTGGCAGTGATCGGATATCCGCCTGCTTCCAATATAGTAATATTGATAACCGTAGTCGCAGACATTGTAAATCCAGCCGGAGCTGCATTCGCTGTATAGCTAACTGCTGAAGCAAGCAAAGCGATACGCGCTTTATTATTTCCGTTCGCATTGCTTCCAATAGTGATCGTACCGCTGGCATTGGTAATGGTGATTCCGTTTCCGGCAGTTAATGTTGCTGCAACCGGAGCTCCGGCTGTCGAACCGACCATGATCTGGCCGTCATTCAAATGCGTCGATACAAGTCCGGTACCGGCTGCATTAGCCGTTATGATTCCGTTGCCGGTAAGCGAAGTAACGCCAGTACCGCCGCGGCTGACCGGAACAGTACCGGTAGTGATCTTAGCAGCGTCGAGATTCGGAACGTCATTAGAAGTCATTGCACGGAACGAAGGAGTTCCTGCCGCGCCATCGGGCGAAGCGAAGATCTTATTCGCTGTCTGTGATGCCCAAGCCGCAGTAAGCGTGCCAGATGTTGTCACTGGTGAATTCGAGACGGTTAATTCGGCAGGCAATGCCAAACCAACTGAAGTAACAGCCGTTCCCCATGAGGTATTCGTGCCGTTGGTTGTCAGGAATTTTCCCGTGTTTCCTGCTTGCGAAGGAAGCATTGCATTTAATGCGCCGAGAAGTGTCGTTTGCCCTGTACCGCCATTGGCGACACCAAGAACGCTGACACCGACATCAGAAGCGCTTGAAAGATCAAGAGTCGTGACGACCATGGTCCCAGCATTCGGTCCGTAACCAGAGAGTTTCACGACGCCATTGGAACTCGGCTGAGCCCAACTCATAGTGAAATCGCTGGAATAAACCTGCGCCGCCTTCATACCAAGGCCGAATTGCGGATTCGTTGCTCCACCCTGCTGAAGCTTTACGCCTCCGGCAAAAGGTGCAGCCAACTGTGCATTCGCAGTAAGAGCAAAGAAGCTCACAAGAGCAAACGCAAGTATTGATTTGTTGATAGTGGTTTTCATCTGTTTTTTTAGTGTTATAGGTTAAGTTTATAATCTCTCGTGGCCGAGAAATTATTGTTTGTTGTTTAAGAAAAAAAAATGTTCATTTCCTGATTTAGCACACTCTTTAGTTAATGACGAGATAGTTCAACTTACCTGTCGTTGTCGGGTAGTAACCCCCGAAGAACACATTGAATCCTACGCCCGGCGAGATCGCCCCGACACTTACCTGATCTGTTTGTCCCGAAGGATCGTTGATCGTTACGACAACGTTCGACATCGATGTGACGCCCGTATAATGGATCGTCATAAACATTGCATTCTGCGGAATCGGAATACATCCCGAATATTTGTTATCTCCGGTGCCCGTAAGCAGATTCGCCGTAAATACTCCGGATTCGCTGGGCGGCACGGCGGTTAAAATGATACGGTTGTTTACCGCATCGTTGGTAACCCGAAGTGTTGACGGATCCGATGATATAATTTTGACGCTTCCGATACTATCGCCCGATATTCCATTGATCGACGAAAGATATTCTCCCGATGTCGGCATCACATCTTTCGGCAGTTTCCCGTTTTTATCCAGTGGCAGGAGCATACCGGGTTGTGGTGTTACTGAAACTGATATTCCGCCAACCGTCTCTGAGTTCAGTGCGTAGGGCGCAGCGACAAAAGGCGTTCTGGGCGTTTGCTCTCCGGTATTATTAATATTGATCCCAAGGTAATACTGTTCATCAAATCTCATGCTTGTAGGTAATATGCCGGCATTTCCGCCAAGCAGGACAGCAAATAATCCGTTATTGACCGGCACCTGATTATCAAATTCTTCATAAAGCATCTCGCCGCCTGCATTATAGATCTTCAGATGCACATCGACGGGGCCGTTTACTGCCTGATTATCTCTCATTAAAAATCCCTGATATGAAATGCTGCGCGGCACTTGCGCATAGCCCGTGCTAAAGCTGAAGCCCAGCATAGCGGCAACGATAATAACGGCTGCAATGAAAGTTCTTTTGATCGCTTGAGAATCTTTTTTGCCATGGACAAAATAGATTACAGGCGCGATGACAGAGTGTCTCGTTTTCATAATTAGGCTAAAATAATGTAACGTGATGCTTCGCTGTGGCAGAAGCGTCTAATGTATTTCCCGATGGCATTTACCCTCCGTGGCGCGGAAGATCAATGTTTTTTTAGTGATCGGTTAAAACAATCTCACAAACTAATTAACAAAACAACGTGAGCTCCAGCCCCGCGAGGGGTTGCTAGCTCCGTAAGAATCTAAGGTTATTTCCATTACCCCATGGCAAGGGCTTTTTTATCTTCAAAACCTCATCGGTCTTTCAGATCATTTGGAAATAAGGCTTATCTAATGTGGCGGCTTATCCGCCAGAAATGATGCAAAACTAATTGTTGATTTTTTATCTTGTTTCGGTTGCACCTAACGTCCAGCAAAACTCGATAAAAAAGCTTACTTGTTGTAGTAAGTTATACAAAAATACGCGTATGAGGTCGAAAAAACAAATCGTGTTTTGGCAAAAACTTAGTTAAAGTAAGATTATTGCCCTTTGGAGTATCATTTCGCCAAAAATAAAATGAAAAAATAATATTATGGCGGAAAATGGGAAATTGTGACAGCAAATTTTATCCATTTTCAGATCATTCCAGTGTGTATAATTTAGAACGTTGATTTATAATAGGGTTGGGGAATGCGGAATCTACCCTTTATATCTTTCGGTGGCGCGGACTTTTTTTATAAGCAATCCAAAGAGGCCTTCGGATGGGACGGTAAGCGCTTTATATTTCTCTTCAAGCTTCCGCCAAAACGGAGTGCCCTTGGAATGATATTCGACCGAGGCTTCGATGATCTTGAAATAATAGCCGAAGATATGATTCTTCAAACCGATATGCTTATCGCGTAAATATTGCAGAGCGCGATGAGTTAAAGTCATCGTGTAATCCCAATCATCGGTGAAATAATAATAGAGCGTTTCGACATATCTGTTGCGGACTTCATTATAAAGAGTAAAATTCGTTTTGCAATTGAGGCTGATTCCAATATCGAGATAGTGCTTTGCCTTCGGATAATCTTCGGTAAGCAAATACAGCATTGCAAAAAGCGTAGCCGCCGTTGCCGAACTTGTGGTCGGCCGCAATTTCAACATCGGCTCGAAACGTTCTTTGAGAATACTCTCAGCACGGGCGTATTTCCCGTTATAGATGAGGACTTCAAGATAGCGGAAAAGAAAATAATTTCGCCGCCAGAGTGGATGATCTGGCCGCAGCGCGGTGAATGATCTGTCAAAAATATCGTAGGCTTCCTGTGTGCCACCGAGCAAAAAATGCGCATCGGCGATCCGGAATTGCATTTCGACAGGGGTATAGCGGAAAACAAAAGCATCTAATTTCAAGGCATAAGGCATTGCAAGTTTAAGATATTCGAGGGATTTTTCGAGCTTGCCGCCAAGATGATGCCAGTACCAGGAAAGTCCCGAATACAGGGAGAAACAGAAATAGGGATGCGAAGTGCGCGTGGCCAATTTTTCAAGTTCGCCAAATTTCTCGAATACTTCTTCTTGTTCTTTTCCGAAATTTTTTCCTTCGGATAAAACTGATATCTGTCTTACATGAAGCAAGCGGGCTTCGATAGCAAGTTCATCTTCGGCTGTCGCCTCTTTTTTTGCAGAGAGATAAAGTTTCGCGTATTCGGAGATCATATCGTGATCGAGCATACTGTAGGTGAACCGGTTGAGCAGCTCGAAACTATTGAGATAAAAAATCTCGGCTTCTTTACTTTTTTTATTCGCCAGGTTTTTTCTTTGGCGGCGCAGTTCTTGTTTGAATTGGAGATCGACGTTTTTATATGCTAAATATTCAAGCAGTCGCAATCCGCCTTCGGGCACGAGAAGCTTATGGCATTTTGAGAGGACGACGGAACTGATCTCATAGAAATGCGAACCCGATAGTTGCAGTTGCGCGATTTCATCCGGCGTCGGGTCTTCCCCGCCCGAGCGTTTGGA
>Ga0207156_10273_pt1 | contig 12102 bp, 11 predicted proteins | sample Alteio_BWMinHeat_24_FD_153514 | JGI IMG/M metagenome (GOLD analysis project Ga0207156, IMG submission 153514) | Enriched cells from forest soil in Barre Woods Harvard Forest LTER site, Petersham, Massachusetts, United States -... | ecosystem: Environmental > Terrestrial > Soil > Temperate forest >...
TCAGAATGATGCGAAAGACGAATGCGATAAAGCCACCCCTCCTTCTCCGCAGATTTGTTAATCTTCTCGGGAGATTCTAATAAGGCAGTATTCACTTCAACAACTTCTCCAGAAAGAGGAGAGTAGATGTCGATAGCCGATTTTGTCGATTCTAAAACAGCAATCTCATCAAGGGCATGTACCCGGCTTCCTACATGAGGCAGCTCCACATAAACGATATCGCCCAGCTCTTTTTGCGCATAGTCTGAGATCCCCACCGTGGCTATCTCCCCATCCAATACAACCCATTCATGTGATTCAGTAAACTTCATCCTTTTGCCTTAACTTATTAACCTGAGTTTTGAGTTTAAATGCAGGTTATTATATCTAAACTAGCCCACAAAGAGGGGTGCTGCTCAATACTATACTCCTCAGCAGAGGCTGAAAAATATTGGGGTAGTCCCCCACTTTGATTAATCCTATACGTAAACCCTAATCGATGAAAACTGGATGGATCATATCCAAAAAGACACTCTTTAGGGATAAAAATATGCAAAACATACCCCTTTTTCCCCCCTTCCTTACAATCTATGAAAAAAAGAGAGGAATCTGCAAGTTCATGCCTCTCCTCCCCCCTAAACTTTGTGATCTCCCCTCCCTGGATCTTCTCCCCCTCCTCTTCAAAGGGCAAAGGAAGGAAGAAAAAGTGATGGCAAAACTTGTGACTATACCCCACATTTTTCATATCGCGCGTATCGAAAAAAAGCTCTATGGAATCCCCTTTTTGAAAATCAGGAAAAAAAACGCGGGGGGTCCTACTTCCAGAATGGACCTCCGCAAAAATGCCCTCCTCATTCCAACCTAAAGCTACTTGTGCAAAGGCCTTTTTCCCAAAAAAAGAAGATAATACAGGCAAGGTATGGCTTTTAGGAAGCGCCGTACCCCGCATTCCTTTGAAATACAGAAGATCTGCACCGATGGCAAAAAAATGCAAAGGCTCAAGAGAGAGATTCCCTTCGATCATGGCGCATCAGCAACTTTAAGAATTTTCTCCAACAAGGTATACTTGAGCTCGTCAGAGGCCAATTTCTGCTCTTGCAACATTTTTTCTAGCGGTAGTGATGTCTCCACTCTTCTATCCACAAGCCGATAGAAAAATATCCCCTCCTTTCCAGAAAGAAGAAGAGGTGAGACTTCACAGGAAACCGCCTGATCAAAGGAAACTAAAGATTGACTATAACGGAAGATCGACTCTTTCTTTTTTACAAGTGCCCACAAAGATGTCTCTTTTTGACTATCCTCTTTCACACAGCGCAAATAAAAGCCGAAGCGATAAGGCAAAAGAGCCTCTTTAGAAAACTCTTTTTTAAAATTTTCCTGCTCTTTAGCTTCAGCAAATATGGCTGCAAAAAGCTCTTCGGTATCTTTCACACCGACACGGCGCACTATTTCATCAAGACCTCTGCTTTCAAGAGCCTCCTTAAATGTAAGCACCACCTTCGGCAAACGCTCCTTCACTTTGAAAAAGTAATAGTTTTCCTCATCTTGCGTATAACTAGAAAGGAGATCTCCCCTCTCCAAAAGTAAGCAGAGCTCTGGAAGATCGAAAATTCCTGTCAATTTCTCCTTCGGCAAGGAAAGAGTGCGCTCTTGCTTTTCTTTTGCATCCATTGCCACCCCTATCCATTCTGGATGGGTCGCCACAATGCGCGCTCTTGCAAAACTATCCAACTCCGCTCTTTTTTCACTGTCCAAACTATCTAAAGAAACAATGGATGGAAAACGCTCTTGGAGGATCTGTGCATTTTTTGCCTGCCAATCCCAAGTCTCTTTCACACTTACTTTAGCCTCAAGCTCTCTTTTCGAGACATGAGCCCACTCCACAACGAAGTTGGAAGCAATTAACTCTTTTGCACGCCCGGCAATCTCTTCAATAGGGTCTAGCTGACTTGGCAGAGCAAGAGGATGCTCTCTTCGAGAAGAAACCACATCGAGATAGACTTCAAATTTTTCTAGATCTTCAAGCTTTTTAAAATTAAGTTCCTCTGGTAGTTGCACAAATTCGACTTCAGCGCATTCGTGCGCCTTTTCATAGAAGCTCTTCAAGGCAAATGTATCGACAAGATTGAGGCTAGTTGCATCCTGGAATAGGCGACGGAAAAGAAGAATATCCTCCAGTATACTAAAGGCTCTCGGTTCATCTATTTGCTGCATTTTCAAGCAGTCTTGATAAAGGGCATAACTATTAGGCCAAGAAGACTCTCTTCCGCGTTGAAAGGCCCTCTCCCTCTTGTAGAGAATATCGGCGGCAATCTCTTCCTTTGATACTCGGTAACCCTGAACTCTAGCAAATGCAGCTCCCTGTATCACAGCTTTTGCAGCATTTTCAATAAAAGTGGGCCCAAACCAATCTTGAAGGTCTTTGTAACCAAAAAGAGCCAGTGAATCTGAAGTGAGACGTGTGTCTTTGGGAATTTCTGAAAACTCCTTTTCTTGATACCGAAGGATATAGCTGAGAATTTCTGAGGGAAACCTTCTTTCAGCGAGAAAAAGAGCCACTCTACTTGAAAAGGCGTCCTCTGACTCATGAACACCTAAATGATCGTGGAATGCCCGATTTAAAGGCGGGGCGAACACAGCCCAGGTATTTTCTGCAGAAAGCTGTGGTATTACCGGGTGAGAATAAGGGCGAAAACTCTGCTCCTTTCTCTTTCGTACTAACAACTCCTCTTGGATCTTTTCTCGATTCTCTTTGATGAGTAAAGACGATATCTTTGTATCAAGAAATTCCCTGCTGATAAAACTATCATTGAGAAAGTTTTGAAATCCCCTCATCGAAAGTGGTTCAGTAGCTAAAAAGTGAGACATATTCTGAAGATAGGATTGGGAGATTTTCTTCCCATCTATGGCCACAAAAGCGGTCTCCTCCTTGACTGTAGAGGAGGGAGCAAATGTCTGATATGTTCCAAAAAAGACAAACGAAACCACGATGATGATCGTGATAAAGAGAAAGAAAAACTTTTGATATTTACGAAAAAAGGATAACATTTTTTAGAAAGGATTTTACAGACAAAAGACAACTTGTGCAAGTAAAAAATATCCAAATGAGAGCTCCATTTTTTAGGCGTTGTAAGCAAAATGCAGCCGTTATTTGCTTACGACGTAATGGAACTTCCATTCAAAAAAAGTGGTGAAACTGCTTTTGTAGGGTGGCTAGATAAGCAATAGCAGGATTAAAATACCAATCACGCGCCTGAGACGGTGTGATATTTTTTGCATACTTTTTATCCTCTTCAAAAACCTCCAAAACTTTTTTGGCTATCTCCTCTGAATCAATAGAAAGAATCGATTCATAGTCATTCAACTCACTTCTCACACCCAAATTATAGCTTCCAATAATAACATAGCGCTTATCAACAACCATCACCTTTTTATGATACATAATGCCAGGGACACGGTATTCAAAAATCATTGTGTCACACACCTTATCACGTTTTGCAATAAACCCCTCAAAGAAGGCGTAATCCCTTCCGTAGAAAAAAGGCACGTAGTTGATGCGATTAGCGCAGAAAAAAAAACTGGCAGAAAAAAGGAGAGTCACTATAACGCCCATTTGTGATATAGGTAAGCGCCACTCCCCTGGCTACGCTTTGCTTCAAAGCATCACAGATGGGAGGAGAAGGGTTTGAGTAGAGATTACCAATGACAATCTCTTGTTTAGCACCCTTGATCAAGCGTGCATATTCCTGTGCGATGCAATTGGCTTTTGCCTGATGAGGGCCGCTGACGAAAAGCTGCGCATTCGAAGTGGCGATTTGCTCTGCGGAGTGATCAATTGCCACAACTTGTGCCTGCGGTTTGCTCGGATCAAGAGGCTTATAATGACTTTTATCGGCAAAATATTCAGGGTCATTGATAAAATCCGCATAGGAGTGCTGCTCGTAATGCTCCCAAAGCGCATAATGTTTGTGAAAAACAGCTCTTATCTCTTTAGCAAGAGAGCCTTTTCCCACAATATCATAATCACGCACTCCCCTGGGTAGAATGCTGCGCGCGGGAGAGGCACCTTCCACCGGAGGAGGAGTGAATCTGCCATCGGTACAAAGCGCCTCATCAAAATTTGTGCCCCCAATGGAGAAATACTTTTCATCCACAATCATGCATTTGATATGATTGTCCGTAACACGGTATTCCAGGGACTCACAAGGGGTGCTGACCGTTAATTGGAGATGGAAACGGTCAGGATAGTTGTTTCTCAGAAGAGCTATCTCCCGATAATCGTGATCGGTTAAGAGCATAGGAGAGCCCAAAATGTAGACCTCTAATTCCGGGCGCGCTTTCAACCTCTCATTAAAGACTGCTAATAGCTGCTTCAGTATTTTTCCTCCCATAAAACAAACAGACATCTCTATCATCTGCTCCGCCTCTTTGAGGCAGGCTAAATCATGCTCAAACATCTCCATACTGTGTTGCATAGGGATAAAAACCTGAGAGTTTGATGGACAATCTACAGATTCGGAGTATTGCTCAAGAAAACAGGTGCTAGCAGGCACCGTTGCTTGTTGCTCTGCGATTGAAAGAATAGGAAAAATAGAGGCTGTGAATAAAAAAATAATGCGTTTCATAAAAAAGCTTTTGTAAATAAATTTTTTAAATGATGCCTTGCGGAAATAAGATCTTGGGGAGTGTAGTCCTCTCCTAAGAGAGGCCGGCTATTTTCCTTCATTTTTTCTATAATGCGAAGATCCTTTAAAACTGCCTGTAGATAGGAGGAGGGGGGGTGCCCCAGAAGGAGAGAGCCTTGATGCAAATATCCAGCGCGCGTTTTTCGTTGAGCCGCACCCCCTACTTTTTTCCCTCTGACAATGAGATCATATTTTGTGGGCTTTGCCATACAAAAATTGTCTTTATTATCTTTATCTTCCTCATGGAGAAGCTCAATTGTCACACCCAAAAATTCTTCCAGAGCTAATCCCACTTTCCTATTGATGTATAAGTAATTGTCCAAAGGGCTTAAAGAAAAGGCGGGGTGGATCGAAGGCACAAGAATAGAAAAAGCAAAATCAGTCATGTGAAAGACGATTCCGCCCCCCGTTGGTCTTTGGGCTAGATCTAACTGCTTTTCCTTCACCTTTTCTAAATCAAAATACCGTGCAGGATCAATAAAATGACCAAAAGTTGCTGCGTCTCTTTCCCAGTCATAAAAATGCACAATGGCCTCTTTAGAAAGAGTCATCAATAACTCTGCATCTTTATTCATATTTTGCTTGGCGCTTCTTTTGCCACTGTCGATAATTTTCCAATCCATCCCTCAGAGTGTAAGTGATAAGAAATAATACAACAACGTTAAATTAGAAATGGCTTAAAATGATAACAAAAGAGTATATCAAGATTTTCATGAAAAGAGATAGCTATTATGTTTGATAAATTCACAAACCGTGCAAAGCAGGTGATCAAACTTGCTAAAAAAGAAGCACAAAGACTCAATCACAACTATTTAGGCACCGAACATCTTCTTCTAGGCCTCCTCAAACTAGGCCAAGGAGTGGCTGTGAATGTGCTCCGCAATCTAGGCCTCGACTTTGACATTGTAAGGCAGGAAGTGGAGCGCCTTGTAGGCTATGGACCTGAAATTCAAGTGTATGGGGATCCCGCTCTTACAGGAAGGGTAAAGAAAATTTTTGAATATGCCAATGAGGAGGCACTCTCTTTGGGCCACAACTATGTGGGTACCGAACACCTTCTTTTAGGTCTGTTGCGTCAAACAGATGGAGTAGCAGCTCAAGTACTTGAAAATCTCAACGTCAATCTTCAGGAAGTGAGGAAGGAGGTTTTAAAAGAACTTGAGACATTTAATCTCCAACTTCCTCCTTCGCCTCAGGGAGGAGGGAATGCCAAGGCCTCTGAAAAGTCGGGTATTGAGAAACTACCTGCATTGAGGGCCTATGGTTATGACCTGACTGAGATGAGTCGAGAAGGGAAACTCGACCCGGTTATCGGAAGGAAAGAGGAAGTTGAGAGATTGATTTTGATTCTATGCCGCAGGCGTAAGAATAATCCTGTTCTTATCGGTGAGGCGGGGGTTGGGAAAACAGCTATAGTGGAGGGCCTAGCTCAGGCTATTATTCGTGGAGATGTGCCTGATAATTTGCGCAAAAAGAAACTGATTTCCCTAGACCTTGCTCTTATGATTGCAGGAACGAAATACCGTGGGCAGTTTGAAGAACGCATCAAAGCCGTCATGGAGGAGATCAAAAAAAGTGGGAATATCCTACTTTTTATCGATGAACTTCATACGATTGTGGGTGCAGGGGCAGCTGAGGGTGCAATTGATGCTTCTAATATTTTAAAACCTGCTCTTTCTCGAGGAGAGCTTCAGTGTATTGGTGCAACAACTCTTGATGAATACCGTAAACACATTGAAAAAGATGCGGCTTTGGAGCGCAGATTTCAAAAAATCCTTGTCCAACCTCCTTCTGTTGATGATACCGTTGAGATCTTGAGAGGCTTACGCAAGAAATACGAGGAACTCCACAATGTCACGATCACTGATGAGGCTCTTTCTGCAGCTGCCATTTTATCTGACAGATATGTTCATGGAAGATTTTTACCTGATAAGGCGATCGATTTGATTGATGAGGCGGGCGCCAAGATGCGTGTCTCTATGATGAATCAACCTCAAGATCTTGCACTACTTGAGGCTGAAATTGAAGAGACCAGGCGAGAAAAAGAGAAAGCGATTAGCACTCAGGAGTACGAGAAAGCAGCGCGCTTGCGTGATGATGAGAAAAAAGCGCGAGAAAGATTGCAAAAATTGCGCGCTGAATGGGAGACAAACAAGGAAGAGCATATCGTTCCTGTTGATGAAGAGGCTGTGGCCCAGGTGGTGGCTTCACAAACGGGCATTCCTGTGACTCAGCTTACGGAAGCAGAAACGCAAAAACTGCTTAAAATGGAAGAACTGCTGCGCTCGCAGATTATTGGACAAGATGAGGCTGTAGATATTGTATGTAGGGCGATTCGTCGTGGAAGAACGGGGATTAAGGATCCGAATCGTCCGACGGGTTCTTTCTTATTCCTGGGACCTACGGGAGTTGGGAAAACACATCTTGCGCGCCTTCTGGCTATTCATATGTTTGGGGGGGAGGATGCTCTCATTCAGGTTGACATGTCGGAATACATGGAGAAGTTTGCTGTCAGTCGGATGACAGGATCACCTCCGGGATATGTGGGACATGAAGAAGGGGGGCAGCTGACGGAGCAGATAAGGCAGAGACCTTATTGCGTTGTTCTTTTTGATGAGGTAGAAAAAGCGCACCCTGATGTGATGGACCTCCTACTTCAGATTCTTGAAGAGGGGCGTTTGACGGATGCCTTTGGAAGAAAGGTGAATTTCCGCCATGCCATTGTGATTATGACGTCGAATTTGGGAGCTGACCTTATTCGTCGTTCGACGGAAGTGGGCTTTCATGCGAAGGCGGGGGGATCTTTGGACTACAAAACGATCTACGACAAGATTATGGGTGCAGTGAAAAAACACTTTAAACCCGAATTTCTCAATCGCTTGGATGCCACGGTGATCTTCAAACCGCTCACTGAAATAGCACTTGAAGAAATTGTGCACCTAGAAATTGATAAAGTGAAGAAGCGCTTAGCTACCCGTCATGTCAATATTGACCTTACGCAGGAGGCGATTATGCATCTTGTCAAAATGGGCAATCTTCCTGAGATGGGGGCGCGTCCTTTGCGCCGTGTCATTGAACAAAGCCTTGAAGATCCATTAGCGGAGAAACTCTTGCTACACCCTGGAGAGTCTCATCGCTACCTCATTGGTCTTGAAGAAGATAAATTGGTTTTCGCGGAACAACCACTTCTAGCAGAGCCAGCTGGTCAATTGGGTTGACTTTTAAATAACCACTTGATAAAACCTTTTTGTAAGAATTTTATTTTACGACCTAATGCCTGTACTCACTAAACTCCTTGCTGAGTGTTGCTTTCCACCTAGGGCTATATACAAAACTGGGGATGAGGGGCCGCTTGTTTTCGATCGTACCAACTGCCAGAGGGCTGTGATCACCCTAGTTGCTCTGGCTGAGCTTGGTCTTTATATTTTTTTAATACAGCACTCTATATCTACAGGTTTTTGGAATGAACATACCTGGATAGCCATCGATATTGCCTCTGGTTTAGCTGTCACTGCCATGGTTATTTTTACCTGGTGCCACTCCCGCTCCAAAAAAACCGCTGGTGTAGAACCAGTAGAGCCTGGGACAACAGCAGACCAAGCAAGGAGATTAACCACTAAGAAAAGTGTAGTATCTACGGAATGGATAAAATATATCGGGGGTGGTACTGAGCCAATAGAACTCCTTCGGGATGACGGAGACGGAGATTGTTGTCCTCATCATTACTACCGCTTAATAAACAGTGGAGACTTATATGAAACTTCTGATAAGTCCATAAAGGAAGGCCAGCTTCATTTCGGGACATTGATGGGAAGGTGTTATCCAGGATGCTCGTGGACAGACATCAAGGAGGACGATGGGGGGGAAGGGAGCGACTTAAGTGGAGAGACTTCGGCTTCTGATAGCTCTTCGCCATCACCACCCGCCTTTATGCTTGAGTGGGACGAACGAGGTACTGATGCGGGAGGCAAAAAACGTTATTTTCTTAAAGGAACAGAGATTGAATTTGTCCGTGAAGATTGGGAGGAAGGACGGCAGGGAGAATATCTTTACCAAAACCAGAGCCTGATATATCGTAATGCCAGGGTAGGCAGAGCGGCAATGGCCATTCCTCCTGCATAAGATCAACAAATATAGTGGATTAAATTATGAATGATAAAAATTGAACGGAAGATTTTCATGGCAAACGATGCGCGAAAGATCGATGGTGACTATTGATAGTCAGCGAGATCGAGCGCGAAGTTTCCTATGAAAAGATCCGAATCAATTTTTATCAGGCATGATTTAATCCACTATAATCGCCCCACCGAGACAAATATCTCCTCGGTAAAAGACAATCGATTGCCGGGCAGTGATCGCTTTTTGCGGTTCATCAAAAAGGATATGCAACCGCCCGTCTCTATGCTCTAAAATAGTGCAGGCTACATCGGGTGCACGGTAGCGAATCTTGGCCGTACAGTGTAAAGGAAATATAGGTTGTGCACCCACCCAGCTCTCCTCCGTAGCTATCAATGTCTCCGCATAAAGAGCCGGGTGACTCCCCCCTTGAGCTACGTAAACGACATTTTTTTCTAAGCTCTTGCCCGTGACAAACCAGGCGTCCTCTTGAGCATCCTTCTTCCCCCCAATCCCTAAGCCGCGCCTTTGTCCAATTGTATAAAAAAAGACCCCCTCATGCTGCCCTACAATCTCTCCAGAAAGAGTTTCGAAATTCCCCGGTTTTTTAGAGATATACCGGCTCAGAAACTCTCTAAAATCACGCTTCCCTATAAAACAAATCCCCGTGCTATCTTTTTTCTGCGCTGTCACAAGTCCCCTCCCTTCTGCAAGCGCCCTCACCTCCCCCTTAGTAAGATGGCCAATAGGGAAAAGCACCTTTTCTAACACCTTTTCTCGCATCGTATAGAGGAAATAACTTTGATCTTTCTCCAAATCCCTTCCCCGTGCCAAATAGTGCTTATTTTCAAGATGCATATGCTGGCAATAGTGCCCCGTTGCCACATAGTCCGCCCCTAACTCAAGGGCCTTTTCAAAAAAAACCTTAAATTTAATTTCTTTATTACAAAGAATATCGGGGTTAGGGGTGAATCCTGCCTTGAAATCTTCTAAACACTTGGCAAAAACTGTATCCCAATATTTTTTGGAAAAATTGAGTTGATAATAAGGGATATCGAGGGCATGGGCCACCGAAATCACATCTCTATAATCAAGGTCCGCAGAGCATACTCCTTCCTCATCGACCTCCTCCCAATTTTTCATGAAGACGCCAATGACCTCATACCCCTGCTCTTTGAGCAGAAGCGCTGCCACAGAGGAATCAACTCCTCCCGACATCCCAACAACTACTATCTTTTTTCTCACGGACCAATTTTGAAGATTATCTATTTTTTCGTGAAGTCAAATACAAAGATCAAGCATTTAAGGCACTCTCCCAATGCTTGATATAATCAAGTAGTCGCTCCTTCGAGGGCTTCGTGCAAAAAAAGGCCCGCGTCTTCTCATCCACACTCAAATGCGCAAGTTTTGCCAAAAGATGTAAATGACATTTGTCCTCTGAAGCAAAAAGAAAAAAAAGTGTATGCACTTTCTGCCCATCTAAAGCCCCATACTCAATCGGTTCATCAGGGTAAACTGTCACAATCACATCAAAATGCGTGTTTAAAAGAAAATCACGCGTGTGAGGAACACCAATCCCATGACTAAGAGATGTGGGCATCAACTTCTCTCTTTCCAAAAATAAATCTGTAAGCACTTCAGCATCAAGATCAAAATGCTGGGCCATATACTCCATTGTATGACGAATGATCTCTTCTTTTGAATTGAAAGGCACTTTTGTAAGCACAGCGCCTCGGTAGAGAGCTCTATACAGACTAAACTGCATATTACCCGATTTTGCGACGGGGATAATTTCCTTTTTCAGTTCGCTTTTCTCTCGCTCCCCCCCATGCCTTTTTTGCATCACCCAATCTTCAATTTCACTACGGTTAAAACGGTATTGATGATTGATTTTATAAGAAGGAATCTTTCCTTCAGTCGACAATCGGCGCACCGTTGTCTCAGAAATATTCAAAAGCTCTGCAACATCTTTTGTTTTTAGATCCACTCGCCCTAAATCCCTCGAAAAAGGTTTATAATCTCTTCTCGCGTGTTCAATTGCAACATTTTTTTTCTCCTCTCCTCATCCTTAATCGCAAGAGTTAAACGAGAAAGAATTTGGAGATATTCTGTCTGCCTATCATCGGGACCTCCAATCATAAAGATGATCCGCACAGCCATGCCATCGATAGCATCCCATGCAACCCCCTTTCTATGGATGGCGATAGCGATGAAAAAAGTGTCATAACCAGGCAACTTTGCATGGGGAATGGCAATACCCATACCAATCCCTGTTGAAACAACCCTCTCTCTTTCCAAAATCGCTTTGTAAAAGGCTTCTTTATCTTTCAATTGTTTCTCTCTTTCTAGCAAGTCAACAAGAGAGTGCAGGACAGCGTTGCGCTCCTTGTCTTCAGAAAAAAGAACGAGCTTCAGGTCTAAGTAGGAGAAAATGGAAAACAAAGAAGCATCAAAAGATTTAGAAGGCATTAGCTCACACCTGTATGTCCAAATCCTCCCTCCCCCCGTCCACTTGCAGCCATCTGTTGACATCGTAGAAAACGTGCCTGGACGACAGGCGCCACAACAATTTGTGCAATGCGCATATTAGGCTTAACAATGAATTCCTTTTCACCATGATTGATCAAAATCACTTTCACCTCCCCTCGATAATCTGCATCAATTGTACCAGGAGTATTAAGCACAGTGACTTGATCATGCAAAGCTAAACCACTGCGAGGACGCACTTGGATCTCATAGCCAGAAGGAATCTCAAAAAAAAGACCCGTTGGGATCAAAGCTGATTTTTTTGGAGCAATAACAAGAGGCTTCTCCAACTTGGCTCGTATATCAGCCCCAGAAGCACCTTCCGAGGAATAAACGGGAAGCTCTGTTTCTTCATCAGTAATGACAGGAATTTCAATCATATGCCGGTATCTCTAACACGAGTTGTTTCGGGCATGATTCATGATTCATGACGATCTGTCAAGTAAGAAAGGATAGAAAACTAGCTAATCGCTCTTTTAATACCCGCCTTTTCACAATGCAATCGATCATTCCGTGCTTCAATAGAAATTCCGATTTTTGTGCTCCTTCAGGTAGCTTTTGCCGAATCACCTGTTCCACAACTCTTGGACCTGCAAAACAAATGAGCGCTTCTGGCTCCGCAATGACAATATCGCCTAAAGAGGCGAAAGAGGCTGTCACACCCCCCGATGTCGGATTAGTTAACACGGAGATATAAGGGATTTTTGCCTCGTGAAGTTTAGCTAAAGCAAACGAGGTCTTAGCCATCTGCATCAAAGAAAAAATGGATTCTTGCATGCGCGCTCCCCCCGAGGCC
>Ga0207156_10275_pt1 | contig 12058 bp, 8 predicted proteins | sample Alteio_BWMinHeat_24_FD_153514 | JGI IMG/M metagenome (GOLD analysis project Ga0207156, IMG submission 153514) | Enriched cells from forest soil in Barre Woods Harvard Forest LTER site, Petersham, Massachusetts, United States -... | ecosystem: Environmental > Terrestrial > Soil > Temperate forest >...
CGATTCCTGGCGTCGTAGCCGGCTTCCAGGATCGGTCGCTGGCGACTGCCGGGTTCTTCACGTTGACGACGCTGAATCCGCTGAACGGGCAATACGGTACGAGCTCGGGTCCAGCGACGCAGATCAACACAGCGACAAACTACTCTGGGACGAACACGTTCTTCGGGAACATCGAGGCGTTGGCGAACGGCGGGTGCAACGTGTTGTACGCGGCGGTGGCGCGGTCGAAAGTGGCGACGGACGATACGCTGACGCAGAACACGGAAGGGCTGTTCTCGAACCCGTCGGCGTTGGGAGCGACGCCGTCGTTGATCATCAGTTTCGCGGATTGCAGCGGGGCGTTCGCGCCGTGCACGATTCCGCAGAATCCGGTGACCGGGCAGTTCATCCCCGGGATCGCGGGATTGCCGATCGGGGACGGATTTGCGGACCCGGTGCCGGGGACGACCGTAGACTGGCGCGTGTTCGTAGTGGGGCGCGGGCCGGACGTGCGGACATCGACGGGGACGTTGGCGGCGGTGTTCGGGAACACGTCGAACACGCAGAAGATCGACTTCCAGGTGGACCCGACGCTGTACAACGGGATCACGGTGGACGAGCAGAACACGGTGTACGTGATCAGCGGCGGGACGCCGGCCGGAGTCGGGAGCGATCCGTCGGAGACGTTCACGGAGATCCTGTGCTTCCCGGACTTCTGTCCGGCGGACCGCAGGGCTGACTATATCGATCTGCGGACGACGGGGACGTTGCCGAACCCGCCGAGCGCGGGGGGGAACGTGGGAGATGGGGTGAGCGACCGGTTCGACCACATCTTCTGGGAAGCGCCGTTTGATGTATTGACGCAGACGCCGGTGGGGGCGATCGGGTTGAATCGCGGATTCTTGATGTATCTGAACCGGAATCGCACTGAAGGGGGAACGATAGTAGACCGGTTCTCGAATCTGCCTGCGCCCGGCAACGGGAACTCGGGAGGTGGAGTGATCCAGGGCGACGACACGTCGAACGGGCCGGTGATCTTCGAGCAGTTCGACCCGAGCCATCAGGTGGCGGGCGGCGACGATCAAACCTTCCCGTTCCGCGGCGACGATGATGATGGAGCTGGCGCCCCGCCAGTGCCGGGACCGCTATCGGGCGGTTTCGAGTTCCTGTTCGCGAACCTGCTGGGCGACTTCACGCAAGTGGGCGCGGCGTGTGGCAACGGGAATGGCGTATGGAACGGGTTCTTCCTGAACTCGAACGGGAACATCACGTTCGGGGTTGGGGACACGAGCAACATCGCGTCGATACCAGCGTTCCGCGCGGGACCGCCGAAGATCGCGGCGGCGTGGTGCGATTTGAACCCGGGGAGCCGGTCGGGAGGATTCCTGAACACGTTCCCGGTGCAGGCGCTGGGTTTTGCAGGGGTGAACGAGTTCAAGATCCGGAACATCAACATCCCGGAATTCGGGTTTGAGAGTTGTAATTCGAGCAACACGTTCTCGACGACGCTGTTTGACGATGGAACGGGCGTGGACGAGAACGCGAACCAGCCGTTGAATCCGGCGAATCCGATTGGCAACAACGCGGTGGCCTTCGATCTGTTGGAGGGGCCGACGGCGTTGCACTTCGTGAAGGAACCGGTGACGGGAGTGATCGTGGGCTGCCCGCCGCGGCAGGACGGGACGGGCCACTTCTGCCTGGATTATTGCCGGATGGACTTGCTTGGTCTAACCAGCGATCCAGTGCTGGTCGGGTTCTCGGTCGGGCGGCAAGCGGCATTGAATCCGCCGGGGTTATGCCCAGTGGATCTGAGCGCGCTGGCGATCGCAGCGGATACGGACACGTTCCGGCCGTGCTTGATCGAACAAGGAACGGAGCCCGAGGTATTCCAATTTTTCACGGGCGGGACCGGGCCGGCGATCGGGGGCGGAGGAACGATCACCTTGGCGACGCCGGTGTTCAACCTGAGGTTTGAGGGGAACGATCCGGCGCAGTGCACGGCGACGCGGCAAGCGGAAGCGAACCGCGGGCGGTTGTGCTTCTTCGGGACGACGTGCCAACTGCCGCCGAACCCGGTGTGCTTGGCGGTATTCCCACAGGTGCCTGGACAGGCGTTCACGGCTCCGATCGTAGTGGCGCCGGGCCAGCCGGCCGTAGGGACGGCGGCGGCGGCGACGCCGAACGGTTCGGGCCAGAAGGTGGCGACGCCGACGGCCGGGATCATCAACGCGCTGTGCGCGGTGCAGCTCGACCTGGTGGGATGCGGAATCATCCCGAACGAGACGACGGTGCTGTGCCAGGGCGGGACTTCGGATACGGGCGTGCCGATCGTGCGGCCAGGGAAGACGGTGACGTCGGCTCTGGTGTTCTCGTGCGACACGAACGGAGACGGGGTGCCGGATCTAGCGGTGCCGTTGACGAACGTGACGCCGGTGAACGGGAACCTGGTGACGGGCGTGCTATCGCCGCTGACCGGGTTGCCGGGGACCGGATTCCCGCTGACGTGCTGCGGCGGATTCGGGACGTTGACGTTGACGACGACGTTCTCGCGGGGCGACAACAACATCTTCAACTTGTTGGCGGGCGGCGGGTTCACGCGGTCGACGACGTGTGCGTTGGATGTTGGACTGCGGGCGCCGGTGGTGATATCGGTGACGCCGTCGAACGGAGACTGCAGCATACCGGCTCCAGGGCAGGATCTGCTGATCTCGGGGGCGTGCTTCACGTTGCCGAACGGATCGTTGAACGTAACGAGCGTGTTTGCGGTGGATACGAGCAACGCGGCGAATATAGTTTCGGGGACGACGGTGCAGGTGTTGAGCCCGAGCCAGATCGACGCGCACTTCAACTTCACGAGTGCAAACGCGGGCAAGACGTTCCTGATCTTCGTGACGGGTCCGAACGGGACGAGCCAGAACTTGACGGCATTGCCGCCGGGGACGGCGTGTCCTGCAGGGTTCCTCGGGAACCAGGGCGGCTTCCAGGTGACGTTCAAGTGCAACGCCACGAGCGGGGGCGGAGGCTCTGGAGGGACACCGAACGACATCGCGGTGGTGACGGCATGCGCGCTGCATCGCAAGGCGAGCGGCACGGTGTTCGTTGACATCACGGGATCGAATTTCGCGCTGGGAGCCACAGTGACGATCAGCAACAAGCCGTTGCCAGGGAAGACGAAGGTGCAATTCTCAGGTCTGGATACGGGGACGAACCGGTTCACGAATATCCGGCTGATAAAGGGAGTCTGCTCTGCGGGGCTCCCCGGCGTGATCGTGGTCACGAATCCAGGGGCGCTAGGGCTGCCGTCGCTGCCGTTCAATTGCAACGTGGCATGTCCAACTAGCTAACCACAGTGAGAAAGGTGAGGGGGGCTTTTCCTCTCACCCCCTTGCCTCAAAGAAGGGGCCACATTTTGTGGCCCCTTTTTCTTTAGCTCGGAGAACAATATGATGGCTCTAGATCGACGCAAGTTCTTGAAGAATACAGGCGCGACAATGCTCGGAGCCGCCGTAACGGTGAAAGCGGCGAACAAGCCGGCGCCTGCGGAGAAAGCCCGCTCAAGGCGCGGCAAGCGGGTGATTCTAACCGATCAAGCGCCGAAGCCAGGCGGGCCATATAGTCAGGCGATCGTTGCCGGGAGCACCATTTACGTGTCCGGACAGACGCACATCAATCCTCGCACCGGCAATGTTGTAGTGGGCGCCTTTGAAGAGCAGGCCGTGTTGGTGTTCGAGAATCTGCAAGCAGTGTTGAAGGCGGCAGGGGTGGGTCTGCAGAATGCTGTCAAGGTCAACATATACCTCGCCGACTTGAGCAACTTTTCAAAACTGAATGAGGTTTACCGTCGCTACTTCTCGGCTGGAGACTTTCCCGCGCGCACCACGGTTGGGGCTCAATTGGCCTCTGGTCTGGCTATGGAAGTTGACTGCATTGCGGTTCGATAACCAGGGGGCTCTGCACGCCCACGCCCTGCGGCTGCGGACGAGGCGGGGAGCCGGGGAACAAAAACTGGCTCAAGCGCCTCCCGCTCAGGTAGAATAGTAACGGGAACTCTGCCGCAGCGCCGGGGAAGGACCCCCTGCTTGAGGTGACATGATAAGGACCGTGCGGATTGGGGACATCGTTGGATTCCGAACGTTCACCAGTGTCATCCGCTACGGCGAAGTCGTGGACCTGTTGTGGCGGGGCGCTGATAACCGGCCGACGCGGCGTGACGAAATTAGCGTTCGTCTAAAGCCGGATGGTCAGGTTGTTATGGTTCAACGGTGGCGCATCGCTGAGCGCTACGATCACCGACGGATTGCAATCCAACTGGCTGCGAGCCGAGAGGAGCAGGACCAGCCGAATAGGGATGGTCGCAACAGACGGAAACCAGGGCTAGGACGCCGGAGTGACGTGTGTTGATCGGGACGGTTGCGAAGCGGAGCTGAGCTGACTCATTCAGCCTTCCACCCGTCTGAGTAGTGCAAATTGTTGGTAACAAAGCTTCGAATCGCCTTTGCGATAGGAATCCTGGCGGTGCTGCCAGGCGCTGACTCCTTTGCGCAGACCAGACGCAAGGTCGCCTCCAATCCCCCAGGCTCGCCAAGCAAGTCCGCCCAGGAAATTGAAAAGACCAAGGCGGACCTGATCAAAGCTGCGGAAGACTACAAAGCCAGCCTCGAAAAGCTGCTCGGTTTCCAGGAACGCGCTGTCGCGTCGGCCTCCGAGAAAGCGGAGCAGCGAAGAGCCCTGCTCGCCCAGGGCATCGTTTCCAAGCGCGAGGTGGAGGATAGTGAACGCGAAGTAGCCAACGCTCAGGCAAAAGTCAATGAAACGCGAAAACAGATGGGGGAGGCAGACGATCTAGTCGCCGAGGCCCAGGTGGTCGGGCGCGCGGCCAGGATGCCTATAGGATCCTATCAATCGACTGCAGCATTGATAAGATACTACGGTCCTGCGCATTGGGTGCTGGCGGACGCGAGCAAGGTGGAGGCTTTCTTCGCCGGCCGCTTCCACCATTCCTTACCCATCAGCGCCATGGGTCAGACGCCTGTGCACGACCGACTTGGATTTGACCACCACAACTCAATGGATGTTGCCGTTCAGCCAGACGGCGTGGAGGGACAGGCGTTGATGGAATACCTGCGGAGCCAAGGAATCCCATTTATAGCCTTTCGCCATGCCGTGGCGGGCTCAGCGACGGGTGCGCATATTCATGTCGGCTATCCATCACACAGGCTCGCTAGATAGCGGTCTCGCGCGGTCGCCAAGATAGATTCAACGCCCCCTTTGACGCGCCGGGCCCCCGCAGGATCAGGGTGTGCTTTCAAGGATTGTTGAAGTTGCTGCGGCCTTTGCCATCTGCCCCCAGCAAATGATATTCTCTCGACGCTCCCGACTTTAGGCGACCGAGCGCTGCCGTTTTCGCGAGCAGCCCTAAACGGGTAAATGCTGAAAACGGACCCTGTCGGCCCCGTTTTGAGCGCTCAGCCATTTTGGATGGGCAGACCGCGAACTCGAGCGAAGAAGCTAGCAGACGAACAAGGCAGGAGTTTGGGTCTCGGAATTTGGACTCGGCCCCGCTGTGCTATCACTTGACTATGTCTATTGGCAATGAATGGCTGGTTGACGCCGAAGGGTGCCCGGCCGAGCGGCTCAGCGATATTGAAACCATCCGGCGCGTGTGTGAGGAGATTATCGCCGACCTGGACCTGCGCGTGATCGGCGCCGGGATTTGGCATAAATTCCCTTCGCCGGGGGGCGTAACCGGCCTCTTCCTGCTAACCGAGTCCCATCTTGCCTGTCATACTTACCCGGAGACAGGCATTGCTACTTTCAACCTGTATTGCTGTCGTCCGCGACCAGCCTGGTCCTGGGAAAATAACCTGACCGAGCGCTTAGGCGCGCGTCGCGTCGGTGTGACGCGCATCGTGCGCGGCGCGGCGCCGGCTACTCTGTTGGACAGCCGAATCGAAAGCCCGCCCACCAACTCCATTCTTGAGGTGAGGACGCCGTGAGCCCAGTTGAAGCGATTTGTCCTGCATGCGGCGCGCCGGTTTCCTTCAAGATCGGTTCGTCGATAGTAGTTATCTGCGAGTTCTGCAACTCAGTTGTTGCGCGCGCCGACCGGCGCCTCGAAGATCTTGGCAAGGTTGCGGACCTTGCCGAGACTGGCTCGCCGCTCGATATAGGGCTCAAGGGAGTGTACCAGCGTTCGGCATTCGAACTGACCGGGCGGGCGCAGTTGGGTCATCAAGCCGGCGGCGTTTGGGACGAATGGTACGCTGCATTCGCGGATGGCCGCTGGGGCTGGCTCGCGGAGGCGCAAGGGCGCTTCTATCTTACGTTTGAACAGGCGCTTCCCGAGCCGCAGATACTCCCGCCATTCAACCGCCTGGAACTCGGAGCGCCTGTTGCCGCCCTCCCGATCCCTTTGATGGTGGCGGAAAAGGGAGAAGCTCGGGCTTTAGGGGCGAAAGGGGAGATCCCCTACCGGCTGGTTCCTGGCGAGCAACACGTTTACGCCGATCTGTCCGGACCGCATGGCGAGTTCGCAACTTTGGACTATAGCGAAGCGCCGCCGTCGTTCTTTGTAGGGCGCGAAGTTACATTAGAGGAACTTGGGATCCATGCGGACGCTCATACGCCTGAGCGAGAGGCGCGCCGAGTCGCGGCGGCGCAGCTCTCCTGCCCGCAATGTGGCGGGCCCCTCGCGCTTCACGCGCCGGATGTGTCGGAGCGCGTTACTTGTCCCAATTGCGGTTCACTGTTGGACGTGAGTCACGGGCGCCTCGAATTCATGCAAGCGCTCCATCCCGGCAAAGTGGTTCCGATTATACCGATCGGTTCAGTGGGCGAATGGGGTGGCGTCAAAACCACTGTGATTGGGTTCGTCGAGCGCAGCGTCGAGTTCGAGGGCGTTCGTTATTTTTGGGAAGAATACCTGTTGTACAATCCGCAGGTTGGCTTCCGCTGGCTGGTGCGCAGCGACGACAATTGGACGTTTGTTGAACCTCTGCAACCAGGGGCGGTGGCTGTGGAGCCGAGCGGGCGCAGGGCTCAATTGAACGGGAAGTCCTTTAAGCTCTTTCAGGATGCCGCCGCGCGCGTCGAGTACGTTATCGGGGAGTTTTACTGGAAGGTCGCGGTGGGTGAAACCGTGAGAGCGGCCGACTACGTTAACCCGCCCCAGATGCTCTCGGTGGAAGTAACAGGAAGTGCGCCTGGCGGGACTCTAGGAATCGGAACGGGAGAGGTTAACTGGTCGCTCGGAACGTACGTGAGCAACCGGGATATTGAGAAGGCCTTTGGCATTCGCGGCTTGCCGAACGCATCCAAGATCGCGCCAAATCAGCCCTACTCCCATAAAGCCATATACAAGTACTGGGGTCTGCTGCTCTTGGCGGCGTTCCTGATCGGGCTGGTCGTAATCGCGACGAGTCCGCGCCGAAAAGTCTTTGAGGGCAGCTTCCAACTCCAACCGCTGACCAGCTCAGAAGGTACGCAGGCGGTTTTCAGTGAGCCGTTCGAGCTCAAGGGCCGAAAGAATATCGAGGTCGCGGCGACCGCAAACATAGACAACTCGTGGCTGGCGGTCGACGGGGACCTGATTCAGGAAGATACCGGGGAGGTGCAGCCATTCGAATTGCCGATCGAATACTATTACGGCGTTGAGGACGGCGAGTCGTGGAGTGAAGGAAGCAAGACAGCCTCGACCCACCTGTCGGCGTTGCCGGAAGGCAAGTACACGCTGCGTCTTGAAGCCCAATGGGAGAAATGGCAAACGCCGGCGACGTTGAACGTGCGCGTGGAGCAGGGCGTGCCGAACGTCGGCCATTTGTTCATCGCTATGGCGCTAATTTCCGTCATTCCGATCATCATGATGATCTATCACTACAGTTTCGAAAAGCGCCGGTGGAGCGATAGCGATTACAGTCCGTTCGGGTCCTAGTTTCAGGTTGCCAACCAGAAACTGGAAACCCTGGAAACCACAACCGTTGGGGGATGCATGTTCACCAAACTCTATTTAATTCTCGGCGTCGTCGTAATCGGCCTTTATGGCCTGGTGGCTTTCAGTGGAAAGGAATTTGGCAACGCTGAGAGGCAGAGGGTGCCCGCCGATGTGCGCCAATCACCCGGCGGCTATCGTTCGTTTCACTTCTGGCACTCTGGATACAGAGGGGGAAAATAATGCTCAATTTGCAGATGCCGCCTACGCCTGTTGCTGCCAAGATTGGCCTTGTCGTACCGCTAAATCAATTGGGCGACCTCGTCGTAGAGACGCTCGCCTTCACGATCATCGGTTTGATGTTGTTCGGCCTGGCGTTCTGGATCATCGTGAAGATCTCCCCGTTCTCGATCCGCAAAGAACTTGAGGTTGATCCCACAGCATTGGGAATCCTGATCGGGTCAGTCATCATCGGCATTGCGTTGATTGTGTCCGCCGCCATTCACGGGTAGCGCCGGCGCCTAGTGACCGTCTGTCGACTTCAACGGGGGCCTGCTGCCGAGTGTGTCGCGATGCCCCGCAAACAATCCTCGGACGATGGGTGAATGAGCAGCGTAAAGTGTTTGAGTTGCGGTCTCGTCAATTTCGGGACCCAGAGTGAGTGCAGGCGCTGTGGCGCCGCCCTCAGGCTTGATTGCGGGGATGGCGGCGACGCCAACCCCAGAGGCGGACTCAAAAAGAAGATCGCAAAGAGTGCGCTTCGCATTTTCGCTCTCGCGGGGTCCCTGTTGTTCATCGGATACGCCTCTCTCATTGCCACGTCCGATCCGGCGCGTCTCGAACAGAAGCCGTTCATCGATCGAGCCATCGAGATACTCGAGACGAAAGGCTTTGCGCGGGAAGCTTTTGTCTTGCGCCATATAGTCCGCTTCCGGGCCTCCGACAACTGGTGGAATCGGAAGGTCGGGCATGAGAGCGCCTACGCCGCCACGAATTTTCCCTTCGAGGTTGTAACGCTCTATCCGCCGTTTTTCGATCAGCCGGTTGACGACGTTGAGCGCGCCTCGATCTTGCTCCACGAGGCCTGTCATCTTCTAGGGAGCGGCGAGCACGGCGCGTTCGAGTCTGCGTGGCGGCGGAAGACGCAGCTAGGCTGGACGCGAGACAAATATGAGGGCTCCCTTGTGTGGACCAACGTCAGAGAGGCAACAATGCAGTACGCGCCAGAGCTCTTTCAGTGCGGCCAGGATCATCGGTCCGATTGTGTTGAATGATGATGACAAATCGCACTCCGATATTGTTCCTGAATGTCTTGATCATCGCAACGTGCGGTCTGATCTACGAGTTGTTGGCGGGCACGCTGGCGAGCTATGTGCTCGGCGATTCGGTCACCCAGTTCTCACTCATCATTGGCATCTATCTCTTTGCGCTTGGCGCGGGCGCATGGCTTTCGCGGTTCATCGAGTCAGGTCTGGCGCGGCGCTTTATCGAAGTCGAGCTGGGAGTCGCGCTCTGGGGCGGCGCGTCGGCGCCTTTGTTGTTTTTTAGCTTCGCCAAGCTCAGCTACTTCCCAATTGTTCTGTACGGGGTCGTTCTTATCGTCGGCGCGCTCGTAGGGTTGGAGCTGCCTCTGCTGATGCGCATACTCAAGGACAACCTCGACTTCAAAGACCTGGTCTCTCGGGTCCTGACCTTTGATTACGTCGGCGCCCTGTTCGCCTCGCTTCTGTTTCCGCTCTTCTTTGTGCCAAAGCTCGGGCTGGTTCGCACATCGCTGGTCTTCGGAGCTTTGAACGCCGGCGTCGGATTGTGGGCCACGTGGTTCATGCGTCCGCTGATACGGGGCGGCGTCGCAGGGCTGCGGGTTTCCGCCGTCGTCATCTTGTCGCTCCTGACGATTGGCGTGATCAAGGCGAACAAGTTGACCTCGCTGGTTGAAGACGATCTCTTCGCGGACGAGATCATCTATTCGCGCACAACGCCTTACCAACGCATCGTCGTTACCCGCGGGCGCGCGGGCTTCCAGTTGTTTCTCAATGGTCATCTGCAATTCAGTTCAGCTGACGAGTACCGCTATCACGAAGCGCTGGTGCACCCGGCCATGGCGCTCGCCGACGCTCCTCGCCGCGTCCTCGTTCTAGGCGGCGGCGACGGGTTGGCGCTCCGCGAAATCCTGCGTTACGCGTCGGTGGAACAGGTCACGCTTGTCGACCTCGATCCGGAGATGACAAGACTCTCGGCGGCGTTTCCTCCTCTGGCGGCGCTGAACAAACACGCCTTTGACGATCCTCGCGTTCACGTTATCAACGCGGACGCGATGATTTGGCTGGAAGAGAACAGTCCGGAATACGACTGCGCCATAGTGGATTTCCCCGACCCGAACAGTTTTGCGCTCGGCAAGCTCTACACCACGCGGTTCTACCGTTTGCTCAAGCAGCGACTCGCGCCCGGCGGAGCTGTGTCTGTCCAGTGCACGTCTCCATTGTTCGCGCGCAACTCGTATTGGTGCATCATCAAGACGATCGAAACGGCCGGCTTTTCCGTACGACCGTATCAAAACGCGGTGCCGTCTTTTGGCGTGTGGGGCTTTGCATTGGCTCGCCGCGCGCCCTTCGACCCGCCGGTGACCGCGCCCGACGGCCTGCGCTTTCTGGACGCGCAGGCGATGGCGTCGATGTTTGTGCTGCCACGAGATCTGGGCCCGGTGCCGGTCGAGATTAATCGCCTGGATAATCAGGCGCTTGTAAGGTATTACGAGTCGGAATGGAAGCGCTATGACTAGCGCTTGTGCGTGAAGACTTTCAAATGAAGAGAGACTCAGCGGAGCGTAGACCAACATGTCCTCGCTTTACGAGGCGAGAAGTGTTGGCGGCGTTTCTCGGAGTTCCGGCTGCACTGGCGGCCTGTCGCTCTTCCGCGTCGCCGCCGCCGCTTCCCCCGGGCGAAATTGTTGGCGCGTCGGACTCCATCGGTCACAAGCTCAGGGGTGGGTTGGGCATCACGCCCCCCGATGACCGGTGGGAACGCGCCGGCGTAGTGATAGTCGGCGGCGGTGTCGCCGGGCTGTCAGCAGCGCGTCGGTTGATGCAGAGCGGCTTCAACGACTTTGTCTTGATGGAGCTTGAGCCCGCGCCGGGCGGCACGGCTCGCAGCGGCGCTTCGCGGATCGCCGCTTATCCCTGGGGAGCGCACTACTTGCCGGCGCCGATGAAGGAAAACCGTCCTCTCGTCTTGCTGCTTGACGAGATGGGAATGCTCGAGGATTCGGGCAACAATTCGGCGGATGGGCAGCCGGTGGTCGCGGAGCAGTTTCTTTGCCGCGATCCCGAGGAACGGGTCTTTCATCGCGGGCGGTGGTATGAAGGGCTTTACCTGCGGGCTGGCGCCAGCGCCGATGACCTCGCTCAGTTTGATGCATTCAATGCCGAGGTGAATCACTGGGTCGGTTGGCGCGACGCCAGAGGACGCCGCGCGTTCGCGATACCCGTCGAAACCGGCACGGATGACGCTGAAGTCACTGCGTTGGACAGAATCTCGATGACTGAATGGCTGGATCAGCGAAAACTCGACTCCCCGCGCTTACGATGGCTTGTCGACTATGCCTGCCGCGATGATTATGGCCTGACTCCGGATCAAACTAGCGCATGGGCGGGCCTCTTCTACTTCGCATCGCGAGTGATCAAGCCGGGGTTGGAAGCGCGTCCACTCATGACGTGGCCCGAGGGCAACGGGCGCCTCGTCTCTTACCTGTACGACAAGGTCAAGTCAAAGGTCCGCCTCGGATTGGCGGTGGCGGAAATAATTCCCACCGACCCGAACGGCCGCAAAGGGGTGGACGTCGTAGCAGTGGATCATAGCGGCGGCAATGCGTTAGGCATTCACGCGGACCGTGTCATATTTGCAGCGCCGCAGTTTCTGACCAGGCATCTTATCCGTCCCTACAGAGATTCCGCGCCCGCGCATGTGGCCGAATTTGAATATGGCGCCTGGATGGTGGCAAACCTCTCTTTAAAAGACAGGCCCGCAGCCCGAGGTTTTCCGCTCGCCTGGGACAATGTCTTGTATGACAGCCCGTCGCTGGGCTATGTCGTCGCGACGCACCAACGCGGCATCGATCGCGGGCCCACGGTATTCACGTACTATTACCCCCTA
>Ga0207156_10276_pt1 | contig 12037 bp, 2 predicted proteins | sample Alteio_BWMinHeat_24_FD_153514 | JGI IMG/M metagenome (GOLD analysis project Ga0207156, IMG submission 153514) | Enriched cells from forest soil in Barre Woods Harvard Forest LTER site, Petersham, Massachusetts, United States -... | ecosystem: Environmental > Terrestrial > Soil > Temperate forest >...
AGCGGGCCGACCTGAGCGCGGAGAAGTTCGTGCCGAATCCGTTCAGCGCGAGGGCGGGAGGGCGGCTGTATAGGACAGGCGACCTTGCTCGGTATCTGCCGGATGGCGAAATTGAATTTCTGGAAAGAATAGACGAGCAGGTAAAGATCCGCGGCTTCCGGATAGAGCTCGGCGAAGTGGAGGCGGTGTTGGCTCGGCACCCAGGTGTGTCGAGGGCGGTAGTAGTGGCGCGCGAGTATGACGCAGGCGACAAGCGCCTGGTGGCTTACGTGGTCATTCGGAAAGGCTACAAGGGCGGGATGAGTGAGCTGAGGCAGTTCCTGAAGGAGAGGCTGCCTGACTATATGTTACCGTGGGCCTTCGTGATACTTGATGAGCTGCCTCTCACGGCCAACGGCAAGGTGGACCGTCGGGCACTGCCTGAGCCCGATGTCCTGCATATGGGTTCTGACGTTCCCCAGGTGGCGCCGCGTGACGTTGTCGAACAAACCATCGCAGGTATTTGGCAGGAAGCGCTACACGTAAGTAGTGTGGGGGTCCACGACAATTTCTTCGACTTGGGCGGGAATTCGATACTGACGATGCGAGTTCACGGTAAGCTCCGAGAGGTCTTCAAGAGAGACATACCGATACTCGACATGTTCAAGCACCCGACCGTTGGCCACATGGCTACATACCTGACCAAGGCGCAGAGCTACCAGCCCCCGCCGGTTCGAACAGGTCAGCGAGCTGAGACTGGGAGGATGCAGCGGCAGATTGAGCGCGGTCAAAAGCGTCGTGCGGTGAAGAAGGAGCGCAAGGACTGGTGAGCGGCTTGGGAACATTTCAACATCTTCACGGGGGGGAGATCGCGATCATTGGGATGGCGGGCCGTTTCCCCGGAGCCAAAACTGTCGGTGAGTTTTGGCGGAACTTACGAGATGGGGTGGAGTCGATCTCCTTCTTCTCTGATCGGGAATTGATTGCTTCGGGCATCAACGCTGCTCTGTTGCATAAGGCGAACTATGTTAAGGCTGGGGGCGCGCTGGAAAACGTGGAGTGGTTTGACCCCGCGTTCTTCGGCTACACGCCGAAGGAGGCTGAGATCCTTGACCCCCAACAACGGATATTTTTGGAGTGCGCCTGGGAGGCTTTGGAAGATGCCGGATATGACTCGGAAACCTATGCCGGGCCGATAGGCGTTTACGCAGGGGCGGGCAACAGCGGATACCTCCTCAACCTGTATTCGAATCAAAGCCTGATGGCGTCCCTGGGCGCTTTGCCGGCTTTCCTGGCAAACGAAAAAGATTTCTTGAGCACCCGGGTCTCTTATAAGCTAAACCTGAGAGGGCCCAGCATCGGGATCCAAACCGCTTGCTCGACCTCCCTGGTTGCCATTCACCTGGCGAGCCAGGGGTTGCTGACGGGAGAGTGTGATATTGCTGTTGCCGGCGGCGTTACGATTGCCCTGCCCCAATCGAGCGGCTATGTTTACCGCGAGGGAGGGATCAATTCGCCGGATGGGCACTGCCGGGCCTTTGACGCAAAGGCCGGGGGCACTGTCAGCGGCAACGGCGTGGCGATCGTAGTATTAAAACGGCTCGATGATGCCGTCGCCGATGGCGACTCCATTCGCGCGGTCATCAAGGGCTCTGCCATCAATAACGACGGCTCATTGAAAATTGGCTACACCGCTCCCAGCGTGGATGGACAGGCAGACGTTATCGCCGAAGCGATTGCCATGGCCGGCATTGACCCGGAAACCATCACCTACATAGAAGCTCACGGGACGGGGACGGCGCTTGGCGACCCGATTGAAGTGGCGGCGCTGACGCAGGCTTTTACCGCCAAAACCGACAAGAAGCGCTTTTGCGCGATCGGCTCGGTGAAGACCAATATAGGTCACCTGGATGCGGCGGCCGGCGCGGCGGGCCTCATCAAGGCGGTTCTGGCGCTCGTACATAGGATGATTCCTCCCAGCTTGCATTTCGAACAGCCCAATCCCAAGATTGACCTCGCCAACAGCCCGTTCTACGTTAACACCAGGCTGCGCGAATGGGAGGCAACGGGCGCGCCCCGCCGGGCCGGAGTAAGCTGCTTTGGCATCGGCGGAACGAATGCGCACGTCATACTAGAAGAAGCGCCCTTGCAGTTATCCTCCGATCCGTCTAGGCCCTGGCATCTGTTGCCGCTTTCGGCCAAGACTGCGACGGCCCTCGAAAGCACTGCCGCAAATCTTCGTACGCACCTCAAAAACCATCCTGACCTGAATCTTGCCGATGTGGCGTACACACTACAAGTTGGCCGCAGGGCTTTCCCGCATCGCCGGATAGCCGTCTGTCGTAGCATCGACGACGCGTTGGCAGCGCTGGAAAGCTTGGACTCAAATCAGGTATGGACGGCGGAACTAGAATCCTTGGGTTCGAGCCCGCGAGTTGTCTTTATGTTTCCGGGCCAGGGGGCGCGGTATGGGGGCATGGCGTCGGAACTCTACCGCCTGGAGCCAACATTCCGCGAGCAGGTGGATTATTGTTCACAATTGCTCACCCCCCACATGGCGCTTGATCTTCGCACCCTGTTGCAGGCCGCCCCTGGGGAGGCCCGCGAAGCTGGCGAGCAACTGACGCAAACCGCCAATACGCAGCCGGCGCTGTTTGTGATTGAGTATGCGTTGGCAAGGTTGTGGATGGAATGGGGCATACGGCCCCAGGCCATGATAGGCCATAGCCTGGGTGAATACGTGGCCGCATGCCTGGCTGGCGTTTTCACGCTCGAAGAGGCCCTTGCGCTCGTAGCCGCGCGCGGGCGGCTGATGCAGAAAATGCCGCAGGGCGCGATGTTGGCCGTGCCCCTGTCGGAGGCCGCTGCAAGGCGTTTGTTAGGCAGACGCCTGTCCCTGGCCGCGGTCAATGGACCTTCCCGCTGTGTCGTTTCGGGTGCGACAGACGACGTGAGTGAATTGGAACGGGACCTCTCCGACGAAGGGGTGGAGTGTCTGCGCCTGTATACGTCACGTGCTTTTCATTCAGCGATGATGGAAGCGGTCGTCCGACCGTTCACGGACCTGGTTGCGAAAGTTGCCCTCAAGCCGCCCCGGATGGCCTGCCTCTCAAACGTCACAGGGACATGGATGACGGCGGCTGATGCAACCGACCCCGCCTATTGGGGTAGACATCTATGCAGTACGGTTCGCTTCGGGGATGGTCTTAACGAGTTATTGAAGGAGCCACGCCAGGTCTTACTGGAGGTCGGCCCTGGTCGGACGCTGAGCCCCATTGCGAAGCACGTCGCGGATAAAGTGCCGGGCCAGATTGTGCTTTCTTCGCTGCCGCATCGGCACGGCCAACAGTCGGACCTGGCATTCCTGCTCACAACTCTGGGGCAACTTTGGCTCGCAGGCGCGGCGGTGGATTGGTCGAGCGTTCATGCCCGCGACAAAAGGCATCGAATCCCCTTGCCAACCTATCCATTTGAGCGAAAGCGATGTTGGATAGAACGCCCTAAGAATGTCACTGATAAGAGACTGAGCGAAAACCCACGAAATGCTGATCCGCTTACTCAGCCTCTCGCTTTTAGGCAAACAGAGCCATCGCCTTCGAACGGCAAGGAAAGCGGTGTAACCATGCCTGAACCACAACCTAGGCCAATGCCAGGCCCCGCGCGAAAAGTTAGCATCCTTTCGAGCTTAAGGACCATTGTCAACCGCTTAACCGGCATAGGCCCCGAGAAGATCAGAGTTGATCAGCCCTTCCTCGAATTAGGGGTGGACTCGCTTCTGCTCATTCAGGGCAGCCAATCAATACGTAAAAGGTTTGGCGTCGAAATCCCCCTACGACAAATGATGGAAGAGGGCATGACGCTTGATACCCTGGCGGAACACATTGATCGCCTGCTGCCTTTGGAAGAGCTTCCGACACAAGCCTCCAAGTCGCCTGCCCGTGATTTCTTCCTCCAAGATTCGGGGGCGGAGCCGCCGCTCCCTTTTGAAGCAGCCGGGGCGAACGGAGGGAGGAACGGTTCGGCGAGCTTGGGCCCGTTGGAACGAGTCATGGCGCAGCAACTCCAACTTATGTCTCAACAGCTAGACCTGTTACGGGGCGGCTGGGCGGCTGGCGAGGGGAATGGAAAAGCTGCCTTGCCAGGCAACGCCGCGGAGTCTCTCCTGGCGTCTGCGCATGTTTGCCAGCCGCACAGAACCGCGGCTGCGAACTCTGGCGCGGCGGCAGCGGATCCCGGCCGAACAGACCCTGAAGCGTACGTCCCCTACCGGCCTATTGACGCGGGGTCGACAGGGGGCTTAACTCCCCACCAGCAGAAACATCTCGATGCATTAATTGCTCGTTACACCGAGCGCACTAAGAAGTCAAAGCAATTGAACCAAATCTATCGTCCGGTTCTGGCCGATAACAGGATGTCGGCGGGGTTCCGCCTTCTCTGGAAGGAGATGGTCTATCCGATTATTGGGGCGCGCTCATCGGGCTCGATGATCTGGGACGTGGATGGCAATGAGTATGTAGATCTGACTATGGGATTTGGAACCCACCTGTTTGGCCACTCGCCGCGCTTCATACTGGATGCCCTGAGAGAGCAGCTTGATGAGGGCCTACAGCTCGGCCCGCAATCAAACCTTGCCGGCGAAGTGGCTGAGTTGATTCGAGATCTGACGGGGGTCGAACGAGTTACCTTTTGTAATTCCGGCACGGAGGCCGTTATGGCGGCGTTGCGTGTCGCGCGCACAGTAACCGGGCGCACTAGGATCGCTCTATTCGCTGGCGCCTATCATGGAACCTTCGATGGCGTCTTGGCTCGTCAACATTCCGGAGGCCAACAACCGGTCGCGACGCCCGTCGCCCCGGGCACCCCGCCTGGGATGGTCGAAGATGTGGTGGTGCTCAATTACAATAGCCAGGAATCTATTGACTTCCTGAGGGCGGAAGCTCACAACTTGGCGGCCGTCCTGGTTGAGCCGGTGCAAAGCCGCCGCCCGGATGTGCAGCCCCAGGCATTTCTGGACCAGTTGCGGCGGTTGACCGCGGAAGCGGGGACCGCCCTGATCTTCGATGATGTAATCACTGGGTTTCGGGTTCACCCCGCCGGAGCCCAGGGGTGGTTCGGGATTCAAGCAGATCTTGTGACCTATGGCAAAATCGCCGGGGGCGGCATGCCGGTGGGAGTGGTCGCCGGTAAGGCATGCTTTATGGACGCGATTGACGGCGGCATGTGGCAATTTGACGATGAATCTATCCCACGGGCACTACAGACATATTATGCCGGCACGTTTTGCAAACACCCGCTGGCAATGGCCGCCGCCCGAGCTTTGCTCAGGCGCCTGAAAAGCGAGGGGCCAGGTCTGCAGCAGGGATTGAACCGACGCGCGTCGCAGTTCGTCGCCAGTCTCAACTCATACTTTAAGGGTGATGATGTCCCGATTCGAGTAGTGCATTTCGGATCGCTGATGCGGTTCGCATATCCCCGCAGACAGAAATTGATGGACTTGCTCTTCTATTACTTAGCCGAAAAAGGGGTCTACATCTGGGAGGGGCGCAACTGTTTTCTATCCCTGGCGCACACGGACGAGGACCTTGAGTTTGTAGTTCGGGCGGTTAAGGAAAGCGTTGCAGAGATGCGCGGCGGGGGGTTCTTGCTTGATGTGACATCCGCTTCACCCGAGCAGAGGACGGACGGTCAGACAGTCGAGCCGCGGGTCATGCCGCTCACCGAAGGGCAAAGCCAAATCTGGTCGATGACACAGATGGGGGAGGACGCATCGTGCGCGTACAACGAATCGGTTACGCTTCACTTGCGCGGCTGGTTAAGTGTGACGGCAATCCGCGGCGCCTTTCAGGAGATCATCAATCGTCATGAGGCGCTGCGCACCACTTTTGGCCCCGAAGGGCGCGATCAGCAGATCCAGCCGCCTAGGGCTATCGATATCCCGGTCGCTGACTTGTCCTACTTGGACCCTGCCGATAGGGCCGCAGAGACTGCCAGGTGGCTTGCCAGAGAGTTCCGTCAACCTTTCAACCTTACAACTGCTCCACTCATTCGCAGCCGAATAGTCAGACTCGATGAACAAACTCATCTTCAGCTTCTCACGGTACATCACATTGCCAGTGATGGCGCGTCAGTCGGGGTCTTGCTGGCGGAGCTTAGCGCGCTCTATTCGGCGCAGCGCCGGGGTATCCCATCCGGGCTGCCGCAACCGATGCAGTTCAAACAGTACGCGGAGTTACAGGCTGGCCAGCAGCAGACTGCCAAAAGGGCGGCAAACGAAGACTATTGGCTAAAGCAGTTCGCAGGTTCAGTCCCCACCCTCGAGTTGCCTACGAGCGGTCCGCGGCCCGCCGTCCAGACATACGCGGGCGCCCGTGAAACGGCCAAAATAGATCGGTCGCTAAGCGGCGAGCTGAAGCGATTGAGCGCGCAACTAAATTGCACGCTGTTCGTGACACTGTTGGCAGGATTTAAGGTGTTGCTACAGCGCTTAACTGCTCAGCGCGACATAGTGGTCGGGGTTCCGGCTGCAGGCCAGGCGAGTGTGGGCGGTGAAAATGTTGTCGGCTACTGCGTTAACCTGCTGCCGCTGCGGAGTCAGTTCGACGGCGCTCGAACATTCAGAGAATATACCGCCTACTTAAGGGATGTGATGTTGGACGGTTTTGAGCATCAGGATTACTCACTAGGTAGTTTGATCAAGAGGCTAAACTTGCCCCAGGACCTAAGCCGCTCGCCTCTAGTCTCGGTCGCCTTCAACCTCGAGTATTACGGCGCCGTACAGAGCTTTGATGGCCTGGATGTAGACATTGACTTGCCGCCCGTCGCGTTCACCAAGTTTGACATGTTCTTGAACATTACTGAAAAAGGGGGCGAACTCAAACTTGACTGGGAATACAAGACCAGCCTCTTTGACGCTAAAACGATTCGACGGTGGGTTAGTCATTTCCAAACTTTGCTGAGGAGCATAGCTGGCAATCCTGACGGGCGCCTTTCAGATTTGGCTCTACTCACCAAAGCTGAGAAGCATCGGTTGCTGCAGGAATGGAACGACACGAAGACAAACTACCCGCGCGATCGAACCACCCATGCGATGGTCGAGGCTCAAGCCGAGGCATCGCCCGACGCCGTGGCGGTTGTCTTCGCCGATCAACATCTGACGTACGGCCGGCTCAACCGGCGGGCCAATCAACTAGCCCGCCAGCTACAACAAATCGGCGTGGCCCCGGAGGCGGCGGTGGGGATATGCCTGGAGCGGTCGCCGGATCTGGTGATAGGGCTGCTGGCAATAATGAAGGCAGGCGGCGTGTACGTGCCGCTGGAGGCGGAATACCCGAGGGAGCGCCTGAGAATCATGATGAGGGAGAGCCGGGCCCGCGTGGTGCTGTGTCAGGAGTGGCAGGAGGAAATGTTCGCAACTGAGGGCGCTATTGTATTAGGCCTGGGGTTGGAATGGAGCAAGATTCGGCAACAAAGAGAAGACAACGCGGACGGGGGAGCGACGGCCGACAATCTCGCCTACGTTATGTACACCTCTGGCTCGACCGGAGGGCCAAAAGGAGCCTGCATCACTCACCGCTCAATAAACCGGCTGGTCGCCCGCACAAACTATATTCAATTAAAACCCTCTGACAATGTTGCCCAGGTTTCCAATTCGTCCTTTGATGCAGCCACGTTCGAGATATGGGGGGCCCTTGCTAATGGTTCCAAACTCGTCATTATTACCAGGGAGATTTCGTTGTTACCGGGGGATTTTGCCGAGCAACTTCGAGAGCAACAGATTACGACCCTGTTCTTGACTACTGCTCTGTTCAACGAACTTGCCCGGCAAGCTCCGGGTGCGTTCAGCGCCTTGAGTCATCTCTTGTTCGGGGGCGAATCGGTAGAGCCCGGATGGGTGCGAGAAGTGCTCGCTAAAGGGTCTCCCGGCCGCCTGTTGCACGTATACGGTCCAACTGAAGGCGCCACCTTCTCTAGCTGGGAACTGGTCGTAACTGTAGAAGACGGAGCCGTATCGGTGCCCATAGGCAAACCATTGTCCAATACACGGCTTTACGTCCTAGACGAGAATCTAGAGCCGGTCGCGGTGGGAGTAACCGGCGAGCTATACATAGGCGGGGATGGGTTGGCGCGAGGCTACCTGAACCGCCCCGGCCTGACCGCCGATAGGTTCGTCCCGGACGGCGCAGCAGAGGCGAAGGGTGGACGGTTATACCGGACAGGAGACCTGGTCAGGCGCCGACCTGGCGGCCAAATAGAGTTTATAGGACGAAGAGACAATCAGGTGAAGGTGAGGGGATTCCGAATAGAGTTGGAGGAGGTCGAGGCGGCGCTGGGACAGCACCCGGCGGTGAACGAGGCGGTAGTGGTGGCGCGCGAGCAGCTGGGGGAGGGCAAACGCCTAGTGGCTTATATAACCGCGGATCGGGATAAGAGGCCCGGGATAGACGAGATCCGGCGGCACTTAAAGGAAAGATTGCCTGGCTATATGCTGCCGTCGGCCTTCGTCATCCTTGATGAGTTGCCTCTCACGCCCAACGGCAAGGTGGACCGTCGGGCTCTGCCGAACCCGCGCCCAACGCGGCCAGATTTGCAAGATAGCTACGTGGCGCCTCGTACAGAAGTCGAGCGGTTGCTGGCTGAGGGTTGGGCACAGTTGCTCAAAGTCGAGCGGGTCGGGATCTATGACAGTTTCTTTGAACTCGGCGGCGATTCTATTCGCGCCATTCGCATTGCCGCGAGAGCGCGGCAGGCAGGTCTCCGATTCTCCCCCATGCAGATCTTTCAGTATCCGACCATTGCTGAGTTGGCGGTAGTCTCCGAACAATGCGAGACGCCTGAGGTTGGCAGCGAGACCTCTTCTAGTCTTGAACCATTTAAATGGAGCAAGGAAGACCTCGACGATATTATGGCAGTCATTGGAAAGACGGGGACCATCGGAAGTCCTGATCTAAGCAATTGAGGCCCCTCGCCGCTTGGGCGCCCCCCGAATGCGTTTATCTTGGGCCTGATGCCATCGAATGGGAGGTCGCCGACATCATCGCGCAGGCGCCGAGAGGCCCCTTTGGCCTTGCCTCGGATCTGAGAGATATCCAATGCTTTGATTGATCAGCCGAGCTACTTTCCTTAGTCTTGCTCCGCCTGAAGCCCGATTCTACTGCTTCCCGCAATTCACCCGACAAGACAGGTTTCGCGAGCGGGTCGACAAGCTCCGATGTGAATACCTGATCAGGGATAAACGCATCAACCATCGAGTGAGGATCAGATGCACCTAGAGAATCTTGAAGACTTCTACCCCCTGTCCCCCATGCAAGAAGGCATGCTTTTCCACACCATTTCGAGTCCGCACTCAGGAATGTATGTCTTGCAGCAGACCTGCACGCTGGTCGGGAAACTCGACGTGCGCGCTTTTGAGCATGCCTGGCAGCAGGTGCTCGGCCGACACCCCATCTTGCGAACCCGTTTTCTCTGGGAAGGTCTTAAACGACCTGTCCAGGTAGTCGAGCGCGGGCCAAAGCTGACGGCTGATCGACTCGACTGGCGCGGCTTGGCCGAGCCTGAGCAGACGGCTCGGCTAGGGGCTTACCTCGAAGCTGACCGCGTCCGTGGCTTCGACTTGTCCATTGCGCCGCTGATGCGACTCGCCCTGATCCGGATAAAGGAGGACACACATTACTTTATCTGGAGCTACCACCATTTAGTTTTGGATGGCTGGTCAATGTCACTGGTCATCAAGGATGTCTTCGCCTTCTATGAGGCGTCGCGCCAAAATCAAGACCTCCGCCTGGAACAGCCGCGCCCTTATCGCGACTACATTGCCTGGCTTCAGCGTCAGGACATGGCGAAAGCGGAGGGATTCTGGCGGCAGACGCTCAAGGGTTTTACCGCGCCCACTCATATCAAGGCCACCCCAGCCTCTCAAGAAGACCTCTGTGCTAGTTATGGCGTCCCCGTATCGGACGCGACGCGGGAAGCGCTGCGGTCTTTTGCAAGGAAGAATCAGTTGTCTCTGAACACCCTCTTCCAGGGGGCCTGGGCCTTACTGCTGAGCCGTTACAGCGGCCAGCAAGATGTCCTGTTCGGGTCAGTCGTTTCGGGGCGGCCGCCTGACCTGGCGGGGATTGAGACAATGGTGGGGCTATTTATCAACACCCTTCCCGTGCGCGTGCGAGTGCCCGCTGACGCTTGGCTCCTGCCCTGGTTGAAAGACCTGCAGGCGCAACATCTGGAAGCCCAACAGTACGAGTACAGCCCCTTGATCCAGGTCCAGAAATGGAGCGAGTTGCCCCGGGGTGTTTCATTGTTTGAAACCCTTCTGGCTTTCGAGAACTATCCAGTGGACGCTCCGGCCCGAGAGGAGAGTAAAAGCGTGGATGTCCTTGGCGCCCCGGTGAGCGAACTGCCTTCCCGGCCTCACACGAACTATCCGCTGTCGGTTGGGGTAATGCCGGGTCAGTATTTGGTCCTTGGGATTACTTATGATTCCCGGCGATTCGATAAAGCCGCCATCGTCGGCATAGGCTCAGATCTACAGAGACTATTGGATAGCATCGCGGCCGACCCGCAGCAACGCCTTGCGTCGTTGCTGGCGTCAGACAGGCAAGAAGCGTCCAGAGCGGACAATGCAAAAGATCAAGAAGAGAGGTTCGAGGATATCTACGCGCGTTCAAACCTGACCAAGAACCAATTGCTGTTCTGGATAGGGCAAAGAATGAGGCCGGGCGTGCCTGCTTACAACATGTTAAATTCCATTCCTATCTCGGCCGACATAAACCCCGACCATTTCCGAAAGGCGTTTCAGACGCTCGTTAATTCTAGCGATGCCTTGCGGACGGTGATCGACGAGATCGACGGCGTCCCGCGGCAGAGGGTCCTTCCGCATCTCTCCTACGAGATGAAGTATATCGACTTTTCGAAATCGGCAGACGCCGAGGTCCAGTATCAGGACTGGCTGCACAAGCACTGCCAGGCCCCTTTCGATTTCCAAGAGCGCCTGTTCGACTCCACGCTGGTAAGGATATCGGAAAGGAAGTTTGCGTGGAATATAAAGTATCACCATATCATCTTAGACGGCGTTGGCCTCTCAATAATCTTTCAGCGTCTGCACGAATTGTATGGATGCTCGATCGAGGGCCGGCTGGCGGAAACGGTAGAATTGCCTCGCTTCGAGGATTTCATTACTTACAACAGAACCTATCAAGAATCACAGCGATGCGTTCAGGACGAAGCCTACTGGAAGCGGAAACTGGCCGCGCCCTTGGACCCAATAACATACTATAGCGCCACGGCGCTAAAGCAGACGACCCGCGTCGAAAGGCTGACTTTGGAGATAGGGGAGGAGCGGAGGCGGAAGTTGAACGCGATCGCCGCCGAGAAAGAGATCTCTATAGGGTCGCCGCTCCTGTCGGGTCTTGCTATTCTCTCAGCCCTTCTCCTCACCTTTCTGTATGTGATCGGCGGGAACGAACGGCCATCGATTGCAACCCCATTTCAGAATCGACGCTCGAAGGCATTTAAAGAGACGATCGGACTTTTCATGCAGATCTTCCCGATTCGAGTCCACATCGAGCCGGGCGATACTTTCTTGTCCTTGATCAAAAAGGTGGCCGCCGAGATTTTTGAAATCCTGGAACACAGCGAGTACACATTGAGGGGCACTCTTCACGGCAAGAGCTACCATGCCGTTCTGAATTACTACCCGGTGCCGGTCACTCATGCGGCGGGAAGCGTCATCGACCCGGAGCGCCACGCGGAATGGATTCAACCGGGATATGGAGACGAGCACTTGGCCCTCGCGGCGACCAGCGAAATGGACGGCCTACCCCGACGGATGTGGCTCGATTTCGACTGCGACGCTTTCACCCCGCAGCAGCGCGGTCAAGCGATGCGCCATTTTCTACGCGTGATCGACGCCTTCTTGGACGATTACAAACAGCCGTTAGTCCGCATCAGCCTATTGTCAGAAGAAGAAGAAAGGCAACCAGTGACAAATCGCCCGGCATCCGCTCTCGTGTCAGAACGATTGCCTTGCGAACCGCGGGATGCTGGCTGAGCACTGCCTCAA
>Ga0207156_10277_pt1 | contig 12034 bp, 6 predicted proteins | sample Alteio_BWMinHeat_24_FD_153514 | JGI IMG/M metagenome (GOLD analysis project Ga0207156, IMG submission 153514) | Enriched cells from forest soil in Barre Woods Harvard Forest LTER site, Petersham, Massachusetts, United States -... | ecosystem: Environmental > Terrestrial > Soil > Temperate forest >...
GTATTGAGGCTTCTATTAGTGAAAGCAAAAGGAATAGTCGTAGGTACTTGGGCATGGAGTGCCGGAATACAAAGACTGATCCCGAATAAAATAATAGCTGCACAAAATATGCGCAAAAAAAAGGTGTTATATTTTAGTGACATGGCGTGGCTACCAATGAATGATTTTAGCAAAACTGTGTCTTCAAAACCCCGTGACGAATCCTGAAGCCAGGTTGATGTAAGTGTTCTTGTTATCCCGTGAAGGTAACAATTCTAATGTATTAAGAGCTTTTCCCGTGACGAAAAAACAGATTAACGCCTCTGTAAACACCCCATGAAATTTAAAGTTCCCTGAGTCAATTTTTCTTATAAGTTATTTATAAATATTAACTTGTAGGAATTGATTGCCTCAAGCGGTCAATTCCCCCCGAAAGGCTCTCCCTCGCTCCCAAACACCGATTTTATCTCTTTTTCAAGGTGGGTCTTAAGCTGCTTAAGATCTTCGGTTACAGGCTGGATTTGAGAGAGAAATCTTTCAGTCGTGCGCTTTTTTTCTTCAATGTCGGCGTCGGCAGAGCCGAACGTCTCTTTTGCCCAACTAATAAGCGACCGTTTTGCCTGAATGCCCTCGAGTTCGGCAATAGGTTTTTTTAATAAAGAAGGATCGTTTTTAAACCGGCGGAGGATCTCTTCGAGCATCAGCATTTGCGCAAGTTGCTCGAACCCGCCGGATGCGCCGTAAAGATGACTGAGAGTTTCGTATGATTTCTGAAATAATGCTCGCTCGCTCGGAATGCCGGAGGTACAAAGCAAGTAGTTCAAACGGGAAACATCACTCTTATCGACGGCTGTTCTGCCTTTGAGGAAAGCCAATCCGCGAACAAGATCGAGAGCTTTTGCCTGCGTACGGGGAGATATATAAAAATCTTTCTGGCGCGCCCGTTCCTCATGCGGACGTTCCTGCATCATCCGGTTACGCTGAACTTCGTAATGGCGGATCACGAGATTGGTAAAATACAGGATCTCCGGGCTCAAAGTAATCGTGCGGTCTTCTATTTCACCTTTAACAATGCAGCTTGCATATTTCAACCATTCATACGAAATTTTCTTTTGGGGCTGCAAGATGTTTCCCGATGCCCTCAGATATTGTTCTGAAATTTGATATTGGATGAATGGGTCTTTATCCGGCGTCGTTAGCGCTTTAAAGAGAAAACGGTCAAGGAGCGCTTCGGTAATTTCGGAAATACGAAGGTAATTAGTTGCTGCTATCACGGTATGGATTGCTGCAGGCATTTGCTGGATTCCCCTAACGAGTGCGCGCTCATTTAATGTGGTAAGCAATGCACGAAGCGTATAATCATTTGCATCGAAAATTTCATCGATGAATCCGAATTCGCTTTCGATAAGCGAGCCTTCGGTATTATGAATAATACGGCCTTTTTTCAATTCTTCAATATCAAGTCCGCCGAAATATGTATCCGGTTGTTGCTCTTTCGATGCCTGCACTTTGAAAGTACGTGCACCGTTGAACATTGCAAAGACCTGTCCGGCAAGCAGAGTTTTGCCTACACCCGTCCGGCTCTCGATAAGAACGTGCTCGCCTAAGAGCAGAGCGAGAAAGATCTGCTCGACGACTTCGGAGCGGTTAATAACTCGACGCTCGACGAATTCCATCGCCGCTTTCAGCTCTTTGATAAAGATTTCCGGCGTGAATCCGGCAGGTGGTGTCGCTTTCATGGGCTACTAATATAAGCAGAGATGGAGATTTATGAACGTAAAATGCAAAATGCAAAGTAAAAAAATGTGGAAATCGAGTTGATACTAATACAGAGCGATCCATCTTTTCCCACTTCTATGGATTTGTAATTTCAAATGGATTTACCTCTGGATTAGAAAGAATAAAGTATTTCACATCACGTAAGAAAAAAGTGTTATATTGCATCGATTGTGTTGTGTGTCTTTTCTCTTAAAATCATAAAGGAGGGTTTTATGAACGCTCAAATGAAGTCAATTACGAGAGTAATTGCGCTCTTTGTCATTATTATGTTCGTAAGCAGTGCTGCGTCGGCTCAAGTGACACTCACTATTAATAAATCTAATAGTGCGCCGAATCCCGTTCAAAGCGGCGTGCCCTTCACGTATACTATCGGTTATAGCTGGTCAGGAGGAGTACCTGCCGGAGGTACGTTAGTGATTCAGGATATTCTGCCGCCTGGACTCGATGCATTGCCTCCTTATACGAACTACCCAAGTTCAACAACATTTAATGGTGTTACCAATACCGTAACTTATACTCAGACAGGAATAGTTACGACTGCAGGTTCAGGAGTATTGCTTGTCTATGCGGCCTTTAAAATAGGCGTAACGTGTAACGGAACTCAGATATGCGATACTGCCCGAATCCAGGAGCCACAGGTGCCAAACCCTAAATGGGTGTATTCAAATTCTTCATGCGCGACGGCTTCGGCGCTTAATAATTGGACATTCAAAAACGAATTGTATGCCGGATGCGCGGCGACCTGTACGCCTGGTCCGACAAATGATGTCATATTTCGCGTTGATATCTTTAATTTTGCCGGATATTACGGTGGATTGAATTTAACGAATTTGAGTTTGAATTATTCATTCCCCCTTGCTTCAGGCGCTGTGATCACCGGAGTTACGACATGGGGACCTTCAAGCCCTGTCGTAGGGACTTTACCAAACGATCCAACCGGGTGGTATGTACCTGGCGGCTTTGGAAGTAATGCTATTACGGTCAAAGGAGACTTAACTCCTCCTTTAGTTCTTTCAGTCTATAATTATTGGGTCACGCTCTATATCCACGTTAATTTCCCATGTAATCAAACAGGAAATACGATAATCTCTACTGCAGATCTTTCCTACAATACTCCTTGCGATACTCTTAAGCCGCTTCATTTCACTGATACTGCAAAGGTAACGATCTGTCAAGCTGTTCAAAAAGGAAGTTTGTATAAAGATTTTGAAGTCATAACATACGATCCTTATAACCCATGGTATTTCCCGAATACGATCACTCCTGGTTGTTGCGGAACATACCGAATTGGTTATACGAATACCGGTACTGTTGCCCAGGCTGGTGTTATAGTAACTGATACTGTGCCAGGCGCGATGGATGTGTCGCAAATTTATACCGATATCTCAGGAGGAACACCAGTCAAGGAAGAAGTGTGGACTTATCCTTCAGGGCCATGGACTGTTGTGCAAGCTGCGCGACTGGTTTCAGGCTACGATGCACTTTCGCCCTCATTATTACCGATCGGAAAGATACGGTGGACTTACAGCGGTTCAATGGCAATCGCTGCTTCCCTGACAAATACGATAGACGTTTGTGTTCGAACTACGAACTTCAGGACAGGGGCAACAGTCGTCGCATCGCAATCGATTATTGATACAGCCTCAGTGACGGATGCATTTGGATTATCAAACATGACGACAAACTTACTTACCGTAAGTGTAACTTCGCCGCATCTGATCGCTGAAAAAGCATTTATCGGGACATGTGATAATACTGGCCCACATCCAGGCGGTCCATGGTTTCCGGGAGATATTGTACGATTCAGGATGGCTGTTGCAAATACAGGAAGTGCGGCTGCAACTCCGGTTACCATCACTGATCTTTTACCGGCAGGCTTTAGTTATCAGGGGAATGAGACTTATTATTATGGAACAATTAATCCGCCCGGTAACTGGGTATCGGCTTATGCGCCTCCATGTGACTCTCTGACCGCCAGTGTTCCAATTCAAATAGGTGCACTCACAAAACCGATAATTGGCACGACGGGGTTGGCTAATCTTGTCTGGAAATTCCCGACGCTGCCTTCGCGTTGTGACGGAACTCCGGATTATCTCATCATCGAATTCGATGTGAAGATCATTGATACTCCCATTGCAACCTTGCCGGGAACGTATGCGAATAACTTTACGATCTCAGCGACTAACGCAACTTCTGCTACATCAAATAATGCCTATGTCGTGGTAAGCAGCCGTCCGGGTCTGGTGGCAAAGAAAGAAGTGAGGAGTTCGCCATTAGGCACCTTCGGACCAAGTGCAACAATTATTGCAGGAGGGACAGGCGAATACAGGCTCACAGTAAAAAATACCGGCAATGTGCCCCTTGCGAATATTTGTATACTCGATATTCTGCCGCATATTGGAGATATTGGAGTATTGCCTCCGTATGCTCCACGCAACAGCCAATTCAATGTTGTCTTGACTTCTCCGGTAACGATAACCACGCCACTGACCGGATTCACAGCTGGATATTATAATAATTCACCGAATCCTTCGGCGACGGGCAATCCGAGCAGGTTAAATGCCTGTGGAGGTTTCTGCATAACTGCCGACCCATCCGGTGCAACTTTGACAGGCACGTATGGAGCAACCGTTCCGGGCGGTGGTACATACTCGTTCAAAGTTTCGGCGAATACTTTAATCAATCTTCCTCCGGGAGGAGTGCTACAGGTAATTGTGCCTTTCACCGTCCCGGCAACAGCACCTGTAGGCGATACGGCATGCAATTCGTTTGCCTATCAATGTTCACCGCTCGGTTCGACAACATGTCTGGCAGCAGAACCTGTCGATGTTTGTATTAAAGTAGTCAAAGATACCGGTACTTCAGGCGGATGCTGCCCATGTGATACGCTGAGTATGGCGCCGACAAACCTCTACGATAATATTCAGACGCAATGGAAAACGATCACGATCTATAATCTCCATTGCAGTCCGATAGACTCGATCAATTTGCGATATTATGATTGTTCGACCGGATTACTAATACCGCAGATAAATCTTCTCGCTCTCAATGGCGGGAATCTGCACATATACCGCAATCCGTCAATCAACGTGACCCAGCCTTATTCGATGTTCAATGCATCGAACCGCTATCAGCACATGCCGCTGCCAGTGAATACGCTGCTGCCAGCTTACGGAAGTCCACTGACACAGGATAGAGTCTCTTTCGATCTCGGACTCAATTATTTCCTGATCCCACCATCATGGTGTCTTCATGTTATTATCTATCATGCAAATGGTGATAGCTGTGTAGATACACTTCCACGATGGACGCCGACACCGCCTAATGGAGGAACGGGAATCGGCAACGGAACATTCGACGGGACGGTCTTTGCTGTGCCGGTAACTGTCGATCCGACAAAGTTCGAATCAGGAAAGTTAGGCTTCGCAACTGCGACAGTTTCCGATTCGAATGACATGATCCTTGGCGGAAGCGGTGGCATCTGGGAAAGCCAGACCGATAGCGTTGGTTACACGGCTCGGCCGCTCACCTTCGTTCAAAACAAACGGACGGCGCTCTTCCATCTTTCCCATGATTCTGCAGGGGCAAAAACCGTATTGCCGTTGTATGTATTCATTGTCCATAAGGGAGATACGGCAAAGAAACCCAGAATAACGATTGGGCTCTTTGATAATGAATCAAATCTCATTTCGACCGATACCGTTCAGGCGTCAAAGATCGCAAGCAGAGTCGGTCCGCAGCCCGGCATTGCACCGCCTTCGAATGATATGCAGATCACGAGCATCAAACCGAACCCTGCGCGAAGCAGCATCGAAGTTCAGTATACGCTCGGATCGAGCGATATGGCGCGTCTGGAAATGTTCAACACGTTAGGGGTGAGGGTCGGAGTACTTACCGATAGCTACCAAACCCAAGGTGAGCATACGGCGAATTTCATTGTCGCCGCATTGCCGGAGGGAAGTTATTATCTGCGGCTTTCCACGCAGTCAGGACAGACAACTGCAAGCGTGCGAATTATTCATTAAGAATATCACAAGGAAAAAAGCCGCAATCGTTTGATTGCGGCTTTTTTTTTATCTTCCTTTTTTCCTGCCTTGTTCGCCTTGTATATTTGTAACAACTCATTTGTCATATTTAAGAAGCTTTTGAGCGACGAAACAGTATTAAAAATTGTTTTAGGTTTTCTAAAATTTTAAATAAAATTCTCAAAACTATAATGATCATCGGAATTCCGCGCGAAATTAAATCGAATGAAAATCGTGTCGCATTAACTCCAAGTGGTGCAGAGATATTACAAAATCACGGTCATTCCGTATTGGTTGAAAATAATGCGGGTGTTGGATCGGGATTTAAGAATGAAGATTATGTTGCCGCAGGAGCGGAGATCATTGCAACGCCAAAAGAAGTTTTTGACCGTGCCGAGATGATCATGAAGGTCAAGGAACCGATTGCGCAGGAATATTCCCTTATCCGAAAAGGGCAATTACTTTTTACTTATTTTCATTTTGCAGCAGATCGTGCTCTCACCGATGCGGTCGTGAAATCAGGTTCAATCGCGATCGCATACGAAACAGTTCAGAAAACTGACGGCTCCCTTCCTCTTCTGATCCCGATGTCCGAAGTCGCCGGGCGCATGGCTCCGCAGGAAGGCGCAAAGTATTTGGAGAAAACCCAAGGCGGACGAGGTGTATTGCTTGGCGGTGTTCCCGGAACAGAACCTGCAGATGTCATCATATTGGGTGGTGGAATAGTTGGAACAAATGCAGCGAAGATCGCTGCCGGTCTTGGCGCGAGAGTAACGATCTTGGATGTAAGTCTTCCGAGATTGCGCTATCTTGACGATGTTATGCCAAGAAATGTGACGACAATGATGTCAAATCCTTACAACATCAGGAAGTTAATTAAACGCGCTGATCTGGTTATCGGCGGAATTTTGATTCCCGGAGCAAAGGCTCCGCGTCTGATTACGCGCGAAATGCTTAAGGATATGAAAGAAGGTTCAGTGATCGTCGATGTTGCCGTCGATCAGGGCGGATGTATCGAAACGTGCAAACCGACAACGCATGAGAATCCGACATTTGTTGTCGATGGAGTTGTTCACTATTGCGTGGCGAATATGCCGGGTGCTGTTCCGATGACTTCTACCGTTGCACTTACCAATGCTACACTTCAGTATGCAGTTCAGCTTGCAAAAGAAGGGTATGAAAAAGCGATTGCAGGAAGTCAGGAGTTACGCGCGGGATTGAACGTCATCGATGGGCATGTAACTTACAAAGGAGTCGCCGATGCATTCGGAATGAAGTATGAAGACTCTAAGAATTTTATTAAATAAGCCGAATGACCAAAGTAACGATCGACGGAAAAGAATTCGATGCGAAGCAAGGACAGACTGTCATTCAAGTCGCTCTTGAAAACAGCATTGACATTCCGCATTTTTGCTGGCATCCGGCGCTGACAGTTGCGGGGAATTGCCGCATGTGTCTTGTCGATGTTGAGAAAATTCCCAAACTTTCCATTGCCTGCTCTACGACTGTGACCGAAGGTATGGTCGTTCATACGCAGAATGAGAAATCTCTGAAAGGCAGGGAAGACGTGATGGAATTTCTTCTGATCAATCATCCTCTTGATTGCCCGATCTGCGACGAGGCAGGCCAATGCAAACTTCAGGATTATGCTTTCAATCATTCGCGCGGCGTTTCACGATTCGAAGAGGAGAAAGTTCATAAGGATAAGCGTGTGCCATTCGGCCCGAATGTGCTCTTCGACGCAGAGCGGTGTATCTCCTGTTCGCGCTGCATCCGATTCGGAGAAGAGATCGCCGATCAGCCGGTGCTTACGTTTGTCGATCGTGGTGATCACGTCACGATCGAGCCATATCCGGGGATGCAGTTGGATAATCCATACTCCATGAACGTCATAGATATATGCCCTGTCGGCGCGTTGACAAGCCGTGATTTCCGATTCAAAGCAAGGACATGGGATATGTCATTCACAGAAACGATCTGCCCCGATTGCGCCCGCGGCTGTAATATTCGCTCCGGCGTTCGGGATAACGAGATATTGCGTTTGGAACCGCGGCCGAATCCGAATGTCAATGATTTCTGGATGTGCGATATGGGAAGGCTTGAGGCTTATCCTTCCGTCAATGCGGAGAATCGCATTTCAGGAGCATGGATGATGCAGAATGGATCGCGTACAAGCTTAGGGATCGATGACGCAGCCGCAATGATTGCCTCGGAATTGAAAAAATACAAGCCGGAAGAAATTGCTTTTATTGCATCACCATTTGCAACGATCGAAGATAATTTTGCTTTTCTTGAAGTTGCAAAATCGAGAACGAAGAACATCGGATATTTCCCATACATTATTGGCGAAGATGCAAAGCTTCTCATTCGTGCCGATAGAACTCCGAATTCATACGGTATGAATGTGCTTGGTATTAATGAGTTCGGAACAGATTTTACTGAGGCATTACGCACAGGCAAGATCAAGGCAGTTTATGCCCTTGAAGACGATTTTCTTTCAAGAATAAATCTCTTACTCGATAAGGTAGATTTTTTTGCATGTCATGCAACCAATGAGTCCCGTACGACTAATCGCGCGAATGTTATTTTACCGGCATCAACATGGGCAGAGAAAGAGGGAGTCTTTGTGAATTTTGAAGGTTGGGCGCAGAAACTCAAACCTGCCGTCGAAACGACACATCATGTTCGCAATCTCGATCACATGAATCAATCTCGTCTTGATCGCTTTGCTTCCAAATTTGACCGATGGGCAAAAGGAAGAAAGGTTGATGCGATCGAATCGTGGCAGTTAGCAGAAATGGTTGGCTTGCATCTTGGAATGAAAACTAATCATCTTTATACGGAAGATGTTTTTGAGAAAGCCGCTTCATCTGTTGCCAGATTAAAGGGTTTAGATTACGAAAAGATCGGATCAAAGGGGTACCCTGTAGCAGGAATTGATAAACCAATTAAAATTTCTTATTATAGGGAAGTGTATCAAAATGATACGCAAGAACATGTTGAAGTAATGATGCAGAACGATTAATGATACTCGAAGCGCTCATAAAAATCATCATCGTGCTCTTTGTTGTTCTGACGGCTGTATCATATCTTGTTCTCCTGGAAAGATGGATAAGTGCGTGGCTGCAAGATCGCATCGGTCCGAATCGTGTCGGCCCTATGGGATTATTTCAACCGCTTGCCGATGTGCTCAAGCTTTTGCTCAAAGAAGATATAGAACCGAGTCAGTCCGAAAAATGGATCCATTGGCTTGCTCCTGTTATTTCGATCTCGGTTGCATTTAGTGTGCTTGCGATTATTCCTTTCGGCTCATCTATTATTCTTGGCGGAAATACTTACGCTCTTTCGATCGCTAGCAATATTAATATCGGTGTTCTTTACATTATTGCTCTTACTTCTGTCGGCGTGTATGGTATTACGCTTGCCGGATGGTCAAGCGGTTCGAAGTATTCGCTTCTTGGGGGCTTGCGTTCGAGTGCGCAGATGATTAGTTATGAACTCACTCTTGGCTTAGGATTAGTATCAGTGGTGATGCTTTCGGGTACACTTGATCTTGGCGGCATAATCCAATCGCAGGTCACCGGAGGATGGAATATCATTCGTGCTCCACTCGGATTTATGCTTTTCCTTATATCTTCGTTTGCCGAGACAAACCGTCAGCCCTTCGATCTTCCCGAGGCCGAGCCGGAACTTGTCGGAGGTTATCATACGGAGTATAGTTCGATGAAATTCGCACTCTTCTTTCTGGCCGAATATGCAAATATGATCACCGCAAGCGCTGTGATGAGTGTACTCTTTCTCGGTGGCTGGCACGTTCCGTTTCTCAACACAATGGGAATGAATCCGACACTGATGGCAATTCTTGGAGTAGCGGCATTCGGATTAAAGATATTCGCATTCATCTTTTTCTTTATGTGGGTGAGATGGACAATTCCGAGATTCCGTTATGACCAGTTAATGAATCTCGGATGGAAGGTGTTGCTGCCAATTGGCATCATTAATATTGTGTTGACGGCTTTGGAAAAAACATATCTTTTAAAATAAATGCAGTATCGTTCGAAATATAATAATCCAAAGCCGAACCGAAAACTGAGTTTGTGGGAGAAACTCTATCTTCCGGAAATTGTGCGCGGCTTGCTGACAACGATCAAGCATCTATTCCGTCCGAAATTTACGCGTCAATATCCCGAAGAAAAATGGGAAGCGCCTGCGGCGTTTCGCGGACGTCCGGTGCTCGTGATGGAAGAGAATGGCGCTGAGCGCTGCGTTGCCTGCGGCTTATGCTCGCGTGTCTGTCCGCCGCTTGCAATCGAAGTCCAGGCAAGCGAAACCGATCTTTTGAAAGAGCGTTACCCAGTTCGTTTTGAGATCAATATGCTGCGTTGTATCTTCTGCGGTTTCTGCGAAGAGGTTTGTCCCGAAGAAGCGATTGTCATGAGCAAGGATTATGAACTGGTCTATACGAAATATAACGATGCCATCCTTGGCAAAGATAAACTTCTCATTCCGAAGAAGGATCTGCAGGAACGATTGGATTATCTCCGAGTGATGAGGAATGTCTGAACTGGAATTTATGAAACTATTGGGATTTCCGGAATAATCATTTTGCCTCCGAAATGTCTTTCCGTCCTTCATCGTTATTCTTATGTGAGAAAGCTTTTCGTTACCTCGTTATTCCTATTAATTTTCCGCGCGGCATTTGCCGACGGTGAGATTCGTGCTGTTCTCGCCCCTGATGAAATCCCTGCCGGAGAGCAATTCACGGTCATCGTCGCTGGAAACGCTGTTTCGAAAGAGCAGAACAGGATGATTGCCATTGAGTTTCCCGAAGGCTGGAAGATCGTCAGCGCGTATGCTGCAGAAGATGGGGCAACTGAGTCTTCACCCATCGAAGGAGATCCACAGATCGCAGGTTATTTCACGAAAGATAAAGGACAAGCTATCAGAGTATTCGAAGATAATACGCATGTTTATGCGGAAAATTATGACGGCATCGCATATTTTTTTGTCTTCACTTCACCGAATATAGCGGCGGCCGGAAATTTCAAAGCATGTTTAATCGAGCGATCCGATCCGGGTATTCCCGAAGTAAAACTAAGTAAAAAAGGGAAGAAGCCGAAAGTTGTACGGCTTAAAAATTTCCAGTGGCGAATCGTCTCTCCAAGTTTAGGAGCTAATTTTGCATTCTCCGAAGTTACAGAAAAGAAATACTCTCACTCCGTTCATTTTATTACCGGATGGGCAAGCACTTCGCGAGCATTGATCCTTCATGATAGTACTCATGCCTCAGCGCAATTAAGTTTGCGTCCGGAGTTATTACGTAATTTTTTTAATAACTCTTTTACGATTGATTGGTGGATGCGCGCAGTGTCAGGCGAGCAAACTATTTTCCGTTTTCTGCGAGCTGATTCTTTAACAGGACTTACCATTTCGGCAAATCCATTTGGGCAGATCGCAGTGCAGAATTTTCCTTTTAATTCTGATTCTGATATTGCAATACTTTCTAATGGTACAGTATGTGATGGCGCATGGCATCATATTGCTATATCATGCGACATTGCGAGAACATTAAGAATCTTTTCCGATGGGCAGTTGAATGATACGTTGGCAAATGCTGCTGATTTTTTTCATGACCTTTCGTATTGTTCCATCGGCGCGGAGAAAACACCTGGCCATTTTACGATTGATGAAGTTGCGTTTCTCAAACGTGCGTATATTTCGTCCGCAGAATTCATATCCGATATTGCCGTTGCGCAAAGAGATACATTAGCAGGTATTCTGGCGCTTTTCCATTTCGAGGAATTCGGAAGATTGGCGCATTCAAGTGTTTCTGCTGTTATTCCGGCAAAGGATTCTCTTTCTCTACCGGTGGCTGAGCCGATCTATTTTGTGCTGGAAAGCGGCGCCGTACTAAGTGAAACAAGCTCGCCAGTTCTTTTTGATCATGCCGTGCTTTCGGTCGAGCAATCCACTCCCACAAAAGTTACTTTTAGCTGGAAGGCAACGAGCGAAATGAATCTCAAGCGATATGAATTACAAAGGCGCATTGCCACCTTCGGAGAATATGAAAAAATGCTTTCGGTAGATGCTAAACGAAAAATAAATCCGAATGACGAAGATAGACCGATCGTTGCACGTGCAAGTTATTCTGCCGCTGAAAAACTCCCGCAGCTTTCGCACGATATAGATCTGTATTACCGTCTTGCCCTGATTGGTGCAGGTGATTCCGTCATTCACTACACGGAGCCGGT
>Ga0207156_10157_pt1 | contig 12021 bp, 13 predicted proteins | sample Alteio_BWMinHeat_24_FD_153514 | JGI IMG/M metagenome (GOLD analysis project Ga0207156, IMG submission 153514) | Enriched cells from forest soil in Barre Woods Harvard Forest LTER site, Petersham, Massachusetts, United States -... | ecosystem: Environmental > Terrestrial > Soil > Temperate forest >...
GTACAGGGCTGTGACATACAAGGTTCTCAAGGAGAGGATAGATTTTTCCGATAAGAGTCAGATGAAGAATTTATTGGAGAAATTTCAGTTTTCGATAAAAAACAATCGCTATTTTGTGGAGAGCGAGGATGTAACGGAGGTGATTCGCTCTGTGGAGGTAACAAAAAATGTGTCTTCCGTGGCGTCTTTGAGTGAGGTGCGAGAGACTCTTGTGAAGGTGCAGCGTCATTTTGCTCAATCTGGCCATGCGGTATTTGAAGGTAGAGATATGGGCACAGTTGTGTTTCCGAATGCTGAGTTTAAGATTTTTTTGACTGCTAGACCTGCTGTGAGGGCTGAGAGAAGATACCTTGAGATCAAAGATAAGATTATGGGAGCAACCCAAGATGAGATTATGCGGGAGATCCTTATTAGGGATGATTTGGATACGACAAGGGAAAACTCTCCTCTAAAACAGGCGCACGATGCATGTCTTATCGACACTTCTGATCTTCCCATAGAGGAAGTTGTGGAACAGATAGTCTCTTTAATTCGAAGATAGAGTGATGATAAGGCGTACGACAATTATTATTACCACTTTGTTGATGAAGCTTTTGTATCATCACAAAGTATATGGTAAAAAGCGGCTGCCGAAGGCGGGGGGGATTATTGCTGCGAATCATAGTTCCTATTTAGATCCTCCCCTGATCGGCATTTCCTGTCCACATGAGGTGCATTTTTTGGGACGAGAAAGTCTTTTTCGCTCTCCTCTTTTTGCTTGGTATATTCGCAAGTTATACACGCATCCTGTGGCGCGTGGGAAGGGCAATATTGCTACGATTAGAAAGTGCTTGGAGTTATTGAAGGCGGGGAAGAAGGTTGTGATTTTTCCTGAGGGAACGCGATCGCAAGATGGGAATTTACACAAGGGGCAGCTGGGTGTAGGGATGCTTGTTTTGCGCACGAAATGCCTTGTTATACCGACCTATATTCATGGTAGTTATGAGATATGGAGTTGTCATAGGAAGCATCCAAAATTTAAAGGGAAGACGGCGTGTGTTTTTGGCAAGCCGCTAGATTTTTCTCATTTTGAAGGGACGAGTACACGGGAGATGGAAGAGAGGATAGCGCACAGCATCATGAATGCGATAGCCAAGCTTAGGCGCTGGTATTTAGATGGGGCCAAAGGGTCTCCCCCGTAAGTCAGTATAGTGAAAAAAAAGTTCTTCTAGGTGCGCGTCCATCGCCCAAGTATGTGTATTTCCGCCCTAGTGCGTGTCCTTACGGCACGCCCCTGCGGCCCCTGTTTTGGGCCTTATCTTGCTTTGTCAAATCGCGTCCTAGATGGGTGGGTGTCCTACTTGGATCTTGTAAAAAGGCTCGCCCAAGCACGCGCGGTTTTTTCCCCGCCCTAGCGCGTGTCCTAACGGCACGCCCCTGCGGCCCCTGTTTTGGGCCTTATCTTGCTTTGCCAAATCGCGTCCTAGATGGGTGGGTGTATAAAATACTACCCACCACGCTTACGCTCATCTGCGGTGCGATTTTGCTTTGCAATATAAGGCCAAGGGCTGCTCGTGCATTCCCTCCCCTGCCCTGACTTACGTCTAGGGCGGGGCCCCTTCCATGTCGCCTCGCAGTAATTTCTACATATGTCAGACTAAGCTACTTTCAAGCTAATACCATTCGCGAAAATTAATGACACAAATTCAGGTCGTCTAATACGTCATCTTTAAAAGATCCTTTCTCGCTAATATCCAATAACATGAGCTTCGAAAGGATCTTTTAAATCTGCCGCATTATCCGAGCTGACTTTGTGCCATTAATTTCCGGAAATGGTATAAATACCATTGCATCTAAAAGCATTGTAAAAGTTTTAAGTGCGGGGTTTCCACCTTCAGAAAGAATACGATAAAGATTTTCTCTACGGATATGTACTTTTCTTGCCGAAATAGACACGGTAGCCTGGGCCAAAGTCTATTTTAAATTCGCTAATCCCATCTCCTACAGACTCACAGTTTCGCTTTCTCTTAATTTTGGTCGTAATTTAGAACGATTGTTGTTCTGAAAAGGCCTCGAAGAAGGAAATTTAGGTTTAGAGCCCGGAGGAGCAAAGGTACGCTTTGGACGAGAAGAGGGAGGCGGTGATTGCGTATTTCCATCGGAAAATCTAGAGTAGGGTCGCGATCTCTGCGATCTAGGCTCTCTTGAACTGATTTCACGATTGCCATCGGATTCTGGTGGTCTATAATCAGAAGATTCTGAAAATCGCGGATGAGAAGGCTTTGAAGCAGCTCTTGGCTCAAATGGTCTCGAAGATCGTGAATGAGAGGATCTCGACTCTGAAAATTCTGACGGCCTCGAAGATCGTGAATGAGAAGGTCTCGAATCTGAGAACTCTGATGACCTGGAAGATTGTGGATGAGAGGATCTCGAAGAGCGCGGATGCGGAGATCTCGAATCCGAGAATTCTGAACGAGAGGACTTTGATTTAAATGGTCTCGAAGAGTGGGGCGATCTTGATTCAAATGCATTGGCAGAGGTCGGGGATTCTGAACGAGGGGAGTTTGATTCAAATGGACGAGGTGATCGTGAATGGGGAGATCTTGATTCAAAAGGTCTCGATTCTGAACGAGGGGATCTCGGCTTAAACGATCCTGGGTGTGAAGATCGTGGTTTAAAAGGTCTCGAATCAGGTGAGGGTCGTGGACGGGAAGATCTTGATTCCTCCGTATTTGATTGAGAAGCCGATTTTGGGGTGGATTGAGAGATAAGTCTTTGCCCTGTAAAACGCTCGATCTGTTTGATCAGTGGCCTATCTCTATACGCAGCAAAAGTAAGAGCAATGCCTGTAGCTCCCGCTCTTCCCGTCCTACCAATTCTATGTACGTAGTCTTCAGCACTGGATGGTAGATCAAAATTAATGATGTGGCTAATAGCCGGGACGTCAATCCCTCTGGCCGCTACATCAGTTGCCACTAAAACACGGATTTTCCCCTGGCGCATCTGCGTGATGGTACGGGTCCTTTGCGGTTGTTTCATGCCACCGTGTAATACGGCCACTTGCTGTCCATTGCGCGACAATCTATCGACAAGAACGTCGGCTTGGCGCTTTGTTGCTGTAAAGACAATAGCTTGCTGCAAAGAGGTGTCACCAAGAAGTTCATCAAGAAGGCTGTATTTGTGCGCTAAATTGTCCACATCGTATAGTCGTTGCTCGATATTTTTAGATTCAGAGTGGTCAGCAACGATGGAAATTTCCACAGGATCGTTTAAAAGACGCTTGGAGAGATTCAAGACAGTGCCTTTTAACGTCGCTGAAAATAGTAAAGTCTGGCGTGACTTAGGCGTTGATGCAGCAATGCGTTCCACATCATCCACAAAGCCCATATCAAGCATACGATCAGCCTCGTCAAGAATCAACACCTCAAGCCTAGAAAAATCAATCCGACCTCGATCCATATGATCAATCAGTCTGCCAGGGGTGGCCACAAGGATCTCATAATGTCTAGATAAGTCTTTGTTTTGGCGGGGATAAGGAGATCCTCCAAAAATGCAGACAGTTTTGACAAGAGAAAGGTATTTGCTATATTTGACCGATTCTGCAGCTACCTGCATCGCGAGTTCACGTGTGGGTACCAAAATTAAAATCCGAGGTCCCTTAACATTCACAGGGGATGGTGTTGATAAACGGCTGAGCGTGGGAAGAAGAAAGGCAGCTGTCTTCCCCGTACCCGTCTGTGCTGAAGCCCGCAGATCAACCCCCCCTAATATCAAAGGAATAGCTTTCTCCTGAATAGGAGTAGGGGTGGTATAGCCCATCTCTTCGATGGCTTTGAGAATTTCGGGATCGGAAATTAGTTTTTTAAAGGGCATTTTACTCAAATTGTTAGATTTTTTAAGGTAGTTGGAAGATTGTAACACGGAGAAGAAATAGAAAATAGTTATTTAATAGGATGCAAGAAAATAAATCAACGCGTCATGGCAGTTAGGATGCGGCGTTTTCCACTAAAAGGTGCCCTACCATGCATGGATAAAATATTATCTAATGCTAATACATCCCCTTTCTGCCATTTGAAATAAATAGTATTTGCGTCGAGAACATCTAGAATATGGTAAATATCTTTTCGGGCAATTTTCGAATTATCGGCAAAGTACACATCATGGAGTTTGGTGTGCTTGCGGCAATAAAATGCTTTGGCTCCCAAGTAGGCCTTGAGTCCTAAGAATTTTGGATTAAAGTCATAAAGGTGGACTTGGTTGAACCAAACTGTTTCTTTGGTGATGGGGTGTTCAAGGATTGCGGGACGGACTTGGTTGATCTCTAACCAATCATTTTTATTCCATTTGAGCCCAAACTCATTTTCTACACACATCTTTTCAACGGCACTTTTGTCTTCAGTTTCAAAGACATTGATCCAAGTTTTATGCCCACGGATGTATTTTGACATGAAGGCATTTTTATAGTAATAGCGCGAAAAATAGCGCAACTGTTTTTCAATAAACTGCTTTTTTACTCTTTCATCAAGCTCTTGGAATATTTTTCGCGTATCACCGATAATGGTTTCTCCACCGATGGGAGACGGGGTTTCGCAGAAAAAGTAGATATGAGAAGGGTAGTTTTTTACAAAACTCAATTCATTATGTAAGGGGAGTTTCATTGAGGGGGGTGCTTCAGTGGAGGTGTAGATGTTGCCTTGGACTTTGATCCTCGGACTATCTCCGCCGATGTAATCTACACATTTTCCTGTACCAAGTGCATCAATTACGCGATTAAAATCATGGGCATTTTGAATGGGAAAGTTACGAAAAAGGAGCCCTCCATATTTCAGGAGATGGTCTTTAAAGTAGGCATTATTATCCCGCAGCTGCTTCAACAAAGCCTCTAGAGTGACTTCACAACTGGCAGCTTCAATGACAAGGGGGCGTTTTTGGGAGGTGATAAATTTTGTCGTGAACATAAGGGGCTAGTCCTACAGGTATTTTTCCTTTGGGGCAATTTTAGCGGGAGTTCTATTTTTTAGAAGAAAAAAATGACTCATGCCATATTTGGCTGGAGAGGCTTTCTCTGCGCCACCTTAATCTTGCCGAGGTGATTGCGGACTTGCCATACCACTGATATATGCACACCAATAGAGGATACAAGTCGAGATATACTTGGCTATGCAGGATGTAGTTGCATCATCTTGATACAGGCCAAGCAGGAGCCCAGACAACATACTAGACCGACAACGGCGATATTAGGACCAACAATGCTCCAGCCTAACTGTGTCGCATCAAAGACGCCTGTGGCTCCCAAGACTCCGAACAAAACGAACATGGCCGCAGAAAAAAGGCCAATAAGGAATTCCCGCCTGCTCTTCCCCATCATTGCTCGCATAACACCTCCTACTACCGCACTGCCTGCTACCGTCCACCCTAAAATCATCGTTTCATGTCCTGAAAAGGATCCAGCAAGAGCTGTAATTCCGATAACGAGAATAGCCAAGTAGCTAATCACATCTACACACTCGTAATAACCAGCTGACGTATCAGTCTTTGACGGTGATGTCCCAGTTGAGGCGCTAGAACCCTGACCCTGCTTTGCCCTGCTTGCCAAGGCTGCTTGCAGCGCCGCTATGTCTGCTCCCGTTCCACTACTCCCGCTTGTTGCTGATGCCATGATAATCTCTCTAAATTAAATACATTTCCTCTAATTGTAATATTTTAAATAATAAAATAACAAGAAAAAATAAATTCTTGGGACGTTCGACCCTTTGCTGATATAGTGGATTAAATTATGAATGATAAAAATTGAACGGGAGAGCAGTTGGCATAGATCGTTCCTGCGTTGCGACAAAAAGGTAGTGGCAAAAAAACACGCAAACCACTAATTATTAACACCCGTGTCTTAAAAATTGCCGAAGTCAGGAGTCGAGATATACTTGGCTATGTAGGATTCATCATCCTGCCACAGGCGTAGCAGGAGGCCAGACAACATGCTAGACCGACAATGGTGATACCAGTACCAACAATGCCCCAGCCTAACTGTGTCGCATCAAGGACACCTGTGCCTCCTAAGACTCCTAATAAGGCAACAATGCCCATAACAAAAATGGTAAAAATGACGCCTAAATTAGACTCGCCCCGGCCTTCTACAACGCCTGCTAATACCGCAACGCCTGCTACCGTCCATCCTAAGATCATCGTTTCATGCCCTGAAAGGGATGCAGCAAGAGCTGTGATTCCGATAGCGAGAATAGCTAAGAAGCTAATTAGCTCTATACATTCATAGCAGCGGGTTGATGCATCAGTCCCTCGTGATTGCCCCGTAGAGCCGCTCATGACAGGTGATACTGATGCTGACTTTGATGCCATTAAAATCTCTCCAAATTTAAAGCGAATTTCTAATTCAGTCTTGCCGTTATTATTTAGGCCTCAACATAGTATACCAGCAATGACGATACCAGTACCAACAATGCCCTAGACTAACTGTGTCGCATCAAAGATGCCTGTGGCTCCCAAGACTCCGAACAAACCGAACATGGCCGCAGAAAAAAGGCCAATATAAGGAATTCCTGCCTGCTCTTCCACATTGCTGGTATAACACCTCCTACTACCGCATATACTTGGCTATGAAGCAGGTGCAACAATCTGGGAATAGATGTTGTGGCAGGAGGTCGCACAACATAGTAGACCGACAATGGTACCAACAGTGGTGATACCAGTACCAACAATGCTCCAGCCTAACTGTGTCGCATCAAAGATTCCTGTGGCTCCCAAGACTCCGAACAAAACGAACATGGCCGCAAAAAAAATGCCCCCAATGACTTGATTGCCACTGTAGAGCGCCATTGTTGACATAACACCTAGTACTACTGCAGTGCCTGCTACCGTCCACCCTAAAATCATCGTTTCATGTCCTGAAAAGGATCCAGCAAGAGCTGTAATTCCGATAACGAAAATAGCCAAGAAGCTAATTGCCTCTATACATGAGTAATAATCAGCTGACGTATCAGTCTTTGACGGTGGTGCCTTAGCTGAGGCGCTAGAATCCTGCTCTGCCACCTGCCTGTCCATGTATGCTCGCAGCGCTGCTATCTCTGCTGCCGTAGTGCCCCCGTTGGCTGCTGCTGTTGCTGCCATGATAATCTTTCCAAATTAAATACATTTCTCCTAATTGTAATATTTCAAATAATAAAATAACAAGAAAAAATAAATTCTTGGGACGTTCGACCCTTTTCTGATATGTATAAAAATATGTTAGTACTAGTTCTTATTTTTGCGTTGAGTGTGGTCGGGTGCCTCATACATCTTTATTTTGATAGAAGGCCCATAAGGGCTGGAAGACTAGTTGAGCTCATTCTCCTATATCAAATCGTATTCAACGTGGGAGTGGCGAGCTTACTGGCATTTTTTGGATTAATTTTTTTACCTGACATTGTGGCAGAACACATCGGTTGGGAAAAATCCCCCTTTCAGCATGAGCTTGCTAATGCAAATTTGGGTTATGCCGTTCTGGGGATTTTAGCCATTTGGATAAGGGGGCATTTTTGGACAGCCATCATCTTGGGAGTGTCTGTTTGGCTTCTCGGCGATGCTATAGGACACCTCTACCACGGGTATGTTTTGCACAACCACTCTCCAGGCAACACAGGCATCCTTGTCTATTCTGATATCTTTATCCCAGTCATCTTGCTCACGCTCCTTGTTCCATTTTTAAAGCATTACAAAGGATGAGTTTCAATTTAGCTATCCGCTGTCTGATGTGTGGGCCCCGATTGTGGTCTGTGTTGCCAGGGACCTTTGTTGTTTGCTCTGGACGTGCGCTGCCAAGAGTAAGGAAACGCTACCGCAGCAACATGATAAACCAACTATAGCGATCTGGGAAATCACAAGCGCCCAACCAAACTGTGCGGTATTCAGAACACCAGCGCCTGCCAAAATGCCAATTAAGGCAAATATGGCCATGATAGTAACATAAATGATTTTTTTAATTTTCTCATTTCCGCATGCTGCAACTAAGACCGCAGCTCCCCCAATACCCGCGACGGTCCACCCCATTGCTGTTATATCAAGTCCTTCATAACTCCCATTAAGAGCTCCTATTCCAACACATAGAATGGCTAAACTAAAAATCCCTAATATATTCCTGACTGTGTCATCAGAACAACAGCCCTTATCCTGCGCCTGCGCTGCACCATCAGGAGCGCCTGGTGCTTTGCTTACCACCTCACCCCCCGAAACTCTTCCTGCTTGTCCACCACTCATACAATTCCCCTTTTTAAAGTATACTCTGTGCTTAATTATATTCTTTTAGTTAATAAAACAACAAGAAATTATTAATCTGAATTTGGCATTTAGGTGATAAATATTTAAATTATTAATCTTCAATTGGTTGAATAAAAAAGTCGTGAGCAAAAATTTCGGAAAGAGAGGTCACTACAGCATCATGCCCCAACAAAGTCAAGTTTGCGTGGTCCCGGCTCAAGCTCCAGATCGTAACCCCGCCTAAATCATGGCTTTTCACATAGTCAGCTACCTTTTCAACCTCTTCAAGCGAGGTCCAAACACCAGATTCATCCTCCCCCGGCATTAGGCCAATCACAATTTTATTAGAAGGGATGCCCATAGCCAGCAGTCTCTCCACAGCTCCTTGAAGGTGATATCCATATCCTAAATTATACGCAGGGATAGTGATTGAAGAGAGGAGAGGGTGGGCTCTTTTAATAATTTCATCGCAAGGAGAGGGGATGGCAGAGATCGCTTTTGCTGTGTAGCTGATCTTTGCAGAAGCACCCAAATATTGTCTTAAGTACTCAATCATAGTAATTTGGAATTGGGCTCCCGCTGGATATTCCTGTATGTAAAAATCCACGCCATCAAGGTTGAATTTTTTTACATATAAAGCGACAGCCTGGGCCATCTGCTCTGGATCATTGAGGCGATGCGGGGTAGCGCTTTCAGCAATGGCATCGTGAGAAGGGCAAGCACTTGGAAAACACCCCTCCAATAGAGAAATTTTTACTTCTTTTCCCAAATTATGCGCCGTATCCACGAGTCTTTTTATTTTTGCATTGGGTGCAAAAAGAGAGACGATCTTGTAGCGGTGCTTTTGGCGATTGACCACATGACCAAAGCCAATGTCGATGACATCCACGGGCATCTCAGCGATCTCTTCGGGACAACTGATCAGATCCCAAGATTCCCAGTATCCCTCAATAAAAGGGGCATGTGCAAAAAGGTGTGAACTCAACAATAAAACGACTAAAAGTATCTTTTTCATAATGCCTCACAGTGACGCCATGGCATTTTCTTGATAGGGAGGTTTTAACGCCAGTACAATTTCACAACCGTTTCCACATGCATCGTTTGAGGGAACATATCGAAAGGCTGCACACACTCAATTTTGTATCCAGCTAAATGCAAGGAAGATAAATCTCTTGCTACAGTGGCTGGATCACAAGAGATATATATAATAGTTTTAGGTTTTTTCCGGGAGAGCTCTGAGATGAGTCTAGGTTCACACCCCTTTCTCGGAGGGTTTAGTAATACGATATCAAAATCGGCAAGAGTGGGGATAAGATCTTCTGCTTTGCCTACAAAAAAAGAGGTGTTAACCTTTTCGTTGAGGCGCGCATTTTCTCTTGCATCAGCAATAGCTTGAGGAGCCACCTCGATGCCTATCACAGATTTTGCATGGTCGGCAGCAAAGAGGGAAAATGTGCCTACGCCGCAAAAGGCATCCAAAACGGTATCGCCTTTTTTGATGTCAGCTACCTTTATCACGTAGGAGATCAAATTCATCGCTTGCCAACTATTCACCTGAAAAAAGGAAGGAGCAGAGATTCTGAAAATTTTAGAATGTGTACCCAGATTTAGTTTTTCATAGATATAGGGCCTGCCTCTCAACGTGCGGAAGTGAGGGGAAAAAAGAACATTATCGTCACGAAGATTCACATTTTCCACAACACCTTTAATATGGGGTGTTAAAGCAATTTTTTCGGCAAGGAGCGCTGTTTTTTCAGGGCAAGAACCATCAGTGACAAGAATGACCAATGACTCTTGTGTCGTTACGGCATTTTTTATACAGAGAGAGCGCAAGGAAGGAAGGGTGAGTAGAGGAGAGAGACTCTCAAAAATCTCCTCACCTTGACTGCATTGGATAAAGCATTTTTCAATGGGAATGATCTCATGAGAGGCTTTTTTGTAGAGCCCCATTTTCCTTTTCCCCTCCTCAAAAGAGATAGGCAGTTGGATTTTATTGCGATAGGCTAGAGGAGAGGGGGAAGCGATGCAGGGAGCCACAGGAGCTTCTATGTGGGCAATGCGCTCTAAAGCATCCACTACGCGCCTTTGTTTTACCTGGAGTTGCGCTAGGTAGCTAAGATGCATGATCTGGCATCCGCCGCACTCTCCAAAAAGGGGGCAGATGGGCACAACTCTATCAGCCGAGGAGGTAATGATGCTCTGCAGCTTTGCTTTTGCGTAGTTTTTTTTCTTTGCGAGAATGACGACATTGACAAGTTCACCTGGCAGAGCGCCATCGACAAAATATTTATAGCCATCAATAGCGCCGATCCCTTCCCCCGTAGAGCTCAAAGATGTGATAGATAGTGCAAAAGCATTCATGGAGAAAAAGCATACACCTTTCCTATGATAAAGTGGTATAATACCATGTCCGGAAATGGTATAATCCGGTTTTTATGTACGATTTACCCCCAATTGCCGTATTTGCTTATAGTCGCCCTAACCACCTTGTAGCGGTTCTTAATGCCCTCGATAGATCGATGGCCTTTTTTGAAAAAAAATTTCCCATGTATATATTTTGCGATGCTCCCAAGGAGGAAAAAAAAAGAGAGCAGGTAGAGAAAACAAGGGAAGTGGCTTTAGCTTACAAGGGTGCAAAAGTGATTCTTAGAGAGCACAACTTGGGATTTAATAATATTGTCGAAGGCATCACGCGACTTTGCCATCTTCATGGTAGAGCCATTATTGTTGAAGATGATGTGATCGTGTCTCCCGATTTTCTTCCCTACATGACCCATGCTCTTGATTATTATGAAGAAACTCCTCAGGTTTTCATGGTGTCGGGGTTTATGTACTATACCCGCTTCCCTTCTCATTTTAAGACATTTTTTTTACCCTCTTCCTTTATCTGGGGGTGGGGGACTTGGCAAAGGGCCTGGCAACATTTTTCTTGGGCTCCTACAGGTTGGGAGGCCTTTGCCTGTGATAAAAAAGCGCATTACGAATATGATTACTTTGGTGCTATCGGTTTTTCAAAATTGCTGCGCAAGTCAATCACAAGCCATGTTCCAGCATGGGGCGCGCAGTGGATGTATTCGATGTATCAAAGAGGAGGTCTTGGGCTTCATCCCCATCGCTCTTTAACTTGGAATTGTGGTGTGGGAGGGGGGACGCATGGCACTGAGAATGTCGACAGCGATCCTATGCATTCCAAGCGAGAATACTATATCCACGGTCGTAGGGAACTCTCAGATTTTGCTACACCCCAACTCTCTCAACACATCTATTCTGGGAGGGCTTTTCCAGAAAAGGTATGCATTAACAAAGAAGCCATGCACCTTCTTGCTCACACCTTTCTTCAACAAAGATGGCGCAATGGAGAGAGGAAGGGAAAGGTGATTGTTAAAATGATAAAAAACAGTCTATACTTACCGCGCTGAAAAAGCGATATATTTCTATGCACGATTTACCTCCCATTGCCGTATTTGCTTATAGTCGCCCTAACCACCTTGTGGCGGTTCTTAAGGCCCTCGATAGATCGATGGCCTTTTTTGAAAAAAAATTTCCCGTGTATATTTTTTGCGATGCTCCCAAGGAGGAAAAAAAAAGAGAGCAGGTAGAGAAAACAAGGGAAGTGGCTTTAGCTTACAAGGGTGCAAAAGTGATTCTTAGAGAGCACAACTTGGGATTTAATAATATTGTCGAAGGCATCACGCGACTTTGCCATCTTCATGGTAGAGCCATTATTGTTGAAGATGATGTGATCGTGTCTCCCGATTTTCTTCCCTACATGACCCATGCTCTTGATTATTATGA
>Ga0207156_10279_pt1 | contig 11960 bp, 9 predicted proteins | sample Alteio_BWMinHeat_24_FD_153514 | JGI IMG/M metagenome (GOLD analysis project Ga0207156, IMG submission 153514) | Enriched cells from forest soil in Barre Woods Harvard Forest LTER site, Petersham, Massachusetts, United States -... | ecosystem: Environmental > Terrestrial > Soil > Temperate forest >...
AACTCTCGCGCTCCATTACATGACACCAATGGCAGGTCGAATATCCGATCGATAGAAAGATCGGCTTCTCCTCCGATCGGGCTTTTGCAAATGCTTCGTCGCCCCATGCAAACCAATCGACAGGATTATTAGCATGTTGCAAGAGATAGGGTGATCGCTCATGGATCAACCTATTCGTTCTTCCGTTATGCTCAGTCATTGAGAAATATGTGCATTGCGGTACACAACTAACTTGCTCGGAATATCGGTAACAATTGCTTTCGCACCTTCGCTAATGGCATCCTGAAATCCTTCCGGAATTGTAATCGTATAGATCGAAAGAAAAATGTTATGCTTCTTTATATCGGTGCGAAATTTATCATTGATCTCGCTGAGCATACAGGCAAAACTCGTAGCATGAGCAAATTTCATGATCTCCGAAGGTAGCATTTCCTCAATTGGTTTTGGCGTGATGACCGGGGATATGGAACGTTCATTGAAATATTCGACGATCTGACTAGTCGGACGAATGATCACAGATAAGCAGTCCCAGGGCAGAGCACGTACAAAATCGAACCTGAATGATGAATAGAGCGAGTATTCGTGCATTCCGTATTCCCTGACAAGCGCAACAAGAGGGTGAACAAAGCGGCTCGGATGAAATCCCGAATAATCCTTGAGTTCAATATTGAGATATACCTTTCCTGCAGCATGACGCAGTACTTCTCCGAATTTCGGCAACGCATCAACATTGGTCTGCGAGAGAAGGTCATCGTATGTCCGTTGCCAAATTAGCTTTTCATCCTTAGGTGCAAGGACATCGTCGTGATGGCAGACAAGCACTCCGTCGCTTGTCATCTGCACGTCGATCTCTATCATCTCTGCACCCGTCGCAAGTGCAGCATCAACAGCGCTGATGCTATTTTCAATCGCCCCTCCGGACGTATCGCCACGATGAGCGCAGATCATCGGCTTCGATTCGAAAGGATATTCTTTTAGAGGTACTAATGGCATGTGTTTACAAAAAGATATTCCTCGCTCCGCGCAAAAATTCTTCCGTTGGCATTCTTTTCTTATTCTCTCTTTGCAATTCTAATAACTCAACGGGCACTGTCACCGTGCCGACAAAAAGCCGTTTTTTATCCTGAGAAATTTCAAATTTTCCTGCCGGAAGAGCAACGTGAATATCTCGGGGAATTGCAGAAAGAAATACTTTCAACCGTTCTTTATTCCGAAGTATTGCAACTGCCGTGGGGTAAGGGGAAAGTCCGCGAATTTTATTATGCACTTGCTCTGCAGATTTGTTGAAATCAAGAATGCAATCCTCAGGAAATATCTTCGGAGCAGGAGTTGCTTCCGCACTCGTTTGCAGTCGAGGAGTGAGCGTGCTGCTTGCAATTCCTCTTATCGTTTCGAGCGCAAGCTTGGCACCAAGATGCATTAATTTATCATGAAGCTCGCCGACGGTTTCGTCTTCACCAATAGGCACCGGAGCCTGCATCAAAATATTTCCAGTATCCACTTTATCATCAAGTAGAAATGTCGTTACCCCGGTTTCGTTTTCACCATTGAGAATTGCCCAATTCATTGGTGCAGCGCCACGATATTTAGGAAGAAGTGAGGTATGAACATTAAACGCACCCAACTTCGGCATCATGAAAACTTCACGCGGCAAAATTTTATAAGCAACAACGCAAAAAATATCTGCATTGAACTCACGGAGATCGGCAATAAATTTTTCGTCCCGAAGTTTTTCAGGAGTTAGAACAGGAATGTTTAATTTCTGTGCTGTTTCCTGCATGACCATCGGAGTTGTTTTTAAGCCGCGCCCCTGCTGTTTCTCAGGTGTTGTCACTACGCCAACAATACTCTCTCGTGCATTAAATAGATATTCGAGAATATATGCTGCAAAAGCCGGTGTGCCAAAAAAGACAATGCGCAAGCCTGATGGTTTCGTGTCGCTCAAGCAAGTTTGGATTTCAGTTGCATTATAACGGGGACAGGACTCGGATCAACTCCGGCAAGAAGCGCTAAGTAATAACTTGTCCAATCTGCTAAAGAAATAAGACTGAACATCCTGGCAAGGATCGTATTTCCTTGTGCTGTATATTCCTTTATCTCAACTCCTTTGCTCATAAGAACTTCATGCAGTATTCCGAATCGTTTTGTAACCTGAGGATGCTCATCGTGCGGCGAACGCAAAAGGATCACCTGAAATTTTTCCTGGATAGTATGAGGGAAGTCCCATCCATTGATCTCGTTATGATTCATTTCCGGAAGAACATTGCCAAAAGCAACATGCTTCCCATTTTCCTGCATTTGTCCACGCCAACGGATATTAACAGAATCGAAAAGATCACATGCAGAATATATTACCGGTATTTTTGCGAGAAGAGTATGTGCAAGCATATTCGCATGATTCGCTTCGGTCAGATTCGACGTACCATATTCTTTTGCAAGTGTATCCAATGTATCAGCGGCATTGTTAATATTGGAGGATTCACCTGAAGTAAAACCAATCTTTTCAAATATCAGGAGCACAGGCACGAATGAATATGCCAACGCCGCGCGCGGCTGGAATCCAGTGGGTAAGGTAATAATCGGAAGTTTATGCTCCGTAGCATGAGCGGCAAGCTTGTCGCCGGTTGTAATGCAAATAATTTTTGCCCCACGCTTTAATGCTTCATCGAACATAGAAAGCGACTCTTCAGTAGAACCGGAATAACTCGAAACGATGACAAGAGTATGTTCATCCACAAATTCCGGAAGATTATATGCACGATTGACAGTATAAGGAGTCGGTAATTTCGATAACAAATACGACCTAACAAGATCGCCACCGATCGCTGAGCCGCCAAGTCCTGCAAGAACGATATTCGCTATCTCATTTTTTTGAGGAAGAGAAAATGAATCGAGCGCCTGCTTCGACCTGATTACAGCATCGCGTAAATGCCCTCCCATTCCGGCAATCGCATCGCCCATCTTTGCCAGATCGAGGGAATGGATAAGTTCTTTCGTGACTCCAAGTGTAAAACTCATAGTTGATAAAAATATGTGGAGTTAGAACATAGCTGATAATTATTCTCGTTCAGTTAGATTGTCCCTCATTACGAGAAGCCGCGAAGCGCGACGAAACGATCCCCTCATAAATGGCAAACTATTACTTTCTACCAATAGTCAGAAGATTGCTTCGCTACGTTCACAATGACGCAAAATATCTACTTCCCAATTGATTTCCGAAACTCCTCCAGCTTTGCAAAACGCTGATTTGTTTGTTCTGCCGCTTCCCGGTCGCGCCCGTGAAGTGTTTCGGAGTTGACCGTCATATCAGGTTCGAAGCTCAATGCGAGATCGAGAAATTTTTTCGCCTCGTCTATACGCCTTTGTTTGACAAGATATTGCGCCCTATCGGCAAGAGGAAATGCCTGAAGCCAGCGGGCGTTATCGGTATAATAATCTCGCCCGCGAAAATTTTTATCGTTCCATTGAACCTGCGGAAGGGGGACCTCAAAAACTGAATCACGAGGAAGGAAGCGATATGCAAGCCCGGCGGCATAAGGTTTAAAGCTCGGCGCAAAAAGCTGGTCTCGCTGCTCGACAACTTCCGGCGAAAGGAAGATAGGGCGGTCTAAATTCCGCAAGACTAATGCGTCTGTAAATGCCGTGTATGTTTGCGCAATGGCTTGTCCGTCATAAGGTTCTCCTTTATCGAAGCGAACAAGATGGGGCATGAATGCCGAAAGTTCGGGTTCAGCGCGATTCATCACTTCAGGAAAACGCTGCTTTAGGTGATTAAAGTACCACGGCCTATCCCGAAGCATTGCTACATCGATCACAAATACATCGGGACGGATATGCTCGACAAGCTGATAATAATATGCTCCGCTTGCCCAAAAATCCCAGCTTGATGTGAAGATAATCGCATCCTTCGGTAAATTACGCAACATATTTTTTGTATAATCTTCGACGAAATAATTTCCGCTTTCATCAACATCTTTGTAGTGCTCAGCAACTTCTATCCCTCCGAATAGTAATGCGCAAATTGTTACTACGATTACAAGATCAACTTTCATCTTTTCCTTCGCCATTCCCAGAAGCCATACCAATCCAAATGTAGCGGTAGTCGCCGAGGCAAGATATGCCGTCAGGAAATACGAATCGATATCGTTAATATCGTAATTGATCGAGTAAAGAAGCGAGCCGAAAAATAATAACAAAACGAAAGGAAGCAAATGCGCCTTATTTCGTCCGGATGAATTGAGCAAAGCATATAATCCACACAAGACAAGTACGACTCCAAGAATCGTAAATTCCTTCGGGTATATCGCCCAGAAGTAAGGCCAGTTTTTTCCCGCCGCTTCTTTGGAGAACATCCATATTTTATACTGACCAGCGGTGAAATGCCGCATAAAAGATCCAAAGTCTGTCGGATGCCCCCAATCCATTATAGGATTTTGGGAAGAACGGATCGGGAAATAGAGATATGGCAATAATCCGGCAATAAAAGGAATTGCAAGTTTCAGTATTCGAATCCAGGCATCACGCTTAAATCCGAAAGCTGCAAAGAACATATATATGCAAGCCGGAGCAAGAAGGACTGTTGTTAAATGATTCGAGAAACACAATCCAAGTGTCAGAGCAAAGAGAATTGACTGCCTCCCGAATTTCTCTTTGTCAATTCGCAGCATTCGGAAAAAGAAAGTAAGTACGATCGGCACCATGAAACAATGGATAGGATAAACTTCAACGGAAGTTGCAGTATCCCACCACGTCGCGCTAAATGCCATCATAAGTCCGGCGAAGATTCCTGCGGCAATCGATTCTATTTTCTTTTCATCGCCGATTATTTCTTCTGCAATCACTGGCTTCGCAATTGCTTTCTTCCCTTTCTGCTGCCGGACTCTTACCTTTTTCTTATTAAACCAATAAAGATAAAGTTCTGAAAGGAGAAAGACCATTCCTCCGCTTCCCAAAGCGACAAAAAATGCTGACATGATATTAACCCGGGTAATGACATGCTCTGCAATAGGCAGATTTGCAAAAAGATGCCCGATCATGCAGAAGAGCGGATAACCGGTAGGATGCGCTATCCCAAGAGTTGCACAGACTGTCGCAAGTTCTCCTCCGTCGATGAAAGGAACTGCAGGCGCCATCGTTTTTAGATAGACAATGAAGGAGATGAGGAAAACGAATGCTGCGCCAAAGATGGGACGAGAAAACATTTTTTGCATAGGGAAGTTCTTAGTGCTAATGCTTAATTTATAAAGTGCTCTTTTTCTCCAAAGCTTTGGTCACCAAATATGCCTGCATTGCAATGCCCGTCTTCAGTGCCTCTTCGTCGATCGTAAAGTGGTCGTTGTGAATATCGGCAGTAATTCCTTGCTTTTGGTTGCGAATACCGAGGCGATAAAATGTGCCGGGGACTTTTTCTAAATAATATGCAAAATCTTCAGCACCCATTAGGCGCTCTGCCTGGAATACACATTCACTGCCGAAAAGCTCGCGCGCACATTCTTCGGCAAAAATCGTCTTTTCAGGCGCGTTCCGTAGCACCGGGTATCCTTTATCAATCAGGACTTCGCATGTTGCACCTGCCGCAGCACAAATACCTTCGGTGATTTCTTTTACTCGTTTATGGGCAAACTCGCGCCATTCTTTCGTCATCGAACGCAGTGTACCAACAAGTTTTACATCTTCAGGAATAATATTCGGAGCAAATCCTCCGTGAACCGAACCGATCGTGATCACACCCTGCTTGAATGGATCGAGATTGCGCGAAATAAGAGTCTGTAATGCCAAAATGACTTGCGCACTGGTCACAACCGGATCAATTGCGAAATGCGGTCTGGCGCCATGTCCTGATTTACCTTTGATCGTGATATAAAGCTCATCAGCGCTTGCCATCATTTCGCCTTCGCAAAAGCCAACTGTCCCTGCATCATGCTGCGCGATGACATGCAGTCCGTATATTTCATCTACTCCATCGAGCGCCCCATCTTTAATCATAAAAGGTGCGCCGCCGGGATTTCTTTCTTCGCTCGGTTGAAAAAGAAAACGAACTTCCCCATGTAACTCATCACGCAATTCCGAAAGAATCATTGCAGTACCCAATCCTATCGCCGTATGTGCATCATGCCCGCAGGCATGCATCTTGCCCTTATTCTTTGAGGCAAATGGCAGTCCCGTTGCTTCGAGGATCGGCAAGGCATCCATATCGCTGCGAAGCGCAACGACTTTACCTTTGCTTTTGCCTTTCAAAGTTCCGACGATGCCCGTCCTTGCAACTCCGCGCTGGACAGTTATTCCATTCTTCTCCAAAGTGTCTGCAACGAGTTTCGCGGTCTCAAGCTCTTCGAAAGCAAGTTCGGGATTGGCGTGGATGGTACGGCGAAGTTTTACAACTTCATCGAAGTATTTATCTGCGAGCTTCTTTATTTTTTTTTGTAGCTCCATGTTCGTTTTTATCATAAATAAGGTAAAGACGGGATACTATCGTGTCTCTGCCTTTTATTTTTTTCTTACAACAAATTTCACTTCAGGGGGTTCTATTGAAAGGATCTCTATTCCCTTCGGCGCATCCACAACAGGCTTTACAGCAGAGATCGAATCAAAACGCATTGCATCATAGATGACCTTTGCATGGACAGTCATAGGATCGAGCTTTGCAAGCTGATCTACACCTCCCCGGATCGTAACGGAAATACTTCCCGGATCGAGCAATAGGTCGCGATCCAGCGGAAGCGCTTCTATCGAGATTGGAATTTCTTTGAATACACGTTCGGCAATTGCTTCAACAGTAATGCGAACGTTGATCGTCGTTACCGAAAGAGAGGTGATCCCATCTTTGAGGGTATCGGATAGATCTAGCGATTTCGTAAATGTTTCCCGCACATTGTGCGCCTTTAATTCTTTCGTCGGAAAAGCGCGGAGCGAATCGAGCAGAATGCTCGAACCCTTTACCGTCACTTGTACGGGAGCGATGAGCGGGTCGCCGACAATTGTATATCCTAATGCCGGAGTCACATCAAGCCGCAGATCCACGGGCACACGCTTTGTCATCTCGCGGGAGAATTGAATGCCAAGCGAATCGGGCACTATCTTGATCAGCTTAATATCGCTTGGAAGCGTTGAAGAGGTTGCAAGATCTTCTTTGGTGATAAAAAATTTTCCTGCACCGATATCTTTTGTATCCCTTTCGCTCAGATCCAGTTTAAAATGCGAACTGCGTGTGAAGTTCATCAGCATCAATCTCCAGCCAATACCGCTGAAACGTGCGTGAACGCGTTCGGGAAGTTCGGTTGCGATTGCAAAACCTTGCGGAGAGGTGATCTCGATAGGAAGATCCATATCGACTTCATAATTGGATGAGAGATGAACATACGACCAAAGTAAAAGCGCAAAAAAGATCGCCGCTGATAGTATTCCGATCCTCCGCGCAAGTCCCACAGAATGTTATTAGTTACAGTAAATAATTACAAGTGATAAGTAAACGCAATTGTCTCAACTTGGATTCGATGGATTAAAGGAGGATTTTCGGATTCTTCTAAAGAAACAAAACCTGCCTCCACTTAACTCGGCATCATATTCCCAGGGGGATAAGCTCTGGGCGTTGAAGTTTCCAGGTAAATATATCCGCTCGTCTGCAAAAGATTTAATAATTCGGACCGGGTTGCTTTTGAAATATTTCTGCCTTTAATAGGAAAAGCTTCGAGGCTTCGCACATAGCGGCGAAGTTCATGGACATTCCAGGATTCGATCTCTGTAAGATAGAGATCACTAATGTTGCGAACGCGAGGCTCTTTCACCGACTCTTCAGTCGGAGCTTCTGCGATCAGAAGAGACTTCAGAAGCAAACTCATCGCTTCACTATCGGGACGAGCGAAAAATGCAGTCTCGCTGACTCCGCTCTGCGTTTTAACATGCTCAGTCGCATGTTGAACTTCAGCCAAGCCGCCTGCGATAATGATCGTCACAGTACCGGCAAAATTCGTAGCCGTAACGCCAACGATCCGCGCACGCGTATCAACGCGAAGCGAATGAAGGAGCTTTGCAAGCACAACTGAGCCGGAGCATTCTATCACTCCTGCGCTCTCGGATGGGCTAATATGTGCCTTTTGTGTCAAATTATGGATTGGTCTAGGTACAAATATACCATATTTTTGGAAAATTTCCAAATTTAATAGCATTTTTTGGCCTCTTGAGCCTGAAATGGGGGTTTCCTCAACGCAAAATAACATAGAGGTGTCATTGCGAGCCGGGCTTCAGCCCGACGTGACAATCTTATATCTATCCCGAATGTATTCCCATTACTGCTTTAAGAACTTATAGGTATTTGTCGCGCCATCGGACTGCATTATTTCAAGCCAGTACACTCCCGCTCGTAGCCGGCTGCAATCAATTGAACCATCAGAAAAATTAAGACTGCCGTATTCTTCCATCTTCCTTCCGAGCATATCATAAATAACAATCTTTTTCACATTATCCATACCTCCGTTATCCAGGAATAATTCTGAAGTCACCGGATTCGGATGAAAGGGCAAATCCGATGTAGTTGAGGGAGAACTGCTCATAACGCTATTGCTATTTAACTCACCGATGACCACATTACTCAAAAATCTTGCGCTTGCAATAGCAAGCACCTTCGTAGCCGATAGTCTTATGACCTGCGATAAATAAAACCAATCATGAATTGCGAGATCGACAGTATCTTCATACCAGGTATTGCCGCCATCATTGGTCATTAAATCATGATAATACCTGCCGACGGCTATACCTCTTTTATCATCAAGAAAGCACATTGAGAACAAATCTTGTATCTTCCCCGAAGAAGAATCCACAACCGTTTTCCAGGTGCTTCCTCCATCGGATGTTTTTACGATTACGGGATAAAATTCCTGATAACCAAGATATAAATAAGGCTTTGCGCCAATCAAAAAGCCATTATTTGTATCCCGAAAATATAAATTGGTAGTCTGAGCGATTTCCAATCCATTTGCCGATGCTTGATAGGCAACCACAGTATCCCATGAACTGCCATAATCTGTCGAGCGAAAAACTTCTCCGTTGTATTGGTCTGCAACAAAGTACTTTCCGCCGGGAAATGCTTGGCATCCTGCAAGGCTGACTTTCGCTAAAGGCGTAGTTAGTTTCCATGATCTGCCGCCATCGGAAGTAGTGAGTATTTCGCTTGCCGGGCCGATTGCAAGACCGTGAAGCGTATCGCAAAATAAGATGCCGGTTAAATGATCTTGCGTTAATCTCTGCGGAGATGCCCAGGATATCCCTCCATCCGAACTTGACGTAAAATACCCGTTATCGCTTCCGGCATAAATATGCAGTGAATCAACAGAGGATAGATACTGGAATTGCGCGCCCCATGATTGAAAATCCGATAATCCTAAATTACCGTCATGCCATGAATTGCCGCTATCTTCAGAACTCATGAAAAGATGAGAATATGTTTTATAATTAAAAACACTTCCTATAACCGCAGCATTTTTACTATCAGCACTACTCAGGGCGCCAAAAAAATATTGTTTGTTCTGAGAAGTATCGCGGAGCACGGAATGCCAATGAAACTGAGCGTAACTCGCTTGCCAAAGCATCATCGGAAGAAGACAAATGATGAAAAAAAAAGTAGTTCGTTTCATTTAATCAATATTCTTGTAAAATCGATATTATTAAAAAACATCTGAGAATATTCAGCTGTTCACATCAATCTTCTAATTACAAAAAATTAGGACACAGGTTTCTGCAGGAAACCCGCCATAATAAGCAACAGTGTGACAATCTGCTGAACCCGTCACGGTCGACGTACCGGGTGTAATTCTTTTGACACCATTATCGCACCATACACCGTAGGGTTGTACACACCAAGCATCACCTCCACAAGTTTCAAAAAACGGAACACTAATAAGCCCCCAGGAGATATAGTGCCATATCCAGCACGTTGCTACTGCAAATCTATATATAATTCCTGGAGAAGTAGTGGGACACGGAAAACCAGCGGGATTATCAGCTATCAATCGATATCCAGCATCATTAAGCAGCGTAGAAAAATCATTCCCACAATCGGTCCGTTCTTGCAAGCTTGTCATTACGTAATCGTAATAATGAGCACCCCCTCCCAAATCTACTATCCTCCAACAATAGCATACCGTGACAGGACATCTATCTATAGTGGTATCATAACATCCGCTTCCTTGCCATGGCTGATCATACCAGTCAGGCACAGTTGTCGGACATGGGGGTGGTTGGGCTATTGAAGTATTTAAGGAGATAAAGAAGCACAGAAAAAGAAAAGAAACGTGATTTTTTTCATTGGAGTAAATAAAGATGATGTAAAAAATGATTTCTTCCCAAAAAAAGAATTAGTTATTTAACATATAAGTTCCCTCGGATTATTAAATTTTATACCCATAAATTTTTGATTTTTTTACTCTTATCATACGATTTTTTGCATTCTCCATTCCCAATTCCCAATTCAGAGGTATTTTTGTTCTCATGAACATCAGCGCCACAACATGGAAATGGCTTCTTATCGGCTCAGGGCTTGCCCTGCTGCTCACGATGCTTGCTTATCCCTTCGGTTACGATCAGGTAACATTTATGGTCGGGGGGGAAATGACGGTAAAGCATGGAGCAATTCCGTATCGTGACTTTCTGGATACGAAGCCGCCGATCATATTTTTTATCTATGGGATTTCCTCTGTAATTTTTGGTCATCACGAATGGTCTATCAGAGCATTCGATATTATCTTTCAGATCGTCTCTCTTCTTTATTTTTTCAAGCTCCTCAAGCGGATGACAGGTGATGAAAAACTTGCTCTATCTTCAGTATTTCTTTACGCTCTTTTTTATGTAACCAGTGGGTACTGGATGACGGCGCAAGCGGAGACATTTGCCTTGTTGCCGTCACTTGTTGCATTTGATATGACTGATAGAGTCCAAAATCCGAAATCCGAAGTCGGAAGTCGTCCATTTCTGTTTGGGATTTATGTCGGACTTGCATGCGCAGTTTTATTCCTGCTCAAATTTACTCTGCTTACTGTGCCGCTTGGTATTTGTATCTATCTCCTTTTAGAAGCAAAGCCTTTTCCAAAAAAGTATTTAGCAGGATTACTGATCGGTTTTATAGTACTTACAGGATCATATATACTCTATCTTATCAGCACAGGTACGATGACCCGTTTTATAGAGGCTATTATCTGGGTAAAGCAATATGCCGATGTCGACGCGCTTTTCTCTATGCATACGATCATAGAACGATATTTCAAGCAATTCCCAATGCTTTCAATATACCCATTCGGCCTGAGCGGCATTCTCATTGCTTCAATCGGTTTATTTATCTTCTTCAAGAATCGTCTGCAGTCATTGAGATCAGAAGAACACAGGAACGATTCGGCATTTTTACATTTGTTCCTTCAGCTATCGCTTGCGTTTGTAGCCGTACTCTATGAAAGAAAGTTCTTTCCATATCATTTCGCCCGCAGCTATTGGGCATTTGTACCGTTTGTCGCATTGGGGCTGCGGGAGATACGAACACTTTGGAATAATTATTCGCTCACATGGGTGGGGATGAAGAAGCCTGATCATATTCTTCGATATATCATAGGATGTATCATGGTTGCAGCTCTTTTCTTTTTTTCTACCGCGCCTCGCATTATCTCGCAGCCGCTGCACTTTGTATATATGCGGATCACCGGAGCGGATGTTGAACAAGATGTCCAGGACTTAATGCCGCAGTACTTTTTGAAGGAGGAGGAGCAAATTGCAAACCGCTTGCATGTTCTTGCTAAAGAAAACGACGGTATTTTCGTCTGGGGAGAAAGTGTAGGCATCTATTATTTCTGTAGAAAAGATCCAACGACAATCTGCCTGACAAATACTCCTCTGATTACTTCATGGACGCCCCAGTCATGGAAAGATGAATTGATTGCGCAGCTCAAAGCGAATCCGCCGCGCTTTTTCATCGCAGAATC
>Ga0207156_10280_pt1 | contig 11931 bp, 10 predicted proteins | sample Alteio_BWMinHeat_24_FD_153514 | JGI IMG/M metagenome (GOLD analysis project Ga0207156, IMG submission 153514) | Enriched cells from forest soil in Barre Woods Harvard Forest LTER site, Petersham, Massachusetts, United States -... | ecosystem: Environmental > Terrestrial > Soil > Temperate forest >...
TGAACCTGAGTGGCGGGGAGCGGGCCCGCGTGTTGATTGCGCGCCTTATGCTGGAGCCGGCTGACGTACTGCTTCTCGATGAGCCGACCAACGATCTCGATATTCCAACCCTGGAGATCCTGGAGGACAATCTGCTCGAGTTTCCCGGCGCGCTGGTGCTGGTGACGCACGATCGCTATCTGCTGAACCGCGTGGCGACAACCGTGGTCGGACTTGACGGGCGGGGCGGGATCGGTCGGTTCGCGGACTTTGCACAGTGGGAAGCATGGGTGGAAGAAACCAGGGATCAGGGATCAGGGATCAGGGAACAGGTGTCTTCGACGAGCCGGGACACACAGGAATCGGGGAACAATCCCGGGACAAAAAAGAAACTCTCCTACTTGGAAGCACGGGAGTTCGCCTCGATCGAACAGAGGGTGGAGGAGTCGGACGCGCGCCTCATGGCGGCGCGCATGCGGGTGGAGGACCCGGCAATCGCCAGCGATGCGGGAGCGCTTCAGGAAGCTCTGGCGGAACTGGAGCGGGCACAGCAGGAGAACGATACCTTGTATGCGCGCTGGGCAGAGCTGACGGAAAGGACGGGGTAAACGTCGGCCCCTCTGGGCTTTGTTGGTTCCCCTGTCTGCCGCCCCGGGGAACGAAAAATTTCTCTGAATACCCTGCGGCAAGAGAGAATAACGGGAGCGGCATCTGCCGCGTGAAAGAGCCTATGAATTCCGGAGTTAAAGTGTTGATTGTGGAGGACGAGCCCCATGCACTTATGGGGCTTGCCGAGTTGATCTCCGGATGGGGATATCGAACCGAAACGGCGCACGACGGCATCGAGGGCTGGGAAAAGGCCATGGCCTGGAATCCTGGCATCGTGGTGACCGATCTGAAAATGCCGCGCCTGGACGGACTGGGTTTGCTGGCCAAATTCGCTGCGGAGGGGTCATCGCTTACCGCGAAGACGGCCGTGGTCCTGCTAACCGCGCAAGGGTCGATTCAGACCGCGGTCGATGCGATGAAGCTGGGCGCATACGACTATGTGCTCAAGCCGGTGGATGCGCCCCGGCTGCGCAACATTCTTGCCAATGCGGCCCGGCAGCGGGAAACGGACGTCGAGCTCGAGGTGGCCAAGCGGCGGCTGCGCGAATCGGGCGTGCTGGGGTCGATGGTGGGCACTTCCAAGGCCATGCGCGAGATTTTCGCGCTCATCGAACAGATTGCACCTTCGAATGTTTCGGTGTTGATCACCGGCGAGAGCGGGACCGGCAAAGAGCTGGTGGCGCGCACCCTGCACGCTCTGAGCCCCCGCAAGCCTCGTCCCTTTGTCGCGGTGAATTGCGCAGCGATTCCTGAGACCCTGATCGAAAGCGAAATCTTTGGCCACGAGAAGGGCTCGTTCACCGGCGCAGTGGAGCGGCGGATCGGATGTTTCGAGCTGGCCGCGGGCGGCACCCTGCTGCTGGACGAATTGGCCGAGATGCCCGTGGGAACGCAGGCCAAGCTTCTGCGCGTCCTGGAAGAGCGCAAGCTCCGGCGGCTGGGCGCGCGCAACGAAATCGACGTGGATGTGCGCGTGCTCGCCGCCACGAATCGCGAACCGGACGACGCCGTCGAGAGCGGCCACCTGCGGTCGGATCTTTTCTACCGGCTGAATGTCTTTCATATCCACATGCCACCCCTGCGCACCCATCTCGAGGACCTGCCGGCGATGGCCGAGGCCATGCTCGATGAAATGAACGAGAAGCACGGGCGCAAGGTTTCCGGGGTGGCGCCGTCGATTCTGGATCGAATGATCGCGTATCATTGGCCTGGCAATGCGCGCGAGCTGCGGAACACCATCGAGCGGGCAGTCATTCTGTGCCCGGACAGTGCCCCTTTGGACGCCGGGCATCTGCCGCCGGGATTCGGCAAGGCGCAGCCGCTGGCACCTGCGGTCGATGACGCCAGCGCGGTGCCGGTGCGCGTCGGCAACACGGTCGACGAAGCCGAACAACTCTTGATCATGCGCACCCTCGAGGCCACGGGACAGAATAAGACCCGGGCGGCCGAGATTCTGGGCGTAAGTCTGAAAACGCTGCATAACAAGCTGAAGGAGTACAGCCAGACCCGGGAACAACAATCCGCCTGAGCTCTGTTCGAGTCGATGCGACTGAAGACTAAACTCGTCCTGGCCATCACCGCCCTTGTCTTATTGATATCGGGGCTACTTTCGCTGGTCTATGTGACCCAGTTTTTGTACGCCTCGGTGAAGGCGTCCTACAACACCAACAAGATGGTGGCCAACCAGGTCAAGCTGGCGGTTCAGAATGCTCTCGAAACCGGCCTGAGAGACCGTACATTCGATCCTAACAAGCCTTATGAGCTCCGCGAGATGGCGGCCGACGCGATTCGGAAGAGCGAGGCCCTTCAGGTGGTGATCGATTCGGTCAATCGCTACTCGGACACCGTTTACGACATCAATATTGACGACACAAGCGGGCGGGTCCTACTAAGCACCCTGCCGGAGAATCAGGATAAGACGCTCCCCACCCGGCCGGACTATAGCGAGCTCAGCAATGCGAATCCCATCCGGTTAATTTCGGCAGTCCTCCTGGAAAAGTTCAAAGTCTTTGATGTCGGCGTGACGCTAGAGCGGAACAACCAGCCGTTCGTCTACATTCACGTGGGCGTCAGCACCGCGTTCCTGCGCGAGGCCTATAAACCATGGCTGGGAGACGCGTTCGAGCTGATGTGCATTGCGCTGGGAATCGCTCTAGTGGTCGCCCTCCTGCTGAGCAACCTGGCGCTACGGCCTCTGGAAGAAATCAGCATGCAGCTCGATTACTGGACCGCCGCCGGCGAAAGCGCAGAGGAAGACAAAGCGAGAACGAGGCAGGATACGGCGGCTCGGGTTTCGACCAAGATCGAGCAGATTGGCCAGCGCATGCGCAATGTGGAAGAAGTGTTTTCCGCGTTGAAGGACAACCTGGACCAGATCCTGGGCAATCTCCAGGACGGCATCCTGCTCTTTACAGGGGACGGACGGGCCGTGCTGGTTTCGGAGGCGGCGCGGCGGTTTCTCCAGGTGGAACGGGGCAAGGTTCTGGGACTGCATGCTTCGCAGATTTTTGACCGGTCCACGCTCCTGGGGCAGGCGCTGGGTGAGGCTTTCGATACCCAGGTTCCGATAGTCAAGGAAGAAATCCGCACCGAGACGGGGCGAAGAATTCAGGCATCAGTGGACTTTATCCATGACGACTTTTCACGCCAAGGACTGGGCGCGCTGGTGACGCTCCGGGATCTGGAGTCGATGGAGGAGATCGAGTCGGAACTGGAATTGTCGCGGCGCATGGCAGCCATCGGCAGGCTCACTTCCGGAGTGGCCCACGAAGTGAAGAATCCGATCAACGCCATCGTGGTTCATCTGGAACTACTCAAAAACAAGCTGGATGACCCCAGCGCTCCAGCGGTCCGCCACCTCGAAGTGATCGACATGGAGATTCGCCGGCTTGACCGGGTCGTGCAGACTTTGGTGGACTTTTCGCGGCCGGTGGAGTTGCAGCTTCGCGAACAGGATCTGCGGCTGGTCATCGGGGATGTGCTGGCCCTGGCCACCGAAGAACTTTCCACCCGCAACATCGTCCTGGTGAACTATCTGCCCGCGAAAGCGGTGATTGCCAACGTGGACGCGGACCTGCTCAAGCAGGCGACGCTGAACGTAATCGAGAACGGAGCCCAGGCCATGCCCGACGGGGGACGGCTGGAGGTGTCGCTGGAGACCGACCGGAAGTTCGCGGTGCTTCGCATTGCCGATGAAGGGGTCGGCATTCCAGACGAGATTCGGGAGAAGATCTTCGATCTGTATTTCACGACCAAGAGCGGCGGGAGCGGAATCGGGCTGGCCATGACCTATCGAATTCTTCAGTTGCATCACGGTGCGGTCGAAGTACAATCGAGGGAGACCCGTGGAACCGAATTCAGGCTGCGCATACCGCTTGCCGCCACGGAATGGGGTCGCCGGCATCTTCAGCCGGCGGGCGTAGAAGAAGCGAAGGGGTTTGGGGAATGAAGCTGGACGCCAGGAAGGTTGCATGGCTGCTGCCCTTGCTGCTGTCCGCGTGCGCCCATAATACAAACGTGTCGCAGATGCAGTACCTGGCGCCGCCCATCGACGATACGCCGCCTCCGCCGAGTCTGGCTCCCGCAAATCTTCCCTCCCCAGTGATCACGATTCCCAAGACCGACAAGCCGGTGATTGTGGTCCAGGAGCAGCCCACGAAGCAACCCCCGAAACACAAAAAGCCCGCTTCGAAAACTTCAGGGAATACGCCCGCAAATCCAGCCGCGGGCGCGCCAGGTACGCAGGTAGCTGAAAACGCACCGCCTTCTGAAGTGAACGCGGCGGGAAATTTTTCCACCCCGCCGGAAGCTCCCGACTCAAAAAAGCAGGCGGAAGATTCGATCGCCGAAATTGAGAAGGGGTTGAACGGGATTGCCCACAAGCTGAGCGATACGGAAGAGAAGACCTCCATGCAGATCAAGGAGTTCCTGAAGGAGGCGAGAACGGCGCTGAATTCAGGTGATGTGGACGCGGCCAACAACCTGACCAAGAAGGCGAAGGCGCTGCTGGGCGAGCTGAGCCCGTAACCGGCTCCTATTTATAGTCCGCAGCTTTCATTGCTCTCCCCAACTCAGCTTATTGCGCAGAGCGTCAAAGAAGCCGCCTTCGGCGAGCCGAACCAGGTTCACCGTATATTTGGAACGCTGGCAGCGAATCTCATCGCCCAATTGCAACTCCACAGCCCGCTGACCATCCACAGTGAGAAGGGCGAGGTTGGGAATGCCTTCCACGCGCACTGTAAGCGAAGCGTCTCCGCGCACGACGATGGGGCGCAGAGTGAGCAGGTGGGGGCAGATGGGAGTAACCACCATCGCGTCCACGTTGGGCGTCAGAATCGGCCCGTTGGCGGCGAGCGAATAAGCAGTCGAACCTGTAGGGGTGGAAACGATGACCCCGTCGGCACGGAAGCTGGCGACTTTCCTTCCGTCCATTTCCACGGTGAACTCGCCCATGCGCGCGATCTCGCCCTTTGTGACCACGATATCGTTCACGGCCTCATAGGCGGAGTGCAGTTCCGCCTGCCGCCACAGCCCTGCATGGAGCATGGCGCGCGCATCGAGCGTGTGGCAGTCGCGGCACCAGCTATCGAGGGTCGCATACAGGTCACCGAGGCGAACCTCGGTAAGAAATCCGAGGAACCCGAGGTTGACGCTCAGGATGGGGGTACCGGTGGCGGCAAAGATGCGGCCCACGGACAGCAGAGTGCCGTCGCCCCCCAGAACAATGATCAGTTCCGGCTTGTGGAGCGGCATGTCGCTGCGATCCACGGCTTCGGCGGCGGTAGTGTATTGGCCTGCCTCGCGATCGAGCAGGGGCTCGTAGCCATGCTCACGCAGCCAGGCGATCAACTCCGGCAGAATCCGGGCTAATTCTTCCTTCTGCGGTTTGCAGACTATCGCGACTCGACCCATGCGGTCCCAGTGTAACGGATGGGACAGTGGTCAGTGGACAGTGAACCGTCGTCAGGACGGACGCCGCGCGTAGAGCAGAAACTCCTGATTGCCCTCGGCGCCGGTGATCGGCGACGGGATCGTCTCGACGACGTCCCAGTGAAGTGAGCGCAGATGGGCAGTGACTTTATCAATGGCCAGTTGATGCGCAGCGGGATCGCGGACGATTCCGCCCTTGCCGACGTGTTCGCGTCCGGCTTCAAATTGCGGCTTGATGAGGATGACGGCTTCGCGCAGCGACGGCGCGGCCTCGAGTACGGGCTCGATCAGGAGTGTGGCGGAGATGAAAGAAACATCCATCACCAGCAACGTGATTTCGGGATCCGCCGGAGGGGCGAGCGCTCCGGGCAGAAGGAAGCGGGCGTTGGTGCGTTCCAGGAGGCGTACGCGCGGATCGGTGCGCAGTTTCATTGCGATCTGGCCGAAGCCGGTATCGACGGCGGTGACATGCGCGGCTCCGCGCTGCAGCAGGCAGTCGGTAAACCCGCCCGTGGAAGCGCCGATGTCGAGGCATGCACGATCCCTGACATCGAGGTTCCAGTGATCGAGGGCCGCGGCAAGCTTGATGCCGCCGCGGCTAACGTACGGTAAGTCGTCACCGAGCAGCCGGACTGAGGCATCGCCGGGAACGGAGTTCCCCGGCTTGTCGAGTTTCTGTTCATTGACCAGAACTCGCCCTGCGAGGATGAGGGCACGGGCCCGCTCTCGGCTGGGCACAAGATTACGCTCGACCAGAAGAAGATCGAGACGCGTTTTGGAGGGAGCGGCCATGGTTCCTTCATGATTATGAGGGCAGGCAGCGCGTGACGTTTCCAATCTGGGAATGACCCGGCGAAGTTTTGCTCCTTGCGTCGTTTTCTTGTGGAGCACAACGCGCGAAGAATGCGATCATCAGCTCCGCGAGATAAATCCGTTCCTCTATGGCGGTTCATCTCGTATTCTCATGCGCACGTTCAGCGACATTATCGAGCGGCTCAGGCGTTACTACGGCCCGCCTGCAGCCCCTCCGGCCCACGGACCATTCGAGCTTGTTCTGTGGGAAAACGCCTGCTACCTGCTTCCCGATGAGAGGCGGCTGGAGGTCTTCCAGGCACTGCGGGACAAGGTGGGGCTGAATGCGGCGGCCATCGATGCCGCACCCGACCGGGTTCTGCTACCCATCGCCCTGCGCGGCGGCATGCGTCCCGAAATGCGCGTGTTCCGGTGGCGGGAGATTGCGCGCATCACCCTCGATCAGTACAACGGGGACCTGGATTCGATCCTTGAACAACCCTACGCCGAAGCCAAAAAAGCTCTCAAGCAGTTTCCCACCATCGGCGATTCCGGCGCCGAAAAGATCCTGCTCCTGTGCGGCATTTCCGGCGGACTGCCCCTGGAATCGAATGGCCTTCGCGTTTTGTGCCGGCTGGGTTGGGGCCACGAGCAGAAAAGCTACCAGGCGACGTATCGCTCCGTCCAGGAAGCGCTCAAACCCGAACTTCCCACTGAGGCCGAAAGCCTGAAGCAGGCCCACCTTTTGCTTCGCCTGCATGGAAAGACCCTGTGCAACGACAAAGCGCCGTTATGCCATGCATGTCCGGTGTCTTCGCAATGTAATTACGGGAAGAAGGCCATGGCGTCGCCGGTACCGCCGGCACCGTGATCGGCAGCTCACGGGCGCGATCATGGGCGATCGCATTGCGACAACAGCGCCACGGGTTCGTTCGTGGTCTCCCACCCTAACGACCAAAACGTCGTTAGGATGGGGAACCCAGGTGGTTCGGTCAATCCGCCGCAACCAGCTTGCGCTGCAGTGCCTCGAGAGTCTGTCCCTTGGTCTCGGGGTAGGTGAACATCACCACCACGAACTGAACCAGCGTCATTGCAGAGAAGAACACGAACGGTGTGGCCTGGCTCATGGAGTGAACCACCACCGGGAAAACAAACTGAATAACCGTGTTCATGAACCAATGGCTGGCGCTGCCGACTCCCTGCCCCTTGGACCGCACCGATGTAGGGAACACCTCGCCAATGTAGACCCAGATCACCGCCCCCTGCGAGACGGAGAAGAACGCAATGTAGGTGACGAGCAGTCCGAGCAGCGCCGACGAGTGAGGATTGGTGCTGAAGAGCCAGGCCACCCCGGCCAAGCAGGCGGCAGTGCCGGCCGCTCCGATCAGCAGCAGCGTCTTGCGGCCTATTTTGTCGATCAGCGACATGCCGATCACACAGAAGACCAGGTTGGTTGCTCCAATGGCAATGGCCTGCTGGTCGGCGGAGATCTGGCTGAACCCGGCGGCTCCGAAGATGTCGTTGATGTAGTAGAGAATGGCGTTGATGCCGGCCAACTGATTGAACGCGCCGATCGAGATGGCCAGGAACAGCGGATAACGATACTTCCACTGGAATACTCGCTCGTGCGCTGTGGCGTGCTCCTGCTGCAGTGCGGCGCGAATATCGGCCAGCTCGGCCTCGGGATCAGGATCGCCCATCATCTTCAGCACGGCAAGAGCTTCGTCAATGCGGTTCTTCGAGGCCGACCACCGCGGACTGCGTGGGATGCCGAACAACATGATCAGAAAGAGGATCGCGGGAGCCGCGGCGATGCCCACCTGCCAGCGCCACTCGACCGCTCCCAGGTGCAGAGTGCGGATGATGTAGTTGGAGATATAGGCCAGCATGATGCCGAACACCACGTTGAACTGAAACGTGGCGACGAGACGTCCGCGCCACTTGGCGGGGGCGAGCTCGGCGATGTAGACCGGACCAAGCACGGAAGAAGCGCCGATGCCCAGGCCGCCGATCAAGCGAAAGACCAGGAAGATCGGCCAGTTCCATGCCAGCCCGCAGCCGAGGGCCGAAACGACGTACAAGATGGCCGTAATGCGCAGGGTTTCCCGGCTTCCCAGCCTCTGCCCGATCTGGCCCGCGGCGAGCGCGCCGATCACCGTGCCAACCAGACCGATGGCGACTGTGAATCCCTTCTCCTGGGGACTCAAATGATAGAGCTTCTCCAGGGCATCGATGGCGCCTGCAATCACTACGGTATCGAAACCGAAAAGGAGTCCGCCGAGCGCACCCGTCAGGGTGGCTTTCATCAGGTTCAGGTTCGGTCGCATCGTGTAGGGTTTCCTTGATCTGCAACGTACTTCAAAGCTGGATGACGCGTCTCTTCCCTTCGATCATTCCTCCCCGAATCCGGGGACTACAAAGGCGGGAAGCACCATTGGGTTTTGAGACAGCGATAACCCAACCCATCGTACAGACTGAGGCCCCAACCGGCAATCTACCGGCGCCTTATTTGATTCGGCAATTTGGGAGCCGCACCTTTCTACCTGCCGTTCCTCACGGTGCGAACCGCCAGAACCCGGCATCGCTGCCTGGCGCCCGCGCTCCACACCAGGGGAATCGTGCTTTCGACGAATATGCAATCGCCGGGTTCCAGCACCTCGTGCAGGCCGCCGGAATCCAGGTGCAGGCTTCCCTCGATCACGTAGACCAGGCCGGTGGTCTCACGGTGATAGGCATCGGAAAGCGCATCGGTGCCGCCCGCGGGTACCTCCACCATCTCAGCCATCAACCCTGAAGAGCTTTTGGGCGCGTGCAGGGGAATGGAAGCCACCCACTCCCCGCCTCGTCCGGTAACCTGCAGATCGGCCTTGCGGGTGATCGAGAGCGTATGCTTCTCGGGCTCGCAAAAGAAGTGGCTCATGCCCACCCCATAGACGCGGCAGATCGTGGCCAGTGTGGGGAGCGTGGGAATCATACGATCCGTCTCGAGTTTCGAAAGCAGCGCGGTCGACAGACCGGTTTCCGCAGCGAGACGGGAAAGCGTCAGCTTTTTCTGGGTGCCGAGAGCGCGCAGCTTCATGCCAATGCAGTATGGTTCAAGAGACCATTGGGCATATGTGAGTGTCTTTGCCATGATTAGACTCCTGCTATGAGGCTGGCATCGCTGTTCTCCCGCAATCTGGAAGAATCCTGGAAATCGAACGCAGGTTCTGTCCTGACACCGCTCGCTATTTCGTTCCGCTACAATTAGGTCAATCGGTATTAGCAGTCAGGCAAAGACACTCTCCCTGACGCATCACCGCACGGCAACCAATCCTGTCGCCGTATGCATCGAACGCAAGGATCACAGCAGTTCAAACAAATTGATTCGGGTTACTTCGGCCTATATTCCGTGACGAAAGGCAGTTTCCCCCATGTTCAAATTTGCAGAACAAGCTCCCTTCCGTTTTCTGTTTCCACGTCTTGAAGTTCTTTTTGCGGTTGTACTGTGTTTCACCCTGACATGCGTCGCACAAACCAAGCCGGCACCCGACCCGGATGTGCTGATCCTCAAGAACGGCGACACACTGCACGGAAAATTTGTCAGCTCAGTGGGAGGCAAGGTCAACTTCCACAGCGATCCGCTGGGCGACATTTCCGTTACGTGGGAAAACATCAAGGAACTGCACACCGCGGGAAGTTTCGCCGTGCTCGACAACACGGTCAAGCTGCGCGGCAAAAAGCATGTCCCTCAGATCCCGATCGGCAAAATCGATGTCGCCGACCAGGCAGTGACGGTGCATCCGGAGTCAGGGCCGTCCCCATCGCCGATCGCAGCCAAGAACGCAGCATACATTGTGGACCAGCCGACACTTGATAAGGAGGTCTATCATCATCCGAGCCTGGCCGCGGGGTGGAATGGGGCGGCCACTGCCGGAGCCACGCTGGTCGCGGCCACCCAAAACCAGTACACCTTCTCAGGCGCGATAGGACTGGTGCGGGTCGTGCCCACGGTGGATTGGCTCGATCGCCGCAACAAAACCTCGGCGGATTTCACCGGCTCGTACGGAAAGATTACTCAGCCTGCATATCATCTGGGCGACGTCCTGGTACCGGCAACCTTCACCAAGTCCGCGATCTTCCATGGCGACGCTGAACGGGATGAGTACTTCGCTCCGCGGTTCTTCGGGCTGGTGCAGATTGCGTATGATCACAACTTTGCGCAAAATCTGCAACTGCAGCAAATCTATGGCGGCGGGATCGGATGGACGTTTCTTAAAACCGAGAAGCAGAACGCGGATCTGAAGGCAACCGTCCAGTACGAAAGACAAGCATTTATTGGTGGGACTTCAGCGACCAATGAGAATTTGATCGGATCGACATTCTCTCTCGATTACCTGCTTCACATGAAACTAATGACCTATACGCAGGGCCTTGCCTATATTCCCGCCTATAACAATCCACGCGCCTATTCAGTGAACGAGACCAACACTCTCGCCTTCCCAACATACAAGAATCTGAGCTTCAGTGTGGGGACGCTTGATAGCTACTTGAATAATCCGCCAGCTTCCGAGCCTCCGACCAAGCGCAATTCCTTCCAGTTCACGATGGGTTTGACATACGCGATCAAATCAAAGTATTGATGTCGCCAAGTGATGTATCTCACATTCGAGTCCTTCAGTAACTCGCACTTAATTCTCTGGTAACTAATCCCATATTCTGTTTGAGATGATTAAGCAGCAGGTAGATAATCAACAGTCGATAATCAACTTGGGTCCCTCTACGCACAAAGAGGGCTGGATCGCAACCTCTTCCTCCGAGGTCATCATGGTTGGCCGCAGTTCGGACTGAAGCGTCGTTCGTCACCGAATATCGGGAACTTTGCTTTAGCGCCAGGACGAGGCCTTCGAGAGTGTGACCGGGATGAAGCTCTCCTCAGAAGCGCGATCCGATGCGCCCGAAACGGAATTCTCCTTCGGCAATTTCAGGCTGGACCACGACGGCACATTCTTTCGCGGAGACGCAAAGATTCATCTGCCTCCCAAGGAGCTCGCGGCGCTTCGACTGCTTCTCGTGCATGCGGGGCAGATTGTCAGTTCAGCGCAACTTAAGCATGAGCTGTGGGGCGACGTGCACGTGACGTCTGACAGCGTTCCACGATGCATGTCGTCACTGCGCGCCCGGCTCGAACCTGACCAGTGCATTCAGACCATCTACAAGCGCGGTTACCGTCTGGCGGGGCCGGTGCAGCGCGGTGGATCGCAAGCCCACCGCCTGCTCCGTCTGGCGATCATGCCCTTCGGGTCGGGGCGCGAGGTTCCCGATCATCTGGGTCCGGCGATCGCTGAGGAGGCAACAAGCCGTCTCACCGCCTTTGCTCCTTCCTGGGTAAGCGTGCTGGCGCGCGATTCCGTCTTCACCCTGGCAGGCTGCGGCATGACCGCCGCGCAGGTGGGAGTGACCTTGAAAGCGGACCTGGTGCTGGCCGGAATCCTGTTCGCCATGCCAACCCATTACCGCTTGCGGGCGGAGATGATCCGCGTCGAGGATGGAACCCAGATCTGGGTGGAGGACATCCTTGTCGCGCGTCGCCATCTCCTCGGGCTCGAATCGGAACTCGTACAGCGGCTGGTCTTTCGGCTT
>Ga0207156_10281_pt1 | contig 11931 bp, 14 predicted proteins | sample Alteio_BWMinHeat_24_FD_153514 | JGI IMG/M metagenome (GOLD analysis project Ga0207156, IMG submission 153514) | Enriched cells from forest soil in Barre Woods Harvard Forest LTER site, Petersham, Massachusetts, United States -... | ecosystem: Environmental > Terrestrial > Soil > Temperate forest >...
AGGACTTCTACGCCGAGATCGCCAGCTGTGTACGACGGGGCACCGAGCAGATCGAGTATTGCAAAATCCTCGTAGAGCAAAAAATCGAGGAGGACAAGACGGCGTTGCTCCTGAAACGGGAAAACGAAGCGGTTCCCGATGCGTCGATAGGGCGGTTGTGGCATCATCTTGAAATCACGCTGGGCAACACCTTTCGCTACACGCTGCTGTCCGGTGTATGCGCCGTGGTAGAGGAATGCCTAATCGCAATCGTTGATCGACTCATTCCCGAAGAAACGGCGAGGAAAAAGGCGCTGAAGAAAGCGGAAGCCGAAATAAGAGCAACAAACGGGTGGGCCAACTGGCTTCAGTCACGCATTCAGTTGATCTCCACCATCGCCAATCTGAACTTGACGACCCAATTCCGATCCGACGTCGCACAGTTCACGGACGTTATCTCCTTGCGGAACTGCATCGGACACGCCTGGGGGAATCTCGAACGGGCGGATTACGCGGAGCAAGTCAGGGACGCCGTGGAAAAGCTGGCGAGCGAGGAGAAACGGCAAAACTGCGAATTTGCGTGCCTCTCGCCGGATGGATATTTGGTACTCGGCAGAGATATGATTTCTCATGCGCTCTTCCTCGCGGTCGAGATCGTCGATTTCGTTTGCGAGCGGCTGGCGCAACAGGCGCACTCTGGACAGGCGACCTCACAAAAGTAGTCCGACAGGGCGGCGCGTAAAACTCCAGGTTGGCTCTTACGGCTTCATTAACTGTTGATACCATACTCAAATCAGTAATATGGCGATAAATGTTGAAGTCGTAGGCCGTCAACTGGAGTCTGGCCGTGTCCCCCCATCGTACCCCCAGAACACATCAATCTCCTTGCTGCTCTGGGTGCGCCGATCGCCGAGTTCAGGGTCAGCAAGTTTACGCTCATCCTGCTGCTCTTCTTGACGGGGGGAGCTGTCGTTCTGGGCCTCGCACTGGGTTTCGCCTACATGTGGGCACTTGTCTCTTGCCGAAGCGCCAAGGAGCGGGTTGTCATCGCTCTTGTCGGCGCTATCGCGGTCGTGTTTCTCTATGTATCCCTCTACAAGAGCAAGCGTCGTCACAGTGCTCGGGATCATCTGACGGCTCACCTGGGCCATGTCCTCGGGTTCGGCATGCTGTACCTCTTTAGCGCTACAGGGGGATGGCGGCGGGCGCGTCAGGTGCGGGGCCTCCGCATTCTCGCCTTTTCAACGGGGTTCGCCCGTATTCAGCGGGACGCTGCGGACATCGTTCGCTGGAAAGAAATCGCGACGGTCAGGCGAGCGGTTCTCCGGGACCAAGATCAGAAGACGGCGTTCGATGGCAGCATTCGGCTCTCCCTCGAGACGGCTGATGGTCGGGAATACGAATTCGATGACGCCCTTTCCGGTCTCAAGGAGCTACGCAAACTCGTCGAACAACACACGCTGCCGCATCTGCTGGATGAGGCTCTTGACGCTTATGAAGCTGGTAGCGACGTGTCGTTCGGCGTAGTGAGTGCGAGTAGACGCGGGCTAGTTTACGGCGGGCGATCTCTTCCTTGGACGGAGCTTGAGGCCATCGAAACTGCGAAGGGACTTCTCCACGTGAAGGCGCTCGACGTCAGGCGACCCCAGTGGAGAATCCGCCTGCTCGAAGTGCCGAACGTTCATGTCCTAATCGCCCTCGCGGAATACGTGCGTAAGTTCGCGCTGAGATTTGGCCACCTTCCCGATTAGAGCGGTAGATCCCCGTAAACGACCAGTCGTTGAGACTCGCGGAATGTAGTGACTGTGCCTATCGCGCTGAAGGCAGAGTATCAAACTGTTGGCTCAGTTATATGCCAACTGTAATGACCGTTTCGTTTACCATCTCCTGAGGGCAATGATTCGTGTTTGCCTTCTGACAATGGGAATATCGGCTTCCTGCGTCGCTGTATTTACCGTGGCAAGTAAGCATGCTTTGTGTGAGCGTGCTGCAATTCTGCGACTATGCTTGGGAGTGTCATCGTTGAACACCCGGCTTCCAGGCCAGGCGATCCAGCGAGTCCTGGGCCTCGCGCGTTTGTCGGGAGGCGGGCGGGCCTTTCGCGAGAGACTCGAGGATTTTCCCGGCTTCGGGGTTGCCGATGTGCTCCAAGGCTTCAATGGCCCGAAGGGAACGTAGTTGTTCGGGTGAACGAACGGTAAGTACGGCCGTCAAGAGCTGCTCGATCCGCCGGCGTTGTTCTCCGGTCGGCTTAGTCCTGAGGGCTGCTTCCAAGAACGGCTCGATTTGTTCGCCGAGGTCGGACAACTGCCGGGAGGCAGCCTCCCGTTTAGCAAACTCGCCGCTATCCAGATCGGTGATCAGCCGATTCACTTCCTTTTCTGGCACTGTCTTGGCGACATGTACCCGATCGCGAAATAGGGGCACGGCCTGTTGGGGCACTTCCGCCAAGCACCGTATCGCCCGATAAGCCTTGGCCGCGTCGGCGCCTGCCAGGTCGGACCACCAGGCTTCAAGCTGATCTTTGCTAGGTTGGCCACCAATTAGTCTTTCCGGCTTCTTGGCGGTACTGAGGTCCCAAACGAGGATGGTGCTATCCTGATGCCCGGTCACAAGGAACTTCTCGTCATGACTGAAGGCCAAAGCAGACACATGCGAATCCGAACCGGTTCGACGGAATAGTTCTTTGCCCGTGACAGCATCCCACAACTGAATAGCGCCTTCATGGCGAATCGTAGCCAGGATTCGGGCACCAGGCAAGAAAGCCACTTGACCAAAACCATAATATCTGGAGGTATCCGTGACTTGAAATGCAAATCGTTCTTTGCCGGTTGCCAGTTCCCAAAAATGGAATGTTGCTGCACCGATTTCAGAGCCTTGAGCAGTGTGTTTGACCGTATTCGTTGTCGTGACCAATGTCCGGGCATCGGGAGAAAACGCATGGTCGTGACTGTAATTATCCGGTTGCGGCAACGAGACAATGTTACGGCCTGTGAGAACACCCTGAATCAGAATCTGGTGAGTGTTGGACTCGTCCCGTGGGATCTTTTCCTGCAATGCCTGCGGTGGCGGAAGGGAGCTGACCGAGATTCCAAGCGTCCGAACTCCCGGAGCCAGGCCGAGGAAATTGACCTCATGGCTATATCCTAATTCACGCCGAGATACAGCCTTTCCAGACGCTATATCCCATACATCGACAACGTTAACCGCTCCGAATGCATTGGGGCGAATTTGTCGCGGCTGGGAACTCACAGAGACTGCCGTGCGTCCATCCGTCGATACACCGACATGTTGAGAACTGTGACCGGGCAAGAACGACTCGGGCCGAGGAAGCTTTTCGGGATTCTCATCAAGAGGGAAAGATTGGAGTTCCTTCCCAGTAGCCAGTTCATTTAGACGCAATCGAGTGTAGCCGCCAGAGAGAACAGCTTGACCGTCCCGAGTGATTGACAGGCCTGAACCGCCATGGGGTGTGTGAGCCACGACCCGAATCTGTCGCCCCGTCATTACGTCCCATAATCGAATAGTGTTGTCGGCCATCGAAATCACTTGTTTACTATCGGGAGTTAACGCCAAGGAGCGGATCATGCCTTCATGGCCGGAGGTGACAAATAGCTCCCGTCCAGTCTGGCTATCCCAAAGATGCAAGCGCGTTCCGCCGGCGGCACCGAGGAGCGTTCGGCCATCCGGAGCAAATTGGAGGAACTCAATTGCGGACGCTGGCGCCGAGAAACGGCGAATGAGTTTACCAGTAGCCGGGTCCCACAGCGAGACCGCGCCTTCTTCCGCCCATGGTTCCGCCCAATTGGTGGCAAGGATCTTACCGTCTAGGCTGAACGCCAGCCCATAGCGCGCATGAGCCAACTCCCCTTGCAGCCTGACTCGTTCTTTCCCCGTTTCCGTGTCCCACAGAGAGACTGCCTCGCGACTGTAAGGAACAACGGCCAAGGTTTGTCCATCCGGCGAAATACGCACGGTACGCCATTGAGGCACTTGCATATCGAAGGATTTCCGCAGCGTGCCTGAGGCCACAGCCCAGAGGCAGACCTTCTTTCCCGAGTCCATGGTGAACAGCGTCTTCCCATCCGAGGTGAAAGCCGGGCTATGGACCCCTTCTTTGTGTCCTTTGAGAGAGATTACATGTTTGCCGGTCGCGGTTTCCCAGAGGTCCACGGAGCCATCTGGCGACCCGCTGGTGACAAGTAGCTTGTCGTCAGGGGAGAAGGCGGAGGGCCACATGCTTGTGGATATGCTATGCAGGATTTGCCCAGTGTTTGGGTCACGAAGGTTGATGGATTTCTCACCTCGCGTAGCTAGAAATCGCCCCTTGGGCGAACAGAAGATCCGAGAGACTTGATAGTTGTCGGCAATCTCGCGAAGCAGCTTACCCGTGGTCATGTCCCACATGCGAAGCGATTTCGAGCCGGCGGTCGTGAGCACTTTGCCGTCCGGCGAAAAGGCTGCCGGAATGTCGCCAGAGCTTGTGTAGTGCCATAGTTGGATGGTCCCCATACGAGCAATGGCGCCTGGCGGCAAGTGGTCGCCATAAAGGTCATTACGGAGTGGCGGGCGCTCTTGGAGGCCCGGAAGCTCAGATTGGGCCGAAACCTGTCTGGCGGCCCCGAGCAGGACTGCCACCACGGACAAGATGCATGTCTTTCGGCTCCCAACCATGACTCGCCCCTTTTGCAAGGTGGTTATTCAAAGGGCGTTTCTCTTTCCGCTAATTGGAAATTGTCAACCAGACGAATTCGTTATTCAAGGGGAGACAGCATTTCGTTTGGTCAATGGGTCGAAGAAGGCTTTGGCCATCCACGTTAATCCGAACAGTGGCGGAGGCTTTTGGTGGACCGGAGAGCGCAGGGTATGCCAACGGGTAATGACGATTTGAGTGACCATCGGGCAGTCCGAACACTGAGATAATGAGACGCCGGCCCGTTTTAATGAATGCGCGCAACATTTCGCCTGAACCCCAGCATCCATGAAGCCGCATTGTTCTTGTATGTTGAACTTCTGCGTTCAATAGGATGTCTTTGAAAGGAGCAGATACTATGTTCACCGACCAACCAGTTAATCGTGTCTGGACCGGGCTACTCCTAGTGTTTTTCTTGGCGATGTCTTTCCTCATCGGAGGAACAGCCCAAGCACAGCAGGTGCCACCGCCTCCACCTGTTCCCGATAAGCCTTCGCAGATCAAAATCCTTCTCAAAGAACGGCGTGATACGCTGAAGAAAGTCGTGGATCACTTAATGGCCCAATACAAGGCTGGACTAATAGACTTTCGAAGTATCGTCCTAGCAGAGCGAGATGTCCTTCGGGCCACTCTCGACCTTGGTGATAACATGGCGTTTAGGAGAAACGTGCTAGAAGAATACCTTGAGCTTGCGAAGCACATACTGAAAATGACCGAGGATCGATTTAAGGCTGGACAGATTCCGGACGTCGATGTCCTACAAGCGAAGGCGTTCATGCTAGAGGTTCAAATCGACCTGTTACGGATGGATTTGCCCAAGCCTGGCAAGTAGGAGTTTTGGTGGGCTCGGGCGTGGCCACGAAGGCCAGGGTTGCCCAAACAGCGGCGCTGACGAAACCAGTCGTCCCTCTCAGCGCGGCCAATCCGAACATCGGCAGTGCATAGGCGATTAGGGGTGAGCAAGCAGCGACTAGTATCCCCCGGCGCTTGCCTCCCATGATCTCGGCTATGGTTAGCGGCGTCAGGACCAAATCTTCCCAGGTCTTTCGCCGCTTCTCTTCCGAGATGCTGTTGCCGCAACGAATTCCGACTAAAATCGTTCCGCCTACGATCAAGACAATGCCCATAATGACAAGGTGGCTTTGCACCCGATCCGGGTTGGTTATCTGGATTGACCGATATGCGCCGACAAGGTTTCCTGCTTGAAGAAGGGAGTATAGAATATTCCCAGTGGCAAAGTTGGCGGGATCGACGGCGACGATTGCCGGGAAACTAAAGACACCGAGCAAGCCCATCCAGGTCGGCACCATGCGCAGCCAGGGCAAAGGCGCCAAGCCGACCACATGCCGCTCTCTCCATGCCACCGGGTCGTTGCCCATCGGTCGGCGATAGGCACAGAGCCAGCGCTTGGAACGCTGCTCTTGCTGGCGCAAGCAGGCGGGTCGCAGCCGCCATATCGCCAGAGCCAAGCAAATTGCACCCACGGATCCCAGGGTTAACCCCTGAATCAGGAACTGCGGAAGCCAATGCTCCGAGCAAGTCACGATTTGCTCCAGCACGCTGCCAGGATCAAGCCATGCTGGGAGCGGAGTGTCAGGCAGTACGACCAAGGTGCCGATAAGAACAACAATCAAGGAAGCATAGCAAGCCAGGATGGCGTCACTGGTCCGCCGAGTCCACACGGACGTGAGCATCGACGCGCCAGCCACAACGACCATCACCTCAACCAAAAGAGCCACGGCCAGGAAAACGCCCACAGGTGAGAGGCCACCTGAGATCGTACCCATTACCAGAAAAGGCAGCGTCGCCAGGACCGGAAACATCAGCGGGACCAAGCGGCCGAGCAACTTACCGATCACGATCTCCCACGAACGGAGCTGCGTGCCGAAGAGAGCTAGAAGCGTTCCTCGCTCCTTCTCGTGCCCCAGAGAGCCCGCCGTCACCGCAGGTGTTAGCAGAACGATCAACCAAAACAGCTCCTGGAGAAGCAGAAGCACATGTCGTTCCCAGAACGCGGCCCACGCCGCCAACTCCGCCGCCGAATGTCCAGAATAGAGGGAGCTTCCAAACCGACCAGCCTAGGAAGTGAGGCTTGCCCGCTCGTGATGCGGGATGCCGACAGCAAAATGATAAGCTGAAGGATCAGGATTGCTGCATAGCCGTAGCGAAGTACGTGGAGCCAAGGCTTGCGCCCAACCCGGTGTAATTCCCGGTTGAGCACCGGCAAGTCCAGCAGAGTGGGGACATGGAGAAACATGATAATTGCAAACCGCAATGGCAGCCGCCATTTGAGCGTTGGGGCGGGCTATCGCTCACCGTTCACTTCCCCGGCTTTTCCATCTTCTTCGCTCCCATGATCTCCTTGACAAGGCGCTCCAATTCCTCCCCATGTGCATTCACTCCACGCACGATGCCCTTGGAATCAACCACGACGTTCCCGTATCCCGACAAGTTGAACGCATGGACCGTATCATGGAAGCCCTTCTCGGCGATCACGTTCGGCCAATCCACCTTATGCCGCTCCAGGATTTTCTTAGCTTGCGGCAGGTACGTCTCTGGTTTGTCGAAGTACCCTGGATCAACGTCGATGAGAACCACAGCAAGCCTGTCGGCGCCGAATCGCTCTTGCACCCTCTGGACCAGAGGGAATCCTTCGATGCAGACGTGTCAGGTGATGCTCCAGATGTCGAGGATGAACGGCTTCCTGGCCAAGCTCTCGAGGCTGACGACCTTGCCCTCGGCCGTCTTGAACGAAAACGGCGGGCAGGTCCGGCCGACAATCACCCCACGCAACGGTGACTTCGACGGTTTCAACACGATCCGACTGGCGTCCGCGGCGATCTCGGTCACGTCGTACATCTTGTCGCCGAGACGCAGCGGCAGATTGGCGAACCATCCGTCCGCGTCCGTTATACGGCCATCTCCTTTCTGATCGACGGAAATGAGGGTGCTGGTGTTCTCGGAGTCGGCGTCGCTGGGCTTGGTGTTCTTGACGGAATAGGCCTTGGCTTGCGGCAAGTACAAAGAGTACTTATGCCCATCGACTTCAAGAACACCGCGCTTGACGAGGTCCTCCTTGGGCCAACCTTTAAGGAGCCTGGAGCTGAGCTTCTGCGGGTCCTTGAGGTCTTCATCGGTTAATTGCAACTTTCCCGGTCGGCTCGCTTTGGACTCCTCCATCTTCAGAATGATTCGCGCGGTTTGATCGTCGGAGGGTTGGTCGCCACAGCCATTTGGTGCGGCCAACAATGGTAGGAGCATCAGGAATATGAACTTTCGCATTGGCAAAATCCTCCCAGAGCGTGTTGATGCCGAACAGAAACCTGCAGAGCCCGCTGCAAGAGCTTGATGTCGAGCGAAACCAATAATGCTACTTCAGCCGTTGGTTCAGCCAGGGCCCGTGAATCGGTCGGCCTCAGCTTTCAGCATCTGCAATTCATGATCGACTTTGAGCCTTTTCGGGTCAATTCTCTCGATGATTTGCCGGCAGCCTTGGTGGAACCCAAGGCTGACGCATGCACGGAGCAATTGCTTTTGGTGAGGAACTACGAACGGAAACGGCAAATTCAGTTCTTCCCCACGGCCAGTGGCCAGCTGCCAGAGGGAGACGAAACCTACATGATCGCTCGCAGATGCCCTTTCCATTAGCAATCGCGTGAAGGCTTTTTCAGTGTCGCGACGGTCACCCCATAGACGGGCAGCTTTCCAATCAAATACCAGGGCATCGAGGAGTGTTTTCCGGGCCCGCTCAAAACTGCCCGAATCCCAATGGCACAACGCGCCGCGCAATCGAAAGAGAAAACTTTGATCGGGTTGGGCGAACGGGCCACGCTCTGTAGCGGCTTCCTTTTCCAAAGTGGCTGCAAGCTCAAAAAGCTCGGCGGCGCGCTCGAACTCGAATAGATCCCAAGCCGTGTACGCCTGGGAGGCGACATCATCAATCTGGTGCATCACTTCTCTTTTGGCCGAATTTCGAATTAGGCTGACAGGCCTCACACCGCGCCGGTTAACCTATTACCGCACTGTATCCTGCTTCGCTGCTGTGTCAACTTTTAACTGGGCATCGGGTTGCGTCAAAAGATGCACCGGGTTCTTCCCGTGATAGGCTGGTGGGTGGCATTATCGACCATTCGGTTGGCCCGGCAGACCGCACTTTTATGCTAAAGGTAATGACGATTTGGTTTACCATTCCGCTGCGCACCCAGCTGCGTTGAATGTGTGTGAGGAGGAGTCAGCTGCGGCTGTCGGCTGGTCACTGAAGGAAAATTACCCACTGCCAACCCGCAATCTCAACCCCGCCTGAACCTCCTGGTGTGGGGTCTTGTCTTTTGTTCATAGCCAAGCCACGAATCAAAAGTGGGATCGGTGCGTATCTCACACTGACCATGCTGATGGGGAAGCAATATGTTCCCGCTTACCTACTCGGCGTCCTGTCCAGGTATCGGCGTTCCGACGTCATCCGTAGAATAGCCGCAGTGTGGGGCTGAATCAGCGCTGAGGAGAGCATGGACATAAGGAAGCAAATGCAGATGGGGCAAGGCGATTGGAAGAGTGCCGCCATCACCCGAAAGATGTGTAAAGGAGTGCCATTGTGCCAATGCTTTACGGCCCCCTGCTAGAGTGTCCGTCTTGCAAGCAGCCAAAGTCATACGGGCGCTGCTTCATCGGGGATAGTGGGTTGATGTTTCGATGCCAACGCTGCGCTCATTGCCATTTAGAGCCTCTTCCTACTGCCAAAAAAAAGATCATCTACATCGACCAGTTCGCTCTCAGCAAGATGGTCAAGCTGAAAGGCGACACGTTCTGGTCGCACCTTTATCGCCGCCTGATTGATCTTGCCTCGGAAGACTTGATTGCCTGCCCGTATGCCTTCATTCACGCCGAGGAGTCCCTGCTGTCCATTGCCTTGCGGAGCGCACTAAAGGGAGTGTATCGTCAGATCGGAGGGCATGACGAATTTAAGCGTCCTGGAGAGATTGAGAAAGCCCAGCTTACCCGCCTGTTGAAGCAATTCGTCGGCAAGCCCGATCCCGAACCAGAACCTTCCTGGACTGACTGGGCAAAAAAGAACCCACACTGTTGGTCAGACCTATTCCACGTTCACGTCGATTTTGACATTGACGAGGACGCTGTTCGCTCGCTGCGGGAAGATAAGGAGCGTTTCCGCAAGATCATGGAGGGCCAATGCGAGGAATGGAAAAAGAAGCCGCAGTCTTTCGAGGAGGACGTTGAAAGCAACTACGTCAGTTGGCGAACGACGTTGCTCAAGACCAGATGGCACTTGGTCGATTGGCTTGTCCGATGGGTACTCGTATTGAATGGCTATGAATGTCATCCTGTGTTTGACAAGACTTTGCCTGCGGAAACTTGGAAGAAGGCGCTCGGTGTGGTGAACGAGTTTTTCCTTTCCGAAACATGGAAGCAGGCCCTCTTCATTTGGTTGTGGGTGAGGGTATGGGCCAAGATCGCAGAAATGGCACGCAACCCCAAAGGAGGCCGTAAGCCGCAGCCAGGGGACTACTATGACTGCCAAGTGCTGGCCTACTACTCGCCCTACTGTGATGCCATGTTTATTGACGGTGGCTTTCGTGCCATCGCCTGCGCTCCACAGTTGAATGTTGAAGCACGTTTCGGAACACGATGTTTTTCGGAAAAGAACCGAGACGAGTTTATCGCCTACTTTGATGACATCGAGCGAATGATGCCCCAGGACCACAAGGATGCCCTACTGTTCGTTCACCCAACAGAGGATGAATAACTCCGTAAGCCCGTCGACTTTCATTTGGTGGACAAATGAAATTGGCAGTTCAACGGAAGAATACTTTGAACTTTTCATCTCCGGCGCGCACCTTTAGAAGTAGAGTCGAAGACACACACCATGATGCAGGCGCCCCATGATCGACAGCGCCGACCGGGTCTGCAGGAGCCTCTTGGTCGTGCGCTGCCAGGGCGGGGACCGTGCCGCCTTCGAGGAGTTGATTGAGTTGCACCAGCAGCCGCTGCACTATTTCATCAGCAAGATGGTGGGAAATAGTCACGCTGCGGACGATTTGTCCCAGGAGGTTTGGTTCGAGGTCTTTCGCGGCATCGCCCGGCTTGCCAAGCCCGGGGCCTTCCCTGCCTGGCTGTACCGGATCGCCAGGCACCGGGTACTGCGGAGCCTGCGCCAACGCCGTCCACCGCCCACCTCCCTCGAAGGCATAGACCTTCCCGACGAAAGCGAAGCGGAGGACATCTTCTCAGCAGCGGACGCCGAACGCGTCCACATCGCCCTGGACCAAGTTGCCCCAGAGTACCGCGAGGTTCTCCTGCTCCGTTTCATTCAGGACATGACCTACGAGGACATCGCCCGGGTCACTGGCTGCCAGCTCGGCACGGTGCGCTCGCGCCTCCACTATGCCAAACGCGCCCTGCGGCGCGTTCTCGAAAGGACCGCAGTCACATGAGTGAACAAGAACTTATCCGCGCCCTGAAAGATGTTGTGGCTCGGCACTCACCGCCGGCACATGCGAACCAACTGAGCCTCGAGCTCCAGTCGCGCGATCGCTGGCGGATGCGGATCTTGGCCGGTGTTACAGCACTGCTGTGGCTGGGCGGCATTGCGGGCATACTTTACATGGTTCTCTGGTTCAACCGCTTCATCATTCTGTATTCGCCGACTCGCCCGGAAGCTGGAAACGCTTTGCATTTGGGCGCGGACCACGAACGCTGGCGTGCGGACGAGGAATTCCACGCCAAGATGGAGCTTCATCACAGCCTCGAAGCCTGCATGGTTGCCGTGCCGCTCCTGCTCCTAGCGGCACTTTGCACCGTGTGGCTGGTTTTTTCGTCGCGCCGGGCGACGCTCAATCAAATCAACGTCAGCCTTGCTGAGATCGCCGAGCAAATTCTGGAGATGCGTCGGGCGGCTCTAGCCGCGCCACGGCCGACCAGCAGCAGCTAACCGGAACTCCCGGACGAACCGTTATTCCATCTTAAATAATGGAGGAAACCATGAGAAGATCGACGACCTTGTTAGTGGGAATCTTGATCGCCGGTACTGCACGGTTGGAAGCAGCCCGGGGACAATCTGGGCGTGGCTATCCGACGCCCGCCCCCTTCATCGCCGTGCGCTGGAAAGATGCGACGCCGGAGGTGAAGGTGAAAGACGCCTGGTACGAGCTCCTGGCGATCAACGAAGTCTCGGCCAAGGACCTCGTGACCTTTTGTAAGGAAAAGGAAAAGAAACTCTGGAAGAAACGCTTCGAGGAAGACCTCTG